>SDBT01000723.1_pt1 | contig 53837 bp, 41 predicted proteins | sample 2277101 | NCBI WGS metagenome assembly SDBT01 (sample SAMN10404973, study PRJNA504765) | marine sediment metagenome | isolation source: marine sediment core GS10_PC15, 103 cmbsf | place: Arctic Ocean: Southern Knipovich Ridge | collected 2010 | reverse complement strand
AAAAAATTATTTGATGGAACAATATCTTACTGAATTTATTTTTTAGTAATTTTATTGCCTCAAACTTTTTTCAATTACCAACAACCGATTATATTTTGCAATGCGCTCACCACATGTTGGTCCACCGATTTTTGTCAAATGTGCACCCGTGCCAACTGCAATATCCGCAATAAATGGATCATTTGTCTCGCCGGATCGATGTGACGGAATAAATAATAGCTCATTTTCCTGACACACCTGCACTGCTTGCAACATTTGCGTTATTGTGCCAATTTGATTTGGTTTGATGATTGCGCCGTGAGCAACATTTTCTTGCGTGTACTGCCAAATACGTTCAGCTGAAGTTGCAAAAATGTCATCACCTATAATATATACATTTTCTATTTGCACGTTCATTGTTTTCCATCCATCAACATCATGTTCGGATAATGGATCTTCAAGAAGTGAAATTGGATAGTTTTTGCATAAACCTTTATACCAATCAATAACTTCTTCGGTTAATAATTGTTGTCCATGCAATGTATATAATTTATTTGTTCGATCATACCAATGCGATGCGGCACAATCAAGCGCAAGTTGAATATTATCAAGTCCAACTGTTTTTTCTATTGCGCAACATAACAAGTCAAGCGCATCTTCTTCTTTTGCAACATCAATAACAAAACCACCCTCTTTACCAAATGCATAAAAAATATTTTTTTCTTGTAATAGTTTTTGTAATGCATAAAAAATTGTAACTGACCATTCAAAACCTTGCACAAAACTTTCTGCTTTTCGTGGAATTACTAAAAATTCTTGAATTACCAAATTCGCATTACCATGCATTCCACCATTAATCATATTTACCATCGGCATAGGCAGGCTAATATGTTTATTTTCATTTAAATGTGAAATTAGTTCATACAAATCAATACCATATGAAAATGCCTGCGCTCGACAAACTGCCAAACTGACTGCGATCATAGTATTTGAACCAAGTAATGATTTATCATGCGTTCCGTCAAGCTCTAATAACAATTGATCAATCTCAACTACATCTGCTTTTTTACCTTTAAGTGTTGCATTAATTACACTATTGATCGTCACAACTGAATTACGCACACCTTTGCCCAAAAATCGCTCGTCATTATCGCGTAATTCTTTACATGCAAATGAACTTATCGAAGTTCCAGATGGCACTGAAGCAGAGATTTCAATTTTATCATCTAAAGTTACCGTACATAAAATTGTTGGAAATCCGCATGAATCAAATATTTCTTGTGCAAAAATTTCTGTAATAATCATATATTGTCCACTAATTAGTTTTACTTATTTTGATACTGTTATATAGTAATATGAGAAAAAAGAAAATGTAATAGTTATACACAAAAACAGGTGAAATATGTTTTTAATAAAAAATTTTTACGTACTTTGTGCACTACTTATTGTTTATAGTGTTGCATATCCGACTAAACCAAATCTTAATAACTATTATAAAAAACAAATTGATTCTCTCTCGAAATTAATTGAAAAATTACAAAGCAAAAGACTTCAACTTACAGTTACCATTAATAATAAAAAAAACCGACTTATCTCTACAGAAAACACACTCAATTTCAAAATCCAACAACTTGAAAGAATGAAAAATAATTTGGAATATATGCAAAAGCGCAACATAACTCCAAGAAGACGAACCCTAACTCCAAAATTATAAATAAGGACATACCTATGAAATACATGTCATTATACGTAACATTTTTTTTACTTATCAATATTTGCACACATTCATCAGAATATCCAATTGAACTTAAAAATTATAATTCAAATTCTGATTATAGCAAATTATTTAGCGAATTATTAAAAAAAGTATTCACTGAATGTGGCCTACTAAAAAAAACAGAAGAGTTTGGTACTGTTAGTATAAACGATGTCACTGATATTGGATATACTTTAAAAAAAGATTGTCTATCCGAAGGATCATTTACTATTCGTACAAAAAATAAGAACAGTATACCATTAAAGCTTTTTGGGGATTTTTGCAAAAATTTTCTTGACATCATTGGTATCAATCCAGATTTGGAAGTTAAACGAACATGGACAACAAAAGACGAATTAAAGAATGTCTTTTGTAAATTTTACAATTTTACTAATAATAAAACTGAAGAAGAAATTGATGATATTAAAACTTTTACAGAAGATCTTGTTAATGAATTTTGGGGCAAAATTGAAACTAATACAAATTAAGACAATATTAATTAAAACTACTTTCTAATCACTCATTTGCGAACTTTTCCTATTTTACTCAGTATATTGAGTAAAATTTTTTAACTGAAGATTTTTATGATAAAAAGAGATATTTTCAAAACGTTACATTCTCGTTTGCAAGAAAAGAGAAAGTTTATTCAAGTACTACTTGGACCACGACAAGTCGGAAAAACAACAATGGCATTGCAAGTAACTAAAGAGCTTAATATTCCCTTTCACTTTTATATCTTCTGACCTTGCAACACTTCAAGACATTACTTAGTTGCAACAATAATGGGAAATTGCTAGGCAAAAAATAATCCTGAATTTTGGGGACGATTAGTCGAATCTGCGATTGGCGCTCACATTATTAATAATATTCGTGGTACACAAATTGAAGTATTTTACTGGCGTGAGGGTGACGCTGAAGTTGATTTTGTGCTCAAACATGGTGAAAGCCTAACTAAAATTGAGGTCAAAAGCAATCAGGGCATATTCAGACGTTCCGGTATTGATCTTTTTGTAAAACAATTCAATCCAAACAAAATTTTACTTATCGGCAATAAAGGCATTCTAGTAGAGACTTTTCTGATGTCAAACATTAAAACTTTTGTTGATTAAACAAAAGTTAAGAGGATCCTTTTTTATTTTATCAAAAAATATATAAACTGATTATAAACAAAAAGGAACATTATGAAGCAAAAAATTTTTAGCATGCTATTATTATTTTCCAATACAGCAATCTTTTGTAGCGAATCAGATTTATTGTTAAAAAACAATTTTTCTCAAAAAGTTTTAGAAAGTAAAAAAGAAAAACTATTACATAATATTAATGAGATAAAAAAATGTAAAAATTCTATCGAAGATATAACCTATCTTTCGGACCACAGTGATGATCACAATCAAAAAAAAGATATTGATGATTTATATAATATGTGGATAACAAAAGAAGAATATATTGCTAGCATAAAAGAAAAAAATCAAGAGGCTGAAAAAAAATATGGCACTATACTTTTTGAAGAAGAAGGAAATTATATCACTTTTTGCTGTTTCGGATCAGATTATGCCAATTCCGGAAAGTGCTCTAGAATTTGCCAAGATATTTTTGGATTCGTTATAAGTCCAACTTTTGGATCTATGGTTGGTACCACATTTGGAATGTTAAGAGATATGCAATCACAAGAACAGACCAACATTGGCATAATAATTGGCGCAAGCCTTGGTGGAATAACAGGATTAGGAATTAAAATATGGGCAACAATATACAAAAATAAAAAATTTAAAGAATTTAAACAAAGATATCCGGATTATTACAAATTTAAAAAAGCACTAAAAAATTTAAATTTATATAAAATTGAAGAATAAATAATTTGATCCAGAATAACCGGAGCTTTTCTTTATAAAAATATTTTCTATTCATCATCTTCAATAATATTAATTCCATATTCAGACAACATTTCATTATCAACTTTAGTTGGACTAACCATCATTGGATCATGTCCACGAGCAGTTTTTGGAAATGCAATCACATCTCTAATTGATTTAGAATTAGTCAAAATCATAATTAATCGATCAAGGCCAAGCGCAATACCACCATGTGGCGGAAAGCCAAGCTCTTGCGCTTCGAGTAAAAAACCGAATTTTTGTGTTACTTGTTCTTGATTTAAACCAAGCAAGTCAAACATTTTACTTTGTGTTGTTTTGTCATGAATACGAATTGAGCCACCGCCAAGTTCAACGCCATTTAGTACAATATCATACGCACGCGCTTTAATGTCTCCAATTTCTTTATTTTGCCATCCAACTTGTGGTGCAGTAAATGGATGATGCTTTGCATTCCATCGTTTTGCATCTTCATCATATTCCAAAAGTGGAAAATCAGTAATCCAAGAAAAATTAAATTCACCTTCAGGAATTAAATTCAAACTTTCAGCTAATGCCAAACGCAAACGTCCCAAAATTGTCCATGCATATTTATATTCACCCGCAACTAAAAACAAAACACTATTTTTGTTAACTTCAGGAATAACAGTTTTAACTTGTGATAAAAAATCTTCCGGCAAAAATTTTGCAACAGGAGATTCAATTGTTCCATCTTCTGCAAATTTGATCCATAATAATCCCTTTGCACCAAATTTTTGTGCACGATCAACCCACCGATTAAGTTCAGTTCGTGACATGTCAGAATTTGCAACATGCAATGCGCCTATCTTGCCACCACTATCAAGAACTATACGTAAAAATTTCAATTGCGTGTTTGCAAATACACTTTCAACGTGTTGAATGTTTAAATCAAAACGCAAATCAGGTTTGTCAGAACCATACAAAGAAAAAGCTTCATTATATGTCATTCGTTTGAATGGTGTTTGCAAACTTTGACCCAAAACTTTTTTAAATATATAACTAATTAGTCGTTCAATCACATCTTGAATATCAGATTCAGTGATAAATGACATTTCCATATCAAGTTGCGTAAATTCCGGTTGACGATCAGAACGTAAATCCTCATCTCGAAAACAACGTGCAACCTGAAAATATTTCTCCATCCCTGCAGACATCAAAATCTGTTTATAGAGTTGTGGCGACTGTGGCAACGCATAAAACGAACCTTTATTGATACGTGATGGCACCAAAAATTCTCGTGCGCCCTCAGGCGTATTTTTTGTCAAAATAGGCGTTTCAATTTCATAAAATTTTTCGTTATTAAAAAATTCTCGCATTGCAAATGTAATATCATGACGTAATTTAAACTTATTACGCATACTTTCTCTTCGCAAATCAAGATAGCGATATTTTAATCTAATTTCCTCATCGACAGAATCTGCCTCTTCAAGCATAAACGGCAACGGTTTTGATTCATTCAAAATAGTTAAATTATTAACTTGTAATTCAAATTCCCCGGTCGGCAAATCCTTATTTACAACTTCCTTGTCACGCTCAACCAAGGTCCCAGAAACTGCAATAACAAATTCAGATCGCAATGCATGCGCTTTTTCATGAACATCTTTAGAAAAATCAGGATTAAATACCAATTGCATAACACCACTTCTGTCACGAAGGTCAATAAAAATTAATCCTCCATGATCACGGCGTTTTTTCACCCAACCTGCCAAATGAATTGTTTGTGATAAATATTGTTTGTCAACCTGCCCACATCCGGTGGTACGTTCAATCGTTTGCATGCCAAACCTTTAGTACTTTTTAAAAAATCTTATTATTTTTTAGCGTACCACAACAAAGACACATTGATAACAAAAAAGCGCACTCAAAATTGAATGCGCTTTAAATTTCAACATACTATAAAATTAAAACGTATATTCAAGTCCAACATTAAACGTAAACGCAACATCATCAGCTAAACTTGGAATCGGATCAGCCTCAAATCCAGTTCTGTCAAGTTGATCTAAACGATCTTCTTGTCTTTGCGTAATTTTTTTACCACTAATATCAGTATAATGTTGTCCCGGAATAAATACTGAGCCTACTACAAATAATTTCATATCAGCAAGTAATTTCATATCCGCAAACAAAGCAACTTCAGTTCCTAAATAATCACTTTCTCCCGCAATATTATGCTCTTGCCAATATGCAAGTACATTTGGATTTACATGCCAATCACGACACGAATCTGTAGATTTGTAATGTAATGCTGCACCAGTGAAAATTAAATTAGTAAATCCAGAAACTTTCAAAGCAATTTTTGTCGGACTTTGATCATTACGATTGCGTTCTATAGAAATTGGCCTACGAAGTTTTCCTGCACCACCAAGCAAGAATGCACTTTTTACTCTTTTTCCTGAATAAACTTCTTGCAATGGAATAAATCCTTTATAATCACCATCAATTGTTTCTAAATTCGGATTATCATCACCAGAAGCCACACCAGCAGTTACTGCTATCTGAACACTATCACTCCAAAATTTTGCCGCAGCATCAGCAACAAACATCCACCCTTGATATTTATTTATATACGGATCACGGAAACGATCTTCTACATTTTGCAATACTATTTGATCAGTAGCACTTGCTTGCAACAATGTCATTGTAACATTATGTGTATGCGCATTCATATTCATAAGCTCACTTGTCGTTGTAAGTGGACGCTTAGAAATTGCATCAAATGATTCTGATAAACTACCAATTACTTTTCCATTTTGAAATTCAGAACGAAGTGAGTTATTAATAATAGCTTGCGCCTCACTTTTCTCTACATATGGAATATTCACAAATTCAATAATCGGATTATTCATATCGTCAATACCAGTCTGAATATTGGCACCAACTTTACTATTTATAAGAGTTACAACGCCACCACTATTTTTCTCAATAATCTCATTTCGATCCCAACCGCGCACTTTTTGATTACCAACATTTACCGCCGTGTCAAAACCAAACTCTAAACAATTTCCTACAAATTCTGTATAAAGCCCAAAAGTTGATAATTCTGATTTTGCATCAGCTCTAAATTGAATGTTATTCTCTGGATCACTATTATATAACGCGTATGGTTCAATATGTACCGAACCATATGTATCATTAGATAAATCAAACTTTAATCTACCTGCAAAAATATAATCAATATGCCCAAATCCACGCTCAGGTTTATTTAGCCTTCCATATTGTTGACCAAATAATTTTTCACCAGTATCAGAGAATTGTCCACTTTTGTTGCTTAAAATCGCAGTGTACAAATCATATGAAAGACAATGTGAAAATATGTTACCAGAAAGTTTTGCACCAAATGCATATTGATCTACTGCATCAGGAGAATAGAACCCTAATGTTTCTGGCCCAACAGCATATGCATCACCTAACGCAATACCACGCCCAAGTTCGAATGGAAATGCACCAAATTTGAGTTTGTGATTATCAAAAAACGAAATCGCCAGCGCTGCGCCAACATCAAATTCTAACCATACTTGACGCATCCATAAAATATGTCTCGGAAAAAAATGACTATGCGGTCGACCAACAGCCTCTAATACTTTAGTTTCTGCAGGAGCTGTGCTTGCAATACTATTTGGGTTGCCCCAAACTGCTTTATTTCTCAAATCAAAGAAAAACTGTGCTACCGGTTCACCATATGTACATTTTCCGTACACAAAATCCATTTTTAAATCTAATGTATGACGATTAAAAATAAATTCATCTTCAAGATTACAACTATTTAATAGTTTTGAATTTTTGGCATAAAATGATTCTGGTTTAAATTTACCTGACATATGAAAATCAACATCAGGACCAAATAGACTCACAACAGCAGGTTCAAGTAAACCCGTTAATGAAATTTGAGAACAAATAATTGCACAAAATAATACTATTTTTGAAAAAAGTTGTAATATTTTTTTCATACACTATTCCTTGATGAATATAAACTAATAATTTGTTATTTTTTTACGAAACATTATTAGTGTAACTTCATCAAGGTTTTTGTCAAAAAAAGTTGATATGTTCAGTTAAGACAACACACTTCTAAGTCAGGTATATCAAAATTTGGTATAATAAAAAGATAAGGATAAAGGGAAAATTATGACAAAAAAACGACTTTTAATCGGTGCACACATGTCAATTTCGGGCGGGCTAAATAATGCATTCGAGCGTGGAAAGGTAGTTGGTTGCACCACAATGCAAATTTTTACCAAAAATAATCGTCAATGGAAGGCAAAGCCGCTTATCAAAGATGATATAATGTTATTTGAACAAACAAAAAAAGAACACGAAATAACGCCGTTAGTTGCGCATGCGACGTACCTTATTAATATCGGATCACCAAATAAAGAAGTTGAGAAAAAATCGATCGAATGTCTTGCGCTAGAACTTAAGCGATGCAACAAATTAGGTATCAAATATTTAGTGCTACACCCGGGATCGCACAATAAAACTGATGAACAATCATGTTTAGATCGTATTAATAAAAATTTAAATGCAATATTTAAAAAAGACGACGGAAACACAATAGTTTTACTGGAAACAATGTCAGGCCAAGGAAGTAGTGTTTGTTATACATTTGAACATATTGCTTATTTACTTAAAAATTCAAAACATAAAAATCGCTTAGGTGTATGTTTTGACACATGCCATGTGTTTGCTGCAGGATACGATATTCGCACAAAATCAACATATGAAAAAACCATACAAACATTTGATGAAATAATCGGACTCAAACACTTAAAAATATTTCATATTAATGACTCAAAAAAAGAGCTGGGATCTCGCGTTGACAGGCATGAGGACATTGGAAAAGGAAAAATTGGAAAAAAAGCGTTTAAATTGCTATTTAATGATGAACAATTTTTTGATACACCAAAAATATTAGAAACACCAAAAGAAAAAATAGAAGATGATATTAGAAACATTACGGTAATTAAATCGTTATTATCAGAAAAAACAAAAAAAATATTGGATATAAAAAAATGAGCAAAGTAACAGATCAGAATTTTTAAGTTGTCTGGCTAAGGAGGAATTGTAGTTCCAAAAACCCAAAGACTCTAATCTATCACTTTCTCATTAGAAAGCAGTGTATATAACCATCCCCCAACTAACCACAAAAGAAGGAATGTTTTTCTACTGTTAACACTTCTTATTATGAACGGAAAAAAATAAAAAAAAAATTTTTTTAAAAACGCACACTGTGCAACAAATAGAAAGTCCTCAAAAAAAGGATTTTAAAAAAAAAGTGTTGCTTTTTTATCAAAAAAATAAAAAGCAACACTTTTTTGAGATTTTTATAATAGAAAAGTTATCTTTTTATTTGTTGTTAATACAACAAATTTATATTAAATAACTGATTACTTTTTTTCTTGCTCAATATAACATTCGACACGATCGCCCTCTTGCCATCCAGTTATGCCTTCAACAACAAATCCACACTCATAACCAGCATTAACTTCTTGTATTGACTTCTTTTCACGCTGAAGACTGGTAATTTTACCCTCGCCAAACTTTTTATCATTGCGATACGCAATAACATATCCATCGCGAACAAAACGTCCATCATCAACTTTACATCCGGCAATAACACCAATACGTTTTATATTAAACACGCGAAGAACTGTGGCTTGACCAATCTTGATTCGTTCAACCTCAACTTCTTGACGATTATCAACACGCTTTTGCGCATCTTCTAATAATTTGTAAATAATATCAAAAAGATCAACAGAAACGCCCCTGTTCGATGCAAGCGCAGCTGCTTTTGCCTCAGTTTTGACATGAAGACCAACAATTTCTGCACCGGTATTAAATGCAAATTCAACATCACCCTCAGTTATATTGCCAATACCAGAACTTACAATACTAATTGAATCACGCATCGACTGAGAAAGCTTTATAATGCTATCAATAAGCGCCTCCCGTGAAGAGTTTGTGTCAGTTTTAATGAGCAACCGCAAAACAGATTCTTTTGTCGAACCACCAACAGCCGAACCTCCTGCTTTTTTTTGCGCATCTCTATGTTTACGATATTCTTCTTTTGAGACCACCTGTAAATAATCCCCAACCTGAGGCATTATATCAAATGAGGCTATTTGTACCGGAAGAGCCGGAGTAATTTCTATAATTTTTTTATCAAAAGAATCAGTCAATGTTGTAGCTCGCCCGCCTGAAGCACCACAGGTAAAATAATCACCAATGCGCAGCGTACCGCCTTGCAAAATACAAGTTGCGACCGAACCTCGCCCTTTTTCAAGTTTAGATTCAAGAATATATCCTTGAGCGGGACCAACAAACGATGCGCGCAACTCTAACATCTCCGCCTGTAAATTTATCATTTCAAGAAGTGTATCAACTCCTTGACCAGAAACAGCAGAAATAGGAACACAAATTGCATCGCCACCCCAATCTTCAGGTAATACATCATATTGGGCAAGTTGTCGCTTTACAACTTCAATTTGAGCCGCATCAACTCTGTCAATTTTATTTATAGCAACAATTATTGGCACTTCCATTTCTTTTGCACGCTTAATTGATTCAACAGTTTGCGGCATAACGCCATCATCAGCTGCAACAATAAGAATTACAATATCAGCTGCACGAATACCACGTTGACGAATTTTTCCAAATGCTTCATGCCCAGGTGTATCAATAAAAACAATATTGCCTTGATCGGTGTGCGCTTCATACGCACCAATATGTTGTGTTATTCCACCCTTTTCTTGAGCTGTTACACGTGTTTTTCTAATAAAATCTAACAATGTTGTTTTTCCATGATCAACATGGCCAACAATAACAACAACAGGAAGCCTACCTTGTAGATCTTTTTCGCTATATACCACTTCTACTTTAAAATTATCAATTGTAGAACTTATTTTTTTTGTTGGAACCTCATAGTGGTTAGCTACTCTCTCAACAACATCTTCTCCTACAATCTGATTTTTAGTCGCAACGATTCCCCACTTTAAAAGAGTAACAATAACTTCTGTAGCGGGAATTTGCACTTGACCTGAAAGATCACCTACAGACATAGATCTTAACTCAACAACAGCCGGAACTATTGGCTCTAAATTCTTTTGTGAATCTTTTTTTACACCAAAAGAACTCTTTCTTGAATTTTTTACATACTTATCTTTAGATTTGTTTTTAGATTTATTTTGACCCAACTGCACGTCTTCCCCGCTTTGTAACACTTTATTATTAGAAAGAGCTTGATTTTGCTGTGCATTTTTAGAGGGATCTTTTTTTTTATTATCTTTTTGCTTCGGAGAAAAAACTTTTTCCAGAACCCTTAAAGAAACATCATCCAAAACCGACATGTGGTTTTTTACACGCACACCAGCTTTATCCAGCTCGCTTACAACCTGCTTACTCGACAAACCAAACTTTTTTGCAAATTCATACACCCGCATATTACCACACCCATGTTTTTATTTATTTAATTATCATGACCACCCTGTCAATAAACACATTGCGCATCGCCCTCAACCAATCGACACATGGCCAATCTTGCTTTAATTTTCTTTTTCAAGCTGTATCTTCACACCAGTAAGCTTAGATGCCAGCGTAATATTTTGCCCACCTTTGCCAATCGCAAGCGCACGCTGATCAGACGCAAGCACAACAACCGCCTGTGCGTTATCATCACTCATCTCAACACTATCAACAACCGCAGGTTTTAATGCATTTTTAACAAAAACCTCAAGCGACTCGCTCCATCCAATTATATCAATTTTCTCACCACTAAGCTCTCGCAATATAGGCTTTATTCTGCTTCCGCCAACGCCAACACAAGTACCAACAGGGTCAATGTTTCTGTCGCGAGAAGAGACCACAACCTTTGAACGATACCCAGGCGAACGAACAATTTCTTTAATTTCAACAATACGCTCAAAAACTTCTGGAATTTCTAACTCAAACAATCTTTGTAAAAACTCAGAAGATATACGATCCAAAACAAGCTGGTTATCACCTCTTGGCTCAAGCAAAACCTCTTTTAGTAATGCCCGAACAGTAAACCCCGCAATGCACTTTTCACCCGGAATAGAAAGTGATTTTGGCAAAAACGCCAAAACGTCATCAATTGACACAACTGTGCCGCCACGTTCACACTTATGAACGGTGCCCATAACAATTTCACCCTCTTTTGGCTTGTACTCATCGTGAACAATCTTAGCCTCAATAGAGCGAATCTTGTTTGCAATTACTTGTCGTGCTCGCAAAACTTCAACTCGACCAATGGTACCATCAAATTCAACCCATGCCATGTCTCCAACAGAGCTTTTTAATCCCAACGCACGAATTTTTTGCGTGCTTACCTCTAATTGTGGATCAGAAACCCTTGTGACAATTTTTTTTTCAACCTCAACCGTAACCGTGCCTGTTTTAGAGTCTACGTTAACGCGCAAAGAAAGCTCCGGATACTTTTTTTGATATGCAGCAAGCATGCCCTCAGCCACAACATCACTCAAGGCTGACTGCTCGAGGCCTTTTTCATCGACAAGCTCCTGAATTACATCTAAAAGTTTCACGAATTTTATGCTCCGGTTAAAGCTACATGGGAAATATTTTAACAAATAGTTACTTGCAATCTTTGCACATTACAACCAACAAGCAAAAGCAATTCGGTGGTTTGTGGGTTATAATTCTTTAAATTCAAGTTTCATTGTAATATAAAAAGCTTTGAATGGCAAATTTAATTTGTGTTTGCTGTTTTTTTTAAACACCAACTATTATACTTATATATAGTTTTTAAGTTATAGTAATAGTAGGTAAGCACCTCAGTGGTTAATAACTCGAAAAAAAAATGACCAAAACTCCCTCCTGAACGTATAAAGCAATTTTTTGTAAGTGGTTAATAAGTGGTTAATAAGTGGTTGATAACTGTGCACTTATCAAATAGAAATTTTCCGAATAAGGCTTGCTGGAGTGGCCTGACAAGAAAAATTGCTTGGATAGTGTGATTAGATGGGCTGATAAAAAAAACGACATAAGTTATTAACCACTTATTAACCACTTATTAACCAGTGGTTAATAACTCTTTTAAACTTTTCTGTTTTAATGCACTAAGTTAATTTTTTTGCATCAAATAAAAATAAAATATTTTTTTAGTGAAACTTTTCTTGGCGCGTGCGTTACAAGTAGAAAAGATGTGGTTTTTGGTTTTAAATAGAATCCAGTTACTAGTTATCCTGTTTGGGGAGTACAGCATAGTTTTTTTGCAGCCTGAATATCTTTTGCAAAAATTTCAAAATTTTTTGGGCTTCTCAGGGCGTATGCAGGGTGATATGTTGGAAAAATCAAAAAGTTTTCAAATGGAATCACCTTACCGCGAGCATCTGAAATCTTGATTTCCTCTTCTAGGAACGAGTTTGTGGAAGAGGATCCAAGCGTGCAAATTATTTTTGGTTCAATAATTTTAATTTGTTTGAGTAGTAATAAATTTTTGCACGTTATGCTCTCTTTTTTTTGTGGGGCTCTATTGTTTGGAGGCCTGCATTTTACGATGTTTGTTATAAAAATATCTTTTCGTTTTATTCCGGCCATATTGAGTGCCTTGTCTAGCAATTTTCCAGATTTGCCAACAAACGGTGCGCCTTGTTCGTCTTCTTGTTGTCCGGGCCCTTCGCCGATTATTAATAAGTCAGCGTCAGGATTTCCCGACCCGAATACAACTTTTTTTCGTCCCAGGTTGCCGAGTGGGCACATGGTACAATTTTTATATGGCTCGTATAGTTGATCAAGGAGCGATTGTTTTTGTTTTTTTATATTAGTTTTAGACATAACTTCTTACAAATTTGCCCCATCCATTTGTGTTAAAGAAGTTATTTTTTTTGTATGAAGAATGTATATGTCGATAAGGAAGATAGATTGATGTTCCATGCGCATTGCTTAAATTTTTTCCTGCCGCATATGCAATTATTGTTTTGTTCATAATTTCAAATCCAGTTTCGATCTGTTTTTTTAGCTTTGCAAGAAGCTGTTTAATCTGTTGTGTATATGGTTGGTTTTCTGCGCAAACATATTTATGTATATTTTGATAAAAATGATATAAATCGATATAGCTTGGTTCGTCAAAGTGTGTACAAATGCGTTTGTTGCGACATTTTTGTATAAGTCGTTTTATTTTCCCGCTATTATCTTTTTGTATAAGTTTTGCAAGTATTTTTCCAACAATGTCTATGTTATTTTCAAGATCTTTCATGCGATATAATTTTATTGCAGATAATGTATAGTCATTTGTTATTTTATTATATGATTGATCATAACTTGCAACCATATGATATGCAAATTCTTTTGAGTTTAATGTACCATTTGAAAATGGATAGAGTAGCGATAAATAATTCCATCCTGTTCCTAAAATTACCTCTTGTGATGAAACCATTATATATGCATGATCTTTCATAAGACTATACACTTCTACCATTGCCATAAGGCATGCGTCAAATCCTATGATATGAAATTTTTGGCCATTCATGTAATTTTTTCGAATAAATCCAAGTGCGCGCGCAAGGTCTTCATTGGTCAGATAGTTACCGGTTGTGTCGTCCCAGCAAACACCTCGAGAGTCTGCTTTTTGGTTGCATACATAGTCTAAAAAACCAATTGATCGATCAAGTTCAAGTTTGTGTGTTGCGGGATTATAACTAAATAATAAAGATGGATTTATTGCTCGTCCGCGAGGCGCGGGGTTTATTGCGCCCGTTCCATGGTTCCAACAAATAAGTGCATATCGCTTTGCGGGGAAATTTGTAATTGCTTCTGCGCAAAATGCGATAAGTGTTTGCGGGTTTCCGCTGTCCATTGGAAGATTCTGTTCGTCATAAATATTTAAATGCAGAATGCGATTTTTTTCGATATAATAAAAACGAGAAACTTTTTTATTGCCTGTCATTTTAATATCAAGGTGTACAATGATATTAATATTTTCATTAGATCCAATTGCTGCCATTTGTCTTATGTTGCGTGCTGCAAAACCGCGCAAATCATTATCTGCTGCAATGTAGACCATAAATGTCCATTCTTTTTGGTTCATTTCAACTTTTGTTTCTGTTGTGATACTTTTTAGTTTTGTTTTTATGTGTAGCTCGTTACAAAAATCACATAGACAGTTTTGGTGAGTTTTTAGTTTGTTGCTATAGTCATGAATTTCGGCAGATCGTTTTGTTGAAATGTTTTCATCTTTAACATCGACAGTTTCTGATTGAATTATTGTAGATTCGTCAATATGAGCTTTTATTTGTGGTGCAGTAAAAAGTGGGTTAGTAATTAGCAACAACAATAAAATATAAAGTTTTTTGTACATTAGCCTGCTCCTTTTTATATATTTATTGTATGGCATGCATTGTTTTGTAATCAATATTTTTAATTTGTTGTGTATATTTTTCGCGCTAACCATGAAAGGCTGATGGTGAATAAAAAGCTAAGTTGAAAATCAAGAAAGAAAAGAGATATTGGGTTACATAATAAAAATAGATTATAAACAACAAGTGTGGTGTGTAATAATTGTGTTGGGCGTTTTGCAATTGCACAACTGAACAATAATAATATAGTTGTTAATGCGCGTAAAAAAGATGTGCTTGAAAAACTAAGCAAAAAGTAGATTATACAGAGTAATATACAGAGTAGTTGTTTAATCGCAAGCGGTAGGGGAAAAAATTGAAAAATTGTGTAATAAAGATATAAAAAAATTGCTAAATGTGCACCTGATCTTGCAAGTAAATGACTTACGCCCCATTGTCGGAATTTATTAGGCAAATCGGTAGATGGATCAATATGTTTCATTTTTTTTCCCAAAAATAACGTTGAGAAAAGACAAAAAGTTTCTGGTGAAAGTTTTTTTTCCAAAACATTACTAATTTTTTTTGTAGTTGTGTGTAACCATCTGTTAATTGAAAATCTGGGTCGATTAATGATAGTGTAACGAAGATATGGACAAAAAAAGTAGGCACCGATGCTCTGATATATTAAGTATGATTTGAAAGAATTTTGTGCACGATTACTTTTTATACCCTGTAGTTCGATATAATCGCCAACATGTAAATCTTCGATTTTTTTTGTGTAAATAACTCCATTACTTTCAAGTGGTGTCCATTTTTTATATGGATATTTATATTCGGTAATTTGTAATAAAATGTACTGGTCTAGTCTTGTATGATTGTGTGTTTGAATATCTTTTACGGTTGCTCGTATATCACATCGACCCGAAGTTATTTGTGTATGAACAGCGTCATGATGTATTTGTTGTAATTTCGTTATCATTAATGAAGTACAAAAAAGACTACATAAAAAAAATATATTTGAGTTCCATGATAGCTTTTTGATAGTTTTTTTATAACCAAACAAAAAAAATGATAAAAAAAATAGCGCACTGATTGTTTTTGTTGATAATAAAAAAGTGTATTGCATAAATACACCAAGTGTTATGGCAAATGTAGCAGGAACAAGTGGAGAAATAGTATTATATGTTTTATGCATGAGTATATAACAAGCAAATGTTTTTTGAATATGTGAATAGATATAAATAATTATAAACAGCTTTTTTGCAATGTGCAATTAAAAAAGGAAAGAATATGCATTTATCAAAAGTGGTAGTATCTTGGGTAATACGTATTGTAATTATGACACCAGCTTTGTTATCAGCAACAGGATGGTTATATCAGGAATCGCAATTGGCAAAAAGAGAACCAATGAAAAAATATACAATTGATCAAAATAAAATAGAACAGGGTAAATTTACCTATTCGTATACATTAGAAAATGGAATGACGATTATTGTGCGAGAGCAACATACAGTACCAAAAGTTTCTATGCAAATTTGGTATAACGTTGGATCAAAGGATGAGCAGGTGGGGCAAAAGGGTATTGCGCATTTTATTGAGCATTTAATTTTTAAGGGCACCTCTGATGAGGTTGGCGAATCTTTAAATTTATCTGAATCAGATATTAATGTGATTGCTCATAAGTTATCTGGATATATTAATGCATTTACTTCATTTGATTATACTGGATATTTATTTAATATGCCTACGCAGCACTACAAAGAAATATTCTCAATTATGGCTGATTGCATGCAATCAGCAAAATTTGATGATCAAATGATTAATTCTGAAATGAAAGCAGTTATTCAAGAATTAAAAATGCGTCGTGATAATTATTCATTATCATTAATTGAACAATTAATGACGGTTCTGTTTCAAGATCACCCGTATCATTATCCAATTATTGGATACAAGAGTGATTTGTGGAGTGTTTCTGGAAAAGAGTTAATGAGTTTCTATAAAGAGCATTATATTCCAAATAATGCAACACTTGTAGTGGCTGGCGATGTTGATCATAACGAAGTGTTTGAATTAGCGCAAAAATATTTTGGCAAAATTTCTGCAAATAAGGCATATAAAAAACAGACATTTATCTCTCATCCGGATATTGTTTCAAAATCAGTAACATTATATCGCGATATACAGCAGCCCTTAGTCTATTTTACATTTATTGTTCCAGGACTTATTGAAAAAACGGACATTAATTTAGAAATTCTTGCATGGGTTCTAGGTGAAAAACGAAGCTCGCGTCTTCATAAAATTCTTGTTGATGAGTTACAATTGGTAACAGCAGTATCGGCTTGGCATTGGGATTTGTTTGATTATGGATTGTTTGGCATTGGTGTTTATCCAAAAAATGTTAATGATATTAAAAAGATTGAGCAAATTATTATCGAGCAAATTACTGACATTGCAAAAAATGGAATTTTAGATTGGGAATTTAATCGTGCAGTAAAAAATGCACAAATGGATTTGTATGGCGTATTTGAAGATATTCAGGAACAAGCAACATTGTTGGGGCAATCATATTTAGCAACGGGTGACGCAGAATATGCGTTACGTGCATTAGATGATATTGATGCAATTAAAAAAAATGTGTTGCAATTAGTACGTGATCATATTCGTCCTGCGGTAATGCATAAAGGATATCTATATAATTTACCAGAAGGCGAAACTGTTGTTTGGAATAATTTACAGAAAAAATCAGACAAAGAAGATAAATCAATTCTTTCTGCGCGCATGCGAACAAGTGAAATTGAACCTGTTTCTCATGCAAATAACATAAATGCACAAGATCCGAAATCATTTGATTATCCAAAGCCGGAAATTTTACAAATAAATAATGGAATAAAAATTTTACATCATGCACATGCAGATTTGAAAAAAGTTGAAATTCGTCTTGCGCTTAAAGCGCGCTGGTTTTACGATCCGGAAGAGAAACAAGGCTTGTATAATTTTGTTAGCGACATGTTACTTGAGGGAACAAAAAAATATACACATGATCAGTTGGCGCGTGAAATTGAATCACGAGGTATTGATATTAATTCGTATATTGGAGGAGTTTCAATTTCATTATTGCGTGATGATATTCCATTTGGTTTAGAAATTTTATATGAATTAATTAATAATGCACTTTTTGATGAAAAAAATATTGAAAAAGTTCGTAATCAACTATTTGTGCAAATAAAACAAACGTGGGATAATCCCCGTGCATTTTCTGATAAACTTCTTTATAAAACTATGTATAAAAATCATCCATATCATAAAGATCCATTGGGCAGCAAAGAATCAGTTGCATCAATTACGCGTGATGATCTAATTAATTTTTATAAAAAAATATATTCTCCGGATGGTGCAAAAATAGCAATTGTTGGTGATATTGCAGGATTAGATATAGTTGGATTGTGTAAGCAATATTTAGGATCATGGCAAGGGACAAAAGTAGAAGATATTGAGTTTCCAGAATTGACAACAGTGAGTAATCAAGAAATTTTGCATACTATAAATCGTGATCAGGTTGTGTTGACTCTAGCGCAACTTTCTGTTGATTTTTTACATCCTGATTTTGAGAAATTATTATTATTTGATCAAATTTTTGGTGGTGGTGTTCTTGGCTCTATGGCATCTCGTCTGTTTGCGTTGCGTGAGGCTACAGGTCTTTTTTATAGCATTAGAGGATCGCTTGTTGCTGGTGCAAATGAGCAAAAAGGGATATTTAAAATAAAAACAATGGTTTCACTTGATCGTTTGCAAGAGGCGGTTGATGCAATTAAAAAAACAATTATTTCTGTACTTGATACAATTACTGATGAAGAACTTCTTGAGGCAAAACGTGCGATTGTAAATTCTCAAGTTGATAATTTTCAGACAGGTGCAAGAATCGCAGGGGCGTTTTTATTTCTTGATCGTTATGATCTGCCATTTGATTATTTTGATAAGCGTATGAAACGTTTTGAAAATATTTCTGTTGATGATGTAAAACAAGCAGTTGCTCCGCACCTACAAACTGATAATTTGGTGACGTTTAAAATTGGGCGGGTATAAGTTAATTGACGGGCTCACAAAGTGAGCCCGTTCGAAGTTATTATTTTAGTGTTTCTAAATCTTGTTCTATATAATCAAGGTAATCTTCGAAAAATTCTTTGAGAGAATTAAATTGATCAAATTTATTTTCATATACTATGCCGCCTTCTTCGAATTCTTTTTCTAAATTGGTTGCAATTTGTTTGAGTTTACTGGAGTTGCTTGTTTCAAAATGTTTAAAATAATCAATTGAAGATAATGCTTTTCTAATTGGTTTAATGATATTTTTAAATTCTTTTGGTGTGTTATAGTTAAGGTATTTTTTTGCTTTTTTTATTTGATTGAGAGCGTCATGTATTTCAAATTTTTGTATTATAGTTAGATGTTTTGGGCTTCTGTGTGCGTTTATTGCTGAATTGAGAAACTTGCGCATCTTTATTATTTCTTGTGGAAAGTAGGAAAGTTTTTTTGTAATGCTGTAGATTCCTCCAGGAATAATTTTTTCTTTTATTGTAAGTGTAAGTTTCATTTTTTGAGGTTCATATTGAATATAGTTAAGACTTTCGTGTTGCTCCAGTGCTTGCATAATCTGTTTAAATTCTTGAGTTTCGGTATTAATGTAGTTATCTTGTAATCTAAACACTCTTAGTTGAGTTAAATTTCCAATAGATTTTGGAATTTTTTTTAGATGATTGTGGCTTAAATAAAGATAGTTTAGTTTAGCTAAATTTCCAATGGATTCAGGAATTGTTTTTAACTTATTTTCCCATAATATAAGAGTTTCTAGGTTGGTTAGATTCTTAATAGATTTAGGAAGTTTTTTTAGCTTATTGTTTGCTAGATTAAGTATTGATAGTTCAATTAAATTTCCAATAGATTCAGGGAGCGTTTCTAGGTTATTGTTTTTTAGGCGAAGTATTTTTAGCTTAGTTAAATTTTCGATAGACTTAGAAAGTTTCTTTAGTTGGTTGAACTTTAGATCAAGTATTAATAGTTCTATTAAATTTCCAATAGATTCAGGGAGCTTTTCTAATTGAGTTCTGTGTATTTCAAGATGTGTTAAGTTGATCAAGTTATCAATGGATTTAGGTAGAGTAGCTATGTTAAGATTACTAATATGAAGCTCAGATATATTATCAGTATCAAAGTTATTTATAAAAAAATTTTCATCAATAATAATTTTATAATCTTTAATTATTGAATGATAGCTTGGTGATATGTATAGATGTCCGGCTTCAGACATAATTGTTAGTTCTTTTTTATGGTTATACATTATATATTGCAGAGTGAGATATGCATACTTGCCATTTTTATATTTTTCTAAAGTTTTCCACCCAAAATTATTTTTTAAATTTTCAAGATTTTCATTTTGTATAAATAAATATTTTTTGAATTGTCCCAAGAACCTTTCATCGACAAATTTTTCAGACAAACTTAGCGCAGGGTGTATTTTAAGTTCACTCAGATTGCCTTCGTCGTCAGCGAACTGTTCATAATATTCAAATAATCGCGGCATAATTGCCTGCCAGAATTGTTCACGAATAGACATATCTGCATCTTCTGGATAATTATCGCGTAAATTTAAATAATTTATTCCAGAAAATACCTCAACAAATGTTGTATTGTCCTCAATGCTATCAAAAATAGCTTGCTGTTCTTCTGTGTTGTGCATAGAATTGATAAAATCTTGATATGTATTAAAAGCAGTTTCTGATACACTTTCAAGTGGAATTGGTACATCCAATATACCAATATCTTGTAACATATTATTCAAAATTTTAGAGCTTTTGATAATTTCGCTATCGCTTTCAACTTCGATAAAATTATTGGTATTGATTAGCTCAAGAGGTTGTATTTTCACAATTTCAGAAGTGGATATAATTGTAGTTGTAAATACCGAAAAAATGGTGATCAGAAAGATTTTTTTATTCATTTTAATTCCTTGTGAGGGTAGAGATATTGACTGTCTTATGCTTATTGTAACAAAATTAAAGTGAGAAGTTCAATTTAAGGCAAAAACATTTGAAAATAAGTGCCAAAAAGTTATTAGGAAAAGATCCCGTATCAAGTACGGGATGACATAAGTGACCTTGTTTTTAGTATTCTTTGTGTTTCTAGGCTAATTGAACCTGTGGCTAATGACTGCTTTTAGACCTGGCCTTTCAAACTTTGGGCAGAATGCGCCAGTTTTTCCTGTTCTTGTGGGTTTAGTGCTATTTCAAGTTGCTTTTCAATGCCGTGTGCGCCGATTACAACGGGCATACTCAAACAGACGCCAAATTGTTCTTGAAAACAAGAAAGTGGGGTGACAAGTTTTTGATCATATACAATTGCCTCGCAAATTGTTGCAACACATGCGGCAATGCCAAAATAAGTTGCGCCTTTGTAGTCAATAATCTCTTGTGCCCGATTTTTAGCTTCATTTTCAAGTTTAAATAAAATTTCAGATGTAATTTCGGGAAAATCGAGTAATTTCATACCATCAACTTGTGCACTAGAGAGTACTGCAAATTGTGTATCGCCATGTTCTCCTAAAATATAGGCATCAATTGATTGTTCTGCTATTGAAAGTTTTTCAGATAGCAGGCTGCGCAAACGTTGTGTGTCAAGCATAGTTCCAGAACCAAAAATTTGTTTTTTAGGTAACGATAAACATTGTTGTGCATGATAGGTCATTAAGTCAACGGGGTTGGTGATTATAATAACAATTGCATGTTTACTTAGTGGTTGTAAGTTATTGCAAATAGTTTGAATAATCTTTTTATTTGTTTGTAATAAATCAATGCGAGATTGGCCTTGTTTTTGTCGTGCGCCGGCAGTAATAATGATGATATCTGCTTGTGCTGCATCTTTGAATGTTTTTTTTGTAATTTTTGATGGTTTGCAAAACGGCAACGCATCGGAAAGATCAAGAGTTTCTCCTTTGCAGCGAATTTCGTCAATATCAATAAGCATAATCTCTGCAGCCACATTTTTAAGTAGTAATGCATATGCGGTTGTTGATCCGACTGATCCTGCACCAATAATTGCGATTTTTGTATGTTTCATTGCATCCTTTTATGCTATGGTAAAATAGCAATGGTTATTTTAGATATAGCGTATATAACTTTCATGAATCAATATCACAAAAAATAACAGCGTTTTTAAATGCGTATACTTTCATTTATAAAATCATAAATTTGTGATTTGCTAAGATTTTTCGTGACAAACTTAATTTTTAGAATTATAATTACACTGTGTTTGGTTTTTACTTAAGGGGTTTTATGAGTTTTAAATTGACTAGTTTACTATTATTATATTTATTTTTATATTCATTTTCCGTGGTATCGGTGCCAATTTTTAGAGGAAATCCATTTTGGTGGGCTAAAAATCTTACAAAAAATGATAAAATATTATATGCAACAACAGCTATTCCTGCGATTGCTGGATTTTATTTTGGATATACGTCTGGGAATGAAGGTTCGACTTTTGGGCAAAACTTATTTTCGGGAAGTTTGGTAGGAGGTTTTTTGGGATTTTTTACAGGTATATTTACTATTCCTGCAACTACAGTTTATAAATTTCATAAAGCACGTAAAATTTATCGAGAAATTATTAAATCAAATCTTAGTGATTTGTTAAGAAGCGACGCTAAACAGTTAGATATAGAGGACATTCGCGATGCTGTTGATGTTTGTTATGTGCGATATCCGTTAGCACAAGCATTTGAATCTGTTTCTGAAGTAATTAAAGATGCGAAAAAGGCAATTTTATTATATCAAGAAGCTGTAGATAATAATATTTCATTTGTTGGCAAATCTGAATATATAGTTTCGTTTTTATCAGAATATATGACTAAATTGTTATTGGTTCGTAAAATTATTAAAAATCAGCATAATTTTAATTCGCAGATGATGTTGTTTTTGCAGCAAAAGCAAGTTGATCAATTGGGTAAAATACGTGACGATCAAGTGTTTAATTATTGTCGGCCATTTGTTTTAATTTCATACGATAGCAATAAGTAAATATTTTAGGAGTTATATGAATATAACAGTTAAACCAGCACATATTGCCATTGTTGGTGCGGCAGTAGTCGTTTGGATTATTGAAGGTATTATTGCAATGCCAGCAATGAAGTGGTTAGAAACATTAGTTCAACCATCGTTTAGTGCACCAGATTGGTTATTTTGTGCAGCAGGACCATTATTATTTTTATGTATTATTACTGGCATGATTATTGCGTATGAGAAATTACCGCGTGACAAATATTTTATGCCAATTATGGGATTGTTTACTGCGCATTGGGTATTGTGTATTGTATGGGATTATTTCTTTTTTTATAAAATGGATTTAGCAACGTCATTAATACCAACAATATTGGTAACCTGTGTTATTTTTGCAATGACAGCGCTATGTTTTTTTCGTGCACGAACTGCGGCACTATTATTTTTGCCATATTGTATTTGGCAAATGTTTTTTGTTGCATGGCATGTTGGGTTATGGATGTTGAATTAATGCTGGGTTTTGTTTTATATCCACTTTTTTGTTATTCTTACAAAAGTAATATACATAACATAAAAAATTTTAATTTATAAAAAAAATATGGATATTGAAAAAACATTAGAAATAATTAAATCAAGTACAGTTGATGTTATTCCTGAAACTGAATTGATTGAAAAATTAAAATCGGGAAAAAAGTTAAAAGTTAAATTGGGAATGGATCCTACTTCTCCAGATTTGCATTTGGGTCATGTGGTAGTACTGTCTAAAATGAAGCAATTTCAAGATTTAGGTCATGAAGTTATTTTTGTCATTGGTGATTTTACTGCAAGTATAGGTGATCCATCAGGCAAATCAAAAACACGTCCACCACTTACGCATAGTGAAATTGTTGCAAATATGAAAACCTACTTTGATCAAGTAGGGCGCGTGCTAAATCCAGAAACAGTAACTGTCAGATACAATTCCGAATGGTTGCAAACACTTAACAGCGCTGATATTGTAAAATTGCTTGGTAAAGTTACTCTTGCTCGTATTATTGAACGTGATGATTTTCAAAAACGTTTAAAAGCAAATCAATCAATTTCTATGCACGAATTATTGTATCCAATTTTTCAGGCGTATGATTCTGTGATGCTTGAGGCTGATGTTGAACTTGGTGGTACCGATCAAACATTTAATTTATTAATGGGAAGAACATTACAAGAACAATTTGGTCAAAAAGCGCAAGTAATTATTACTACGCCACTTCTTGAAGGGCTTGATGGTGTGCAAAAAATGTCAAAATCATTGGATAATTCAATTGGATTATCTGAAAAGTCAGATCAGGTATACGGAAAATTAATGTCCATTTCTGATGATATGATGTGGCGCTATTTTGAAGTGTTGTTACATCGCAGTAGTGCTGAATTAAGTTCTATGCAAGAACGAGTTGCTGCAGGCACTTTGCATCCAATGGAATTGAAAAAAGATATGGCGTACGAGGTTATATTGCGTTTTTGGTCAGAACAGGAAGCACAGAGTGCGCGTGAAAATTTTGAATCGGTTTTTCAAAAAAAAGATTATTCAAAAGCGCAAGAAATTGTTTTGTCATCAGAAACTGATAACCCAATTTGGATTATTGCTCTACTCAAGGAACTTGGTGCAATACAAAGCTCATCTGAAGGTAAGCGATTGATTGAGACTAAATCTGTTATGGTTAATAATGATGTAGTTACTGATTTTAAAGAAGAAGTTTCTTGGGAAGAAGGAACGGTTATTAAAGTTGGTAAGCACAGAATATATAGAATTGGAAAATAAATTTTACAGCAAAGGGTTAATACGATGAGTTCAATGTTCAATTACAAAATAATTTTTGGTTTGGTTTTTTGTCTGTTTTTGCAGAACAATTTGTATGGTGGATTATATTTTAATGAAAATGGTGAATTACAAGGAGAAATGCCAGCGTTTAAAACAGTTTGTGATAAAAGTTATACGATGAAAATCAAAAATATTGAGATTTATTGTAATGAAAATAATCTTTATTTGGCTGATGTTTTGTTAAAATTTGAAAGGTCGGAAGAAAAACATTCTGAAAAAAAATATGATGCCTTTATAAAATATTCTGTTTTAAGAAGCATACTTGAGAGAAAATTTGAGTTTAAAGAGCAGAAAAATTATAAAAAGTGTATAATTTTGCTTGGAGGCGAAGATATTTTGAGCAAAAAAAACAAATATTATAATTACATCTATGAAAATAGACAGTATGTCTCTTTAACGTATACGAACCAGACTAATAATCTTAATGTGATTTTTGCAGATGGTGAAGAGCAACAAAATGATATTCCTGTTATTACAAAGAATTCTAAAAATAATGTAAATGTAAATGGAAAATGTTGCAAAAGTAATATTTTTATGCTTTTGCTTGGCATGGTTGTTGGCAGTTTTTCATATCACGTTTATTTTGGTACCAATAATGTAGAATGAATAACATGAAAAAACAACTATTCTTTCCACTCAAAGTCAGCAATATGCTCATGCAATGATTGTAAGTAATCAATTTGTGCAATTACTTCATCAAAGTTATGTGCATTGAATTTATTCTCTAAATCATGCATAAATGTAAATAGCGATTCAACATGTTCTTGTGCTTCTTCAATTGAATGTGCCTCAAGAGAAATTAATAGATCTTGTAGGCCTTTAATTCGTTCTTGTGCATCATTAACAGTTGTTGAGCCTATTTCGTTGAGCAGCTTTTTCATGTCGTTTTGTTGATATTGTGCTATAGTTCTATTGCGTAGTAAACTTCGTGTTTGAATCTGTTGTGTATAAAAAATTGTTAATAATGTGATATATAAGATTCTTTTTTTCATAATTTCCCCTTTTTATGGTATATTATATATTATCAGTCATTTTCTTCGCGAGAATGGCTTGTTTGATCATAATTATAAAAAATAATTCATAATAGAAACAAGTTTATGCAAAAAATAATTGAACCAGGGTTTATTTTAATTAATAAACCCGTAGGAAGAACATCATTCAGTGTTGTTGCGCAAATAAAACGTTTATTGCGTGAAGCGGGTGTAAAAAAACCAAAAGTAGGACATGCAGGAACAATTGATCCATTTGCAACGGGTCTGTTAATTATTGCAATTGGACGCGAGGCAACACGATGTATGAAATATTTGTTACGATTAGATAAACAATATTGTGCAACAGTTCAATTTGGCTTACTTACCGATACGCTTGATGGTACAGGAAAGATTTTGCAAGAAAATGGATATATACCAAAATCAATTGATGAGATTACGCAAGCAATTGAATCAATTGGAAGTAAGTACATGCAGATTCCTCCCATATATAGTGCATTAAAATTTCAAGGATCGCGTTTGTATCACGTTGCACGCAAAAACCTTCTTACAGAAGATGAAACGAGATTAATGCTTGAAAAAAAGCAAAGAGAAGTTACAATTCATGATATTGCAATTGATCAGCATGAAAATAACAAAGCGATTATTTCTACGCATGTTTCACATGGAACTTATGTGCGTTCGTTGATGAATGATATTGCAAAAAAAATGAATACAGTTGGTACCACAGTTGCACTTAAACGTACAAAAATTGGACAGTGGAAGTCTGAAGACTCGCATGATATTGATATTTTTGCAGATTATGATCAATTGCAAAAATATGTAATTAAGGTGTCTGAATTCAAAGATATATTGGACCTTTTTTGACCTTACTTTTAATATATTATATATTAAAAAATAGATATACCTTCTTTTTTATCAGGTAATAATAAAATGGATGTTTTTCAATTAGACCCAATTCCAGGAAATTCATATTCTTTTATTGTTTCAAACAATGAAAACGACCAGCGTCTTGATGTTGTTATTGCATCAAAATTTCCCCGTTGTTCTCGCAGTTTTTTTAAATATATTATTCAAGACAAACATGTTGCCATTAACGAAACTGTTACTACTAAAAGCGGAACAAAATTAAAAACAGGAAATAAAATTATTATTACATTTCCTGAAAAAAAAGAAGTCTCATATTCGCAACTTTCTGATGAAAATTTAGGCGTTACATTAATTTACACACATGAGCACTTTTTAGTTATTGATAAACCCGCAGGGTTATTAGTTCATCCACCTGCACATGAAATTACAGAGCCAACATTAATTGATTGGTTATTGCGCTATCATAAAGATGTGGCTACTGTTGGATATGATAATAGACCAGGAATTATTCATAGACTTGATAAAAACACATCAGGATTATTAATTATTGCACGAACAAACTATGCACATACTGTTTTTGCAAAACTATTTCATGATCGCAAAATACATAAAATATATCATGCAATTACCACAGGTCATCCAGACAAAACTGGAATTGTTTCACTTCCAATTGGTAGAGATCCGCACAACAGGACACGTATGAAAGCGTTTAATGTCGAAGAGCAGAAACGTTTTCACTCTAGTGGTATAAAAATGCGTCCCTCAACATCACATTACAAAGTTCTTGAATATTTTGAAGATACATCTTTTGTTGAAATTAAACCTGTTACTGGTCGAACGCATCAAATCAGAGTTCATTTAAAATCTATTGGTCATCCACTTGTTGGTGATTTTGTATATGGACAAGAATCAAAACTTATTTCACGTCATGCACTACATGCATACGGCATATCATTTATATTTGATGCACAAGAATATACTTTTTTTTCCTTATTGCCAAAAGATTTTGCCCAATTTAAGGCAAAACTTTCAAAAACGGCTATTCATTAGTCTTTTTTGATGCTTGATTTTTTTAAAAATTCGAAGTAGCCTAGTTTTGAGCTAAGGAGGAATTGTAGTAATGAAGCCCTTTCATAATTGTACATGCCCTTACTGACTCAAAAAATAAATCTTAAAACAATTTTAATAACAATAATTTATGTTCGTATTTTGTATGGCTGCGACAATTGTTTTATCGTATTGAACTCTTGTGCGAATTGTGCAAATATATCATTGTCATATACAACTACAACCGATTCTCGATTATGCTCTCGGCCTGCTTTGGTAAAATTAAATGATCCAAGCCAAACAATTTTTTTATTATTTTTATTTTGAGAAAAGACAACAAATTTATTATGCATAATTCCACGAATCATCTTTTCTTCTTTTTTATTAATCGGATATGCGTAAATTGAAATGCCCGCATCTGCCAAATCATCAATTTTACTGTATCGATCAAGCAATGTTGTTTTTTCAGTTACAACCTCAACGCGCACACCACGTTTATGTGCATCACAAAGCACTTGCATAACTTTTTTATCAGTTAATGTATAAATTGCAACTCGAATATGACGTTGTTCTTGCGCAATCAAATTACATAATTGCCCACATACATCACCATTAGGAGAAAAAAAGACTTTTATTTTTTTGTTTATTTTTTGTTTTTTATCTTTATTACGTTTTTGACGCGTTTTAGTATGATCATATCCAGAAATAAAATGTGTTTTGCCAAGCCCTGCAACTGGTACAAGTTCCTGCGTCCCCAATGAAATGCACAATTTAGCGAGCATAAAAATAAAAATTATTATATTTTGCTTCATATTTTCTACCTTTTTCATTAAAACTACATATTAGCTTTAAAACTTCCACCGCATTTCAACTTCACCTGCAATATCGCGTCGCTCATCACGAATTGCACGCAATGCTATATTATCTGATAACTGGTATTCAACTTCAAAACGAGTATCCTCTGACAAACTAAAATTCTTTTGTAATAATACGTGTAAGCGATCATTAATATCAATATCAAGCGCACCTCGTATTCCACCACGACCAGTTTGATCGGTAAATCGAGGTACAAAATGAAGACTAATCGGTTTAAAAATGCGTTTTACATACGAATTAATCAAGGAAGTTTTGTGTTCACCCAATAATAATCCTTCTAAATTGTGAGTGATAAGCGCAGGCATTAACGTGCTTAATGATTCATATGGAGATCCAAATAAAAGTAAAGCGACAATTTGTTCATCAGTTAAATTTGGAGCAGAGGAGACCATCACATGATGTTCACGCAAAGAACCTGCAATATGCAACGTAACATCATGATGCTTAATAGTATTTTTTGCAATTAATTCAATTACCGGATCATAACTATTTTCCGTCCTGAAAGAAATGTTTCCACGAATAATATAAAGAGGTCTATATGGAAACTCTAATCGTCCACCAGAAAGTGTAATATCTCCAGATATATCTGGCCTTGTCAGTTGATTTTGCAATTGCAACCGCACAGATAAATCAGTTGTAATTTGTGGCGTTGAAATACTAATTGGCGAAACAGTTTTAAGAGCAATATCACACAAAAAATCATATGGGGTTGTAATTCGTGGTGATGATTCTTTCTGTATTGATTTTAATATTTTGGTTGAAAAAGCATCTTTTTTTAATTGCGCACGATCAAGCAAAATAGTTCCTCGAACACATGAAGGCTTGCCCTGTATGTTTTTCTCAACTGTAAGAGCTCCAGAAGTGGTTACAAATAGATCTTTTTCAATATTTATTAAACAATGATCAATAAAAAATGGAACATGCACAAATGAGCATCTCCAATTGTCATCAAAACAAAACCGTCCTTTTTGTACTCGAGCATCACCCATATGCAAATGACACTCTGTATCTTGAATTCTACATTCACGAGTTGCAAAATCAAATTCAACATCAGTTGAGATCGAATCAATAAAATTATATGTTTTAGGTAGACGCACAGTCCCGTCACATAAACGTACTTTTACTGATGCTTTTTTCTCATCACACAAACCTACAAACTCAACAATTCCAGCTCCTTGTAGTTTATATCCCAAATTAATTGCAACAATTGAACGTATTGCAGGAAAATAGACTTGTCCATTGACAGCTGCCTTCAAATCATTAATTTCATGATGTGCATGACAATCAAATAATAAATTATCATCTTTGTCTTTCCATGCAAATATATGCTTACGTACTTTTTCGTGCATACCACTTATTTGATCTACAAAGGTCTCATAATCAAAACTAGTATCATCAAATGCTCCGCTGCATGTAACATAATTTTTATTTTTAGACATACTAATGCTGCATTCATGCTTTTGATTACTTACTGAATGCATAACTTCACATGCTCCAGTTATATCTAATGTCTCTTTTGTTCCTGAAAGCGCAATACTTATTTTTTTAGGTTGCACCTGCCAATAGATTGATGGAAATATCAGTGTGCTTGTATTTACAAGCGTTGCGGTTCCATTTTTTGTATTGTTTGACCAAGAATATTTTCCATCACATTCACCATATGAGGATCTAACATTGACTACTCCAAAACAGGATTCTTGCGTTGCACGTAAAGTAATTTTTGCCGTATCACACAATTGTTTATCATTGTACATAATGTCGCGCATAACAACTTGCCCATGCAAACCATTTGTTCCTGCACGATCAAATACTACTGATAATGCACATTGCCCATCAAGAACATTTTTGATATCAAAATATGGCATAAATAATGATAATAACTTTACGGGAAATTTACTAATGATACGCCCCTTTGTTTTACCTATTACAACCGGATCAACTGAACAAATATCGTGTGCGCTGGTTAATGAAAATCGTCCATAATTATCATGCCATGAGCCATTAATATAACATTGCTCATTTTCCAGACTAGGCAAAACAAAACCTCCTGCAATTTTTATTTTTGCATACTGTTTATCAGTATTAATAATTTCAATATGTGAACTACCAGAAAGTCCATGCAACAATTGTATACCATGCAAAGATACTGATCCATCAATACAATAAATAGTATTTTTCATACCACTCTCACCCATATACGATCTGCTATTAAACGTAACAGTCAAAAAACTTTCTAATGTTTTGTTATGTGCAGAAAATATTGCCTTATTCATGCTGACAGAAGTCAAATCAACAGGGACGGGAAAAGTTGGTTTTTCAAATAGTTGCTTCATGTGGTATGCAATAGCTGCTTCATTATTTTTTATAGAGGTATTTGCATTCCATTCATAAATCTTCATGTGCACATCAAGTGTGCCTGTTGTAAAAAAGTGAAACCACGAAAATGACATACCTATTTTTTTTGCCGACCATGACCATTCATCACAGTTATGCGGCAAAACAGAAATATTTGATAATTCCATTGATGAAGAAAAAAAAGAAAAATAGGTTATAGTTCCAGAAAAATTACAATCAAATTCTTTATCAAATACAGATGTAATATGCTCTTGCAATTTTTGATGCACCCATTCATCTTGTTGCATAATACCTACTACAACAATTGCACCAATAAAAAGCGAAAGTATAATATATCTAATTACGTACACAACCAGCACCTTTACTTATGCTGTTATTCTAGCATGGTCATAAAAAAAGAAATACTTATAGCAAAGCACCCAAGAATATCTCTTGGGTGCCTAAATTTTAAAAAATTTTGTTTTGCTTTTATAATTATAACTTTTTATACGTATATCGCCATCTTTTTTTTGACTCTTCACATTCTTTTCGAGTTACTTTATCATAAACAAGTTTCCCATTTTCATTTCTTGGAAAAATATTTACTACATCAAAAAGATCTACTGCTTTAAATGATGGATCTAGATTTTTAATAAGAAGAGATAACTTTTGATTTGAGCATTCTTCTATGCATACTTCTTGGAGTAAACGATCATATTCTTGATCAACTTTTATACTTAGTTCATCATGTTTTCTATCGAATTCATTAGATTTTTCTTCGTTATTATCGATTTCTTCTTGGGTAACTGAATCAAAAAGATTTGAAAATTCTTTTTCAAATCTGAAATTGGCTTTTGCTTTAAGAAGCTTATGTAGATAACTTTTTAGATAATTTCTACAAACTGTATATTTAATGCATTTGTATCCACCATATAATGCTACAGCGACTAAACCTAATTTACCACAGGTTTTATAATTAATTGCTTTTAAATTCGCATTAGAGGCAAGAAAAAACATACTTAGCAAGGTAATAAATTTAATATTTTTCATGGCATTCTCCATTTAAATAACACAAGATAAAATACATATTTCAATTATTCTATTATTTATTTTAGTCTAAATAATTCAAACTGTCAAGCGCTCTATGCCAAGCTCCACTTGCCATCATATCGATAAAGACGAATATACGAAACTTGCGAAACTGCATTGCTCAATGCATACATGCGTTGATTAGATGAATCAGTAAAATAGATAGTTCCAGAAGATATAATTCCCGATGGATAAAACACAATCGTATTATTATTAAAGGTACATGATTTTGTAATAGCACGTGTTGGTGAGCCGGGAGATCCTTTTGCTTCAGATAAAAAACTAACACGTACTTTTTTTGAAAGTTTATGTATCTGATTATCAAACGTATACGTATTATCATTAAGATCAAACGTAATTGTATATTCTTTACGTTGCGCAATTGCCGATTGTTGTAAGTAATGACACGTTGCACATACATGCTCCAATTCAAAACGAACCAACAGATGATCCAACCAATTAAATGATGAATAACATAAAAAAGCAGTTATAATGCACAATGTAAGCACAACCATGCATTCAATAAGCGTAAATCCTTTTTTATTTAATAATTTTTTTTTATTCAACAACTTCATGCTCAATAGTTGCTACGGCAAGAACTTCTTCAATGGTAGTGACTCCTGCCTTAATTTGACGTAAACCATCCTCAACTAATAATGTCATACCATCTGCTTGCGCTTGAGCGCGTAATTGACTCGTATCTGCTTTATCCATGGTGAGTTTTGCAATTGCAGGTGTCATTTCCATAATTTCAAAAATTGCCAGTCTTCCTTTATATCCGTTATCTCCACAAGTTTCACATCCAATCGGCTCAAAAAATACAATATCTTTGGCTGTAGTTTTGCTTAATCCAATACGTGAAAGTAGTTCAACATCAGGCGTATATTCTTTTTTGCAATCATTACACAAACGACGAACAAGACGTTGTGCCATGGTCACAACAACAGAAGAGGCGATTAAAAATGGTTCAACACCCATATCAATTAAACGTGTAATTGACGCAGGTGCATTATTTGTATGCAGCGTGCTCAATACCAAGTGACCAGTTAATGCCGCTTGAATTGCAATTTGTGCTGTTTCTTGGTCACGAGTTTCACCAATCATGATAATATCAGGATCTTGTCGCAAAATAGAACGCAATGCAGCAGCAAAAGTAAGTCCTACTTTTTCCCGCACTTGCACTTGTCCAATACCCTTCATCTGATATTCAACAGGATCTTCAACTGTTACAATATTAACATCGGGACGATTAATTTCTGCCAAAATAGAATATAATGTTGTGGTTTTGCCTGAACCTGTTGGTCCTGTAATATATAATATGCCATTTGGTCTAGCAATACCTTTTTTCAATATCACCAAATCACGATCACTTAAATTAATATCAGTTAGCGCCGCAAATGTTCGAGATTTATCCAAAAGACGCATTACAATACGTTCCCCATGCGAAACTGGTAAAATAGAAACACGAATGTCAATCGATTTGTCTGCAACTTTAATTGCAATTCGTCCATCTTGTGGGATACGTTTTTCTGCAATGTCAAGTTGTGACATAATTTTAATACGAGAAACTAATGCATCTTGAACACGCTTTGGTGGCGACATCATATCATGCATAATACCATCAATACGATAGCGAACACGAACATCTTTCTCAAATGGTTCGATATGAATATCTGATGCACCTGTTTTTATCGCCTGAAATAAAATATTATTAACTAATTTAATAATAGGCGCCTCGCTTGCCATTGAAAGGATATCTTTCTGATCAATATCTTCAAACGCAACTTCTTCGGATTTTTGCTCCTCAAGCTCTTCAAGCATCTCTTGTGTGCCATGCAATGGATAATATTTGTTAATTGCCGCAATAATCACATCATAAGGCGCAATTGCATATTCAGCTTCTCTTGCAAGAAGTACATTAACATCATCAAGTACCTGAAAATTCATCGGATCAAATGTTAGAATGAATATTTTTCCTTCCATTGACACGGGAATAACAACATTATTACGCAAAAAATGCAATGGTACTTTTGCAAGTAGAGATAAATCTGCCATTTTTTCAGTAATTGTAGTAATCAAAGGCATTGATGCGTACTTTGAATACACTGAGGCAATATCAGCATATGTAACTGATGTATGAGCAACAATTGACTCGATTATATTTTTTTTTGTTTGCTTGCTCTCTTTATGACAATCTGAAAGCTGTTGTGCCGTAATAACACCAAGCTCAACCAATAATTGTCCATGTTTTGTATTCATGATATCTCTCTAACTGATTTATACCCTATTGGCACAGTAGTATATGCTTAGTATACTCATTTTATATGTATAGTAACATGATATTTAGTATATAAAGTACAAAAAGAGCACAAAAATTATGAATACACATTATACACAACATATAGCCTATTTTGTTTTAATGATAACAACATACGCTATATATACACAAAAAAACGATATTGTTATTCCTGATATCACCACTGTATCCTTTGAGGCTCCAAAAACAGCATCATCTCGATCTAAGCGGCACGAGGTGGGAAAAAATAGTCCCAAAAAATTAAATAAAGTTATTACCGATATGAACTATGAAGAACTGTTGGATGCGCGAGATCGCTATAAAACAAACAAAAACACTAATGGATACACAAAAACACTAGAATTACTAATTAAATTAGCAACAGAGACTGATGCACTTGCAGAGCATATGATCGAACTTGCAGATGCATATTATTCGCAACAACAATATAAAAAGGCGGCGTTATTGTATAACGAATTCATTCTTTTTTATAAAGGACATGAAAAAATTGAATATGCACATTTTCAGGCAATACAATCATTAGAAAAATTATTGCTGCCATTTGATCGAGATCAAACGCGCACACAAGAGCTCCTTTCTTTAATTGAATCGTATCTTTCTGATGGCAAACATGTTCAATATCGCGACCAAATACTAACATTGCAAAAAAAATGTCGAGAGCTAATGTTTGAAAGTAAAAAAAATGCCTGTCAATTTTATCTAACATATAATAATGTTCCAGCTGCAATAACCTGTATACATCGATTGCGCGATGAATGGATTGAATTATTGCCAGAAAAAGAGAGTGATATGCTCACATTAGAAATTGCATTAGCAGAAAAACAACAAAATAATACTCTCATAGAGGAAAAACAACTATTATTGGTAGAAAAGTTTCCAGAAGCTACTACTGAAACAGTTGTTGCGCAAAATAATAGAAAACAACGATTAATGCGTGATAGATTTTAATATATGAGCATGTATCGTAAAGCGCAGGGCAATGTTGGAGAGCAATTAATTGCACGCTATTTAGAAAAAAAAGGATATACCGTCATTGCACGTAATTATCAAACGCGATCAGGAGAAATTGACTTAATCGCACAAAAAGATGATACAATTGCATTTATTGAGGTTAAGTGGCGAAAAAATGATGAAATTGATCCCACAACAGTAATTAGTTATTCAAAACAAAAAAAGATTATAGCAACTGCACGGCACTTTATTGCACATAATGATAATGATGAGATAATATATCGCTTTGATGTCGGTATTGTATGCGCAAAAAATGATACGCCCTATATTTCATATATAAGTAATGCATTTATGCCCTATGAATAAAAAAAAGACCATAACAAACGTATACACTCGATTGATGACCTCAATAGGTATTGTAATCATTGGTTTTATCTGTTACTATTCCCCTCCAATAGCTATTGCAACATTATTTGTAGCTATTTGCGCGATTATTTTATTTTATGAATGGCCGCAAATTGCAAAACACAATTTTATTTGGCCCCTAACGCCCTTGTATCCCATTGCCCCATTTGCCATGCTTGTACACCTTTGCTTTGCGCCTCAGGGCAAAATTATGCTTTTTATACTGTTTTTAGTTGTTTGGAGTTTTGATACCGGAAGTTATATATTTGGTAATATGTTTGGAAAAACACCCATTAATCGACACATTAGTCTAAACAAAACCTGGGAAGGAGTACTGGGAGGACTTGTTAGTGCGATTACTTTGTATATTTTATTTTATTTTATTTATTTTACTGATCCAATCAGCATTACAAACATTTTTATTATATTATTGCTTTGTATAAGCGCATTAGTAGGCGATCTTTTTGAATCAAAACTAAAAAGAAATGCTCAAATCAAAGACTCAGGCGCTTTTTTGCCCGGTCATGGCGGTTTTTTAGATCGCTTTGACGGTATTCTATTCGCCGTAATTATTCTCTATATTTTGTATATTTTACAAATATTTTTTATTTAAAAATAGAATTTTTTATATAAAACCTCTCAAAACCCACCCCCATAGCGGCTTGTTTCTATTTGAAAACTTCTTGACGTAGTCTATATATCCACTATACTAAAATTATGAATTGAAAAATAGGCATTTTTTTAAAAAAACAAAACAAAACATTGACAAATATGAAATGCTTGATAGAATAAGAATGAATGAAGGTATTATATTATATTAATCATAATAATGGAGGTATTCTTATGAATACTAAACAATTAGTAGCATTTGCTACAATCATATCAATCGTTGTTGCAAGCACAGCTTTGGCTTTAACACCAAAACAAGTTGCATTAGCTATAGGCAAAAATTACATTGTTAATTTTGCTTCTAAGAAGAAAGGCGACGACAAAACAATCAAAAGCGGCAATGAAAATAATAAGCCTGGCCGTTTTGACAGATTCCAAAATTGGTTCGGTGAAAGCAAAAAAAATAAAGCTTTAACTGTTTTCGGTGTACTTGGTGGTACTGCTTTACTAGCAACTGCAGGTAATGGTCTTGCTTGTTACTTAGGTTACACAGATACATTTGTACCTGGCGTTATATTTAGCAAAACTGGTGAGCTTTGCAAATCAGCTTGGAATAAAGTTCCTAGTAAGGAAAAGCTTAAGTTTTGGAAAAGTGCTCCTGAAGTAACTGAAGTAAATACTCCTAAAGTAGAAGTAGCTCCTGAAGTAACTGTAGAAACTTCTAACTCTAGTTTCAACGGTTAATCAGTTAAAAAACTGCAATACATAAAAAGAGACGGATTTCCGTCTCTTTTTTGTTTACACCAGATATTCACCCACCGCATTCATTGCAACACTCTCTTGCGCACCCGTAATCATATTTTTTACACTCACAACCCCCGCATCCTGTTCATCTTGTCCAATCAAAAGTACAAACTGCGCACCTAGTGTATTTGCTTTTTTCATACGGTTTTTTATCGACCCATCAATTAAAAGATCAATACATATATCTTTTGCACGTAAATTATCTGCAAGCAGTAATGCAACGGTATATTGAGCTTTATCAAACGGAACAATAAGCGACAATTTTTTTTGTACTTCTTGCAAAATACTATTTTGTTGCGCTTCTAAAATTAGTAACAATCGCTCAATGCCAATTGCAGCTCCAATTGAGAGTAAATCGTTTTTTGCGCCAAGTTGTGTTGCCAATTGATTATACCGTCCTCCACCGCAGAATGCATTTTGCGCACCAAGGCTAGTGCTAACAAATTCAAATACTGTTTTATTGTAATAGTCAAGTCCACGCACTAATTTTGGATTATGCACAAACGAGACTGATTGCATGCTAAGCATTTTCTGTAGTTCTTGCCATTCACTTTCACATGCATTACACAAACAATCTGTAACCACCGGTGCTTTTTTGTATAATTCTTGGCATGCATCATTTTTACAATCAAAAATACGTAAAATATTAATCTTTGAACGTTCAACACATCTATCGCAAATACTGTTGTCCGGCAATTGTGTAATAAACTCACTTAATATTTTTTTATGCTGCGCACGATCATCAAAACAGCCCAAAAAATTAAGATGTAACGCTAAATTAGTAATTTGTAGCACTTCACCAAACAATCGATCAAGCATCATGATGCACTCAACGTCATATACCAACGAACTGCACCCAATTAATTCAAGATTAATCTGATGAAACTGACGAAACCGACCTTTTTGCGGACGTTCATATCGAAAACATGGGCCAATAGAAAAAACTTTCCATGGAAAATGCTGTATTTTATTTTCAATACATGCACGCATAACCGATGCAGTCATTTCGGGTCGCAAACAAATCTGATCATCTTTTTGCGTACGTGACTCAATTATAAACATTTCCTTAGAAACTACATCAGTCTCTTTGCCTAATGTACGTTTGAATAGTGACACATGTTCCAAAATCGGTGTCTTAATTTCTGCAACATTATAATTTTTAAAATGTTTTTTTACTAGATCAACTAAACTATTTAACGATTGAAGATTAAGCCAATCCTGTGTTCCTTTTACTTTTGATATCATGTGTATTCCTAATCGAAACTATTTTTCATTAGTGTAACACATACACAATACGTTGCATTTATAAAAAATATTTTTCTAAACTAACAGTGAATTTTTTAATTATATTATAAAAAAGGTTTTTTATGAAAATATATATTATAGCGCTTAGTACGCTTTTCATATTTACTTTCGCGCAAATCACACACGCTATTTCACCAAAAAAATTTCGAGAGCTCGAAGAAAAAAAAAGATTAGAAAAAAAGTTTGAAAAACAGGTAAGTCCGTCAATAGAAAAAATTACAACTGCGCCCAAAGAGCCCTCGCCAGTTGCTCCAATCTCAACATTAACACCTCCCGTCTCCGTCAAACAGCCTTCGTTAAAACTTCGTCCGTCAGGAACTACGACGGACAAGCCTCTGGACAAGCCGCAAGAAAAAGCTAGAGAAAAAATAACCGCTATTAAAAACAGACTCAAAGAATATAAAAAATTAACATCATTCAATGACATTACACTTGATAAACAATGGGAACAAATACAGGAGCTTGAGAAAAATATTATTGCATTGTCTGAAGATGAACAAAAAGATCTTCTTAAAAAAATAAAAAAACTTAAAAAAGAGTTTGCAAAATGGCAAATGAAGCTTTCACGAAAAGCAATAGCGCAAGCTGCGCACGAAATTGATATGTCTATCACACAAAAACTAGTTACTACAGATGATATAAAAGCATTAACTGAACAACTTGAGAAAATATTTTTCAATCTTGCACTTCGTTTTAGTTTTGGCGCATCAATAACATTAAGCTCTGATGTTGATGCAGCACGTAAAACTATGACTTCTGCAGAACAAAATTTATTTGATCACATAAAAAAACAGAGTAAAGACTTTGAAAAACTACAAAAAGCAATCGAAAGTTTACACCTGACACTAATTATTCTTTTTGATGAAGCTGCAGATATACTACCAAATAAATTTGCATATGCACTTGCACACAAAACACTTAATCTTATTGATGTTCTTGAGCAAACGTATGGAAAAAATTACATCAAAGACAAAAAGAAACTATTAGGCGAGAGCGGCATTACAAATGAACGAAGAAAATTGGAAACAAAATGGAAAAAACAACCAAAGCCGTTACCAAAAATTCCATCTCAAAAAAAACGCCCACTTCCTGCAATTCCAACAAAAAAAGATGTAACCCCTCCAACAACACTCACTCCACCGCCACTACCTGCAGATTTGCTAAAACAGGAAAAAACTCTTAAAAAAGAAGTTACTGCCGCACAAAAAGAAACCGAAGAAGTAATCAAAGAAATTTCTCGCGGAGATATCACGCCTAATGAATTGCTTGAAGCAAAATCACTTCTAAATAAAGTCGAAGATGACATTGAAAAATCAGATCTTACTGGTGCGCAAAAAGATAGTCTACAATCAACACTAGAAAGCGGCCTTAAAAAAATTCGTACAGCAGTTATGGGTAATGATGACGAAGAAGAATGGGAAGAATGGGAAGAATAATTTTTTATAAAACTATTGTATTAATTACATATAACTTGCTATGAGACAATTATACAGAGTATATAACCGTCAATTCTACCAAAATAAAAGGAGTAGTAGATGAAACGAAGTCTTTCACTATTGTTACTCTGCAGTATTGCAGGGATCACAACCATTACACACGCGTCTGACAGTTGTGACATTGAAAATACCGGTAAATCATATTTGGCACCATTGCCTCATTTTCAACTTGCAAGTCCTGAATATATAACCGCATTTCGATCTGACCGAATTAGAATGGAAGAAGACTGTTGGACCGCTGGATTTCAGGCTGTACTTTTTGGATCTAAAAGCTCTAATGAAAAAGATTTGACACGTTACTTTTTTCCAGGTGGTAAAACATCATTAGTTGTCGCAGAAGATACTGATGAAAATCCAGATTTATTTGCTCAACATTTTAATATTTTTACCAATGAAGGTGATTTTTTAAGTAAAATAAGAATTGAACCAAAGCAAACGGTAATTGGTGTTGGTTTTGGGTATCGTCAAAGTTTTTGTCGAGATGAAGAAAAAAACCGTGGATTTTGGTTTGCAGCAACTGCACCACTCATGCGCGTTAAAAACGACCTTAACTTGTGTGAAAAAATAGATCGTGATGGCGGTGGTGCTAATGAGACTGCAGACGAAAATGTTGTTGCAAATATGAAACAAGCATTCAATCAAAAAGAATGGAAATTCGGCAAAATTAGTCCTACATCTCTCAAAAAAACACGCCTTGCAAATATCGATTTGCAAATTGGATATGAAAAACTCAACTGGGAACCATGTCACATGGAAACGTATATCGGTGTGCATATCCCAACAGGTAACAAACCGGAAGGTGAATTTTTATACGAACCGGTTGTAGGTTTTGGTCAACATGCAGGCATTTTATGGGGCGGTACATTTGGTGTACATATCTGGGATAATGAATGTAATGATATGCATGTTCGCATGGTATATGCAACTCACTGTAAATATCTATTTGAAAAAGAACAAACTCGTTCATTTGATCTGAAAAATAAGCCGTGGGGTAGATATATTGAGGTATACAAAGATATAGAGCAAGCGCAAACAGCAGCAGGTCTTGATGCTAATGACCCACAAAGAGTAAACCTCGCAACACCGGGTATTAATGTATTTACGCAATGTGTTGATGTAAAACCAGGATTTATCAAAGATATCACTACTTCTGTAATTCTTGATTGGAAAGATTGCTTTCAGCTTGAAGGTGGATACCATTTCCATTCTCGCGGATCAGAATGTGTTGAGCTTGCAAGCAAATGGAAAGAGGTTTCAGCAATCAAACACCTTTCTGGTGTAGGACAAACAAATCCCATTCGCGATATTACCGGTAATCAGTTTTTAGAACAGCTAGTATTAGAGTTGGTAACCAATAATCAACTAATTCCAGTATCTGTAGATGATTTTGACAATTCAATAATAAAAGAATCTGACTTAGATCTTTCTTCAGCCGCAACGCCATGCATGCTTGTGCACACAATTTATGCGTCTGGAACGTATGATTTTGACTACTGTGATCGCCCATTATTTGCTAATTTAGGCGTTTCTTACGCATTCTCAGGCATCAATAATGCTGTTCATGATCGATGGACATTGTGGCTCAAAGGTGGTATTTCATTTTAATTTTTATCAATTTTTAATTTATAATATATTTGCAAAGCCCCTTTAAATGGGGCTTTGTGCTTTTCACCTTTTTTATAAATACAATTTTTATCAAATCTATTGAAAAAACAACTCGTTATTTTCTATTATAAAATTAAAGATATGAATAAATATATTTTAGTATAATTATAAAAAGGATATAATTATGAAAAAACAACTATTACTACTTATCTCGATTTTTGTATTACTTACAAATACTATACAAGGAATATCACCCAAAAAACTTCGTCAAATGAAACAACAAAAACTAGAAGAAATTAAAAAACAACAAACAAAAATAGAAACTGATTTTTTAGATGAAAAAGAATCAGAAGAATGGAAAACCAAAACCGAATCGTACATTAAAGATATTAAAATAACAGACCCAAAATTAGCAGAAAAACTTTCCGAAGAAATGATACAAAGTTATGAAAAAGAAAAGCAACAGATCGGTGATAATAAAAATAAAATAGAGATAAGTATTGGTGATAGTTTAATATTAGTCTCTGGAGAAATAGAAAATACAATTTTAAATATAAATAATATCGACCCTTTAAATTACGAATACAATGTTGCAAGTTTCTTATCAAATCAATACGTTGTTATAGATAACTGGAAAGATGAACAAATAGATATTTTGACTGACACGTTAGCATTACAAGATCAGACTAAAAAAATCACTCAACAATCATATAATGAACTTGCTTTATTTGTTCATGATAATGTGGCGAATTTAGCAAAGTTATTATTGAAAAAATATAATAAACTAATCTCAGATAGCATGTATGTCATTATAAATAGTATTGAAGATTTAGTCATAACAGATGATACTTTCCCTGATGTTGTTACCAACTATCTTGCGCCAATTATGCAAGATCTCAGCAAAATAAATGAAGATTCTTATGATTTAAAACCTGATAAGTATGAAGAAGTCGCAACTAACTTATTGATAACACAAATGAAAGGTATTTTTAGCATAATTTATAGTGAATTAGAAAGTGAAATAAACTTTAGTAACAAAACTAATGCTGAGAAATACCTAACTGCTATGACCGAATTAAATGTTGAATATCAAAAAATAAAACTTAAAAATATATATGACAAAAAGGTTGCAGATTCAGTTCTATCTGCAAAAAAACTTTTTAATGAAATGTTTAATGACGCTGAAAGGGACTACAAATTACTAAAATTGTCAATTAAGACAGCAAAAACAGAAGTTATAAGTTCAATAGGCAGTATCATCTTAGCACTTAATGATGACAAAGCTAGAGTTGAAGCGGTAATTACAGCGGAAACTACAACAATTGGCGACGGTATTACAGGGTACTTTGATGGCGGTATAATGTTCCTGGATCCAGATTTTAAAACTAGTTATATTGATGTTCTTGCATACGATGTCTACAATGTAATTGATGTTACTTTTCCACAATTTAAAGTTGATAATAATATTGAAGACAAAGTTAAAGATTTAGTAACCGTATTGAAAGAAAGTCTTGATGAACACACGAAGATACTTGCATTGTTTGCAGATAGTTCACGCATCGATGCAACAACAAAAGTCTCAATTACTAAAGAAGCCAAAACTTTTATTATTAATATAAATGAAATTGCATTAAATATTGAAAATATATTTAATATTACAGAAAAAATTACTACAATTTACAATATAGACATGTCTTCAACCAAAACAAGTTACGATACAATTGTAAATAAAATTGATATAATAGAAACATATACTCCATAAACATACAGAAATATAAATATCAAGAGAGAGTTTTGCATCGCGCAAGACTCTCTTTTTTTACACTCTTTTTTTATTGCATCAAACCCACCAATTCATGCTACACTTTTTTTAACCAACGTTAAAATAAGGAAAAATCAAATGAACCACCAATTATTTTTATTACCCCTCATCATATTCACTATCAACACAAACGTACATGCCAGCCAAGACCCTCTAGCCGATTGTGCAAAGCAAATTGTCAACGCCCGCGCAAAAAATCAAGTCAATAAACCAGTCAAATCGGTTGCTGATTATGCAATTTGGGAATCTGAAACACAAAAATTTATCGATACCATTAACATCTTTGATAAAGACCTTGCACAAAAATTGCAAGGTGATTTTAACGGTAAAAAAATTACCATCGATACGACTGAACTTGAAAAAACAGGCATTTCTCCTGAATTTAAAGATGAATATGATCAATTTATACAGATTCTCGATCAATTTAAAGCAAGTTATGCCATAACTGAAAATCAACAGGAAGCATTTGAAGTTGTTGAAGAAACTATTAAAAAAGCAATAAAAACTCCTAAGCGTAAAAAGCGCATTAAAAAAGTAAAACTTAGTGTCTCTGGTAAAAAGAAAAAGAAAGAAGAAATAATAGAGATTCCATTGCTTACTTTTGATGAAAATGACGAACAAGAGATTAAAGCTATAGGTTTTGAAAAAGAGAGTAAGTCTGTAACTACATTCTTAAAAGAGCTGATAAAGGCAAAAAAATATATAATCTCTGCAACAAAAGATAACGACAATGGTGGTGAGAAAGAAATAACGCAACTTGATAAGAAAAAAAAAATCAGTATTAACAAATTTGCAAAGAGTGCATTTAGTGAATTGAAAAAAATTGAAAAAAATATCGAAAACAGCAGAAGTAAAATTAGCAAAATAGCTAAAACAGAAATCAAGGAATTATTGCAAGATGTTTCCTACAATAAGGCATTTAAAGAAGAAGTTGATATTGACAAAATCTGTAGTTACGCATCTAATGCAATTGATAATGTATCGCAAGTAAGTAATGATGATCTTGAAAAGTTAGTTGTATTTGTTCAGGAAAAACTTAATATTATAAAAGACGAAACAGAAGCCGAACTAATGTTTTGGGGTTCATAACTGCTATAGAAGTAAAAACTTCAAAACAAACAATTTATCTTTTAACCAAACAGCTTCTTAAATTACAGACGCTATATCAAGTAAGGGATAACATAATAATTTTATTCTTATTTAAAATATTTTTAATTTGTGACAAGCAAGGCATTAAATTCTATGTGAAGCGTTATAATAACATTTTATTTGCGCATATACCGCCTACGAATAACTTCTGCAACCATTGAAAGCAACGCAAATAATAACGCCCATAAAAGTGGTTTTCGTGCACGTACGGGCAAACCTTCTCCTGTTTCATGTGTAACACCAGGCGCAACACCAGTTGGGGCACCAATTCCTGGAGCACCATCACCAGTCGGTGTGTATGATGGTATATATTTCGGTCCGGACGTTATTGTATCAGACGGATAATTTCTTTCCGGAGCTCTTTTTGTCGATGGTGGATGCACGGATAGTTTTTTTGGTAAAACTTTTTTCTCACGCGGTTGATATTGTTTTTCTTTTTCAAAAGCTCTTTGTTCGGATCCTCTTGGTGGTGCAAACTTTTGTGTTGAAGGCATATATTTCATTGGTGCAAACTTTTTGAAAGCATCAAAAATTTTTTTCTTTTTTTCTTCAATTTCTTCTTCAGGCTCATCTTCTTCCCTTGTCCGGCGTAGCTCCTGCGTAGACGGATCCTCTTCTTCATGTAATTCTTTTAACTTAAGAAGCAACGACAACAAATATAATAATTCTTTGATGCCAATTCTTTTTATTTGTTTTTCTCCTGATATCGCTTCACGTTCTCGAGCCTCTATATTTTTCAAATCCCCGCGCGAAAATTCTCCAGATTCAAGAAATTCTTGCATATTTTTTTTATGACCTAACTTTTTTGCCGTTTTAAAAAATTTCTGAAACCCTTCTTCTGAAAACTTTATATAGACACCATCATCGTTCTTTCTAAGTTCCGCTACAACATTTCCTTCACTATCAACTACAAGAATTATCGTATCATATTCGGGCAATACTAAACCTCGCTCCCTTTCTGAAAGTCTCTGCCACGTATCTTGTGTGAGATTACTGGAGTACCTCACAGGTAAAAATTCTTCTGTTTTTGCTATTTCGGATAAAAACTTCACTGCTTGTTTCATTTCAAATTGTTGTTGTCTGACAAGTTTTTTTATATCAATTTTTGAAACTTCTGGTGGCTCATCTGGCATAATTTCTGGTCTATCAGGCAATGCCAGAGGCGATGGTTTTAATGGTTCATCAGGCACATCTGTAAGCCTTTTTAATTTTTCTGGAAGAACTTGTTCTATTTTTTCTTTAAAAATATCTTGCACTCTGGGGTCTTGTATTTCAAATTTTATTAACTCTACAGCTTTTTGTGGTTGCTCAGATAATTTTTTTATTTTTTCAGTTACTTCTTCCTTTCTGCCCAAAAATTCTTTTAACCGTTCCAGTTTCGGGCTAACCTCCAATATCTTTTCTTCTTTTTCTTTTTTTAATTCTTCCAACATTTCTTCAATATACTCGTCAACTTCGGCAAATCCTTTTTCAATAACTTTTTCTAAATCACGTTTTTTCTGCTCAAATTCCAGTATTTGAGTTTCTTGTTCTTTCCGTTTCAATTCAGCTTCTTTTTTCTTGTCCAACATAGCTTTAGCGTAGGTGGATCTTTCTTCAATTTCACTTTCTCGCCGTGTTATTTCTTTTGTAACTAAACCTTCTTTTTCTAGTTCGGTTAACTCAGCTTGAATTTCATCAATTCGCTTTTGTAAAAATTCTTCCTCTTGTGCCAAGCGCTCCTGTTCTTTTCTTGTCTCTTCTTGTTCTGCCAACAATTCCTGTTGTTTATTTCTTTTTTTAGTTTCACGTTTTTGTAACTCTTCAAGTATAAGCTTTTGCTCATTTAGTTGTTTTTCAAATAACTCTTTTTTCTCTTTTGGGATATCTTCAGGAATTTGTTCTTTAAATTGTTCTGTATATTTTTCAGCTTCCTCAACATCATGACGCAACTCTTGCCTGTCTTTTTGTATAGTTTCTATTTGCTGCTTCAATTTCAGCAATTTACTTTTATTTTCTTCTGTTTGTTTCTGAATATTTTCAACAGTTTCTTGTAAACTTGATAACTCTTGTTTACGTTGAAATTCTTGTTTTTCTGCAATATCTTTCAACATTTCAACAGATAAATCTAGTACTAATTTATCATGAATTTTTTGTTTATTTTCTTTTTCTAGTTTTTTTAATTCTTCTTCTGCTTGCTTTTGAAATCTTTTAAACATTTTTTCAGCTTTTATTTTTTGTTCCTCTAAATATGACTTTTCTTCTGGAGGCTTATCAGATATAATTTTTATTTCTTCAAATTTCTCTGGTAACGGTTTTTTTTCTTCTTCTTCTGGAAGTTCTTGTATTTTTTTTTCTGGAATATCTTCTTCAATAACTTCTTTAAAAACGGTACCTTCGGGTCGCTTTATAACAATAACTTCTTCTTCTTTCTCAATCTCTTCAATTCTAGAAATATCCTTTCCTGGTTCTTTTAATAATACTGTCAACAACTGTTTTTCTAATAATACAGGCAACTTTTTTGATTTAAATAACTGCACTTTTTCTGCAAATTTATAAAAATCTTCTACAAACTTAATAATAGCTGCTTGATGCAAGCCATCGACAATAACCGTAATACCTTTTGGGGCACCAATTAGTGCTGCAAAAAATTTATTCGTCTCAGGATCGCGTAACTTAACTGTTTGACCATCATTCGGAATAAACGGTGCAATTGCAGGATTTTGCTTCGCTAACCCCTGTAGATAAGGTCGTAACACTGAAAAGGTGCTATATCCATACAAAAGCAATAACTGAATAGCTGAATTAGATTTTTCGGCAGAATCACCCCTATGTACCATATCGATAATATTTTGAATCAAAAGGGTGATATGAACTTGTTTTTGCACTCCCTGTATATCAGACTTATCTAGATCTGGATTCGTGCTAATAACATAACTTTCCAAAGCGCTATTCAACATACGAGCAAGTCTAGGATCCATGTCTAATCGAATAGTCTCAACAACAGTTTCAATAAAATAGTTATTAAAATCATCAATTTTTTTTACATAGGTTTTTCTGCCTGGTGAGTCAGTTCTAAATTCAGTATATACTTTGGCCCGAAGTTTCCTTCCCTTAAAAAGTGAATGAATCCTCTCGCTCTTTTTCAATCTTTCAAATCTAAAAACTGGCTTTTTTCGGGGAGCTTTTTCTAATTTAATAGCTTTTTCTTCCTGCGCGACTCCTGTTTCCAAAACATTCTTCGCACCCATCATGGATGCGTATTCTTTCGTAACTAACTTTTGTTCATTTTTAACAACCCAGCGCACAACTGTTTCAATTACTTCTGCATATTGCGGATAATTATCAAACAACATCTGAACAGAGTCATCACGAAAAACTGATGAAATAATATCTTCCAAAGATAAATCATAGAATAAGTTTGTATTTTCATCACGCAACGAACTCAATGCTGATGCCACATGAGTATATATAAATTTCAATTCTGTTTTTACATCTCTAGTTGTTAGCTCTGGAGTACTTTTTTTAAAAAAAGAAATTAAGTTTTTAAAAAAAATATCAGCATCCAAATCTGAACTTAAATCTTCCAAACCAAGCTGCACCATAGAAATAGGCTGATGCATTTGGGGAAATTTCATAATATTATTAGTAATATTTTTTTTAAATTTAAACTTAGGCTGATTTTTTATTGTTATAAAACTCTTTTTCACATTGCCTAAAGAAAGAGTATTAATTCTGTTTAATTGTTTTTTTTTAAAAGTTGACTTTGGAAAAAACATTGAAAATAAAGGACGTTCCAACAATAAAACCATTATTGAAAGAAAAAGAAATATGCAATGTCGATTATATTTCTTCACATCCACCCTTTGTTATTTCAAATATAAAATAGCAAATTTAATGCATAGATATGAAGAGTTTATACAAAACAGAAATAACATTAACTCACAATCACTCAGTCTCTAGCCACAAAATGCCTGTATTTTCAATGTTTTTCGCCAAAACATTGCTATTTGAAACTTTATTTTGCTACAATCAGAATAAGAAGATTGAAAGGAGATCGTATGAAGAAAAATATAAATCTAATTACCAATATTCAGCCATTAATAGCACTTATTACTACATTTGGCATTTATATGCCGATCTATAGCTGTGTAATTACGCTAACAAATGACAGTGACGGCAAAATTTTTGTTGTTGATGCCAATGGCATGCAAGGACACGAGATTCTCAAAGGTAAGACAAAAAAATTTGGAGATGCTCATAAAAAAGGGAAATTTGCAATATTCAGCAAAAAAAATAAAGCTCGCGTGTATAATTTAGCATGTACATGCCAACAAAATGCATGCATGGGTGATGGTAAGCCTCATCTGAAGTATTCTGATTTAATTAATGGAACAGGTGATACTGTTGCATTGTTTACTATCAATAAAAAATAGAACGTTAATGTCCCGGAACTCCGGGACAAAATTTTTTGGCGAATCTTGATTCATTACTTCAAAAGTGATACAATGTATATACAATGTTTATATTTCTATTATTGGGAGAATGAATATGCCAAAAAAACTGACTCGCCATGGCAATAGCTTAGCGCTTATAATCGATAAGCCGCTATTGGAAGTATTAAAGATAACTGAAAAAACTGATTTGGAAATCTCTATTCAAAATAATAGACTCATAATTCAACCAGTTCAAACAATAACTGAATATAGTGATCAAAAAATTATGAAAATGGCAAAAGAGTTTATGGATAAATATCACGAAGTATTCAAAAAATTAGCAGAATGACAATGCATATTACCCATGACACTTTTTAAATTTCTTACCCGAACCACACGGACACGGATCATTACGTTTAATTTTTGGCTCTTCTCTGCGTACTTGTCCTTCTGATTCAGACGTATTTGCTGATGACATGTTAATATCTTCAAGTTCACGTTCGCGACGCGATTGGAATGCATTCTCATTAATCATTTCTGGTTTTAAATGAAATACATGGCTCACAATATCAAAACGAATATGCGAAATCATTTCGGTAAACATTGTAAAAGCTTCTTTTTTATATTCAATTAATGGGTTTTTCTGGCCCCAACCACGCAATCCAATGCCTTCTTTTAGGTGATCAAGATTGAGCATATGATTTTTCCATGCCTGATCAATTGTCTCAAGGACTAACCATTTTTCTGCACTACGAATCATTTCAAGTTTTTCTGTGTCACTTCCGCGTAAAATATCATATTGCTTGGATAAATACGCAATACAATCTTTTTTGAATATCTCAGTATTAACTATATTAAGTCCTGCGTTACGTAATTTTTCTTTTTTAATTCCTGTCAATTGATGCAAGTGCGTGTACAATTCATCCAATTGCTTTTGTGTCACGTTTCGTTGTGGTGCATAAAATGCAAGCATGTCTTGCACTGACTTAATTATAAAATCACGAATAAGCTCGTAAATAGCCTCATCACCTTCAAGCGCATCACGACGATACCGATAAATAACAATGCGTTGCTTATTTAAGACATCATCATACTCAAGCAAATGTTTACGCATTTCAAAATTACGCTTTTCAACCTTTTCTTGCGAACCTTCAATTGTTTTTGAAACCCATTTGGATTCAATTACCTCATCTTCCTGCATTCCACCAAAACGTTGCATGCGATTTTTTAACGTATCACCTGCAAAAATACGAATTAAATTATCCTCAAGTGAAATATAAAACCGAGATTCCCCTTTGTCGCCCTGACGACCAGAACGACCACGTAACTGATTATCAATACGACGCGATTCATGTCTTTCTGTTCCCAAAATATAAAGCCCACCGGCTTCTTTTGACTCAGGCGTTAATTTAATATCCGTACCACGACCTGCCATATTTGTAGCAATGGTAATACTGCCAGATTCGCCTGCATGTTCAATAATTTCCGCTTCTCGTTGATGTTGTTTTGCGTTTAATACTTCGTGTTTTATACCTTTTGCATTTAATAGCGCACTTAAAAGTTCTGAAGTTTCAATTGCAACCGTACCAATCAATACTGGTTGTCCTTTTTGATGGCGCTCTTTTACATCGTCTGCAATAGCATTAAATTTTGCACGTTGAGATAAAAATATAAAATCATTTTTATCATAACGCACAAGTGGTCGATTAGTTGGAATAACAATCACATCTAAATTATAAATATTATGAAACTCTTCACTTTCTGTTTCTGCTGTACCGGTCATGCCTGCAAGTTTACCATACAACCGAAAAAAGTTTTGCAACGTAATAGATGCTAACGTTTGACTTTCACGTTCAATCTCAACTCCCTCTTTTGCCTCGAGAGCTTGGTGTAGTCCATCAGAATAACGTCGTCCTGCCAAAATACGTCCCGTAAATTCATCAACAATTAATACTTGACCATCTTTGACCACATAATCAACATCTTTTTTAAATAATGAATGTGCACGAAGTGCTTGATTAATATGATGTAATAGTTGCATATGTTCCAATGCATATAAATTTTCAATACTGAATGCACTCTCTATTTTATCAATACCAGACTCACCCAATAACGCTGTTCTTGCTTTTTCATCAACGTCATAATCTTCATCTTTTTTTAACAGAAAAACTGCGCGATTAGCATCAACATATAACTTGCTCATTTCTTGTGATGCGCCAGAAATAATAAGTGGTGTGCGCGCTTCATCAACTAAAATCGAATCAACTTCATCAACAATCGCATATGCCAAATAATCCTGTACTAAATCATCTTTTGAAAACTTCATATTATCACGCAAATAATCAAACCCAAGTTCATTATTTGTTGCATACATAATATCAGCATTGTACGCTTCTTGACGATCATGATCACTCATTGAATTTTGCAAACACGAAACAGTCAATCCTAGCGCTTCATACACCGGCTTCATCCATTCCGAGTCACGGTGCGCAAGATAATCATTAACCGTTACTAAATGCGCACTTTTACCCGTAAGCGCATTTAAATAGAGCGGTAACGTTGCTGTTAAAGTTTTGCCTTCACCGGTCTTCATCTCTGCAATTTTGCCTTGATAAAGTACAATGCCACCGATAAGTTGCACATCGTAATGTCGCTGATCTAAATTTCGCTTTGCAGCCTCACGCACTGTTGCAAACGTTTCTGGAAGTAATGAATCTAATTTTTCACTATTTTGATATCGTTGACGATACGCATTAGTACAATCGGCAAGTTGTGCATCAGTAAGACTACTAAAGTGATTTTCTAATTGATTTATTTTATCAACAATCGGTTGCAATTTACGCAACTCTCTGTCATTATTTGTACCTAAAATTTTTGCCAGAAGTTTTGCAATCATAGTGGTCCTTATTTTTAACCCCACAAAATTTAAAAATTTATATATTCAAAGTGTATCAGAAATAGTCTCTACCTACAAAATAGTCTGTTTGCTCACTATATTTTCTTTATTGCTTATATGCAATATCTATACAAAAACCTGGCTTGCGTTGTAAGTTTAATTAATGCATAAAATTTGTCTAATATTTATTTAAGCTTATATAAAGTGGTTATCCTGTTGCAAGGTTGTGTAAAATGACTACAATGAATGATTATGGAGTTATAATATTGCGTCATTTGGCAACTACTAATATTGGCGATTGCTAAGGAGTGAATCTATGGATTCAAAAAAAATATTAGAGGAAATAAGAGACTCTCTAGATGAGGTTATTCGTCAACAGGGAGGCAAGGGTAAGTCTTTGTGGCAGTCTTTATTGCAGATACATCCGGCAGATATTGCTGATTTGCTTGCAGAATTGTCAAAAGATGATGCACGTGCGTTATTTATTGCATTATCAAAAGAAAAGCGTTTTGAAATATTTGATGAAATGTCAGATAATATGAAAGTGTTTGTTCTTTCTTTAATGACTGAATTGGATCAAATTGATGCCCTAGGAATGCTTTCAACTGATGAATTGACAGATTTATTTGATGAATTTTCTGATGATGAACTAAAAACTTATCTTAATTTACTTCACAAGGGCGTTCGAGAAAAAGTTATATCGCTTCTTAAGTTTAAGCCAGATTCTGCTGGTGGCATTATGCATACTGATGTGTTAAGCCTTATGGAAGACTATACGGTTGAAAAAAGTGTAAAAATTTTACAGCGCGTTTCGCCTAAACGTGATATTCATCAAATATTATTTGTAACGAACCGTGATTATAGACTTGTAGGCAACATTCATCTTGAAGATTTGGTATTACATAAAGCTGAGGAACGCATTGGTTCATTTTTGAGAGAAAATGAATTGATTGCGGATGCATTTGAGGATCAAGAGGCTATTGCAAAACAGATGGTTCATTATGGATTGATGACTATTCCGGTTGTTGATACAGAACAACATTTTCTTGGAGTAATTTCATCAGAAACCTTGGTTGATGTTTTAGTTGAAGAGGCAACAGAAAATGTGCAGCGAATGGCAGCATTGGCTCCAATTAAACAGCCGTATTTTGAGGCATCGTTTATACGAATGCTTTTAGAGCGAAGTTATATTTTAATAGCGCTTTTATGGATTGAATCTTTTTCTGCAAAAATCATGCTTATGAATGAATCTACATTGAACAATTTTTTACTTCTTTTTATTCCAATGCTTATTAGTGTTGGCGGAAATACTAGTAATCAGACATCTGCAGTTGTAATTCAAGGAATGGCATCAGGCGAAATTGGTTTTTTTAATATGATTCGGTTTTTGCGTCGTGAATTTAGCATGGCAGCTTTATTGGCTTTCATTTTAGGTGTCGCTGCTTTTGTACGCGTATATTGGTCTAGTGGTCAATTGCTACAAAGTTCTGTTGTCAGCGGAACGTTGGGATTAATTGTGTTTGTTTCGGTTGTTTTGGGAAGCGCAATGCCTTTTATATTGAAAAAATTACGTATTGATCCGGCATTTTCTGCTGGACCGTTTTTGGCAACGTTAATGGATATTTTAGGTATTCTTATTTATTGTTTTATGGTAAAAATGTTTTTATTTTAATCATGTAAACCAAAAAACCTATTTTTTCTTGACAAAGATATGTGATACGTATACATTTTTACTTGTAATTAGACATTAAAGATGTAAAGTGGGCCGCTAGCTCAGTTGGTAGAGCAACAGCCTTTTAAGCTGTGGGTCGCTGGTTCGAGTCCAGCGCGGCTCACCATTTTTGTCCCCATCGTCTAGCTTGGTCCAGGACATCGCCCTTTCACGGCGAAAACAGGGGTTCAAATCCCCTTGGGGATACCATGAAAATTCTACTGACATTTAGTTATTTCTAAGTGTTTTTTCTTTTTTTAATTGATATGGGATGTAGAACCCCTGGGGTTCAAAATAGTGAGTAGCGATAGCGT
>SDBT01000722.1_pt1 | contig 53849 bp, 40 predicted proteins | sample 2277101 | NCBI WGS metagenome assembly SDBT01 (sample SAMN10404973, study PRJNA504765) | marine sediment metagenome | isolation source: marine sediment core GS10_PC15, 103 cmbsf | place: Arctic Ocean: Southern Knipovich Ridge | collected 2010 | reverse complement strand
GGACATTCCTGTCCCGAACCGATACTGTTGGCGAACTCGGTACTGCTATTCGGTCGGGGTTGGAAAACCCCGACTATCGGTTGGTGGGGGCTTTATTGTTACCGATAGACAGGACTTTCCAGTCCCGAACCCAAGAGAGAAGAACTTGAGAACCTTTTGTTAAACTTGCTTACACAATGATATTATAGAATTGGTATAATCCATTTCATATTTAAAACCGATAAGTGGGGTTTTCCAACCCCACCGGATAGTGTAATAGTAGAAGCTTACTATGGAGGAAGCCATGAAGTATATCGCGAATTACGCAATTCTGGGTGTGATCCTTGCCTGTGGCTTAGGGCCAGATTCATCCGAATCCGCTACTTTTAAAGTTCCCAATAGCTGGGAGTATAGCCCTCCGCTCATCGCTCCTGAGGCACGCGATAGCAACGTCAGTCGAGCTCAAAAGGACCCGACCGTGGTCTTCTACGGTGGCAAATGGCATGTCTTCATGACAGTCAAGCTGCAGGGCAAGTCTGCGATCGAGTATTGCTCATTCGAGAAGTGGGAGGAAGCCGACGGATCTAAACGCACGATCCTTGAAATCAGTGATAGCAACTATTACTGCGCGCCTCAAGTCTTTTACTTCAGACCGCATAAGAAGTGGTACCTTGTTTACCAGATGGGTGTTCCCGGCGCGAATAAGATGTGGGTTGCGTATTCCACTACGGCTGATATCGCCGACCCTGACTCGTGGACACAGGCTATGCCAATTCTCGATGGCGGGGAAAATGACCCGCGCGAGGTTGGCGGTCTGGACTACTGGATCATCTGCGACGACCAGCGTGCGTATCTGTTCCTGACCAGTTTGAACGGCAAAATGTGGCGACTGTGGACGCGCCTGGAAGATTTCCCACGGGGTTTCGATAATTGCGAGCTTGCCCTGGAAGCAAAAATCTTCGAGGCCAGCCACACATACAAACTCAAGGGAATGGACAAGTACGTGACAGTCATCGAGGAAAACGGTCGGCGGTACTACAAGGCCTACCTGGCAGACCAATTAGATGGCGAATGGACACCAGTAGCTGATACTGCCGAACGGCCTTTTGCCGGATGGAATAACGTTCGTCCGGCTGCCGGAGTCGAACCGTGGACTGACAACATCAGCCACGGCGAACTCATCCGTGACGGATATGATGAGATGTTGATGGTCGATCCCGACAATCTGCGTTTCATCTTCCAGGGCATGTGGGACAAAGACAAATCCGGGAGAGGTTACGGCCAATTCCAGTGGCGGATTGGCATGCTGACACCGGTTTCCCGCCCCTGATACGCAACGTTAGGAAGCCTAAGAATACTTGTCATACGGTCTGTAGTTCCAAATGAGACTTTCTATGAATAGCTTCCGTAGTCGCTAAATCATACGCGATGACGGAAATAGCAGAACTGGGGTTTCTTTTGTAGGGGCACAATGCTTGTGCCCGGGCACGCGCAGCGTGCCCCTACGGGTATTTTGGCGATACGAACTTACCGATTAAACCACTAAGATCCTATCCGAAAATCTGGTTTCGATACAGGCTACGTCTACTTAACCGACGGTTTCCGAATAGGGTCTAAAGCTCCGCCTCAGTCCGGGAAACTATCTCTTGCTGAATGGAAGGCTTAAGCGTCACAAAATAAGCGGTGAAACCGGCTACGCGCACCACCAGATCCCGATGCTGTTCGGGATTTTTCAGTGCCTTTCGCAGCGTATCTGTATCCACCACGTTCACCTGTAATTGCTCACCGCCCATTGCGATATATGTCTTGAGTAAACTAACCAGTTTTTTCAATCCATCCGCTCCTTGCAGGTCACGCGGCGAAAGGCGAAGATTGATGGCTGCGCCGCCGGGAACCAGGCGGTAATCGGCTTTAGCCAGTGAGCGCAAGGTGGCCGTCGCTCCGCTTCGGTTGCATCCCTGTGAGGGCGAGCCACCATCGCTGAGTGTCTCTCCTGCAAGCCGTCCGTTGGCCGAGGCGGCAGTCTTTTCACCCATACTGGTATGGCTCAGTACCGACCCAAGCATACCATAATGAATGGCATGTGGCGACGGAGATGGATAATTCCGCATCTGATGCCCGAAACTCTCAATCACCCGCACAGCCAGCGCATCGGCTTTATCGTCGTCGTTGCCGTATTTAGGTGCATTCTGGCACAGCGATTGTACGCGCTCATATCCCTGAAAGTTTGCATCCAAAGCCGCGAGGAGTTCGTCCATCTTCATTCGTTTTTCATCGTAGACCAGAGTCTTGATGGCCGCCAGACTGTCGATGGTTGTGCCCGAACCTACGCCATACGCCCCGGTGAGTAGATAGCGCGCTCCCCCGCCAGTGGCGTCCATACCACGCTGCAAACAATCGCGAATGAAAGCTGAGTTTAGTGGTTCAGGGTCATGCTGGCTGATGACCTCATCGTAAGTATCTTTAGTCTCTAACATTTGATAGAGGGCATGTTCTACCTGACGCTCGTATGCTGTAAATAAATTATCAAAGGAATCGAATTGCCGGGAATCCCCTGTCTCCAGGCCCAGCCTGTAACTGCTCTGCATATCGCATCCATTATTTAGAGCTAATTCAAGGCATTTTGCCAGATTGAGATAGCAATCTGTCCAGGGAGCGCCCAGACCGGGTAGAAAAGTTTCAACGCATCCGACCTCGGCATAGTCGCGCACCACTTCTTCGGGCAAGCCGTAGTCAAGCAAGCCGGGAATGATGACATCATCGCTGAAGATGGCTGGATGCCCCGCGCCGCAGCGCATCGTGCGCGCGATTTCATACCAGTAGGCATCGGAGGTGCGTGAGTGAACTCGCGTGGAGAGGTTGGGCTGCTTGCGGCTTATCCAGCGATCAACCTGAAGGCAAAGCAGGCTAAGATCGTTGACAGCATCGTCTCCCTGAGACGTCTGGCCGCCCAGGCTGAGATGAGCTATGTCGTCGCCCTCGCGGTTGAGTTTGAGCCAGAACAGAGCCAACAGCTCACGCGCCTGATCCACAGTCAGATTACCAGCTTCCAGATCGCTCTCATAAAAAGGATATAGATATTGATCAAAGCGTCCGAAGGAATGACCGACGCCGCCATCGTCCATTTTGATTCCCAGATGAACGAACCAGACGAGTTGCAGAGCTTCTCTGAACGTGCGAGGAGGTTCTGAGGCTATCCACTCACATACTTCGGCAATTTCTATAAATTCGTTCTGGCGCTCTTTACCTGAAGATGCCATTTGTCGGGCAAGTTCAGCATATCGTCGAATATAGTCCGAATGCGACTCAAGTGCGATTATCATGGCCTGCCACTGCTCCTGACGGACGGCACAATCGGGGGCATCAATGGAATAACTGGAAGCGGCTTTCTCGGCTTCTTTCCGCAGACCATCCAGGCCTGAGGACAAAATCATATCAAAGGCGGGAATAGCATGTCCGTCGCGGTTGCTCCATTTAGTGCTTAGACCATGCGATCCTGCTTTGCGCCCGGCTTCGTTTGTGTCTAACATGCTTGCGAATCTGGCCCCACGCTCCCGCCAATACGAATGTGCCGCAGCCAGTTCATCTGAACGAGTCTGAGCTACATTATCCAGACCCACCTGACCCACGATTAACTCGTCGTCGTATATATCTATAGTGATCTCCTGCAATACATATTTCAGCCCCCTTGCCCGTCGCAAGGCGATTGGCTCATCTTCTGAACGCGTAAAGTAACGCCAGAGGAAAATGGAACGCTCATCTGCACCGCTAGGATGCCAGGTGCGCTCGCTGCCGGTGGGATGCCATCGCTCCAGAAGTCGAGTTACGCGAGGTGTGGGAGGTGTTTCTATCATTTGTTCAGTACCAATATATGAGGAAATCATCCGCGCTCCTCCTATTGCTATCAATGGTCAGGAATTCTAAGCAAGTTTCGGTAATGATCTTGGAGTTTTTGGGAGGTATGAAAATCCCCCCAGCCCCCTTTTCAAGGGGGAGCAGCGGGCTTCGCCCGCAAAAAGGAAACTTGAAAATCTTTTCCAAAACTTGCTTACACTCCTGCATCCACAGAAGTATTTTGCTGAAATAACTTATTTGAATTATAGCTCCTATCCTTCGGTAAGTAAACCAATTTCTGTTATTGCCTTTCTCGCTCTTCTGATTTATAATCAATAATGTGAGTTCGATATAAAAATGCTTGTCATTCCAGCGAAGGCTGGAATCCAGAGCAAAGCATCATTCTGAGAGACTGGATTCCAGCCTTCGCTGGAATGACAAATCCACATCTACGAAACTGAAGGGATAAATGAGTTATGATAGCATATATTTCGGCGATACTGCTGTTTCTGATCTTCCATGCAGCCATTCTGACACCACAAGTGCAGGCGGGTATTAATCCAGAAGATGGAGCTAAGGACTGGATCATGGCGATGCGGGAAAGTCATGCCAGATTCTCCGGACGTAAGGGAACCTTCGCGCATTTTGGGGATTCCATAACGGTGTCAATGGCATTCTGGGCGCCTTTGCCTTATGTTCGCAAGAATTCATCTCCAGAAATGGAGGAGGCGTTTCTGGCAGTCAATGAATATTTGCAGCCTGAATGCTGGCGCGATTGGAAAGGTCCGCAATACGGCAACGAAGGCATGACAACAACTCGGTGGGCTTACGAAAATATAGACCAATGGCTGAATGACCTCAATCCGGAAACAGCCCTGATCATGTTTGGCTCAAATGATGTTCATTCGCTGGAATTGGACGAATATCGATCCAGAATGAGAGCGATAGTTCAGAGATGCCTGGACAATGGGACAGTGGTGATCCTGAGTACTATGCCCCCGCGCACTAAATTTGAGGATAAAGCTGACGATTTCGCGAAGGCAGTGCGGGAACTCGCTCATCAGTTGAAAGTTCCGCTTATAGATTATCATGGGGAGATTCTGAAACGTCGTCCGGAGGATTGGAATGGCTCTCTGGAAAAATTCAGTCAGTGGAATGGCTATGACGTGCCTACACTCCTGGCCAGAGACGGCGCGCATCCCAGCCAGCCGGAGAAGTATCGTAATGACTACTCTGAAGAGGCTCTGAAAAATAGTGGTTTTTCCCTGCGAAATTACCTTGCCTTGATGAAATACGCCGAAGTGATGGAAACAGTGCTCACGCAATCTCTGAATCCGCCGGTTCAGTCCTGGTTTCCCAAAGCTCCGCCGCTTCCGCCGCCGCAGGGCGAGGTGATCCGCGTTTCCAGCGTGGAGGAACTTTTCGAGGCAGTCAAAAGCATAAATCCCGGCGGCACTATTCTTATTGCAGATGGACATTATTACATGCCGCGCTACCTGGGGATCGAGACGGATAACGTGACCATGCGAAGTGAATCAGGACAGCGAGAGCGGGTGATCATAGATGGCATAAACAGCAGACACGGTGAACTCATTGGCGTTTCCCGCTGTTCAGGCGTGACTATCGCCGATTTGACCATCCAGAATATCATGTGGAACGGGTTCAAAATCAACTCCAATACCAACGTGCAAAAAGTGACTATCTATAACTGCATTATCCATAACATCTGGCAGCGGGGCGTCAAGGCTGTAGGCGTGCCTGAGGAAAATCGGGAGAGTATACGCCCGCGCGACTGCCGTATCCAGTATTGTCTTTTCTACAACGATCGGGCAAAACGTTTCTCTGATGATCCCAAGGATACCCCGGAGAACTTCAACGGAAACTACGTCGGTGGAATAGACGCCATGTATGCCACCAACTGGATCATCAGCGATAACGTATTTATCGGCATTCAGGGACGGACGAGAAGTGCTCGCGGGGCTATCTTTATATGGCATGATTCGCGGGACTGCATCATCGAGCGGAACATCATTATTGACTGTGACGTGGGTATCGCCTTGGGAAATTCTCATCGTGGGCCGGGTACCAAAATCCATTGTATTGGCTTTATCGTGCGGAACAATTTCGTTACCCGCGCCCCGGAGTCAGGTATCCTGGCAGATTATACGAATAACTGTAAAATCCTCCACAATACCGTTCATGATCCACATAATCGCCTCCGCCGTCTGATCCGACTGGTACACGATAATGATGGCCTTCTGGTGGCCAATAACCTGCTTAGTGGGCCAGAGATGCGCAAAGAATCTCAGAGCCAGATCACTTTCAAGCAGAACCTTGAGAAAGAGCTTACAGAATATTTCGTGGATACTGACAGTGGGAATCTGCACTTGCGGGAATCGGTTAATAAGTTTGCTGGTAAGACGGAACTGCTGCCCGAAGTGACTGAGGATATAGATCAACAACCTCGTTCTCAGACACCAGAAATTGGCGCTGACGAAATGCCCTAGTACCTAGACATGGATATATTCGTAGAACATGCCGCTGGCTTGTTTATCAACGGGCTGGCAGCCTCGTTCTACTATAAAAATCCAGGCCGTCATCTATACTCTCAGCAGCACTCAGATTGGAAGCTAACGGACAGCGTTTGCGCCCAGAGCAAAAGCCGCTTTCAGTGCATCCGGATGATCCATAATAGCCGCCTTCGCATCTATTCTTCTGAAGAAAATTCCTCCCTCGTAGCTCATGTCCAGAGCATCGAAGAAATATTTCGCCACCAGTTGAACCCCGTCAAAGAGATTCTTCCCTCTGGTCGCGCCAACAGCGATCAGATAGCCTTTGCCGCTGTCATAGCTTTTTCTCTCATCGCGTGTTTTTTCCAGCATCCGCTTAGCCCACATTGCCTGAGACCGGTCGATCAGCGCTTTGACCTGGGAACTCATGCCGTAGAAAAATATGGGCGAGGCAAGAAGAATGACATCGGCAGCTTGCAGCAGCGGGTAAATAGCCTGCATGTCATCTTTTACAACGCATTTTCCTGTCTTGTCACATCCGCCGCATTCCAGACACCCGGATATGTCCAGATTACGGGCATATACTGAATCAACTTCAGCGCCGGCGGAGCGCGCTCCCTCCAGAGCTTTGTCAAGGAGTATGTCGGTGTTTCCCCCTTTACGGGGACTACCATAGATTCCAAGCACTTTCATGATGGATGCTCCATTAAGATAGCTGTAAAAGAATAACTTCCCACTCACGAGATAACGCTATTCATCAAGGGTGGGTAAACATTTTCTGATTTCATCAGAAAATGTTTACCCACCCCTACAAAAAAAGGGAAGTTATGCTTTTACAGGCACTAAGATAGCTTAAAGTAGTGGAGATTATATTTTCCCCACCAGTTAAAGATTATCATTATTTTCAACATTCTCTGCGCGAAACATATTCCCAGAATATGGCCTATACAGGAGTTTTCGCTACGATACCGATATTCAGGTTGATTCTGCCTCCTTCAGAACCGCCCTTCCTCAAGGGAGAAGGGGCAGAAACGCCCGCCAGAAACTAGACGTTGACAGTCTGGCGGAAAAACTATACAATTGATCGGGAATTCTTAGCATGTTGCTAGAGGCGAGGGAATAGCATTACTCCTTAATCCAAAAAAGGTGGTGTGTTATGAGAACGGTGAAAAGATGTATGACGGAATTGGAAAAGGTGTCTAATCGCGTAGTGTTGGTTATACTACTGGTGGGTATGCTCGTTTTCTTAACCAATGCCGCGCTATGTGTGAGCGTCGGCGTAACAGGTCTGTATGATCCGGACAATTCTGACGATATCACAGGTGAGCTTTTCGTAATGTTACCGCATTTCTGGCGGCTTTCCAGCGAGCTTGGGTATGGCGTAACTGCGGAGGGCGTCGGTAAATTGTGGGAGATGCCGCCGGACAGGTATCAACTGCTGTATTCTCTGGTATTCTCGCCGGAACTGGCGAAGTATGCGGGGCCTTATCTTGGCGCAGGTTTTGGCTTTTACAAAGGAGAAATAAACGAAGAAGCTAATACAGCCCTGATAGAATATCAATTCGGCGCTCCTCATTTCTTTGGCGGCGTAATGTTCAGCCTGGGGCGTCTCTCTCTTCGCGGTGGCGTTAGATATGTGATGCGCGATGAAGAAAATCCTGTGGAGCCGGGCGGATTGCTATATCAGGCTTCGCTTATGTTCAGCTTTGGCAGGAGAGGTAAAGCCAGAGGTGAGCTTGCTGTTTTAGAGCGCGCAGACGATACTGGGTCCGGCCGCGAACCGCCTGATGAGGTGACAGAATACAAAGCGCCGCCCAAATATCAACCGCCTCCTGAGTATGAACGAGCTAAAGTTGATAAGCTGGTGACAGTTAAGCTTATGTCTGAGGAGCTGTCGCTGCTGCCACAGGGGACCATCCAGCGCGTGCTGGTCCAAGATGATAAAAAGGCGGCGTCAGGGAGTCTGGTTAGAACAGGTGACAAATTGCTGTTGTCCCTCCCTGATCAGCCCCAATTAGAACTCCCGCATTTGCTGGAAACTATGGTCTCCCTCGACGGAAAGACGATCCTGCAATTCGGCGACGAAATATTGCTAACTCACCCGCTCCGCACCGATCTACTCTGGGTGGATAAAAAGGGCAAAGTCATCAAGCAACTGGTGAATTACTACGGCGGCAACGCGGGGATCGCCATGTCCAATGACGGTTATACAGCGGTAGCAGGTAAGCTAGTGGAAAATCCCGATAATGTGATGATGGCCTTATACTCGCCGCTGGGAATGGAGGTGTGGAAGATCCCGCTTCAGATGGATCAACGTATCGCTCAGATGATCGTCGCATCCGGCGGACAGCACGTGGCATCCATCGTGACGGATCATGATAAATGGCTGGAAAATCACCGACTTGAGATTATGGATAAAAATGGCCGCCTCAGCGGGACGATCTCAGGAATGGGAATACTTCAGAAGATTGTCCTTCTGGGCGATGGCGATAAGGCTTTTGTGCAGGGATATGATGCTTATGGAATGGTGGACATTCCAACGGGTGAGTTGATCTGGCAGCGCTCTGGAAAGATACGCATGGTCTCTCCCTACGGGGCGACTTTAAGCCCTGACGGCCAAATCCTGTTTTTGATGCTCGCTGATCTGAAGGATAGAGCCGAAGAAGCATACGGCTGGAAATCTCTCGCGCTGGACAGCGCCACAGGCGGGGAGATGATGGTGGAATACCTGCCGCGAAAATATCCCACCACGTGGGACAGGATATATGAGCAGGTCTCGGCAAGCGAGATCAGAATTCTGGCCGGACAGCAAAAGATTACGTATTCCTGGGAAAAGAAGGAGGGAGGCCGATAATGAACAATCAGAAAATATATGTTAAAACTGTTATTGCAGCGTTGGTTGTCCTGTTTATCTGTACCTCTAATGCTTTCAGCGCACCGCCAAATGCGCCCTCCAATATTCAGGTTTTCCCGCGCTATGGAGCGACCATCAGCCTCGTTATACGCTGGACGCAGAACTCGAATAACGAGGATGGTTTTCAGATACAGCGCCGCGAGCAAGGAACGGCAACGTTCACGAATTTGGCTACGGTCGCCGCCAACGTGACGGAACACATTGATACTACAGCGACCGCGAACAAGATGTGGGAATATCGGGTTCGCGCCACGAGCGCGGCTCTCGGAAACTCAGGCTGGACAGCCGTTTCACATGCCACTTCGCCCAAGCAGGTGTGGCCTATCCACGACGGCGATCATAATCTTCTGCACAACTTCGGGACGCCGCTGAATTTTATGTCGAACGGCAACCTCAGAAGATACTTCCACGAGGGAGTTGACGTATCTGCCAGCGGCAAACGGGTGGACGCAGCGCGCGGCGGCATTGTGACCAACACCGCTATGCCCAACTCAAACGGCGGCCAGATGCGGCTTAACGTGGATTTTGACAGAGGCGCGATGGAAGGGGATACTTATGCCCATACCGTCATTGATGCAGTCTGGGGAGCGGGAGATCTCATCGCCCCCGGAGAGCGGGTAGGAACGGTAAATAACGCCTGGTTCAACAGAGACGTGGAAGCGGATCACGTCCATTGGGGCGATGGTCACATGCACAACCTTGACCCGTATACCACCAACGCCGATCGGGATCCAAACCTGACGGCTCCCATCGTGTCGGACATAAACAACGACGGCCATGATTTCATCGTGGTCAACGCCGCGGCCAACGATCACACCAACCCCCGGAATCCAGCATGGCGTGATGTTGACTTCATCGTTGATGCGTTTGATGATATGTCCGCGGATATGGCGCTGATGTGTCATCCGGACATGATCGGCTACTGGATTCAATCCGGAGTGTCCGGCGGTGAGAATGTGAGAAGCGCAGCAACCCCTTACTGGCTGATAAAATTCGATTTTCAGTTGAACGGCCCCGGGCCAGCCGGAGCGACAGAAAACGCGGTTGTATACTGGGATCTGGACGCCGATATGCAGGGCATCTTCGCCTGGCAGTCCTGCCTTAGCTGGCTTGTAACGAATACAAGTGGCACAGATGGATCAACCGCCAACGTGGACGCGAACCAATTCTGGCGGACGGACGCGCGCAAAGGCACCGGAGCCGAGCCTAATGGTTCGGACGCTCAGCGCGCTCGCGAAAATCAGGAAGCTAAGTTTCCGGATGGAACCCACTTTGTGCATATCATGCTGAAAGACCTGGTTCATTCCACGGACACCGTCCGATCTGTCCTCGTTGACAACTCCAGACCCTACGTGCGCAAAGTGACGGTCTATTCTGGTCTGAACCCGATTTATCATGCGGAATGGGTGTGGGATTCGGGAACAGCCCAGCTTGCCATTCAGCCTGCCACTTTCGACGCCGCAGCCGCATTCACCGCACTCCGAACGCAGGATGTTAATATCAAGGTGGAATTCAGCGAACCAATGCAGACGGCGTCCATTAGCGCCGTCAGCCCGGCGCTTGGCAGCTCGCCCACCCTGACATCGACTCAGCCTGCACACGCGCGGACGATCTGGGAGGGTCTGATCTCCAATCTGGATATTGCCGATAATGGCTCCGACGACGGAAACCACATGATAACCTTCGCCGGTACCGATCTGGCCGGGAACCAACTGCTGCGGATCAATAACCGCAACAGCATGGGTACGAATCACCACAATCGCAACGCCGGCGGCACTATGCAGGGAACCGGGGGCACGGATACCATACACGGCTTCAAGGTTGGCCCTCTGTCGGGAGTGATAGACGTTACGGTCATCTTCATGAAACAGACTAACGCAGATCCCGCCACTCCCAGCATCGTAGCCAAAACCGGAGAGATACAGCAGGCTCTTAACGACTACTTCGGCGAAGTGTCTTACAACGAAATATCCTTCGCGACCACCGGACACGGCTGGTATAAGCTGAACAATCCGCTGAACTGGTATTACACCAGCCCGCGCACGCCGCTGGTTGATCTGGTTCAGGAAGCCATCAGCGCGGCTGAGGCGGACAACGTCAATATGACCAACAGGGATTACGTCCTCGTGGTCACGGATGAGACAGTGGCGCGCCCGGAATGGTCAACTAACGGTGGATGGCCGTATAACGTCACGCCAGCGCCGGGATGGAAACTGATGGCATCCGGCGCGCTGAATCTCGATTCCAGTGACGAGCGGATCACGAATCTGATGGGGCGCATAATCGGTCTCATCGACCTCTTCGCCTATCCCGAAGTCACCGTAGCGCGGCCGTTTGTGGACGATTGGAGCCACATGAGCGATAAGGAGACTGACGTACACGTCATGGGTTGGGAAAAATGGCGAGTTGGGTGGCTGGATGAAACCGGCACCGCCACCGGGAAAACGGTAACAAGAGTGCCAAAGCCACCGGCAGCCTCTCCCATAGTGAACCAAACCTACACCATCCTGCCGCTGGACAGCAACAATGACGGTACGAAAATGGTGGCAGTGGAAATCGCAGACCGTCTGCACTATACTGCGGAATATCGGCGTCAGCAAAATCTGGACAGCAATTTGCCTGACGACGGCGTCCTTATCGTAAAGGCCAATGATAAGATCAATCAGGGCGAGGGGCCGGCTATCGTTCAGGAATCGCCAGTTACATCAGGCAACCTCAACGATGCAACTTTCGACACGTCTGCATCAAGAACCACGTTCAATGATGTGGGTTCAGGGGTTAATATTGAAGTGATTTCCATGAACGCGAACCAGGCGCAGATAAGGCTTAATTACGCAATACCGCCCACGGAAAATAACGTATACGTTTCTGAGCACGATAACCGCTGGAAGGCAGAGGACATCTGGGTTGATGCGCCAGACCTCAGCGATAATTTTGCCGCCGACCCATTGAGCGTGAAAGACTCGAATGAAAAGCCGGTGTTAAATAAGCTCAATAAGGTCTATGGGCGGATTCGCAATAAGGGTCACGCGGACGCCACTAATTTCGAGGTGCATCTGGATATTCGTGAACCCTGGGGCGCAGGTGGGCCGTGGCACTCGCTGAACGTTAAGACAATCACGCTCCTGAAGGGGCAGGATAACGATGCCAACGATTACGCCCTCATTGTGGGCGACTGGACTCCCACTGGCGACGTTCACTCCTGCGTTCAGTTGACCATACTGGGAGTGGCCAATGACGTAGATGAGTCAAACAACTGGACACAGGAAAACATCAGCGAATTTGTGACCACAGCGGGAAGCCCTTACGATCCAGTAGTGTCGCGTTTTGAGGTGGAGAACCCATATAATGAAAGCGTGCCGGTGTTCTTCAAGATCGATGGTTTGCCGCCTAGCTGGTCGTATATATTGTCGCCTGAGAGACTTTTCATCCCGGCGAATGACGTGGGAGCGGCGCAGGTGACGATACAGCCACACGATGCCGCGCCTCTGTGTTCTGTAGAACTGATCACCATATCCGCTTACACACCCAGGGTGGACACTCTCAAGCTCCTGGGAGCTATCACTCTTCAGGTAGCCCTGAAAAACGGCGTTGATATAACCAAAAAGAGCTGGGTGGATTGCGGAAGGCGCGATGATAAAGATGATAATCGGGATTATGATGACAGCGGCCAATACACGACACGCGCGTTGACTCATAGGACTCCCGGCGCAGATTCCGGTGCTGTTGGCTCAGAGGATCGAGTTTATGAACTTGATCGCGAAGCCGGGCAGGTCACCTTCGGCGACGGGGTCAGAGGTAGTAGACCGCAGACAAATCAAGCAACTAACTTAACTACCGGCTATAATCAAGGGGTTGGGCTTACTACCCACGTTCCGCGAGGCCGTTGTGTGATTTACACTCAGGGCTGCACGGATCCCGCGTTGCCCAACACGAAGATAGCGATCATCTACACTGCCCCAGACGGCACAAAACAAGTCAGATACGTGATGACTGATGAAAATGGTTGTTATCTGGACATGCTCACCATCGGAGAGCCGGGCATCTGGCAGACGCAGGTGGTGTTGGAGGAGGACGACTGCCGCGCTGAGTCCAAAACTCCGAAGACGCCAGTAATCGTCGGCATTCCCGGCGGCGATCTTGGCGATTTCGAGAGAGGATGGAGGTATTCTATCCACATGGGACCGAATTACCCGCTGCCGAATTTCAGCGACGTATATGATCCCGGTTGCAGTTTCAACGCCGCCATAGAGCGCTCGCTATTCTCGAACCTCTCAGTCGTCGCAATCTTCGGCTTTCACCGGTTCTTCCCGGATATGCACTTCATCCAGACGTCGGGCAACCTGAAGTTTACCTTCCTCAGATGGGGAACCAGATCCGCATACGTTAATGCAGGTGGTGGGCTGTACGTGCCAAAGAACGACTCTCAGGTATCCGGGTATAACGCGGGAGCAGGCCTAACATGGGCTTTGACGCCTCGCTTGGGGTTGGACTTCAACTTCGATTATCATTTCGTCAACTACTCGAACGACGAATTGAGTGAGGAATTGGACACTTATGTTGGTAGGGACATAGACGAAAAGCCTGATAGATCTGTGTTTGACAGGTCCGTATTCCTGGATATGCAGATGGGGTTGATCTTCAAATTCTGATCCGCTCTTAGGGGTTGTAAAAGAATAAATTCCCATTCGTGAGATAACACTATTCATCAAGGGCGGGTAAACGGTCTTTGATTGGTAAATCAAAGACCGTCTACCCGCCCCTACAACTCTACCCATTGCATAAGTAAAAAGGTTGTATTGTTGATATGGATAGTTCACAGACATTGGAACGCAGACAGCTTTTGAGTCAGGAATTGGATCGTTACGTGAGCCTCTTGATCCAGCATGACGATCCGGAGAAGATTATTGTGTTCGGCTCTCTGGCCAGTGGTGAAGTCCACTCATGGTCTGACATTGACCTGGTAGTTATCAAACAGACTGATCTACCGTTTTTTCAGCGTCTTCAGGAAGTGCGCCATCTCCTCCACCCGCGAGTGGGGACGGATATTCTCGTCTATACCCCGGAGGAGTTCGGGCAGTTGAGCCAAAAGCGCTTGTTCTTTCAGGAGGAGATTTTGGATAAGGGGATTGTTGTCTATGAACGAGACCGTTGAAATTCGAAGGTTTCGGAGAAGGCGCGAAAGTGGATTATGCACTTGGTAAAAGATGTGAACTACATATCGGAATACAAATTGCTGCTGACTTTTAAGGACGGAGATGTGAAGCTCGTCGATCTGAAGCCGCATTTGGACGGAGAGATATTTGAGCCATTGAAGGATGTCAGCTACTTCAAGACAGTGCGCGTGAATTCGGAACTGGATACAATAGTTTGGGAAAACGGGGCTGATATGTCTCCAGATTTCTTGTATGAAATAGGAGTATCGGTGACCGAAACTGCATCGGTAGAATAGGCAATTCGATGGCTATAGTGCTTCTGCCACGTTATGGGTATTTGAAAAGATGCTGGCGCTTTGGCTGAAGGAGCATGACATTTGACGGGAATTATTGCCATTCGGAATATCGAGCGAAAGGACAGAGTCATGAGTAATGAACGGAAATTTAAGGAAATATTAAGCTCGGACTCGAAAAAGATCTGTGTGATTGCTGGACCAGGTAGCGGCAAGACCACATGCATTTTGGTTCCGAAGGCTAGACAAATAGTCAATGAGCCTGAGATAGATGCAGAGAAGGTGCTCCTACTAACATTTTCAAGGTTATCTGCCCTTAATCTTCGAGGGAAAGTTGAAAGCTTGGAGAAAAAGCCGAGGGCCTGCACTGTTCACTCCTATTGTCTTTCTTTTTTGATGTCCGAAAACGACCACGATATAAAAGAGCGAATAGATTCCATCCTTCTAAAATTCGAAAAAGAGGTACTAATTTCCGATCTTAAACTAAGATTATCAGACAAGAAGAAGGGCGATCTTAGAAAAATGCTTACGAAATTCAGTGCTGGTTGGGCTATACAGCCTCACGACGAAGTTTTCAACGAAACAGTGGAAGAAAGACTATTCAAAGCGGAAGTTTTAAACTGGCTTAGCGAACATAAAGCTACAATGATGGAAGAAATAGTTTACTATGCAGTTGATTTACTCGGCAAAATATCGGATTCTCGATTCATCAATGATCCACAGTATATTTTTGTTGACGAATTCCAAGACCTCAATAAATTGGAGCAGGAATTCATTAGTGCTCTGGCATCCAATTCTCAACTGCTTCTTGTTGTAGGAGATCCAGATCAATCGATATATAGCTTTAAGTTTGCCCATCCTGATGGTTTAAGCAAATTTACGCAGGATCACCAAGCAGAAACGCATACTCTACCATTCACTGGTCGTTGTGCTCAAAGAATAGTTGAAGTTGCCAATCAACTACTACAGCAATCGAACCCACAACGAAAGAACCTGTTGCGGGCACTTCCAAGCGCAGAAAAGGGGGAGACGCATTTTGTTAGAAGAAAAACTCAACGAGAGGAGTTTGAGTACACGCTAAGATCTATTGCCGGACGTATGGATCTTGGTACAAAAGCGCAGAATATCATCGTTTTGGTTCCTCGGAGGAAATTAGCAACGGAATTCGTTAGTTATGCAAATAATGAGAGAGCAGAATATAATGCACTTCGAGAGTGTGATTTCCTCTTCGTGAATAAACCAGAGTTCAATGAGGAAGAGCAACGGGGGATTTTGCTACTCAGTTTGGTTGCCAACCCAGAATCCCTTCTGCATGCAAGAGCCTATCTCGGATTAGGAGATGGCAGCCATTTTTCAAAGGAGATTCAAGAGATAAAAAGTCATTATGGCAATTTGGATAGTGCTATAAAAGACGCGTCTCCCAGTGATTTTAGTGGACGCAAAAGACGGATCTGCAGTATCTGTAAGAAAATAGAGGACATGAAATCCTTTATCGAATCTCATAAAGATGATGAATCAGTAGACCAATTGATAAACGAGTTATTCCCCGAAGGAGATACGGCTGTATCAGAGATTAGAGAAATACTGTTCTCTCTTATGGAAAGCGAAGATACTGCCAAAGAGCTTTATGACAAATTTGTCGATTTCATAAGAACTCTTCCTCATAAGGACAACACAATTAGGGTCATGACGATCATGCTTTCGAAAGGATTGGAAGCAGAACATGTTTATATGCTTGGCTGCAATGATGGGAATATTCCTGGGCAGAACAGATCGACTCATTTAACAGATCATGAATATAAAGAGGAGCAAAGACGCTTGCTATATGTAGGTTTTACTCGAGCTAAAAGCTCACTTACTGTTAGCTGGAGTCGCAATATACCCTATAGAGAAGCGAAAGCTAATTACACTGGGCACCTAAGAGTAAGAAATATTGATGGGAAAAAGCATGCTGTAGTGGGGCTATCTAAATTTCTTCAGGATCTCTCTGGTATACGCTGGGAGTAATAAGATAATCTTATCCCATCGCAGGAAATGGGCATTGGCGCATTTATAGAATTCAAAGTAAATTATTGTAGGGGGATGAAATGCAGCGGAGACGCTATCTCAGGAAATCGTCGTTGGAAGAAGCTCAGAAGTTGTTTCTGGAGCGTCCAGAGATGGAAAAATTCAATAAGACAGAGGAACTACCACCGCAGGATTCTCTGGGTCGGATAACCGCTGAACCAGTGTTCGCTGGTATATCCTCGCCACATTATCACTGCTCCGCTATGGATGGCGCGGCGGTCATCGCGGAGGATACTTTCGGCGCTTCTGCCGCGACGCCAATCCAGTTGGACAAGGGACAATTCTGTATCATCGACACCGGCGACCCTATCCCGCCAGAATTTAACGCTGTTATTATGATCGAGAACGTCAAGGAAGTTGATGAGAATACTATCGAGATAATCGCGGCGGCTTCCCCCTGGCAGTATATCCGAATGGCGGGTGAGGATATTGTGGCAACTGAACTTATATTGACCAGAGGCCATAAAATCCGTCCCATCGACGTTGCTGCAATGCTGTCCGGCGGCGTGGAATTTGTGATCGTGAAGAAGAAGCCGCTGGTGGCGATCATCCCCACCGGCGACGAGTTGGTGAATCCCGGCGATAAACCTGGTCACGGCAACATAATAGACTCCAATTCGTATATGCTGGAGGCGATTGTGTCGGAATGGGGCGGCGAACCGAGAAGAACTCCTATAGTGGAAGATGATTATGAAAAAATTAAAACTGCTATACGGCAGGCGGCGGCTGAAAATGACGTTGTATTGACCAGCGCGGGGTCGTCTGCGGGACGAGAGGACTTCATTCCACCGGCCATCGACGAATTGGGCGAATTGCTGGTACACGGCGTCTCAATATCGCCGGGTAAGCCCACAGCTCTGGGAGTCGTAGACGGCACGCCGATCCTGGGACTGCCGGGCTATCCTGTCTCCATGGCAATGGCGGCGGAGAGCTTCCTGAAGCCGCTTCTCTGCAAAATGCTCAATATACCAACGCCAAAACCTGATAAAGTGTCGGCGTCAGTCGTCCGAAAAGTGGCGTCGAAGCTGGGAAGCGAGGAATTCATCCGTGTAAAACTCAGCTATACGGAAGATCGCATCGTCGCTACTCCGCTGGCTAGAGGCGCAAGCGTCCTCAATTCGCTGGTGCGGGCGGATGGGATCATGAGAATACCTTCCAATCTGGAGGGACTGATACCTGACGAAGTCGTCGATGTAGAACTGATGAAACCGCTGGAGGATATAAAAAACTCGGTGGTGATAATCGGCAGCCACGACATTACACTGGATATACTGGCTGACGAGATCAAGAAAACTCACCCGGAGATGAATCTCTCGTCAGCGCACGTGGGAAGCCTGGGCGGCCTCATGGCACTGAAGCGCCATGAGGCACATATTGCCGGTACACACCTCCTGGATGAGGAAACCGGCGAGTATAATATTTCCTATATAAAACGGCTTCTCCCCGACAGGAAAATCGCGCTTATAAATCTGGTTCATAGGCAGCAGGGATTGATGGTGGCGCCGGGAAATCCTAAAAGCATAGAAGGTCTGGCTGATCTGGGTGAGCGGAATATTGCCTTCTGCAATCGTCAGCGGGGATCGGGTACGAGGATACTTCTGGACTATCGGTTGAGGCAGTTGGACATTGATCCTGAGAATATAACGGGATATACTAGAGAGGTCTACACCCACATGGCTGTCGCATCGGCAGTGGCTACGGAAATAGCGGATGCCGGCCTGGGAATCTCGGCGGCGGCGAAAGCTCTGGGGCTGGATTTTGTGCCAATAGTCGAGGAACGCTACGATCTGGCGATCCCTGAGGAATTTTTATCTATACCAAGCATAAATATACTTCTGGAAATAATAAAAAGCAATGCATTCCGCGAGCGCGTTGAGGCGTTGGGCGGATATGACACGCGGGATATGGGGAAAGTAGGTCTATAGGTCTATGAGTCTATAGGTCTATGAGTCTATAGGTCTATGAGTCTATAGGTCTATGAGTCTATGGGATTATGGGATTATGCAGGCAAGATGCCTGCGCCCCCAGAGGAGATGATAGAATGAAAGCGGAAGTAGTGGAGGTATCTATAAGCAAGAAGAAGGGTGTAAGAAAAGAGAACATACCGGAAGGGATCCTGATTGAAAATCATGGCTTCAAGGGTGATGCTCATGCCGGCGATTGGCACAGGCAGGTCAGTTTGCTGGCGATAGAAAGTATCGACAAAGTCCGCGCGAAGGGCCTGGAGGTTAAGCCCGGCGACTTTGCTGAAAATATCACCACCTCCGGCATTGACCTGGTTAACCTGCCCATCGGAACTAAACTTGAGGTGGGCGAGGACGTGCTGATGGAGGTCACCCAAATTGGGAAGGTATGTCACACAAAATGCGCTATATACTATCTGGCGGGCGACTGCGTGATGCCGCGGGAGGGTATATTCACGAAGGTACTGAAAGGCGGTACGGTGAAGAAAAGTGATCCAATAGTGGTGGTGGAATAAGCCTGCAAATAAAGGAGTGACCAATGTTCAGAACTATTGTCCGGAAGGAAATACTTGAGAACATATTCGGGCTGAAGTTCCACGTTGTGATGATATTCAGCAGCCTTCTGATCATCTTCAGCGTTTACACCGGCGTCGAGAGCTACCAGTCAAGGCTGAAAGAATATAACATTGCTGTGCAACAGCACGAGGCGGCTCTCAACAATCATCCAAGCTGGCCTATTCTGGCTTCTATGGGATATAACGTGGATAAGCCTCCTTCGCCATTGAGCGTAATAGCTGAGGGACTTGAGGGCGTATTGGGCCGAACTGCGAAGATTGACGTTATGTCGCCTGTTAAACTGGAGGAGAGCAAGTATAACGATAATCCGATTCTGGCTATATTTGGGTCATTCGATCTGATGTTCGTCGTGCGGGTAGTATTGAGCCTGTTTGCGATCCTTTTTAGCTATGATGCCATTTCTGGTGAGCGTGAGCGAGGTACGCTGAAACTTATGCTCGCGAATTCTATACCCAGAGACAAAATCATTCTGGGAAAGGCCACAGGGCTGTTTCTCTGCCTCGCTGTTCCGCTGCTGATTCCCCTGCTTATCGGTATTCTGATGATGATGCTCTCTCCTAATATCGTCATGGACGGCCAGATGTGGTCTCGTTTACTGGGTATAATGCTGATATTTTTTCTCTATCTGGCGTGCTTCTTCACGCTGGGGCTTCTGGTCTCCGCATTTACGCACCGGGCATCCGCATCCTTTATGATACTTCTGTTCATCTGGATTGTCTCTGTGTTCGTTATCCCCAGGGCGAGTGTCATAGTCACCAGCCGTGTTGCGCCGGCTATGTCACTCCAGGAATATCACGCGCAGAGAAGCGCTAACTTTCAGGAGATGATGAGCGGATTGGATTATGAGCAAATGGCACGTAAGAACGAAAAGCTGGATGCGGAATACACCCGGCAGATACAGAGGCAGATGTCTCTGGCGACAAACCTCTCCCGGATATCCCCGGCCGCCTGCATGACTTATGTGGTTTTATCTCTGGCAGACACAGGCATCACACGTCACGAACGCTTCCTGAACACGGCGAAGATCCTTAAGCCGCAATTCATGGAGATCGTGGGAAATATGATGTCGCCCGAGGTTATGGCCAATATGTTCACGCAGCCAGAGAAGCCGGATACCAGTCAGATACCGCGCCTGGAGTTCCAGGAGGAGCGATTGAGTGACGCTGTGTCACGCATCAAAGTCGATTTTATCATAATTGCTCTGCTGACGGTCATTTTCTTCGTAGGCGCGCACCTGTCTTTTCTCCGATATGACGCAAGCCGATGAGCAAGTCACGCGTCACTTTTTAATCATGAAACAACTCATATTGAATGGCATAGAGCAGGGCATATTTCCCGGCGCGGTGGTGTGTATCTATCGGGAGGACAAGCCACTCATTCTGGAAGCCTATGGGAACAGAATGATAACTCCCGAACGGTTACCCATGCTTGAGGGAACGCTGTTCGACCTCGCGTCGCTGACCAAGCCGGTAGCTACCGCGACGTCCGTGATGCTCCTGAGAGAACAGGGACGCGTCGATCTGGACGAGGACGTAAACACATACCTGCCTGAATTCACAAGGACGGGAATATCAGTTTTTCATCTTCTGACGCATACCTCCGGTTTGCCAGCGTGGAGGCCGCTGTATCTGGAATCCGGCGACCGAACTAAAGCGGTGGAATATCTGAGTAACCTGCCGCTGGAATATGATACAGGGAGTAGAGTGGTATACAGTTGTCTGGGTTATATCCTCCTGGGTGAGATGGTTCGGGCGGTGTCGGGAGTGCGGCTGGATATATTCACCCGCGAGCAGATTTTTGAGCCGCTGGACATGGCGGATACGTTTTTCAATCCCCCGGAGGATCGCCGCGGAGATTGTGCCGCTACGGAGGATTCCAACAGCTTCGAGAGAAGAATGACCAGTTACAGAAGCTACAAATGGCGAGATGGCGTGGTCGTTGGCGAGGTTCACGATGAAAATGCTCACTCTCTGGACGGCGTGGCTGGCAACGCCGGGTTGTTCTCCACTGCCACCGACTTGGCAAAATTCTGCCGTATGCTTATAAACGCCGGTGGGAATATACTATCGTCGGAATCAGTGCAAATGATGGCAACCCTTCACACTCGCGGACTGGATGGATCACGCGGTATAGGATGGATAATATTGTCCGGAGGTGTTTTGTATCACACAGGCTTCACCGGCACTGCGATATGGATGGATCTAAAACATCGCGCCGCCGCGATCCTGCTAACCAACCGGGTACATCCCGATGCTATGAAAGAAGGTATCGGCAAGTTTCGAGAGAGATTCTACGGAGAACTGAAAAAAGAATGGTTAAAACAGGACTGACCACACTGCTGGAAGACGAATTAGAACTTATTGATGGCAAATCCGTCGGACTGATCACCAATTCCACAGGCGTCAACGAGGATCTGGAGGACAATATATCCCTCTTTTGTAAGCATCCAGACATTCATCTGAAGGCAGTATTCGCCCCGGAACATGGCCTGTGGGCGGCTGTTCAGGATGCTGTCGCTGTTTCATCTTTTGAGTATGATGGAGTCCGCATTCCGGTTTACAGCCTCTACGGCAAAACCAGAAAGCCGACGCGGGAAATGCTGGAGGGCATTGACGTTCTGATATTCGACATTCAGGACGTGGGCGCGCGGTTTTATACATTCATCTCCACTATGGCTATGGCGATAGAGTCATGCGCCGAGTATGGCGTGAGCTTCGTTGTTCTGGACCGCCCAAACCCCATCGGCGGTATGGCAGTGGCGGGAAATATACTGGAATCTGAATTCAGGTCTTTTGTAGGCTACCTTCCCATCCCAGTAAGACACGGGATGACGACAGGCGAACTCGCTGGATTTTTCGTCCATCAGTTCCAGATCGGCGTCCGGCTTGACGTTGTGGAAATGACTGGCTGGCGCAGGGATATGTGGTTCGATGATACGAGGCTTCAATGGATAATGCCCTCGCCCAACATGCCCACGCTGGACACGGCTACAGTTTACCCGGGTACGTGCCTCTTTGAGGGGATAAATATCTCTGAGGGGCGCGGCACTACCAGGCCCTTTGAGCTTATCGGCGCACCGTGGATAGATGCGCCGCATCTGTCAGATAAGCTCAATTCGCTATCTCTGGCTGGTGTGAAATTCCGACCGGTATGCTTCATCCCGACCTTCGCCAAGTACAAGGATCAGAACTGCGGCGGGGTGCAGGTGCATGTGATAGACAGGGAAGAATTCGCGCCGATCAGAACAGCGTTGGGCATGATTGATACCATAAGACGCATGTATCCCGACGAATTCCAGTGGCGCGGCGGTGACAGGAAAATCTTTGACCGCCTCATGGGGACAGACAGGGTGCGCACGCAGTTGTCCAGCGGCGAATCGGTGGATAGCATCATCAATTCGTGGGAGAGTGAACTGAAGAAATTTTCAGAAAACCTGCGTCATTATCTACTCTATTAAGCATTTTTGATTTGTGATTGCTTCAAAATCGGGACAGGAATGATACTGTTGGCGGATCCGGAATTGCTGTTCGGTCGGGGTTGGAAAACCCCGACTATCGGTTGGTGGGAACTTCATTATTACCGATAGACGGGGTTTTCCAACCCCGTTGTCAGGTGTTTCATAGTGATAAAAAGACTTCTCGAGATCACGAACAAGAAGAAGAGGAAAGTCATAGGGCTGATGTCCGGCACGTCTGCGGACGGTATTGACGCCGCTCTGGTGGAGATCGAGGGCTGTGGCCTCGATACCAAAATCAGGCTTGTAGAGTTCATCACGTACCGATTCGCGGAAGGTGTCCGGTATAGGATGTTTGAGATGTTCTCACAGTCAGATTGCTCGGCGGAGGATATATGCGAGCTGAACTTCATGATTGGTAATGTCTTCGCTGATGCGGCTTTGGCTGTGATCGCTCACGCAAGATTGAAAGCATCCCAGGTTGACCTCATCGGCTCTCACGGTCAGACAATCTGTCATCTTCCCGATGGATCTGTTCCGTCCACGCTTCAGATCGGTGAACCGGCGGTTATCGCTTACCGCACCGGCATTGTCACGGTGGGAGATTTCCGCGTTGCGGATATTGCCGCAGGTGGGCAGGGCGCGCCGTTGGTGCCTTACGTGGATTTTCTGCTTCTTCGCGACGACGAGAAATCCAGAGCTATCCAGAATATCGGTGGCATCAGCAATGTGACATTGCTCCCGGCAGGCGGAGGATTGGAGGATGTTCTGGCGTTCGATACAGGGCCGGGCAATATGCTGATAGACGAAATCGTGCGGATCGCCACGGATGGTCGGGAAAACTACGATCACAACGGAGAGATGGCGTCGAAAGGTGTCCCAAATGAGGCTCTGCTTCAGAAATTGCTTTCGCATCCGTTCATCCATCGCCCACCGCCGAAAACTACCGGGCGTGAGGAGTTCGGCGCGCATTTCGTCCGTAAGCTGGTCGATGAAGCTGAACAGAGCGAGATCAGCGACGTTGATTTGCTCGCTACCGTGACCGCGTATACGGCTGAGTGTATATATCAAAACTATGAGCGTTTCATTCTGCCAGAATGCAGAGTATCGGAAATACTGGTCAGCGGCGGCGGCCTGCGCAATCTGACGCTGATGAAGCTCTTGCGGGAGAAATTTCATCCCATCCCGGTCAGGAGTGTGGAGGATTTTGGTCTGATGAGCGACGCGAAGGAAGCTATAGCCTTTGCTGTCCTCGCTAACGAAACTATAAATGGAAATCCGGGCAACGTTCCGGGCGCAACTGGCGCGGATCGCCCGGTCATTCTTGGGAAGATAGCCGTTTAAGTGGTGCAATCGACGAATAGGTGTTGTTATTCGTAGGGGCACAATGCTTGTGCCCGGGCACGCGCAGCGTGCCCCTACTTTGGCAATACGAACTTACCGATTGAACCATTAAGTCCGGTTGTGATGATGTGATAACTAACCCGATCGAGCGCCACTATGGGAGGGAAAAGCAAATGGACAAAAATATCGTTCATGAAGAACCACCGTATTACGCCTATTTTGAGCATTCGGACGGTAGCTGGTATATGCTCTGGAGGACCAGATCCAAGCCTAAGACTGAACGCGGTCACAGATGGCACGTGCATGCCTCTTTCGACAAATACAGAACCGCTCTGCCGAACCTGGAGTCCAGATGGTACGAAAAGCCCTACGGCATGTCGGATTGGGATTTCGATTCACTGGATGAGGCTGTGGATTATTTCTACAATAAGAGGTTCCTCCTGAGGCTGAAGCACGGATACGAACTAATTCGCGCTAATATTCCCGAAGACTGGTTGCCTGAGAGCTGACCATGAATCCACTGACAACAAAAGCTCTGAATACTATACGGAAGTACCGCATGATCCACCCCGGTGAGAAAATCGTCGTGGGAGTATCTGGCGGCCCGGATTCTATGGCTCTCCTCTATCTACTGTATGAAATGCGTGAGAAGCTGGAATGCACTCTCCATATAGCCCATCTCGATCATAAGCTTCGAGGCGAGGAGTCAGAGGCCGATGCTGCGTATGTGTCGGATCACGCGCGGAAACTAAGCTTGCCCGTTACTGTGGAAGCTGTGGATGTGCTCACGAAGATCACTCCAAAGGAATCGCTGGAAGGCGGCGCCAGGCGAATAAGATACGAGTTTTATGAAAAGGTGCTGGCAAACGTCGATGGAGATAAGGTCGTTCAAGGGCATAACGCGGATGATCAGGCGGAAACCGTCATGATGCGTCTGCTGCGGGGTTCGGGCGCGCTGGGATTGAGTGGTATTCCACCGGTGCGGGACAACAAGTTTATCAGACCGCTCATCGAGATCAGCAGAAGTGAGATCGACGAGTATCTGCGGCAGTTGAAGATAACGCCGCGGCAGGATTCATCCAATCTGAGCACGATTTACAGGCGGAATAAGATAAGACTTGAGCTGATCCCCATGCTGGAACGAGAATATAGCCCAAAGATAAAGCGAATCCTCCAGCAGACAGGGGAACTCCTGCGCGCGGAAGATGACCTGTTGACGGAACTGGCGCGGGGTGCGATGGGAAACTGTGTGCAGCGTCTGGACTCCCGAACAATCATGATCCGCACCTCTGATCTCACAGGATACCATCTGGCTTTGCAGCGTCGGGTGCTTCGCCTGGCAATCGAAATGCTGGTTGGCGATTTGGGCTGCTTTGATTATGATCATGTGAGAGATCTGCTGAATCTTGCCCTCTGTGGAACAACCGGCAGTATTATCAACCTGCCACGGGAAATATCCGCTGAAAAAACCTACGATGGGCTGGCGCTTCGGCATGGATACCAGCCTGAGATCGCTGTGGAGTCATTCGACTACCGGATCGAAGTTCCCGGCGAGGTGAAGATACCGGCGCTGTCTCTGCTGATAAAAACATCAAAGCCGGAGAGTATATGCGGCGATTACAAAGCCGGTGAGGATAAATTCCGGGCGACCTTTGATTATGATAAGATCCGCGGCGAACTGCATCTGCGCAATAGACATCCGGGTGACAGATTCCAGCCTCTAGGCATGTCGGGAACTAAGAAACTGAAGGATTTCTTCATAGATGAAAAGATACCGAGAGCCTTGCGTGACAGCGTGCCTATCTTGACTGACGAGGATAATATCATCTGGATCGTCGGTTACAGGATGGACGATAGATTCAAGGTAACAGCAGAGACAAAGACTCAGCTTATAGTTACAGTAACCTCCAATCCGAACCACTCAGACGATGCAGGCAAGATGCCTGCGCTCCCAGGATAGTTCTGCCATTAAGATTTGGCGAGATATTCCACGGCGTCCGTCGCGGCCTTCGCTGCATCACGAGTGTTTAACTCCATCGTACACCACCGCTGAAATTCCATACCGGCGATCTTTGAGCACACCATTTCCCAGTCGATAATACCCATCCCCGGCACAAGATGCTCATCCCTCTCGCCGTGATTGTCAGCCAGATGAAAGTGGACCAGATCACCCCTGAACTCGTCAATATACTGCGCCACCGGGTTGTCAAACTCCTGATGCCGCATATTGGCGTGTCCCACGTCGATGCAGATCCCCAGCCCTGAATTCTCCGACATGCCGCTCACTTCTTCCAGTGCGCGTTTCAGGGTTTCCATTGGGCCATTTTCCAGTGCCAGTATCACATTCTTCGATGCAGCATACTCGGCGGCCATCCGTACATTATCGAAATCAGCCGATGTCTGAGCATTGTCCAGGTCGAGTGTGCCTCTGTGGACAACCACGATCTCGCTGCCCAGATGTTGACACATGTCGATCTCTTCTCTGAGCACATCCCAATCCCAATTCCCCTTGCTGCAATGCAGACTTATGGCTGGAGCATCTTCCAGAAGCTCTTTCAGATGATCCCACTTATCTCTTTTAACGGCCGCAGGATCTGGCCCCCAGCCAAGCCAGAGTTCCACTCCGTACCCTCCCGACAGGATTTCAGCGATGGCTTTATGCAAATCCGCCGCCTCTTTTTGTGAACAAAGATAATTCCATGTGCTTGCACTCAAATTCATATCCGGTCTCCTTAATATTTATAGATGGAATCGGGCATCATTCGTGCCATCTGTTTAATTCGCGTAATTCGTGTTTAATCCTGTCCAATCACCTATAATATACCTCATTCGTGGTGTTTCCGTAAAGCATAAACATTGCCAGAGGGAGCAAATATTTGAAACATACTTGACATTTGAGCGATGCTCAGTTAATATTTGGTGTAGCTAATGGCTATTAACATCGGATACTGACTGAAAGGAGGGAGTTCTGGATGCTGGATACTGGATGCTGGATACTAGTTCTCAGACACAGTGAATATTGTGGATATATCCGTAGAACATGCCGCTGGCTTGTTCGGAAACGGGCTGGCAGCCTCGTTCTACTAACTGCCTGTTGCTTTCACAAGCTGGCAGCATGTGGTACATAAAAATCTAGTGTGTCTGACTACTAGCTTCTGGATATTGGTTATCGAGTATTGAGTATCAAGCATTGAGCATCCAGAACCGAATATTGAATGAAAACAGACTTAAAGGTTGAAAATCTGGCGGCGAAGCCGGGCGCTATTGCGTATGGTTTTCTTGAGGCGGGTGAAATGCAGGATGGTACGGCTGCTAAGTTGCCCGTAGTCATAATTAACGGCAGAGAGGATGGCCCGATTCTCTACGTTCAGGCCGCAAGCGATGGCAATGAGCTTAATGGCATCGCGGTTGTTCACCATATTCTGAATACCGTTTCTCCCGACGAACTTCGCGGCGGGATCATCGCTGTGCCTATCGTGAATATGTTTGCGTTTTATTCCAGACAGGCGTACAGCCTATCCGATGGCAAGAAGATGAACAGGTGCTTTCCGGGCAAGAAAAACGGTACTTCCAGTGAGCGTGTCGCCCACAAACTCTTTCGCGAAGCTGTGGTACAGGCGCAGTATTGTATCGATCTCCATCAGGGCGGCGTTTCGCCCATGGTGGATTCGCTGAACGTGCGCGTGGCGCGACGCCATCGGCTTCATAAAAAGTGTATGGAGCTTGCGCGTGTCTTTGGTGTCGGCTATATTCTGGATCAGAAGGGACCAAAAGGGCAACTGGCTCAAGCTGCACCGGATAAGGGCATCCCCACCATTGACCCGGAGTTGGGCGGATGCTATGGTTGGGATGAAACGAGCGTTCAAAAAGGGATCATAGGCGTCCAGAACGTGCTCAAGTATTACGGTTTTCTGGATGGAGAGCCGGAAATACCTGAGCGTCAGGTCGTTGTGAGAAAGTTCGAGAGAATACACAATAATCGCGGCGGTTTTATAAAATATCGTGCAAAGATGTATGATCTCCTGGAATATAGAGCGCCAGTCGCGGACATCTGCGACGCATTCGGGAGAGTTGTTGAGACTGTAACTGCACCGAAAAAAGGCGTGCTGTGGGCAACGAATATGTATCCCATGACGCCCAGCGGCAGCAGAATCGGAACTCTTGGGGTCGATCTCTCATACATCTGACGACTAATGTTTGGAAACGGATAGGAGGCTCATTATGAAATACGGGATCAGGAATGGATCGCTGAATATTACGGATTGGAAAGATGCTCTTGTGATGGCAGGGGAAGTCGGTTTCGACGGAGTGGAATTGACAGTAAACTCTGAGGAGGAAATCACCAGATTACTGACGCCCTCGGGTCGCGATGAGGTATTGGCATGGTGCGAAGAGGCCAAATGCGCCGTCAGTTCGCTCAGTGTCGGAGTATTCGGCAAATACAGCTTCGCTCTGCCGGATGTTGATATGGATAAAAGCGTTCAGTTTGTCTCGAATTGTCTTCGCGCTTGTGCCGGTCTCAATGGCGCTGGAGTGCTTTTTCCATACTTCGACCGTGTGAATATCGATATCAGCGCTGAAGAGGAAGCGGCATTCATCGAGGGCTTGAGCCGATGCGCTCCAGTCGCCCAGATGCTAAAAATTCATGCCGCCCTAGAGACGACTTTCTCCGTCGAGCAGTTGCAGCGCATTGTGGATGCTGTAGATTCGCCCTACGTGGGAGTTTATACGGACGTGGCTAACGCCCTGCACTACGGGCATGATCCGGTGGATATGCTGACGCGTCTGAGTAAGCGCACCTCTATGATCCATATCAAAGACAAAGGCGGCGATCTGCTGGGCGAGGGTGAGGTGGACTGGGACGGATGCGTGGCAGCTATCAAAAAGATGGAATACGACGGCTGGCTAGTTCTGGAAACAAAGGCCACTGACAATCCGCGCAAAGCTGCGAAGGAAAATCTAAAGTTTATAAAGGATGCTATAGGTCTATGAGTCTATGCAGGCAGGATGCCTGCGCTCCCAGGGATAATTCTATTATGGAGAGAAAAAATGTATTTGGAGATCGATGGTTCCAATGGTGAGGGCGGGGGACAGATTCTGCGAACCAGTCTGACTCTGTCAGCCTTGCTCGGTCGCCCAATACGGATCAGAAATATACGGGCTGGAAGAGACAATCCGGGCCTGCAAGCGCAACACCTTACCTGTGTCAGCGCACTGGCTAGAATAACTGACGCGGAGGTAGCGGGTGCAGCCCTCAATTCTCAAGAACTGGCGTTCGCTCCCCAGGCTCTCAGATCGGGCACATACAGATTCGACGTTGCGGAAGTCAGGCCGAGCGCGGGTTCCGTATCTCTGGTGTTTCAGGCTGTTGTGCTTCCGCTGGCATTTGCCGGAGGTCTCTCCAAAGTGACGTTGCTGGGCGGCACTCACGTGGATTGGAGTCCGCCGGTGGATTATCTTCAAATGGTATATCTTCCCATCGCCTCCCAGATGGGCTTGAAGGCGGATGTTAATCTGAAAGTATGTGGCTGGTATCCGAAAGGCGGTGGTACGGCTATCGCTCAGATACATCCATCGGGATTGCGCGGGATCGATCTGTCGGAACGGGGCAAGCAAGTGGAGATCAAGGGGATTTCCACCGTATCCAACCTGGCTCTGACCGTCGCCCGAAGGCAGCAAGATCATGCGTTGAAGATTCTGAAATCTGAGAGCATGTACGTCTCGTTTGACATCACTGATGTACCTGCGCCGTCATGGAACAAAGGATCTTATGTATTCATCTCGGTTGAGTTTGAGAGAGGTCGGGCTGGGTTCGTAGCTCTGGGTTCCAGAAGAAAACGTGCGGAGGAAGTGGCAGAAGAAGTTAGCAAACAGTGCATTGATTTCGTCAAGCAGGAGGCGGCTATAGATGAGCACCTGGCGGATCAACTGGTGCCGCTGATGGCTTTGGCGGAAGGATATTCTTGCTTCACAACTCCTAATATCACTTCTCACTTGCTAACAAATATCTGGGTCGCGGAGCAATTCTTGTCTGTAAAATTTCAGGTAGACGGCGAGGAAGGACAACCAGGCCGGGTTTCAGTTGATGGAATAGGCTTCCGAAGGCAGGAATAATGATATGAAGACCAGCAAAAATAGAGGGACACGGACAAGCTCTTTCGGTTCGCCCGGAAGGGCGAGTCACGATTCCAGCGCCTTCTACGCCAGCAGATTATATGACAACATGCTAAAGGAGCAAGAGGTCGAATATATAGAAAACGCTGTCATGCCGGAGTTCCTAGACAGAATTTTCTGCGGGTCAAGTGAAGCGATGGATGAGTTGCCCGATGACAGTGTTCACCTGATGGTTACATCGCCTCCTTATAACGTTGGGAAAGACTATGATGAGGATTTAACTCTCGCCGAATACCTGGGATTTCTGAAAGGCGTCTGGAAGGAAGTCCATCGGGTGCTTGTTCCTGGAGGCAGAGCCTGCATCAACGTTGCGAATCTGGGGAGAAAGCCATATATACCTTTGCACGCTTTCATCATTGAGGATATGCTGGATCTGGGCTTTCTAATGCGTGGGGAGATCATCTGGAATAAGGCTTCCAGCGCCGGGTCTTCCACGGCGTGGGGGAGTTGGCTTTCCCCAACAAACCCGGCGCTACGGGATGTCCATGAATACATCCTGATCTTCTCCAAAGGAACATTCCGCAGGGAAAAAGTAAAGGGCAGAAAGAGCACTATCTTAAAAGAGGAATTCCTTGAGTTTACTAAAAGCGTCTGGAATTTCCCATCAGTATCCGCCCGTAAGACAGGACACCCGGCGCCCTTTCCTGTGGAACTACCTTACAGGTTAATTCAGCTTTATACATTCGAGGAAGAAGTAGTCCTGGACCCATTCATGGGAAGCGGACAAACGGCAATAGCGGCAATGAAGACGGGCAGGCATTATATTGGATACGAGATAGACGAATCGTATGTGCAACTAGCGCAGAAAAGGATTGGAGATTTTCTTCTGGAGTCTGCGACACCAGATTTTTTTGGACTTTGAGAAACCAAAAAGACATAAATGCTCTGGACAGGACAGGAAAATGAGATTAAGTAAAAACTATTCTGAAGGGAAGGTGCAGATCATAGCGCACAGAGGCGGCGTGATAACACCAGAATCTCCGGAATGTTCACTGAAAGCTATTGAAAAAGCTGCGGCGGATGGGTACAGTGCTGTGGAACTGGATGTCCGCGCCTCGGCGGATCACGTACCCATCGTCTTTCATGATTCCACACTCCAGCGGATGTGCGGCAGGGATGAACGCGTCGAGAATCTTCCTGCTGATGTCTTGAGGGAGATATGCTATTCGGGAACGGATGAGCACATAGCCGGTTTGCAGGAGTGCCTCGCGTTATGCGCGGCCAGCGGCATAGGCGTAATGATGGAATTCAAGACGTCTGGCGAGAGTACGTCATTTTATCAAAGCATAAAGGATCTGTTGGATAAATACCAACTGCAAAATTCTACCATTATGTTCCCGCCCAAAGAGGAAGTAACAGGCTTCTTCGAGGGTTATGCGCCCATTCAGCAGCGTACTGAAAAGATAAGCGAGATGAGCAGGGAAGGGATGAAGGTAAACGAATTATGCTTCATCTTTGAACTGCCGTGGACTATCACCAGAAAAAAAATGGCAGAGATGAAGGCTCTGGGAGTCTTCGTTGTGATCGCCATAAATACCTTTCAGTATATCAGGAAATACCAATCAAGAGATCGAGGGAGATACATCAGGCATCTGGAAGCCGATATACATAGAATGATACACTGTGGCGCGGACGCGATCCAGATCGATTCGGAGTATCACAGGTATATAGGCCTATAGGCTTATATACCTATTGACTCATAGACTCATAGACTCATAAACCGGAGGTCCTTACATGATAAGCTCGGAAATTGCATCTCAACTTAATTTTGAGGATAATGGAACGAAAATAGTGCTCTTTGTTATTGACGGCGTGGGCGGCCTTCCGCTGCCTGAAACGGGGAAAACTGAACTGGAAACTGCTCATACTCCCAACCTGGATAAGCTGGCTGCGAGAGGGATCACAGGGATGACCATACCTGTCGCGCCGGGAGTCACTCCGGGAAGCGGCGTCGCACATCTGGCGCTTTTCGGGTATGATCCCATCAAATATGCCATCGGACGCGGAGCCGTCGCCGTCTATGGCGTAGGTATGGAGATGGACGAAGGCGATATGGCTGTTCGGATCAATTTTGCGGGATACGGTTCAGCCGGTGTCGTCTTAGACCGTCGGGCAGGACGTCTGGCTACAGAGAAAAATAAAGAGCTATGCAAACTGCTGCGCGAGATCAAGTTGCCGGGTGTGGAAATCGTCATTGAAACCGTGCTGGATTATCGTTCTGTGGTAATATTCAAGGGCGAGGGACTTCACCCGCATCTTTCAGATTCGGACCCGCAGGCAACAGGAGAGGACATCTTTCCTCATAAAGTAGAAGCGCTCGATCCCAGCGCAAAACATGCGGCGGATATTGCTAACGCGTTTATAAAATCGGCAAATGAAATTCTACGCGACGGCGCGAAAGACATTGTCGATCTCCCATACGGACAGCATATTGGTATCCTCACCAGAGGCTATGCCGGTCGGCCAGAAATACCACAAATGCAGGATCTATATAACCTGAAGAAGATGGGCGCCATCGCTACCTATCCTGACTATCGCGGCGTGGCACGGCTTGTGGGCATGGACATTATATACACAGGACATGAACTGGAGGGAGAGTTCGACGCACTTGAGTCATCGCTTGAGGATCATGATTTCATCTTCTTCCACGTAAAGAAAACCGACAGCGCTGGCGAAGATGGCGATTTTGACAAAAAAGTGCATCTTCTGGAAGAAATGGATGAGCTAGTTCCACGACTGGAAGCACTGAACCCGGATGTCATCGTGCTAACAGGCGATCATGCGACCCCGGCAACATATAAAGCACATAGCTGGCATACAATCCCATTCGCTCTGATCAGCGAGTGGTGTCGTCCAGACGATGTGAAGGGATTTTCCGAAGCACAGTGCCAGCACGGCGCACTGGGGCAGTTCTACGCAGCGGAAGTCATGCTACATGCGCTGGGACACGCGCGTCGGATAGCCAAGTTCGGAGCTTAGGAAGCAATCAGCAGTCAGCAGTCAGCTATCAGCTTTTGGCTATCAGCTTTTGGCTGCTACCTCATCCTGAACCAGGCCATCTTTTGCTTTCAAAGGGGATAATATGGATAGCTTCTCAGCCGATACGCTAAAGTCCATCATCCGTTATCATCGGGGCGATCCGAGTGGTGACATCTCGTTCCGGCGAATCCGGACGGGTAAATTCAACACTTCATTCTTTGTCGATACCGACGAGGAGCAGCTTGTATTGCGCATTGCCCCACCGAGTCATGCTGTTTTCGTGTTTTACGAGCGCGATATGATGCGCCAGGAACCGGGAATCCATGAGCTTGTCCTATCGCAAACCAACGTCCCCGTGCCGCGTATACTTGTGTTCGACGATTCGCACGAACTGATCGATCGCGATTTCCTCATCATGGAACGCCTGCCCGGACGACCGCTGACCGAAATGCACGGTCTGGCGCAGGACGCCGTTCTCAGGCAGGTGGGTGATTACCTGGCGCAGGTTCATCGTCTGACAGCGGATCAGTATGGCTACCTGGGCGCGCACCGACCTATGGAGCCTCAATCAACGTGGGTCGACGCATTCGAGATCATGTGGAACAAAATGATCGACGATATTGCTGCTGTGAGATGCTATGACGTACCGGAAAGCCGGATGATGCGCTCGCTGCTGGATCAATACATTGGCCTGTTCGACCGGCCTGTATCCGCAAGCCTGCTGCACATGGACATCTGGCATCAGAACATTCTGGTGAATAAGGCGGGGAAAGTAACCGGATTGGTGGACTGGGATCGGGCATTGTGGGGCGATCCAGAAATCGAGTTCGCCGTTCTGGACTACTGCGGCATCTCAAAACCGGCGTTCTGGGAGGGATACGGTCAGCCGCGGGACGTATCCGATCCTGCCAATATTCGGCAGGTGTTTTATCTATTATACGAGCTTCAGAAGTACATAGTCATCCGGCATGGTCGCGGCCGCGATCCAGTGGGCGCGCAACGCTACAAACAGCAGGTGCTGGAGGTAGTCAACAAGTGTTTTTGAGATATGGATTTCCAAAGGCAATGGAATAGCCTGGTGGGCATACGGTCAATATAATTCTTTTACCCTTGCCCACGCAGTAATTAGCTTGTTCCCTGCATCAACAGCCTTGTTTTCTTCGCCTGCCATGTGACTTTTAATTGTGTCCTGATCCAGCGCTACGTTTGAGAAGCGGATTTCGTCCAGCATCCCGGAAAAGCTCTGGGCGATAACAATGTCAAAGGAACCGTTGATCTCTCCGTTAGCAGGAGTCTGGACTGCTATCTCACCATCGATCCACAGTATGATCTTCTCACCATCATAAGTCGCAGTGTAATATTGCCATGTTTCCGCAACAACCGCATTAGCTTGATTGGCATCCATGCGAACACCATCCGTGTTAGTGATGTCCCACGTATACCCCAGCGTCATCCAGTTGTTGTCCACTCCGCAGATGTAACTGCCATTACCGACCCAACCTTTGTGGATTAGTTGCCAATACGTCGATGCCGGTACTTGATCGCATTGAACCCAGAACTCTATCGTTAACTCCTCTTCTGTGTTCAGGGATTCGGATATGGGAACTGTGATCCGTGTGCCGGAAGTGAATCTAGCTGCCCCACCCACTTGGCCCTCAGGTTCGAATTCAGGCTGACCGGTCACTATACCGTTGTTTCCGTGCGGAGAGAGATCCTCAACGTCGCCCTTGAGTTTCTCGTCAAACTTATACCAGAGTACTGTTGTTTCATCTTGAGCGTAAACACATTGGCACCCGATGAATATGAGCGCAATGCTCAACAGAGATATGAACAATCTTTGCATCTTTTCACCCTCCTATTTTTAGCATGGCATTATCGAATTTTTTCACCGCAGAGACGCGGAGATAGCAGATATAGCATGGAGAAAGTTGAAATCTGGATTTCGTCCAATGAAACAGCGATCCCATAATGTTTCTCCTTCCTTTAGGATTTCATTAAAAAGCATTTACCCACCCCTAAGTGATTACAAATAATTCTTTTTGACTTTTTTCAGGAAGCGGGACAGGAATGTCCCGCCTATCGGCTAATGTGAAGTTTAAAGGATTTACTGAGATTTACTTACAAAACCCTACCACATATTCTGGTGGATTCTCGAAGTGTCATACCGATTTGACCGCGGCTTTTCCTCTGCGGGATAGCCAATGGAAATCAGGGAAAGAGGCGTGACCTCCTCCGGGATATTCAGCAGCTTTCGGAGTGCAATGACCCGATCTTCTATAGGAAATAATCCCAGCCACACCGCCCCTAAACCTTTTGCCTGCGCTGCGATTAGTATGTTCTCCGTGGCGGCAGAACAGTCCTGCACCCAGTATCCCTCATATTTTTGCAGTCGCTTATCACCACAGACCATAATTGCCACCGGTGCATCTTTCAGCATATGGGAATACTGATGATATTTGGGAATTTCATTGAGTATCTGACGTTCCCTGATCACCAGAAAATGCCAGGGCTGCTCGTCGCCCGCAGATGGCGCGCTCATAGCGGCCTCCAGCAGTTCCTTTATCGTCTCGTCTGATACTGGCTGTTCGGTGTACCTGCGGATACTTCTCCGGGAAAGAATTGCGTCCATAGCGTCCATTTTTTCTTCTCCTGTGTATTTGTCTATTCCAAATCAGATATCCACTATCTGGTCAACCTCGGTGAATATCAATTCGCTGGGGTCTTCGTAGATGACAGGTCTCATGCGGAGGCTGGTCTGGATAGGTGATGCCTCCAGATTTACGGGCAGATGAATTCTGACTTCCGTACCTTCGCCCTCGCGGCTGGAAATCCGGATGCTGCCCTTGTGCTCTTTTATTATTCTATCAACGATGCTCAAACCGAACCCGCTGCCAGATTCTTTGGTGGTATATCCCGGTTTGAAGATATTGTCCAACTCGTCGTCGGAGATGCCTACGCCAGTATCCTGCAAGGAGATTTCCACTTCTGTCGTTGAATCGGAATATTCAGTGCTTATTTTCAGATCGCCGCTGTAATCCATAGATTCCAGAGCATTGATAATTAAATTATTGAACACCTCCCTGAGTTTTCGTGGATCAGCTTTGACGTTCGGCAGATTCTCCGCCAGATTTATACAGCACTCCACGCTGGAGGCATCTCCGCTCCCAAGACGCAAATTCCCACGATCTGACTGATCATCGGGTCTGAAACCCGCTTGGCGGAGGACAGCGTTGATGGTGGCATTGACGTCAACCATGTCCAGCAGCAGGTCGTCCTGCTTTAACGTACCCAGCAGGCTTACCATTTCGTTATAGCACTTTTCCTGATCCGTCAGAATTTGGTTCAGTCGCTCCGCGTATTCACTGTCCATATCCCTTGAAATGCGCCTGAGCTTTGAGCCTGATACGCCTATCAAATTCTTGATCCTGTGCGCCCTTGAGTATATGCTTTCACAGGCTTCAGCCCGCCCCACATCCATCAGAGCCAGCGAGAGATTGAACAGGATTTTGGCGGACATTTCCGGCACTTCCTTGATCCACTGCTGAAAGTCTTTTTCTATTTCCTCGTTCCGCTGGTAGAAATACATCTTCGCCAGATTGCGATATGGGCTTTCGTAGTCGAGATCGAGTCGAATAGCCTTACGAAACTCTTTGACCGCTTCATCCACCAATCCCTTCTGAGAGTATAAAACGCCCAGATTATTATGAGCTTCTGCCGCCCAGTCCGCTAACTGCAAGCCGTTTTTGTATGCTTCGATAGCAAGATCCGCGTCATCAGGATCGTCGTCATACAGGCTGCCCAGTATAAAGAAAGCGTCATGAATGCGCTCAAAATCTCCCAATTCCTCATACATCTCGATAAGCGAACGCAAACGTGAAATAGCCTTCTTCCGGTGGGATGGTTCCCTGTATCTCATGCGCGCGTGAAGAAGCGACAACTGAAAAGCGGCATTCAGATGTTCAGGCTCCAGATCCACAGCCTTCTGGAAGTTCTCTATCGCGCGTTCATTGTCCTCGCCGATCCCAACGCATACCAATCCCATATAGTAGAACGCATCTGGATCACCGGGTTTCAATGTCATATATTGGGTAAAAGCTCTCTCCGCGCCCTCCCATCTCCCTAACGAGATATATACCTGACCCAGGTGATATAGAGCGTCGCTAAACTCCGGGGACAACCTCGCCGCTTCTTCCATGTCAGAACGTGCCTTTTCCAGATTTTCGTCGTAGGAGTGGGCAAGTCCGCGTCGATAGTATGCTCTAGCATAATCAGGAGACAGCGAGATAGCTTCGCTGAAGCTGGCAATGGATTCCGACAGTCTCCTATCGTCCGTCAGCAGCAATCCCAGCGTATAGTGAAACAATGGGACGTCAGGTCGCAGCTTGATGGCAACATCCAGTTCCTCCTGCGCTTCATCGAATAGCCCCATCTTGTAGTAGGCTGCACCCAGATTATGATGTGCCGTGGCGTAGTTAGCGTCAGCAAGGATAGCCCGGCTGTAGGCTTCAGCGGCGTGTTCATAGACCTCCAGCCGGAAATAGGAATTGCCCAGCCTGCACTCATCTCCTGCGCCCAGATTCGCCGGCTCGCCTTCGCCTACTTCGCTATCCACGCTCACCTCAAAGTCTCTGATGGCGTCTTTTTGTGATTCACTTGATGTTCTATTTTCGTCCATAGCTAGAATTTTATTTCGTTGCGGGATCAGTGGCACTTTTCCTGCGGGTATAGAATTTTGGCGCTTCTGTTATCTTATTTCGATAATACGTTACCGTCCGGCGGCTGACTTTCGTGCCGTATTCTTTCTCCAGAATATCAGCGATCTCAGCATCGCTGAACGGTTTATCTCTATCGCCTTTGTCCAGTGCCGCTTTCTCTCTGATCAGTATGATCCGCTCTATGACTTCCCTCTTGCTCTGACAGAAAAACTTGAGTTGAAGAACTCCCTCTGGAGTTTCGAGACTTTTGTTCTTGAGTATACGACTGATAGTGGATTCGTGTTCTCCCACTTCTCTGGAAACTTGAGCTTGACTCAGTGGCTTCAAGTAGAGCTTCTTCCCGCTCACAAAGTATGGATATTGATACTCATATATGAAGCTGATCACCCGGAAGATCAAAGTCCGTCGCTGATTGATGAGCCTCAGCTTATCCATCAATGCAGCTTCCTCTTTGTGCATGTCGGCATCCGGCTGTTTTATGTCATATCGGAAGCCATATTGCTCGTTTGCATCTATCTGTATTTCTGCTCTGGGGGGATCTTTCAGCCGATTGACGACGGCTATTTGTTGCGCGTCCGATTCGCTTCTGCCATCACTGCGCTCCACCACGTTCACCTGCATCGCACTCAGGACGTGGACTTTCTCCAGAGCTTCCAGTATATCCTCCACTGCATTTACGTTCATATCCAACTCGCGGGCGATCTCAAACGAGTCCTTGCCCTCGGACAGAAAATGCTCCACAAAGTCGTCTTCCGAAATGGAGTATTGCTCCAAAAGCTCCGAGAGGATTGCCAGTGATTCGTCAGATTGATCTGACATCTGTGAAGCTTCCGGCGCGCGGAACCTGTCCGGTTCATCAAAGCTGAAGAACGCGCTGGGCGTTTCCTCTTCGTATCCATCCCATGAAAGCCGCAGGTGACGACAGTATTCGAGAGATTTGATAAGTTCGCCGCGCGGTATTTTGTATTTTGCCGCCAGTTCTTCAGATTTCCTCCTCGCGTCCTTAGCGAAGAAATCCGATTCCCAGTCCACTTTGCTGGTAACATCGTATTTATTGACGAATTCCATGAACTCCCTGTCCTGAAACTCCTGATATAGATGATGCGGGACACGACCTTTGAAGTGGACTTTCCGCACCAATCCCTCGCTGACAAGCCTCCCAAATGCAGGATCGGACTCAGTTTCCCTGATATAATTTCGGAATTCCGATTCGCTCTTCGTCAGGAGGGTTATATACTCGTCAGGGGGCCTGTGAGCCTTGATTTCCGGACGTACAGTCACCTCCGGTCGTGGTCCGATGGAGATTCGCATAGCTGATATTTCCTCAAGTTGGGAGTCCAGCAAAGAGATATTATTCAGACGAATGCTACACCCAGAAGTATACCAGAGACAGGTAAGGCTGTCAATCTGTTAGTCCTGAGTCCTGAGCTTCGGACATTAGTTCGGACAAAATAACCTCCTATGAGCTATAACGTTAGAAGGAAGCGTAAATCCACAACTCACAGGAGGTAAAGAAATGGTAACTATTCACCTTTGTCGGCTATCAGTAAGCGGATAAGTCATTTGTCATTCCAGCGAAGGCTGGAATCCAGTCATTTTACCAGTTCATCATACAGATATATATACGCAATACAAGTCTGTAACCACTGGATTTCAGCCTTCGCTGGAATGACAATCTGAGCGTGTCCCACTTATGAATGGGAGACGCTCGTATGAGAGGAGGTGAATAGTTACAAGAAATGAATAACTTGACAATGTTAAATTAGACTACCGTGTTTTCTTGACTTGAATTTATGTTTATTTGTCAGTATCCTACCTATATATTTCACATTCACACATATAGGTAGGTGCTGCCAATGATTGAGAATACTGAACAAACTGAACAAACTGAACAAACTGAACAAACTGAACAAACACCAATCTTTGATGCCCAACGCTGGGGATTGCCACAGGAAGCAATAGATGACCTGGCAGATCGACTGCGGCGCATCTGGAGTCGCTTTAGAAAGTGCTTCACAACTAAGACACGGGACACCAGCGAATATGCCTTCACATATCTGCGTGGGTTGCTGACTATGGACACAGAACGAAACTATGCTAACATAGCACGTCGTGTGATAGATCCTAAAGACGATGGACAGAATATTCAACAGTTCATGTCCGATTCTCCATGGCCTGCCAGAGCCGTCTTTGAGCAGATCCAGACTGAGATATGCTATCGCCCTGAACTCAGTGGTGGAATGCTGACGCTGGATGAGAGTGGAGATAAACGGTCTGGCAATAACAGCGCTGGAGCTGCAAGGCAACATATAGGACGTCTGGGCAAAGTGGACATGGGACAGGTAGGAGTTGCTCTGGGATACTATCAATGTGGCGTCTGGGCTATGGTGGATGCTGAACTGTATCTGCCAGAAGTATGGTTCGATGATGAGCATAAGAAACTTCGCCAACGTTGGCACATCCCAGCAGAACGCTCTTTCGCCACCAAGATCCAGTTGGGTTTTAAGATGATCCAGCGCGCTAAGGCAAGCGGGATGCCCCTGGAAATAGTGGGTTGCGATTGTCTGTATGGTCGGAATGCACAGTTCCGAGCATCCCTGGACACTGAAGGTATACTCTACATGGCGGATATTCCTGCAAATATCCATATATATCTGAGCAAACCAGTGATGGGTGTGCCAGCTAATGCTCCTGGTAAGCGTGGTCCTCGCTTTTCCCGTATGCAGGTGATCAATGACTGCCAACCTGTAAAAGTGTGCTCTCTGGCTCATGAGATGACTTTGGCTCCCATTACTATACGTCACGCTGAACGTGGACTGCTTGTATATGAGTGCGCCGCACGTCCAGTGTGGACTGTTACCCAGGAAGGAGTAGTTCGCAAGGAATGGCTTTTTGTGCGACGTGAGCATGATGGTAGCTTCAGCTTTTCCTTGAACAATGCGTCTGTGGATGTTTCCCTGGCGCAACTGGCTTTCTGGCGTTGTGAGCGGTATTTTGCTGAACGCACCTTCCAGGATGCTAAAACGGAAGCTGGCTGGGATGAATTGGTTGCCCGCAAGTATCGCGCCTGGATGCATCATACTGCTCTGGATGCGCTGACGTTGTGGTTTGCAGCAGAGACTAAGCTGGATTGGTCTCAGCAGCATCCACGAGATCCAGAACTGACGCGTCAGCTGGAAGTCGCTGTTCTGCCTGCTCTGTCTACGGCTAACATAAGAGAGTTGCTTAAGGCAGTGATGCCACTGAAGCAGTTGTCGCCAGAAGAAGCAACCCAATTGGTTATTAGTCATCTTGTCAATCGCTCCCGTTCTACCAGTTGCAGACTTAAGGCTCAGAGTAGAACTGATCACAAAAATCGTGACCCATGAAATTTAACATCAATTGTTCCGTCCCATGATCTGTTCGCAATTAATACGCGAAATTGGCGCAAACCCTGATTCCATGCGGATTCTAATTTAACATTGTCAAGATAAAGAGAATGTACTAAAGATAACATAGTCAAACAGATATGAGAAGACATCATGAACGCTGTTTACTCCATTTTTACGAGGATAGTCTTCGGATATGCCCGAACTCATGCCTGAACATCAGAGGATCACTGTTGACATAGCGCGCGAAGTTGATTAAAATGCAATTGGCGATTCAATTTCGTGAGAAACTTCCGTGTAAAGTGGAGCGAAAATGTGTTTAGAAATATTGCTTATTCGGAGATATTTCGCCCTTCGGAATTGGGTATAATATTGAGCTACCAATGCACCGCGGAATGTAAACACTGTCTATATGCCTGTGGACGCGAATGGAAGGACTGGATGACTATTGAGCAAGTAGAGGAGGCTCTGGAGGTGTTATCGGGATGGAGTCATGAGTTTCAGGTACACCACACCGGCGGAGAGCCTTTTATGAATTTCCCTTTGCTTCTGGAGGCTGTCAGGCTTACCAGAGAGATGGGTATGAGACAATTCGTCGAGACCAACGCGTTCTGGTGCACAAGTGAGGATAAAGCATACGATTGGCTTGGACAGTTATCCGCTGCCGGACTGGATGGTATCCTGATAAGCTGCTCGCCATTCCAGGCTGAGCAAGTTCCGCTGAGGAGAGTTTTACTGGCCATCAAAGCCGCTGGAGATATACTGGATTATGGTAACGTGGGAGTATATCAAACCCAGTGGATGCAGGAAGTCAGCAAGTTTGCGGTAGATGAAACCGTTCCCATCGAGGCCTATGTGGAGAGATACGGCGCTGAACAGGCTGGACGGATGTTCTGGAACAGGTATGGACTCATGGACAGCGGTAGATCAAGCTATACACTGGGTCATCTGACACAGAAATATCAACCGGAGCGATTCCGGGAATGTAATTGTCGGCGGGAATTGCTATATGCGCATCATTCTCACTTTGATCCTTACGGGAACTATATGTCATGGTTCTGCGGGGGACTGCGGATGGGTGATTGGCGGGATTTCGATGGCATGGTGGACAGATTTGAGCACCGCGACTATCCGGAGCTTGTGGACATATTGATCAATGATGGTCCGTATAAGCTATATGAACTTGCCCGCGAAAAGTATGGGTATTCGGCATTGGAAAATGGATATGTGGAGAAATGCCATCTATGTGTGGATGCGCGGAAGCATCTGAATTCACAGGGAGAATTCTACGAGCTTCAGCCATCGCGGTTTTATGAGTTCATAGACGCGCAAGCGTAATCTTGGCCTTAGATTATTACATTTATTGGATATACTCAATTGCTTGTTGCGCCCGTCGATGTAATTCATTAAGAAAGTCGCGCTGGCGCACACCCTCGATTGCAATACTATCTCTATACAAACGCTGAAAAATCCCTCGAACATCCTCCGCTGATACTATATCGGTATCTCCTGCTTGACGATTACTTGTCAACCTCTTTTCTTTTGCCAACTCTTGTTTTGCCAAATTCCTAGCTTCTTCTTGATAGAATCGACATAAGTCCATTGCTTCGTTAGAATTTTGAAGCGGGTTAAGCTGTACTTCACTCGCCAGTCGCCCGCGCAAAGCAGGAAACATCTCGCTATATTTATTCAAAGCATCAATCGTGAGTGCCATCATCAGAAACAGGTTTCGAGGCAAAGCATCAATAAGAGCGCGTATTGCAGCAAAGTAGCGTACCACCATAGTTTTGGAAAGTGAATCGTCTTGCTTTTCTAATTCATCAAGAAGCAGAAAAACGCCCTGAAGCTTCCCTGTGGAGTAGCTGCAAATGACTAGATCCCGTAGCGCTCGCGTTTTAGATTCAACAGTGTCGAGACGATAACGTATATTCAAGGTTTCACGATGAGCTTTGTAAACACGAAGACCCAGTAGCCATTCCTGAGCGAGTTTTGCGATGTCATTGATCTCTGGTTGACTGTTTTGTACTGCTTGACAAAGAGATCGTAGCATTCTTCTCATATCCTCGCTTCGTAGATCCTTTAGGTGAAATTCGACATCCTCGTCCCTTTGTCCTGCAAGAGCATTGGCTAGTTCCTTGAGATGATCCTCCCCTAAGGCATCAAAGATGGTACGAATTAGTGGATCGAAAGATGGTTCAGGATCCGGGATATAGCGGATGATGAAGAATCCCAGCGGCTCTAGTACATCTTTTAGCTCTCTTTCATAAGCGTTTAAGAGATTGGTCTTTCCGATCCCCTGACTTGCCATGAGTGCTATGACGTGGGACCTACGGTTTACATCATTTACAAACTGTACGATCTCGTCGTCAATTCTGTTGTCAGCCTCAGTTTCCAAACGCGGATGGCCGCTTGTCTGCCCTGCGCTAGGAAAAGGGTTAACGAATACACCGTATTTCTGATAGAGGCGCTCTTTAAGATCGCTTACTGATTTCTTGCTTAGAATACGAGAACTGAGGTCTTCACGTGGCATTATTCTGTCCCATCCTAATCTTAATCCGGACACCTGCAGTTCCTGGACTAATAAAATCTCCTTGATAAAGAAATACCCTTCGCAGCGCGGGCTTCCCCTGGACTATAACCAGTTCGGTCATAGTATGTTTCTGATACCTAGTATCTGGTGTAGATCCCTCCAGATAGAAACTTAAAACACCCCTTTCCCTGCTTTCTTTCAGGAGTGCCCTGGCCCTAATGGGATGGATAGCAAATAGCGACGCTAAACATTCAAGCCATGCCCCTGTCAAAATCCATTTATCGGCTCTGCGTGATATCTCATGGTAACAATCAATAGCAGAAGATGCGAAACTGTTAATATCAGGATCATTATCTGTTGCGATGATCTCCTCGCCCGAGATTGATAGGATAGCTCCTGCCATTTCGCCGATAGCAATATACTTAGGCAGATCATATTTACTGATTGGAATCTCTTCTGAATCCGCATCTAATCGTCTGGCCCTGCGGACGGAAGCATAGAAATCGGAATATGATGGCACAGCAGCCAGTATTCTATGAATGCTAGGCATATTCAACTCTCTGATAGCCTGCCACAACTCTTTGAGATCATCAGTAGATTGGACCCGATCATCTAGTTCTGTCACCAATCGTCCACTTTGAAGGAATTTCACATAACGCTGAGATGTCCGTAAGGCCTTAACGGATAAGAACTCGCGAACCTCGCCGTATGTTAGACTATCTTTGTCGGCGAGGTTCCCGATTAGATCGAGCATCTTGGATGGCGTAAATCTATATCCCTTCGGTGCGAATTCCGTATTGGTAGCTTTTGGTGGCTCAACTTTTGAAACAGTTCGTTTTTGCTCACTCAAGACTTTCTGGTAATATCCCCAGATCAGGTCATCTTTAGCATGTAGCGGATGCCATGTTAGTTTCTCTGGACCGCCCAATGCCCATAGCTCCAGACAAGAAGTCTGCTGCGAATTTGAGATTCTGGCTCCACCAAAGGAAACAGCAAGCTCCCACAAGACTGTGGTAAGCGGCACAGTGTAGAGCTCACTTTTGAACGGATGAAAGTTCGTACCAGTTAGTACCTTCCCTGTAGGATCCGGTGTATTACGGGATTGAAAAAAGAAAACATCCAATCCTTCAGCCATGGCCATTCTAGCCATGCCTTGGTCGCTTGTCACAAGAATGAGTGGATGATCAGGACGTAGCTGAGCACGATGTGAACGAGCAGTTTCTACAATCCAACGATCTGCAAGGCTTTTGACGATACCGGTCAGATGCAATGCTCTATCCACAGAATCACTGCTCTGCTGTATGATCGGCCGAGCATGATCGGGCCTGAGATCACCTCGATCTAGTTCCACATTGGAATGAAGTTCTAATCGCAGGAGCGTGCGTTGGCCACCTTGGCTCAATAGGTGGTTGCTAAGAGCACCAACCCGAGCTTGAGACTTTCTGCGATTTTCTCTGTTCCAGCGAATACGACTCAGATAATTGTCCATTCGGTTGTCTATTTCCATATGCACAACATCAGGAATCCTGATTCGGGCCATTGGCCACAAAAAACGGGCGATAAAATCGAGTGCTCCTTGATGAACCGCGGAAGTATCAGGAACTACAGTCGTATCACATCGAAGCGGCATTCTACATACTGCATCTGGATCGAAGGTAGGCAATAGAAGTGATAAGCGGCGAAGAATATCCTGAAATCCTTGATAGAAAGCCTTCTTCACTCTATCAAGTAGGTCTTCTTTCTGCCGATCGTTATCGAAAGAAATTGCTTCTTTAATGTAGCCATCTAGCTCCTGTTTATCAGGAATTTGCCATTCATAGGCACCAAATCGTATCGCCATTTGGGGTTGTTCTGCACCTTGTCTAAACATAATCTTTCCCACGTCAACCCATTTGCATCCACCCTGTCCATCGGCAAAACATATATCCTCGCTTACTGAAACTGACAAAGGTAAGCCAGAGTTAGCGATCTCTGCTAGTATATTAGTAGCTTGCCCACTGGATAAAAGTTGAAAATCCATTTGTCTTCTGCCTAACGCACTGTAATAGAGATTCCCGGTACATCAGCGAATACGTCGCAAACCCACGTCAAATGATGCAAAAACGATAATAGCAGGTTGGCTCGTAAGTTGACATCTCCACTTTCGTCGGTTTGCTGGCAGTCCTTCCATTCGGCTCTACCCTCTGCGACGATCCTCTCGATCTGCTCCAAAACACTTCGAAAGGCCTGTATTTCTCGCTCCTCAACTGGCCTATCAGGTGAGAAGCCGTCCACCAGCAATTCCCTCAGTCGATCCGTGTCCGCCTTTTCCACACTATCCCATATAGATTCTGCCGGCTCCCAAGTATACGCTTCCTCAAGGAAGCGACTGCCATCGGCTGGACCTCCTTCTTCTATATCCAGGAGATCACGCTCCCAGCGACTGGGTCGCCAGAATATTACTCGAAGCAGTTTTGCTCTATCATCTTCCACAGCGTTGCCCCGCTTTATATATAATCTGTGAAGTGGAACGACAAGTCGTCATTTTATATATAATAGCACATATCTGATTTACACTCAAGAAAATTCTGACCAACTATAATATATATTGCCGTTGACATGGCATACAAAAACAGTTAGAATGCAATTAGCAATTCCGAACTGAATTCTAGCGACTGGAGGTACTAGATATGTATGAATATTTTGTGTTAGTTCTGATCTTGATAGCCCTGATGTTGGTTATATGTTCAGCGGAGGCTCTTGCGGCGCGCCAGGGTTCCCCGAAGGAGAAATGGGATTCTATCGAAGGGGATATTGAGAAAACGCATGAAGTGACTATTACCAAAGGCTCACATGAGTATAAAGTGGAGGTATCCGGCGAGATCGACGGTGCTATGACGCGTATGCCTATCAGCTATGGAGCGTACCACCAGGGCTGGCAATCTAATAGATTTATGCGGCTTGAAAATACCGGCGATACGGATGTTGTGAACCCGTGGATCACGGTCAACGGGAAGCGCAACTGGCGAACGGTGGAAGATATAGCGAACGAGGCGACTGCTGGATTCACGACTGACCGGGATAAAGCGCGGGCTATATGGGAATATCAGCGTAACCACAGATTCCACGCCTGCACGTGGGACAGGGAGAGTGATGATGCCGTCAAAGTCTACAATATCTATGGCTACACGCTATGCGGCAATGATGCGAATATCATATCGGACACATGGAAGGCGGCGGGATTGAAAACGCGACGCGGATACCCGGTGGGGCACTCCGTCGCTGAGGCATTCTACGACGGCGAGTATCATCTCCTGGACGGGGATGAACACGCAATTTACCTCCGCCGGGACAACGAGACCATAGCTTCTGAGGCGGAGGTGGTGCGGGATCATGATCTGGTAAAACGCACGCACACTTACAGCATTGGACGAAGGGACAGTCAGGAAACCGACGAATCCTCAGCGTCTTTGTATGGCTATGAGGGCGAACGCAAAGGCGAGCGCGGCGGGCGAAGCAGGCATACCATGAACTATACTCTCCGACCCGGAGAATCCATAGAATGGCTGTGGGATCACGTGGGCAAGGAGTATACGGCAGGCACCGAGCCGCCGGATGGAAAATGGCGAAAGAACGGCGAGGGCACTCTGGAAGTATGGGGTAATCGTGCCTACAGCAACATGCGCAATGGCGTAATGAAGTACAAGCCGAATCTGGAAAATCCTGTATATCGCAAAGGTGTAACGTCCGAAGATAACATCGCGGCTGCGTGGGAGGATAATGTTCGTCCTGCAATACACCCCGCCAAAGCCGAACAATCGGCGCAAATTACGTGGAAGATCGCCAGCGCATACGTGATCGTAGGTGGTAAGATACGGATGCGCGTTCACCGAGTCAGCGCAGAAGATATGCTCCTTATTCAACTATCCCGCGATGGAGAGGAATGGGAGACAATATGGACAGGTGAATCCGACGCGTCGGGAACTTCTGATCAGGAAATTATCTTCGATGAAAAACTCTCTCAGCGCGGATCTCCCCAGTATGAATATTTTCTAAGAGTCGAGATGGCGGCAAAGACAGATAATAGCCACGCAGGGATTGACAGCATCGAGTTCCACACTAACGTTCAGATGTCGCTTCTCGGACTCCCCGAACTGGAATTGGGTGAGAATCTGGTACGATACGTGGATGAGACCGAAGGCGCGCGGCAGGTGCGCATCACCCATTCGTGGGTTGAGCGGACCGCATGGCGTGAACCTTCTGTTCCGCATCCCGCGACCCCGGATAATGGCGTCACGGTGGAGGGCACGCTTGTCAAGTTCCGCTGGGATCCACCGGACGATCCGGGCAGCAGCAAAGTGGAGGATTACCACATACAGTTAAGTCACCGGAGCGACATGCGCTGGCCTATGTCGCCCAACTTCGACAAACTGATCTCAAATACAGCGTCCCGTGGCAAGACAGAATGGGTGGTCCCATTCGTGGGATTGCTGAACCCGGACACGGATTATTACTGGCGCGTTCGAGCGAAAAATGCTCATGGCGTCTGGGGGCAGTGGAGTGAGGTATACTCTTTCAGATGCACTGCGCCGGGTGTGCCCATCAATGTGAGAGCTGAGGCTGATGAGGATGCAGGAACGGTTCGCCTGAAGTGGGATGCCAATCCCAGAGGTCGTCGGCCTGTTAAGTTTAAGATTTACGGCAGCAACGAAAAGGGCTTCAGCGTGAGTGATACCGAGTATAAGGTGGTGATGGGACGGGGATTCTGTCGGGATATGGATGAATTCAACTCAAAGGCAGACGCATCCAATCGCGATGCTGTAAAGACGCCCTCAAACTTTGTGGCTGCTACCGGGGAAACAAGTTTGACGGTTGTAGGGTCGTATCTCGTGCTGCCCAACGCTAACAAGTCATTTTACCGAGTGGTTGCCATTGATGAGAAGGGAAACGAAAGCGGCCCATCGGATTATACTGAATTCCCCCGACCGTTTATCTACAGCCGATCACCTGGCCGCGCGAGATCAGGACAGCATTTCACACACAAATCAGGAGTTATTGCCTCCATCGGTGACCTCAAGTGCAAGGAAGGCTATAACGCGGCGTTCTGGGATAAGGAATATCTCAGCTTCGAGCTTGTCCGCGCGCCGGAATGGTTGGCGATAGATCCGCAGACAGGGGAGCTTTCAGGCACGCCGGGAGTTGACGCAGTAGGAAATCACGACGTGATCCTGCGCGTGACGAGCAGCGCAGGCGGAGCGGTAGAGCGTGGATTTGCCATCAAAGTCACCGAGAGCAGGTAAAGGACAACCACAGAGGCTCTAACGAGGAGGAGAAAAATGTCGAACAGATTTCGTTTCGCATGTCATCTTATCACGTGGGTCGGAGAACAAAACGAAAATCCTGAGAAAGTGTTGAGTGAGGTCGCCGCCGCAGGATATGAAGGCGTCGAGGGTGTGTCGGTTGGCTCACCAGAGCAGTTGGTAGAAATGGCCACACTTGCAGCAAAATATAATCTGCACATCATCAACGCCGGGGGAACCTCGCCAGAGGCGAGGATAAATCATAACATCGCGCTTGGAAACAAGGCGGCTGAAGTTCCGTCGTGCAGGCGCAATAATTTCGGCGGGCCAGACCCTACGGACGAGGACTTCCGCAAAGCTGGCGAATCCCTGAAAGATATTATCGCCTATGCAGCGGAACACCACGTCAAGCCATTCCACCACGCTCATCGCGGAACCATGATAGAGACTGTGGAGGATGCGGAGAAGCTACTCGCCGCCGCGCCGGGGCTTTACCTGTTGTATGACACAGGACACTTGCTGGCATGTGGCTCAGATCCCATCAAAGTCTTTGAGAAGATGGGTGATAGGATCGGCCACGTTCATCTCAAAGACTTCACAGCCGAAGACCCTGAAACGTGGAACAATCGAACAAGCAAGTGGATGGACGATGGGCGTTTCGAGGAACTTGGTGCAGGTAATATGGGATTCGATACTAAGGCAGTTCTGGATGGACTGAAAAGCGTTGGATACGACGGATGGATCTCCGTTGAGCAGGATCGGGCGACGCACCACTCGCCGGCTGAAACAGCAAAGGTCAACATGGAATACCTGAAAAGTCTTCTATGAGAACTGAAACCACGAATTACACTAATTGACACTAATTAGAAGATAAAAAAGTGAGAAGTGACGAGCAGCAAGAACTCTTCACTCGTCACTCTTCATTCGCGCAATTAGTGGTTAAATTCTGTGAAATTCTGTGTTAATCTGTGGCTAATCAAGGGCTTCAGAGAGGATGATGATATGCAATACAAGGTATTGGGGCGCACTGGTATGAAAGTCAGCGTCGTGGGATACGGAGGCGCGGTTCTGGGCATTCCTTATTATATCGCCCGCGAGGACACAAGCGACCCGGTGACACAAGCTAATTACGTCTCTGCCATCGAACATGCCGTTGAGCTAGGGATCAACTACTTTGACACGGCTCCCGGTTACGGCAGCGGTCTCAGTGAAGAAATCATGGGACGCGCTCTGTCAGCTCATAGAGATCGGATATTCCTCGCCAGCAAAGTCACCTATTCAGGAAGCCCGGACGAGATCCAGTCAAGCGTTGAGCAAAGTCTGCGCCGTCTGAAGACCGATTATCTGGATGTACTCCAATTTCACGGTGGGTATTTCAACCGCAAAGAGATGGATAGGATTCTGGACGGCGGCAGATTGGATCGGATTGAGAAGCTCCGGGATGAGGGGAAAGTCCGGTTTATCGGAGTGGCCGCCGAAGTTCCCACAGGCGAACTGGAGCGGCTTATCGCCACCAACCGGCTTGACGTGCTCCAGATATGCTACAATCTGACCACTCAACTGACGTGCGACCATTCCCGACAAACTCGCGGCATCGTAGCTCTGGCGAAGCAATATCAGATGGGCGTGGTGACCATGCGAACCGCCACCAGCGGCTTTTTGCAGAAGCTCCTGGCTCGTGAATTCGGCGACGCTGTGGATACAGAAGCAGTGACGCGCATGTGCATCAAATACGTGCTAAGCACGCCTGAGATCGACGTTGCGCTGGTAGGCATGAGGAACCGTAGAGAAGTGGAGCTAAATGTTGACCTGGCAAGTGACCTCACAGAGCGATATGATCTGGATGAGTTACACCATCGGTTCCAGCATCCAGAGTAAATACCATAATTGGCACTCGGAATTGTAAAAGCAAGAAAATGAAACTCACCGCAGAGACGCAGAGAACACAGAGAAATCCAGAAGGCCAGAGAGAAAAAAAGGGAAAGGGATGTATAAAATCCTATATATCTCCGTCCTCTCTGCGATCTCTGCGCCTCTGCGGTGAAAGATTTTGACAGTGCCGGGCACTCAGACGGAGGTACTTAGATGAACATAGTTGTTGTCATGCTGGACAGTCTCAGACCTGACTTTGTGGGGTGCTACGGCAATCCTGTGGTGAAAACTCCACACATGGATGCCATCGCCGCGCGGGGCACAGCATACGCGAAGGCATACGCGGAGTATCCCATTACCGTTCCCGCCCGGACAGCTCTGGTGTCGGGCTGCTATACTTTCACTAACAGGCCCTGGTGTCCGCTTCGCAGCTACGACATGCACATCGCTGAGGTGCTCAAAGAAAACGGCTACGCCACCGCCGCGTTTACCGATACGCCGTTCAACGTGGGAGCGAACATGGACAGGGGATTCGACACGTTTGAGTGGTTTGCCGTGGGGAAATGCCACAGGCCGGTGGTGGAAGGACGGGATGCCGATATATCAAACGCTTATTTTCCGCCGCACGCGACTCAGTTGGAGAAGAATTTTTACAGGCATACCATGATCAACCGCGAATATTCTATGGAGGTCAACGGGAAAATCTGCCCGGAGCTTCTTTTTGACGCGGCGATAGAGTGGATGGAAGCCAACGCGAGTAAGAAATTCTTCCTGTGGATTGATACGTTCGACCCTCATGAGCCGTGGTGTCCCACCCCGCCTTATGATTCTATGTATCAGGAGGGCTACACCGGGCGATATATCCCCATGCCCATGGGACCCAGCAGCGATTGGATGACCGAGGATGACGTCAGGCACGTCCGCGCGCTCTACGCCGGCGATGCCACGCGCACTGATGTTCAGGTAGGCGCGCTGGCGGACAAGATCGATCAACTGGGGCTGCGCGATGACACGCTGATAGTCCTCATCTCGGATCACGGCGAGCCGCTTGCTGATCACGGCACGATCCGCAAATACGGCGTGCCTGTTTACGAAGAGTTGGCGCGGATGGTCTGGATCATGAGTAAACCGGGCCTCGTCTCTGAGGGTGTACTGTCAGACGCGCTGGTGCAGAATACTGACTTCGCCCCCACGATCCTTGATATGCTGGATATCGAGCCGCCGCAGAGGCGTCGGATAGACGGCGTCAGCCTGATGCCTATGATAAAGGGAGAAAAGGATTCTGTGCGGGAATATGTATATAATGGCGCGTTTGGCTTGAGGACATCCATAGTCAATGACGATTGGAAATTCATTGACAACCACGGCGAGAAGCCCCATGAATTATTCAGCCGCAGGAATGATCCGCAGGAGCGTGAGAACCTCGCCAATCAGTATCCGGATGTGGTGAAGGGACTGCACAGGAAGCTCTTTGACTTCAGCGCCCGATGGGCAGCGGCTCTTTCGTGGCGGGACAGACCCAGAGAAGGCAAATGAGGAGAGACAAAAATGGACAACGAAAAATCGAAGCAGGAGAAAGATGGATGGAAGGATATCGGACTCAAGATTGAAAAGCAGATCAAGGAAGAAGTAAAGCGAGTGACGGACTCTGCGAAATCCACGGATTGGAAAGAGACCGGCAAAAACATTGATGCCAAAATCAGAGCGCAGATGGCTAAAGCTGTCGGAGCGCAGCCGGACGCTGACTGGGATGAGATCGGCAAGAATACGGAAAGCGCCGCCAAAGATTCCATCATCAAATGGGCGGGCGCGGAGCCGGATGATGACTGGAAAACAATAGGAGCAAAAGCCGAAGCCAGAGTGAGATCCCGGCTGGCGGATATGGCAGGAGCGAAGCCGGAAGCCGATTGGAGCGAGATCGGCAAAAGGCTGAGTTCCTCCATTAAAACAAAGTTCAGGAATTGGTTGAATGAGGAGTAATTCCATTGTCATATTAGGTCAATGTAGCTACCAAATCAGACTATACACCTTATATTTAACTGGAAATTGCGAAATCACAGTATGGGCGATAGATTAGCGCCAACTGAGGAGGGGGAGTTTAGATGTCTATTGGTTCTATACCGAGAAAATGGGATTTGCACGTTCATACACCTGAATCATTTCATAACAATTTCAGGTTCCACAATAAAGAGGAAAGGGAAAAGTATCAAGATGATATTTGGGGCAAGTATATCGACGAACTTGAGAAGATAGAAGATATCTGCGTAATAGGGATAACCGATTACTTCACTATCGAAGGCCATAAAAAGGTATTAGAATACGCGAAGAAAGATAGACTCCAAAACTTTGATCTGATCTTGCCAAATATTGAGTTCAGACTTGATAAATTTGTCGAAGGTGAGCGGTTAAATTACCATGTGATCTTTAGTGAAGAAATGGAAGTCGAGAGGATTGAGAAAGAATTTCTTGAGGATCTCCATATAAAAGCATATAACGCAGAACCAAGAAAGCTTACTAAGGAAAACATCATAGATATAGGAAGAGAACTAAAGATACACAATAAGGCTTTCCAAGGCAAATCCGACTATATCGTTGGATGCATGAATGTTACGGTATCCCTAGATGAAATAATAAAGGTATTGGGAAGAAAAAAGTCAATATTCGGCGGAAAATATTTATTGGTTCTACCAGAGGAATTATGGTGTCGTATTGATTGGGCTGATTATGGTTACCCCCAAAGTCAAGACCAAAAATTGGCAAAACTAAGGTGGATCATTAACCATCTGAATCTGTAGCTCTTTGACAATTATAATGAACCTTCATAATAAACCTGAACAGGCG
>SDBT01000721.1_pt1 | contig 53871 bp, 51 predicted proteins | sample 2277101 | NCBI WGS metagenome assembly SDBT01 (sample SAMN10404973, study PRJNA504765) | marine sediment metagenome | isolation source: marine sediment core GS10_PC15, 103 cmbsf | place: Arctic Ocean: Southern Knipovich Ridge | collected 2010 | reverse complement strand
ACCCCATCCAAATCAAAAATCACAGCCTGGATTTTATTCACCGGATCTCCTTTTAAATAACTTAACCTAGTAAAGCATAAAACTCTTCTTTTTCAAGAGTTTCTTTCTTAATTAGCTCTTTGGCTAATTTATGTAGAGTATCAATTTTTTTGGACAAAATATCTTCAACTTTTTTGTATGCATCAGAGACAAACATTCTTACTTCTGCGTCGATTTCCGACGAAACTTTTTCAGAATAGTTTTGGCGACTTGTTAATTCTCTTCCTAGGAAAATAGGTCCTGCTTGGCTGCCGAAAACTACTGGGCCGAGCTTTTCGGACATTCCGTATTGAGTGATCATTTGTCGAGCTAATTCCGAAGCGACTTTTAAATCGTTTGCGGCCCCGGTGGTTATATCTTTATAGACCAGCTTTTCTGCAGCATAGCCGCCTAAAAGGACTGCTAGTTCTGATTCGAATTCAGTTTTTGTCTTCAGGTGTTTGTCTTCGCTGGGAAGTTTCAGGGTGTATCCACCGACTTTTCCTCGAGAAACAATCGAAACTTTATGCACCGGGTCTATATTGGGGAGTGAAGCAGCTGCTAATGCGTGACCTGATTCATGATACGCGACAATATCCTTTTCCTTCTTGTTCAATGCGTGAGTTTTTCTTTCAGGGCCCAACATAACCTTTTCTATAGCCAGCAGGAGATTCTCTTGAAGGATTTTATTTTGATTTTTTCTCGCAGCTAATATTGCTGCTTCGTTAACTAAGTTAGCTAGATCGGCACCGGAAAATCCGGGCGTTCTTTCTGCAACAACTCTTAATTCTACTTCTTCCGCTAGAGGCTTGTCTTTAGTGTGAAGACCTAGTATTGATTTTCTTTCCTCGATTGATGGGAGATCCAGAACAACTCTTCGGTCAAACCTTCCCGGTCTCAGCAATGCTGGGTCTAAAATATCCGGTCTGTTCGTTGCAGCCATAATAATCGTTGTCTCATCGGCTTCAAATCCATCCAATTCAACCAAGATTTGATTAAGGGTTTGTTCTCTTTCATCATGGCCGCCACCCATGCCTGCTCCTCTTTCTCTTCCAACAGCATCAATCTCATCAATGAAGATGATCGAAGGGGCATTTTTTTTGGCCATGGCAAAAGTATCTTTCACTCTATTTGCGCCGACACCAACAAATAATTCAACAAAATCTGAACCGGAAACGTAATAGAATGGCACGTCCGCCTCGTTAGCTACTGCTCGAGCCAAAAGCGTTTTTCCTGTACCTGGTGCTCCGACAAGTAAAATACCTCTTGGAATTCTTGCTCCAAGTTTATGGAATTTTTGAGGGCTCTTCAAGAATTGAACGACTTCCCCAATCTCTTCTTTCGCCTCAGCTAATCCCGCCACTTCTTTAAAAGTAATTTTCTTCCCCTCGAGATCTTTGTTCGCCAATTTTGCCTTTGACTTTGTAAAAGTCATTGCTTGCATCGAACCCCTTTGGGCTTGGCGGAACATAAACCAGAATATCGCTACAAACAAAAGCAGGGGCAGAAGTATAGGTAAAAGGATAGAGAGGATCGCTCCCATACTTGTATCCTCTTTTACTTCTATATCTATTTGAGAAAGCTTATTAGGCTCAGCTCCTAAATTAAGTAGGGTTTCGAACGCAGGGACTCCCGGTTCTTTCTTCGCTTCCAGTTTATCTTCGTTGGTTAGAATAATTTCCAACCGATCTCCTTTAACGTCTATCTCTTTGACGCTGCCGGCATTTATTTGATTAACAATCTCGCTTAGAGCGACTTGTTTAGGCTGGGCGATAGGGGAACCCATTAAAGCAGTCAGGCCTGATATGCCTAAGAGGATCACGAAAACTATAATTAAGTATCTAAATATTGATTTCATAGCACGGGCAGTATACCACTAAAATCTAGTTTTGGCAAATAAAAAAGCCCGCTTTTACACGAGCTGGGAGACATTCGCTCCTGACATTTTGGCCAAATACCCAAGGGCATTCTCGTATGGCGTGTGAATAAATGTACCTCCGTTATTCTCAAAATTCATGAAAGCTCTGTCGAATTCTTTTTTCATTACGTTGATTTGTCGGCATGCAGCAGCGACCCAGATTATGTGGCTTTTGTAAAATGGTTTGGACCATCTGGGAAAGCCTTGCGCCAGGATCCTTTGGATAATCCCCAGAGGGAACACTCCTATCATGCTGATCTCATTGAGCTCCTCTATGTCCAGAGAGCTAAGTTCTTCAGCAGTTAGGTCTCCTGTGCTACTGCCTGCTCTCTTAAGCCAGACATACAGTCCCTCTTGAGCAATCTGTTCCTGAGAGATCTCGCAGTCCTCTTTCAGTTCATGCAAGATACGCTGGAGATTGCTTCCGTTCCATTCGATCTCTCCGCTATAGACGCAGACAACGTTTTCGATTGCTGTGTGTGTGGGCGGCAGATCATATGAACGTTCCGCTCCTATCTCGAAAGGGATCCCCGCTTTCCTTATCCCGTTCTCACTAAGAATAATCTTAGGCTGAACAAAAAGTCCTTTCAGGTTTCTCGGGACAAAACCGGTTTCTTTCTGGAGCTCATTACTGGCAGCCTCAGCAGGGAGCTCGTTATCTTCACGGCCTCCACCTGGCATACCGAGACCAGAACCTTTGTCTTGGCGCTTCACCTTAGGCTTATCTCCGATATATAGTGGATTTAGCGGGGGAGGATCTTGGTCCCTGTCCGCAATATTGTTTACCAGTAGGACAGATGGCTGACCCTCAAAAATATAGGGGTCATTGATCAAGATCACGCAGAAAGATGTAATGCTTCTTTCAGATACTCTCTGTTGAGACTTCCTCCTTTTTTTCATGTGCATTCTCCTTAGATGTATTATCACATAATTTACTTACAATGTCAATAAAAGAGCCCCCTTGCGGAGGCTAGATGCTAAGTCTGTTTATATTAGAAACGTAATGTATCTCAGCGGGAACATTTGGGAATCTCTCGACTTCTGCTTTGAACTCGAGATAATCGCTGAACCCTGGGCAATGATGGACAATAAGTCGTCTTGGTTTTACGAGCTGAACTCGTTCCAATAGGGATTCCTGATAATCATGGGCTGTCAGGTCAAAATGCTCGATCTCACATCGGATATCTATATGGATTTCCGTACCGAACTCGTTAAGAGCAATGGTGTGTCCACGTGAGAACTTTCGTATATGAGAGATTTCATATGCAGGTGTATTCTCAAATAGATGTCCTACAAAGGCGACTCCATTTTCTTCCTTGGGGAATATCCTTTTGGCATGGCCTACGGCATGACCACCCTCCAAAGAAGCGGAGGGGGCGATGATGATGCATGGCTCATGTCCACAAGGGTCTTGCCCTCTACAGGCAATTCTTCTGTGATATTCAGCCACTATCCATCTTCCGGTGAAGAAGGCGACCTTTCCTTGTTTTTGCGCTTCTCGTAAGGCGGGAGCTTCAATGGGGGCTAGACTACTGGCCATTCCATCGATATGCACTTTGTAACCAGCCTCGATTAATATCAGGGCCAGCTCAGCTGCGCGCTGTCTCCCGAAACAAGGGAAAAAGAGTGTTCCGCCTTTTTTCTCGATTTTCTCGACAAAGGCGATTAACTTCTTTTTGACCTCGTCTCGTGTAGTTTTCATCTTCCGGGCGGCGTTGGTCCCTTCTGTGATAAGGGTCACTTCTTTGTTGAAGAAATCTGTCCCATGAAAGAAGTCATCGTTCGGAAGCATAACACCGGGAACGGAGTTCTGATCCTGACTGGAAGTGTCTCCGGTCAGCATGATCCTCTTTCCGCTCGGGGAGATGAAGTACACACTCAAGGCACCTATATAGTGTCCTGAGGGATGAAATCCGATTTTCCATCCTTCCCAGTTTGGCCAGGGAGAATGACGCCACCCGATTTCGTTTCGGCCGATGAGCTCCAGGTGTGGATGACTTAAGAATTTCGCGACATCGCTATCATCGAAGAAAACATTTTCCTTATCCCTGCGCATGATATTTAAGGCATCTCTGAAGATGATGCCTGCAACCTTGTGCGCATGGTAGGGGATCACAACTCTTGCTTCGGGATGACGGCTAACAATTCGCGGAAAAGCACCTATATGGTCATCATGAGGGTGCGTGTTGATAATAAGGTCGATATGCTGTGTTGATAGAAAATCGTCTCCATGAGGGAGATATCTTATCTTTTTTCCTTCTTCATCTCTCGTTTGACCAACACCATAGTCTACGAGGATATTTTTCCCGTCTATGTGGAAAAAATGGGCCGTGGCTCCTATTTTGCCATATGTTTCGCCGAGCATAGAATAGAACGAATTGTCCATTTTCTATCTCCTTTCTTGTTTTTCAAGAACTAACCGATACAATGCAAAGCATTACATTGGTTAAGCCTTGAGGTTAAAAATAAGGCCCGGAAAGGATGGGGAATCCTCTCCGGGCGTTAGGTGGGGTTATCTATTGACGATCGCGACCACGATTGTCACGACGGCCGCCCTTCCGATTACGCTGACGATCGAAGCTGGGGGTGCGGTGGTCGTTCCGGCCCCCTTGACGTGGGGCGTTGAAGGACTGCCTGGTGGATGGAACGCTCAGAGAGAGCATTTCGGAAAGCTCGTAGTCGATGGTGACGAACGCTCGCCTCTGGTCGCCCTCGTTTTCGAGGTTTTCGGCCGCAATGATTCGAGCTTCTTCCGTCTTGATGAGGTCGGCATCTTCGTCTCCCAACACTTCGCGGATCTGATCGAGCTTCTGGTGTGAGGACGCGGAGAGAAAAGCGGTGGTCCGCTTTTCTATCTTGGTTCGGGCTTCGATGAGCATCTCGATGGCCGGACGAAAGTCTGTCTTATCTCGAGAGAGACAGGCTCGCCGCAGGAAGCTATGAACGGGCCCGAGGAGCTCGTCCCTACCCAAGTCGAGGTCGTGATTGCGATCCTCGTAAGTCCGAAGCTTGTACTCGATCGACTCGAGAAAGCTGAGAGCTTCGTTCTTGTCCACCGGCTGGGTCTCCTGCCAAGCCTTGAATCGAGTGCATGCCATCTCGAGGACCTTCTTGTCGATGATGACGACAGGCTTGTTGTCTTCCTGGCGATCCTCGGTCTTGACCAGGTTTTCCCGAACGAGCTCTGATACGTTGCGGTAGAGAGCTTCTCTCGGGATGAAACCGTAGGTCTTGTCGTAGAGAGCCTTCTTGGCATCGTCGGTCTTCTCAAAATAGAGCCTGGGCAGAGGTTTGTTCTGCTCCTGGCCCGTCTTGGTTGACGATGCTTCCGCTTCCTTGACTTCGTCCACGGTTGTTCCCGTGTGCTCCGCCAAGGCTTCCGGGGTGACTTCTTTGTTAATACCTTCTTCTTTCTTCTTTCGCGTCATGAAATAACCTCCCCAACGGGTTGTGCCATAATTGGCACCTTTCCTGACCTAATGGGATTATCCCTTGATTCTTGCGCTGTGCAAGACTTATTAGGCCACGATTTGTATTATCAAAGGTGCAACTATATGTATTATATATGCTTAGCCCCATTTTGTCAATGTTTTATGGGAAAAACAAAAAACAGCCTTTTTGGGCTGTATTTTGTGGAAATTACTTCTCTAGAGTCAAAATTAACTTGTGCTCTTCGGGTTCTATGCTAACTATCGCCATTTGGTATGCTTCTCCAACTTTCAGCATGTCTTCTGGTCCTTTGTTTTCGAATTCGGATGCTGGCAGAAGACCTATAATATCGCCGGATAATTCAACAAAAGCACCGGTATTTTTTATTCTCATTATTTTCCCCTCAACCTTTTGTCCTACTTGATATTTCTCTTCGATTTTCTGCCAAGGGTCTTCTTTTAATTGTTTGAGCGATAGGGATACTCTTCCTCCCTCAATATCGATGATTTTTGCTTCCACCTTGTCTCCAGGGGTAACTAGCTCTCTGGGGTCTTCTACAAATCTCCAGTCAATTTCCGAGGAATGAATCAATCCATCTAATACATCACTTAATCTTATAAATGCGCCAAAGTCTGTAACCTCTGTGATTTCTCCTTCAACAACGTCTCCGACTTTGAGTTTTGCCAGTTCTTCTTTTGCTGCTTCTTCGGCAATTGCTCTTTCGGAAACAATTAATTTACTTTCCGATTCATTAAAATCTATGATTTTTACTTTGAATTTTTCGTTCTTAAATTTTTGTAGAGCTTGGACAATTTTTGTTGTGTCTCCGCCTTCAACTTTTGGATAATGCTCGGGAGATAGCTGAGATAGGGGAAGGAATCCTTGAATACCGTTTACTTCAACGATTAGTCCACCTTTATTTATATTCATAATCTCGATTTCAATTATTTCACCAGCCTCCTTTTTATTCTCTATATCCTGCCAGGCACTTACTTGCTGAGCCCTCTTTAAGGAAAGCTCTCGATATCCTTCTTCATTTTCGAGTTCCAATAAAATAGCTACAACTTCTACTCCTACCTTGAGATCCTTAACCATGTTGGGATTATCATAAAATTCGCCGGGATAAACGATTCCTGTTCCCAAACCAGCCAAGTCAACAAAGATTGCAGCTCGGGAGATACTGAGAACTTTTCCCTCTAAAATTTCTCCTACTTGAGGGAGTTTGAATTCCTCCTTGCTCAGGAGTTCTTTCATGGATTTGGTTATCTGTGACATGGTTTGCATAGTAATGGGGATAATACATTAATAGACGAAAAATGTCAAAAGCCGGTGCTATTGACGTAGGTAGGTTGCCGTGCTTTTGTGAAGTGAGTTGTTTCAAAGCGAGATATCAAATGCATACGGCAACAAAGGCTGTGGTGTTTCTGGTGGTTTTGGCATTAATGTGTCTGTCTCTTGCACATCTTCTTCAATGGTTGCAAACATATCCCGATGGACCGGTCATAACTACGGCTTCAGGAACAATAACGGAGAGGTATGAAACGGAGTGGCACGATGGATCACTTGGCCTAACATGGAAGGTTTCTGCGGTGGTTTTCAAGAATAACCTGGGGAGCTATAGATTTGTAGTTAATAAGCATCATTATTTACCTGACGGAAGATGTAGGATCCAATTCCAAGAGAAATGGAGATTGGTAAAATTCTTTCCTCCGTATTATAGCGTACTGAAAGTGATTATCGCCATTGAGGAGGTACCATAGATCGCAGGGATGAACCCTGCTTTTTAATTAATTTTTGGCTTGATAATCGCCCCTAAAAGTGCTATTATATAACTAACATGCAGATCTATTGGTACGGCCAGAGCTTCTTCAAGATTGAAGGGAAGAATGCGACAATTGTGACGGATCCTTTCACTAAAGAGATCGGCCTTAGAGCACCAAAGACAAAAGGAGATATTTTACTTGTAAGCCACGAATTCAAATATTTGGATAAAAGTAGTGGCGAATCTTTTTTGATTAACGGACCCGGAGAGTATGAAGTAAAGGACATATACATGAGAGGGATTAGATCCAAGAGCAAAAAGGGTGACCTCAATACGATCTATTTAATCAGTCTGGATGAAGTGAAGCTTGCCTTCTTGGGAGGATTCGGAGAAAAGGAACTAAGCGAGGAAGAATTAGATGCTTTCGGAGACATAGATATATTAATGCTTCCTGTGGGGGATAAAGATTCGGTGTTAAACTATAAAGAGGCGGTGAATGTTATCAATCAGGTAGAACCGAAGATAATTATACCGATGTATTACAAAACCAGCGGTGTAAAAATTGATCTTGATGGACCTGAGAAATTCTTGAAAGAAGTTGGCATCAAACCCGAGAAAGTCGAAAAGGTTAAAATCATCAGCAAGGAATTACCTACAGACGAATCAAAATTATTTTTAATTGAGTCGTAATGAGAAAAACAATAAAAAAAGTTAGAGAACAGCCACTCCATGTGAGAGAAACAATCATGTGGATTTCTGCTATCTCAGTATTCTTGGTGATCGGAATCATTTGGTTCAACGATTTTCAGGGAGATATGTATGCCCTGTTAAATCAAGATGAGATTGAAGGGACACAGGATACAGCAGTGGCTGAGAACAACGAAGAAGCCTCTCCTTTTGCTGCTTTGCTTACCACCGTCGGAGACATAAGATCGGGAATCACCGGTTTTATGGAGAGAATAACGGATAGAGAGCAGGAAGAAGAGACTATCGATAAAGAAATCATTACTCTTCCGATATCTGAATAATTATGGCAACGACGGTTAAACCAAGAGAGATATCGGATGAGATGAGAGAGTCTTATTTAGATTACGCGATGAGCGTAATCGTTTCTCGTGCTCTTCCTGATGTAAGAGACGGGCTTAAACCCGTCAATAGAAGGATTCTTTACGCAATGATGGAATCCGGTCTTAGGAGTGGATCAAAATTCAGTAAATCAGCTGGAGTAGTTGGTGACGTTTTAAAAAAATACCATCCTCATGGAGATTCTGCTGTATATGACGCAATGGTAAGGATGGCTCAAGGATGGAGTTTGCGTTACCCATTGGTTGATGGACAAGGAAACTTTGGATCAATTGATGGTGATCCAGCAGCTGCATATAGATATACGGAAGCGAGAATGACTCCAATATCTGAGGAGATATTAAGGGATATCGAAAAAGAGACGGTTAACTTCGCCGATAACTATGACGGATCGAGACGAGAACCGACTGTCTTGCCGTCAAGAATTCCAAACCTTTTAATTAATGGAACTGTTGGTATTGCTGTTGGTATGGCAACCAACATCCCTCCGCATAATCTAACGGAAGTCTTGGATGCAGCTATCCATTTAATTGATAGCCCGAACGCAAATGTTGAGGATCTGATGCAGTTTGTTAAGGGTCCTGATTTTCCGACATCTGGAGTTATATATAACCAAAAGGATATTTCGAGTATATACGCGACTGGGAAAGGTCCGGTTCTCATGCGAGGAGTTGCAGAAGTTATAGAGAAAAAAGGGGACTTTCAGATTTTAATCTCGGAAATCCCTTATCAGGTAAACAAATCTGAGCTTATATCCAAAGTTGCCAATTTGGTAAAGGATAAAAAGATGGAAGGGATAAGAGATATAAGGGACGAGTCTGATAGAAATGGTTTGAGGATCATTATGGATCTAAAACAGGACTCCTTCCCAAAGAAGATTTTAAATCAGCTATACAAATACACAGATCTTCAAAAAACTTTTCATGTTAATATGTTGAGCTTGGTTGATGGGATTCAGCCGCAGATTCTAGGACTGAAACAAATTCTCGAGAAGTTCATAGAACATAGAAAAGAAGTAATTGCTCGGAGATCGAAATATGAACTAGCCAAAGCGAAGGAAAGAGCGCACATATTAGAGGGGCTTAGTAGAGCTCTAGATCGTATTGATGCAGTCATCAAGACTATTAAGGCTTCTAAAACTAGAGAAGAAGCGTTTAATAATTTGATAAAGAAATTCAAATTTACCGACAAACAGACTACGGCAATTTTAGAAATGAAGCTCCAAACTCTTGCTGGCCTGGAAAGAAAGAAAATTGAGGACGAGCTTCAGGAGAAGAAAAAACTTATCAAATATTTGGAAGATCTACTCAAGAGCCCTAAGAAGATCCTTGGAGTTGCCAAAGAAGAGTTGATGGGGATCAAGGATAAATATGGAGATGAGAGAAAGACAAGGGTTATAAAATCTGCGTTAAAAGAAATTGGGGAAGAAGAGTTGGTCCCAGAAAAAGATTCTCTCTTTATATTAACTAATGGCGGATATATTAAGAGAATTCCTCCAGAATCCCTGAAAGCGCAGAAAAGAGGGGGGAAGGGTTTGGTTGGGATACCAACTAGGGAAGAAGATTTTGTAACTAATTTCTTCAGAGCGAATACTCATGACAAGATCCTCTTCTTTACTACTGCTGGAAAGGTTTTCCAAACTAAGGGATACGAAGTTCCTGAGTCTAGTAGACAATCAAAGGGGAAAGCGATTGTTAATTTCCTTGAAATTGCGAAAGGGAACTCTGTAACGACTGCACTGCCTATCCCCAAGGCCAAGAAAAAATCCTTTATACTAATGGTTACGGAAAAGGGGCTAATAAAGAAAGTTGATATTAAGTCTTTTGAAAATGTCAGAAAAACTGGAATGATTTCCATAAAACTTAAGGATGACGATAGATTAGGATGGGTAAAACAAACTTCCGGAAATGATGAGATCGTTCTTGTTACTTCAGGGGGGAATGCGATTAGATTTAGCGAGAAAGATGTGAGATCAATGGGAAGAGCTGCTGCTGGGGTCATGGGGATCAGACTAAAGGAAGGAGAAAAAGTGGTTGGTGCTGATGTGATTTCTGATGGGAAAGGAAGGGTATTGGTAGTTATGGATAAAGGATATGGCAAGAGAACAGATTTAAAACACTATAAAGTCCAGAAGAGGGGAGGAAAAGGAATTATAACAGCGAAGTTAACTGCAAAGACAGGACAGCTTATCTCAGCCAATGTAGTTACAGAAGAAGATGCAGAGCTTATCACTGCCTCTCAAAAAGGTGTGATAATTAGAACATCACTGAAAAGTGTTAACGTCTTGGGGAGAGCAACCCAAGGAGTAAGGATAATGAGGCTCGATCTGGAAGACAAAGTGGCATCAGCGGTAATAATGTAGAATTGATTCAAAAACAGTCTCGCAAAGGGCTGTTTTTTGTTTTTAGTGGATAACTTTTCTCGTCTATATGATAAAATTATTAATATATGGAGCAAAATCCTATTTTCAAGGACTTTATTAACCCCAATAAATTAATTATCAAATTTGGGCTAAAAGAAAATATGCATGTAGCTGACTTCGGAATCGGGTCGGGCTACTTTACTATTCTGATGGCAAAAGCCGTAGGAGAAAACGGTTCTGTAGCGGCACTCGATATTTTAGAAGCACCCTTTGAGGTGGTTAAAAACAAAGCTGAGCTGGAGGGACTGGAGAACATCAAATTTATAAGAGGTGATCTCGAAGCGGCGGGGGGCTCTAAGTTGGATGATTCGTCTCAGGATTTTGTTTTATTAGCCAACATCCTTTTTCAGTCACAACAGAAAGAAAGTATTGTGAAAGAAGCGACAAGAGTCGTAAAGATGGGATCCCGTGTTGTTATTGTTGATTGGAAAAAGGACCTCGATGCCTTAGGGGGTCCACCCGAAGAGTTTAGGACTAACCCAGAAGAAGTAAAAAGGATGGCGCAGGCAGTTGGATTAAAATTCGAAAACGAATTTGAAGCAGGTCAATATCACTACGGAATAATCTTTTCTAAATAATGGACAATAAAAAACTTTTAATGATAGCAGGAGGGTTATTTTTTATAGTCCTCATCGTAATCCTTATGGTAATTTTCAGCGGAGGCCCCGGAGGAGGCGAATCTGCTGTTTTGGAATTTTGGGGTGTTTTCGATGACAAGAGTTTCTATGCAGATACAATTCAAAGATATGAAATCGATAATCCGAATATAAGGATTGTGTATCGTAAGTTTGCTTTCGAAGACTATGAAGGCGCTCTGGTGAGTGCTCTGGCTGCAGGTAATGGACCGGACATCTTTATGATGCACAATACTTGGCTACCTAAGCATATAGATAAAATCACTCCCTTGCCTCAAGAGAAGCTTAGGGGTGAGAAAGAGCCGCTGTTCACTTTTAGGAGATTTAGGGAAGAATTTGTTGATGTAGCTACTCAAGATCTTACTACAGACGGAGAAATCTACGCCCTTCCCCTGTACGTTGATACTTTGGCGCTGTATTTCAATAGAGATGTTTTCGATACAGAGGGCATAGCTTCTCCACCGAGGACTTGGGACGACTTTAATGGTGTTGTAGGGAGATTAACTCAATTCGACAACTTGAATAATATCACTCGTTCCGCTGTAGCAATGGGTACTGCTAGGAATATTAATAGATCAACTGATATTCTCACTTTGCTTATGCTTCAGAGTGGGGTAGAGATGGTGGATGACGATTTCACAGAAGCGACTTTCGCAAGATCAGTACAAGGACAAAATGTCGGAGAGATAGCCCTGCAATATTATACAGACTTCGCTAATCCGACCAAAAGAGTATATACGTGGAATGATGATCAATTCTATTCAATAGACGCATTCTTCACTGGGAAGACGGCAATGATGTTTAATTATTCTCATCATATACAGACCCTGGAAGAGAAATCTGCAAGATTTAAATTCGGTGTTGCTTTGATGCCGCAAATAGAGGGTTCGGAAGCGGTAAACTACGCTAACTATTGGGCTCCAACAGTTGCTGAAAGATCACTTTATTCAGTTGAAGCGTGGAAGTTTTTAGTCTATCTGGCATCACGAGAAGGAGTAACTTCCTATATAAATGCTTCTTCGAGGCCTGTGGCAAGAAGGGATTTAATCTCTGCTCTAGTTGATGACCCTAACTATGGGATCTTCGCCGAGCAAGCTTTGAGTGCTACTTCGTGGCTGCAGCCTGACAGTAGTGCAGTGGAAACTATTTTCGCTGATATGATCGACGACGTTAATTTCAACAGAGTTGAATCTGTTAGGGAGGCATTAAATGATGCCGAAACAGAAGTTAATGTACTAATGCAACGAAGATGAAGAAATTTTGGATAATAGTGCCTTTGGCGGTGTTGTTATTGTATGCCCTTCCGGTATCTGCGGCAGGGCTTGTCCCTTGTGGCGGACCGGATGAAGCCGCTTGTACCACCTGTCACTTATTTGAGCTACTGAAGAATATCATTGATTTTATAACAATGAGATTCATGCCGATTGTCGCGGCGGCACTTTTTGTATGGGCCGGCATTCAAATGATTATAAGTGCGGGCAACCCAAGTAAATTGGAAGCTGCCAAGGGATTGTTAAAAAATACTATTATCGCGGTAGCTATAATTCTTTTAGCGTGGTTAATAGTCAATAGCATTCTGAAAATTGTAGCCGGAGACCAGGATATATCGAATAGCTGGTATAGACTAGAGTGTTCAACGGGAGGCAGTGGTGCATCAACAGGAGGCAGTGGTGCATCAACAGGAAGTAGTGGAGCAGGTGGTGGATCCTCCCCGGGGGGATTTGGTGGATCCGGTGGTGGTGAATTTGGCGGTGGGGGCGCTGGTGGAAGTTTTGGCGATGAACCTGGGGGAACTATGGATGAGAATACAGCAAGAAGTGCTTTGGCTAGCAATGGCATATCGGTCAACAAACAGCCGTGTTCCCCGGGTACCTCTACGGGATGTACTAACCTGGATGGGATAAGAGAAGAGGCCATAGCCGGCACGACTAAGCTCAAACAGGATTGTAACTGCGACGTCGTAGTAACAGGGGGGACCGAAGGAGGTCACGCGAGTGGCTTTTATTCACATGACAACGGTTACAAATTAGATTATGGTAAAAATGCAGGCCTGAACGAATATATTAGACAAGAATATAATATAGAAAGGAATTTTAGTAACCCACAGTCGGCGTGTGGGGGTGCTGGTGGCTCCTGGGGTGGCGGAGCATGCAGAAGAAGTGACGGCTCACGAATTTATATAGATCCCGAATCGGGGGCAATCTATGCGGAAGAGCATGACCATTGGGATGTGAAGGGTTGGCATGTCAATCATGGGGGCTAGATAATTAAGAATTTAATATATATAATCTTTATATGAGAGAATTAATAGAAAAAATTAATAATAAATTGACTTTTATGGCTGTAGTGGTTACACAAGGCACAGCCATAGATAATCCTTTAGGTGTATCAACATTTGAGGAATTAGTAACAGGAATTACCAAGTGGGCAGTTAGAATTGCAACTCCCATCGCAGTTATTGTCATAGTTTATGCAGGGTTGAAGTTTATAACGGCTCGAGGAAAGCCGGAAGAGCTTCAGAAGGCGAAAGGTATATTGTTGTGGGCAATAGTTGGGATAGGGGTTGTCTTCGTATCGACAGGCCTAGTTTCATTAATACAGGATATCCTGTCAGCCAAATAATAATGGAAGTTTTTCGAAAAATAGCACTTTTTATTTTTATAGCTACACTTGTGTTTAGTGTGGCCTCTGTTGCTTTAGCCCAAGAAGACCTCAGTTCAGAGGGTGTGATAAACATAGTGCAAAATTTTGCGAATTGGCTTATAATTATAGCTGAGGGGATAATCGTAATATTTATCGCCTATTATGGGATACAAATAGCTACTGCTGGAGGGAATGTCGATAGACTTACTGAGGCCAAAAAGAGTCTAGTGTGGCTGGTAGTTGGAGGGCTTGTGGTTTTTGGCGCATATATTATCATCGGTACAATATCGAATATTGTATATCAAAAATTTTAATAATGAGATAAATTGTTTCAAAGCTTGAATTAACTTAGTTGATTTAGACGGAGAGACAAAAGAAGGGGGTGAAAATGAAAAAATTAAAAAAAATAGCTCCAGCTATCTTGGTCGCAGGTCTTTTACTCGTTCCAGTAATAGCTATGGGGGCAGTGAATATAGGTGGTGCTGAGAATCCAGTAAGTGGTGAAGGATTAACGAGAGGTGACGTAGAGGATATCATAGGAAATTTTGCTAACTTCATAATGACCATCGGTATTGCATTAGCAATTATCGCTGTCGTTGTGGGTGGTATTATATTTGCTACTGCAGGGGACAATGAAGACAGGGCTACGAGAGGTAAGAAGTGGCTATGGAATGGTTTAATCGCAGCGTTAATTATATTTGCTGCAGGCCTATTAATCGACACGATGGCCAACATTGTCGCAAGGAACTTCTTCTAGGTAGAAATTAAATTCATGACTTTGATAAAGCCCGCGGTAAACGCGGGCTTTTGCAGTACTTGAGAAATACCGAAATTGTGGTATAATTTAGAGGCTTTGAAATGCCCAGGTGGCGGAATTGGCAGACGCGCTAGGCTTAGGACCTAGTGTCCTTAGGACGTGGGAGTTCGACTCTCCCCCTGGGCACACCATTATTCTAGAGGGTTCCTCTCAAGAGGGTATTCCTCTCTTGATCTATATAAAGAATTGAAGCTCTCTTTGATTTCCACATCTCCTTTTTTGACTGTTCTTGTGAGGGATGTATATAAGCCATCATTCTCACGGGGATATTGATGTGGACCATCTATTGTAACAATCCGTCCATCATCTTTTCCATAAAGCTCAAATATTAGTTTTGTGCATTCAACTCTTGTTTGAACTAAAATATATTCGTTGTTATCGATTTCAAATTTGAGATCAACAACGCCCGGATAAATAGTTGCGTCTAATCCCTGGGGGCTGTAATGCCGGACAGGGAAGGAATGATTCCTTCTTTCAACTATTGGTAGACCTGCGCTTAAAACGGCTCTGTATAGGGTAGAGGATACCTGACAGACCCCGCCTCCATATTCGGGGATTATCTTTTTATTTTTAATAACTAATTCGGGTAAAAATCCTGTTTCTGCGCTTACTTCGCCCAGGAGGGCATTGAAAGAGAATATCTCTCCTGGCGGGATGAGACGGCCGTTATATCTTGCAGCCCCCATTTTGATATTATGTGCTCTGGCATCTGATGAGCCGGCAAAATTGCTCTCTCCCTCAGCAAGGAGGCTGGTTATTTTGAGCTCGTTGAACTTCTCGAGGGTTAGTTCGGGCTCGACGTATTTCATAGTTAATTCTATAGTCGATTTTCTATCAACAATTCCTTTTAAGATATTTACTGCGGAAGCTTGCATATCTAACCTTTTTCCGGGGATCCCTTCAAATAATGTCGTAGGGACGCCGTCTATTATAGTTATTCTCGCATTGATTGGAACACTAACTACTCCCTGGGCGATTTCTACAAGAAGCTCTTCCATTTTTTCTTTAGAGATTCGATACTCTTCCTTGCGGGTGAAGTCTCGTACGTATGGCTCTATTAGACTAACCAGCTCTTTTCCTCTTAGAGTTATATACTCACCCTCAACTTCTAGTCGATATTCCTTGTTCTTATCCTCGGCTAATTGAGCAGAGAGTGTCGAAGCTGCGGTAAATGCTACTTTGTCGGAGTACGGTGCGATCTTAAAAGATTCCCAGGTTTGTACTCCTACGAGTGCTATTCCAAATACTAGAACAATCAGTAAAATTTGTAATTTAGACTTCACGGTTTTATTACAATACCAAAAAAAAACAGGGAACGCCCGACTCGTAAGCCGGGCGATCTCTGCCTTCTTTAAACATGGCAAGGATCACCTAGAATTATTCTATCCTTATCTTTTTTGTTTTTAATTTCTTAGGAAGTTTAATTGTCAGAATCCCATTCTTTATTGATGCCACTGCACCATCTTCATCAACCTCTTCGGGTAAAATAACTGATCTTGAGAATGGTCCCCAGAATACTTCTTCGTAGAAGTAATTTGCGGCCTTTATCTCCGGGCCCTTTTTTCTTTCTCCTCTGATGGTGACCATGTCGTTAGTGATGGTAATATCTATATCTCCTCGCGATACGCCAGCAATAGTAGACTGAATCATGATATGATCCTCGGTTTGAAAGATATCTAAGGTCAGTTGACCTTCTTCTGGTTGTTTTTCGGTGTCAGTCATCTTAGTTATATTTTATCACAAACTGAATTGTTTGTGTGGATATGCTGTGAGTTATATAAATTCGGAATCTCTTTTGCGTGTTTTTATGAATAATCGAGCTACAATGTACGCGACTGATAAAAGCAGAGCAGTAGAGTAAAGCAAGGCCGTAAAGTTATTCTGGAATATCTGAAGTAGCATGTTGAATAGGAAATGAACGGATGTGGCAAGCGTTAATCCAACCAGTATTAATTTGAGAGCATGGCGTTTGAAAAACCAAGAGATTGCCAGGAAGTATCCGGTTATTGCGGCAGCTAATGCGTGAAGGAATGTTGCTCCGATAAATCTAAGAGCCAGAACTCCCATGGAATAGCCATAGCCGTTCGGTATCACATTAAACAGGACTAAGATATTTTCTATGGCGGCAAATCCGAGTGCTGCTGTGACCATATAAATCATTGCGTCGGTTGGCTCATCAAACTCCGAATTCTTCATTATAGCAATTCTTACGGCCATAAGTTTTACTACTTCTTCAACTGCTGCGGCCCATAGAAAGAAAGAAGCATCTGGCTTATATGTCACTCCGTATACTGCGCTAGCAAGATAAACAAAAAGCCACTGGAGTAATGCAACGACGGGAGCGAACAAGATTCCCATCATAAATGTTTTGGCGATTAACCCTTTGGGTTCTGGGTGTAGATCTTGTTTGAGATAATAAAAAAGCCAAAGTAGGCTCGGCAGTAATCCTAGTATTACGAGAATAACTACGTTGAAAGGGGATATCATACTGGAATTATACTATATTCCAGGCCACTGTTCTACCATAAGTGTGGGCTTTTTGCCTTTGAGAGGAAGATTTTGATAAATCTCTTCCGTGATGAAAGGCATAAATGGATGGAGGGTCTTCAGTGTAGTTGTAAGCATGTATGCGAGGGTGTTGAGCGTCTTTTCATCATTCTTATTTCTGGTCTCCTCAATATATTTATCTGCAAATTCGTGCCAAACGAAATCATAGATTGCTCTGGATGCCTCCCCAAAGTTGTATGTTGCAACGTCCTTACTAATTTTAGTTGTTATTGCATCTATTTTCTTTTTCCATTCTTCATCAACTTCACCATTTGGGTCCAACTCTTTTCCTTCATGCTTCATGTCGACATATCGATTGATGTTCCAGATCTTGTTGGCAAACTTTTTGCCCATGGAGACAACTTCTTCGCTGAATCGAACGTCTTGTAACCCGGTTGCAAGATAGGCGAGACCAAATCTTAGTGCATCTGTCCCGTATTTTTCGGTTAGCATTAGTGGATCGATTCCAGTGCCGAGAGATTTAGACATTCTTTTCCCATCTTTTGTGAGAACAGTAGCGTGAATATATAGGTCCTTGAATGGCGCTTTTCCGGTGAAGAATTTACCGGAATAAATCATTCTGACTTGCCATAGGAAAAGGATTCCACGATCCGATGTGATGAAATCGGTCGGGTAATATTCTTTTAGATCTTTTGAATCTTCGGGCCAACCCATCGTGGCAAATGGCCAGAGGGCTGAGGAGAACCAAGTATCCAAAACATCCTCCTCTCCTTCTATGGGTATTTTATGACCCCACCAGAGTTGTCGGGAAATATTCCAATCTCGAATTTTGCCCAGCCACTCTCTATATGGGCCCTCCCATCTATTGGGGTGGATGGCGAACTCCTTTTTATCTAAAGCTTCCAAAGCTAATTTTGCTAGCTCCTTCATCTTCAAGAACCATTGCTTTGATGGTAATGGTTCTATAACCGAGTCACACCTGTCGCACCTTCCGATGTTGTGTTCATAATCTTCGATCTTCTCCATGAGTCCCAACTCCTCAAGATCCTTAGAAATTTGTTCTCGAGCTTCATTAACTTTTAATCCTTCGTATCTCTTTCCGGCATTTTCATTCATTTTTCCTCTCTCGTTGATAATCTTTATCGAAGGTAGATTATGTTTCTGGCCGATATCGGCATCAGTCATGTCGTGTGCTGGTGTAACTTTGATTATGCCTGTTCCAAATTCCGGATCTACAGCTTCATCGGAAACAATTTGGAGTTTGACCTTTTTGAGTTTCGGGGAGTCTTCTCTTGAGATACTATTATCTACAGAATCTATTTCCAAATCTTTCCCGACGTAATCCTTATATCTTTTGTCATCAGGATGAACTGCCAGGGCGGTGTCTCCTAGTTTTGTTTCAGGACGTGTTGTTGCAAGAGTGAATGGGCCATATTTTATGTAATAAAGTTTTGTCTTTTCCGGGACATAATTAACTTCGAGATCTGAGATGGAGGTCGAGCATCTCACGCACCAGTTAACAACTTTCTCTCCTTGGTAGATCCATCCTTTCTCGTGGTAGCCCTTGAAGGCTTGCTCTACGGCTTTTTGGTAGTCTTCATCCATCGTGAATCTTGTCCTTGTCCAATCAACGGAGATACCCAGTTTTCTAAATTGGTTTAAAATAGCTTCACCATATTTTTCTTTCCATGCCCACATTTTTTCAAGGAATTTTTCTCTTCCGAGATCGTGTCGAGTTATCTTTTCTTTTTTTAGCTGCTTCTCAACTTTTGCCTGGGCTGCAATACCTGCATGATCTATACCAGGTAGCCATAAAGTCTTGTACCCTTGCATCCTTTTCATCCGTACCAAAATATCCTGCAAAGTTAATTCCAGGGCATGTCCCAAATGCAGCTCTCCTGTAATATTCGGGGGAGCGATGCAGGTTACAAATTTCTTATCTGAATCCGGAAGATTTTCGGGCGTAAAAAAACCACTCTTTTCCCAAAGATCATAGATTCCGTCTTCGACTTCTTCTGCGTTGTATGGTTTATATTCTTTTGACATTTTTATATTTTTGTCCTATTGTGAGCATATTCTTTAAAAAGGGGAATCTGTGAGTAAAAAATCTGCTCGGAAAGAACTGATCAATGGAGATAGTCCGGGAAAGGAGATGTATTCTTCTACCAAAGGCATTCGAAACCATTTTTTCAAATCGGCCGGCGCGCTCTCATGGTGGGATAAGTTGAGGGCTCACCTGGGCTTTGTTGTTCATCTCGGCAACTTCAGGCTTAGGAGATGGTTAGGCACACTTCCTTTCTACCTCTTCAAATGTCGAATTTGTAAACAGTTAAATATCGGCTACCTACCAAGAAGCGGTGGAGGATTTTGGTGTCAATGTCAGCTTGCAGAAATGCGGAGAAATTCGGAAGGCTATTCCCATACTATCGGCTGCTAGCTAATCTTAGATTAGCATCTGCCTGTACTGATTTCCAGTCAGGCTTTTTTGTTTCCTTGCTTTTAAAGTATCCTGCCAGTGCGATCATTGCTGCGTTATCTGTTGTGTATTTCAAATCTGGCAGATAGCATTTAAAATTTACTTTTTCGCATTCTTCTTTCAGCGTTTCCCGCAGCAACTTATTAGCAGCGACTCCGCCGGAAAGCAAGACCGTCTCAGGATTGTATTCTCTAGCAGCACGGATTGTTTTCTTAACAAGAACATCTACCGCGGCTTTTTGAAATTCGTGAGCTATCGCGGGCCTAATTTCATCTAAAGAATATTTTTCTTTCAGATCTCTAACCTTATACAAAACAGCTGTCTTTAAGCCGGAGAAAGAAAAATTGTAATTCCCACTATTTAACATGGGGCGGGGTAGTTCGATCTCGAAATTCCCTTGATATTTTTCTGCTTCGGCAGAGATTATTGGACCACCCGGGTAGCCAAGTTCCAAAATCCTGGCAACTTTATCGAAAGCTTCGCCGGCAGCATCATCTACGGTCTCTCCGAGCAATTCGTATTTCCCGTGGTCTTTCATTAAAACCAACATAGTATGCCCGCCAGAAACGATTAGGTTAAGAACGGGGAATTGAATTTTCTCGTTAGAAAACCAATTAGCGTAAACGTGACCAGCCATATGATTCACCCCGATGATTGGTTTGTCAGCTAGAAAAGCCAATGCTTTAGAAAAAGCAGTTCCTACCATCAAAGCAGGAATCAAACCCGGGCCGCTAGTTACTGCGATCAAGTCGATATCTTCCATCTTTACGTCTGCTTTCTTAAGGGCAGTCTCAAAAACTACATTTATATTTTCAACGTGTTCTCGGGCAGCAAGATTTGGAACCACACCGCCATATTGAGCATGAAGCTCTATTTGTGATGAAACAATATTTGATAAAACAATTGGTTTATTGTTTTCTACTTCAACGACAGCAATAGCTGTCTCATCACACGATGTTTCGATACCGAGTATCTTCATAGGCATAAAATTAACAGTTTTTGAGACATTTGACAATTCGTGTGATTATTTGCCCGAAAAAAAACCTGCTTGTATAGCAGGCTACTTCTTTCTACTCTTTTTCTTGTTTGGACACTCTCTTAATCTTAGGGGACTTTTAAAGAGTTCATCTCGAAGCTGTCTTTCAGCGGCGGCTGTCATCTTTCTGGAGCCCCAGAGGACCAAATATTCGGCGTTAAGAACGGGTTTAATCAAGGGGAGGTTATAAAAGTCGGCATATCTGAGAGCTGTCGAAAGAGCTTTTCGGTACGAATGAGGATTGGAATCTAGGGCGATAATCTCTGCCTCCTCAATTTTTAGTGAACTTCGAGTTCGAAATGCCGATAGAGTCCATTCATTAGCTTTTCTCTTCCACAATACGAGATGAGGTTGTGCGAAGGACTTCTTTCTGAGTTCTGAAAAATAGCTAAACCTTTCCCCTTTGGATAGATGCATTTTTTTATCCTTTTCAAAGAATAAGGAAAATATATCATAGTGGTATAAAGATTCAAATTAGTTCAACCAAAAGCCGGCTCTCTCAAGCCGGCTTTACTTTTGGCAGCCCCGACGGGATTTGAACCCGTGTTACCAGGATGAAAACCTGGCGTCCTAGACCGGGCTAGACGACAGGGCCATAATACTTACTATAATACACCAAAAATTGATTTTAATCAAGTTTTAAGGTATAAGTAGCTTGTTCCTTGAAAGGGGAAAAGATGACGCAGACCATGAAGATTGAACTTCTGAATGGGCAGTATGACCTAGTTATCAATAATAAGGAGCGTATTCTGGAGATGCTCAAGCAATTGTCGCCAGATCATGCGTCAGAAGATATTCCCGCAGATACTATAGAGCATATGTTGATGTAAGAGGACTTCTTTATGTTTGCCGCAATTCGCTGTAATCCTCAAGGGGATGAAATCGTTGCGCTGGGAACCATATTTTTCCGGGACACATTGATGGGACGCAAGGGATATATTGAGGATGTTGTTGTAAACGAAGATCACAGAGGGATGGGGTACGCTAAATCCATAGGGAAGAGAATGGACGAATTGGCGAGGAAGAGGAAGGCTCGCAAAATAGAGTTGCGCAGTGGCAATCAACGCAAAAAAGGCCATGGCTTGTGGCTTGGACTAAAGTTTAAACCTGCTGACAGCACACCCTTTGATCTTTATCTTGATATTTAGGAGTATAAAAAAATCCTCGCTTTTGCGGGGATCTTTTATTTGATGTTTGGTTTTACGAGTTCGACTATTTCTTTGAATGTATCCGGTCTCTTCTGCGCTATCTCTGAGAGGATCTTTCTGTCTACTTCTATGCTCGCATTCTTTAGTCCGTTGATGAATCTACTGTATGAAAGGCCGAATTCTCTTACTGCGGCGTTGATTCTTACTTGCCATAATCTTCGGTAATTTCTTTTCTTTAATTTTCTGCCCGTGAATGCATGGGTTCTTGCGTGAAGCAAAGCTTCTTTTGCAGCTTTGAATTTGGTCTTTCTTGACCACATAAAACCCTTAGCCGCTTTGATCGTCTTCTTTCTCCTTTTATTTGCTGTTGTTCCTCTTTTTACTCTAGTCATGATTATTTAGTAGAAATGATTTTCTTCATGTTTGAAATAGAAGTAGAATGCTCAACCTTTTCTTGAGTTCTCTTGTGGCGAGTGCGGTTTCCGCTATCTTTTGCGTTAAAATGATCCTGCCCAGCAGGTCTTCGTAGCAACTTTTTATTGCCGGTTACCTTGAACCGTTTTTGTGCTGCCTTGCTCGTTTTCTTTTTCTTGGCCATAGTGTATAAGAATGCTCCATCCGAACGGTGTCTTTCTAGGTACACCTTCAACAATATGTGGCACAGTGATTAGTTCCAAAAAATCTATTAATTTACCTTTTGCCATATCGCTCATTCTTCTCTCTCTTCCTCTGAGCTTTATCTCTACTCTGACTCTGTGGCCTTTGGTTAGGAACTTATCAATCTGGCGAACTCTGGTTTCAAGATCGTGTTTTTCTGTCCTGAATCCGACTTTTACTGTTTTAAGTTCGGTGGAGGATTTTTTCTCCTTTTTTTGTTTTTTCTCTTTTTCGTAAAGAAACTTTCCGTAGTCCAGTATTTTGACTACCGGCGGTTTGACGTTAGGGCCGACCTCGACTAGGTCGAGCTCCTTCTCTTTTGCTAAGCGCAATGCTTCATCGATGTCTAAAACACCTAGCTTTTGTCCCGTTTCGTCGATTAGATCGACTTCGCGAGATCTAATGCGTTCATTTTTTCTGTAATATTTACTCACTTTCTAACCTCCTATTTTTAACAGAAAACGGGAGAAAAGGCAAGAGGGGCGTTTTTTAGAATTAATAAAGGGCCCGAAAGTTCGGACCCAGGTATTAATAGTAGCTGGTTATGGCGGCATAGCCTTGATAAGCGAGAGAGCTCCTTATCAAGGTGATTATGCAACCTACGCGATGCGTAAGGTTTAGCCTTGGCGACTACAGGTCTTACCCACGATGTTCTGTGGGGTTCCTGAACACCATAACCTAGTAGATAAAAGGTACTGTATAATTGTAGATTGTGACCATACTCAACGTGACCCGAAGAGTACATAAGTCACAACCCGAGCACCTCTGCTTGTAAGCGGTGAGGCCTCTGTCATTTGTAGACTACCATGACAGCAGAATTATGTCAACATAAGGCTCGAATCGAAATCGGTTGCGGGGTATAATTAAGATGAATAATGGAATTCGATATTGTTTTATTAATCCTACTTTTTTATGTTCTTGGAAGGTCATCTGAATGGGTGACCGATTCTCTCGTTGGATTGGGCGTAAAACTGAAAATCAACAAGTTCGTAATGGGACTTGTTGTTCTTGGTATTGCTACCTCGGCATCTGAGTTTTTGGTGGCTATAAATGCTATTGCGATGAAGATTCCTGCTTTGTCTCTGGGGAATGTCTTGGGGGCAAGCTTTGTCTTACTTACCTTGGTTGCTGGGTTAGCCGTATTCTTAAATAAGCAGGTTAATATATTTAGAGCAATCTCGTTTAAAGAGTTGATGATATTGAATGTAGTAATCCTGCTACCGGCTTTGTTGGTCTTGGATGGGATGCTCTCAAGAATTGATGGGATGATTTTGATAGCAGCTTATGGTCTCTATATTTTCTATATTATTAGTAAAAAGAATTTTGTTAATAATGCTAGTGGATTGATAAATGGTGCCGGAAAGAATTCGAGTGAGTTGATTGGCTTCTTAATCCTAGGACTTTTGGTTATGACGGTAGCCGCTAAGTATGCGGTTGATATTGGAACTGAGGTCGCTTTTGGTTTGGGGATTCATCCTTTGGTAGTTGGGATTTTTGCCTTCTCTATCGGGACGAACTTACCTGAATTAGCCATCACTTTCAAAACGAGAAAGACAAGCAAGAAATATCTTTTGTTTGGAGATCTATTGGGGAGTTCTGCCGCGAACTCTTTGGTTATAGGTTTGGTTGCGTTCTTCCAGCCCATACAGGCTGTCGATATGTCTTTCATATATCTGATGGTGTTATTCTTAGCCGGTGGTCTTCTGGCGTTCAATATTGTTGCATTAACCCAAAAGAAAATGGTGCGGGAAGAAGGTATTTTATTAATGGGAGTCTATGCTTTGTTCATAGTGTCCGCGATTCTTCTTAAGCTTCTATGAATTTTAAAGAAATCAGAAAAAATGCTCATGCTCTCGAAATTGCCAAAGTACTCGAGGGCTTAGAGACAAATGAGAATGGTTTGTCGAAAATAGAAGTTGAAAAACGTCTAGAAAGATTTGGCCCCAATGAAATCCCTGAGGCCAATGGGCATAAGTTTTTCCAGATTCTATTAAAGCAGTTCACGAGTCCGCTCATATTTATTCTAGTTATTGCAGGGGCCGTTTCTTTGCTTCTTAAGGACGTTGTTAACGCCGGCGTTATTTTTGCCGCAGTAATTTTAAATGCAGCTATCGGTTTTTACCAAGAGCTTAAGGTTTCAAATATTTTTGAAGAACTTCGCAAAGTTGTCAGCTATGAAGCGGGGATCATTAGAGATGGGGAAAGACGTGATATTGATTCAAAGGGTTTGGTCGTTGGAGATATTATTTACATAAGACAAGGACAGCGTATTCCGGCCGATGCCAGATTGGTTTCTATAAACGAATTAAAGACCGACGAATCTGTATTCACCGGAGAATCTTCTCCTGTAGGGAAAGAATCGGGGATTTTAGAATTGGATACTCCGATTGCCGACAGATCAAATATGGTTTTCCTTGGCACATATGCTGAGGAGGGAAACGCAATAGCTGTTGTCGTTGCGACAGGAGCAGATACGGAATTGGGAAAAATTACTGAACTTGTTCAGGAAGAAAGGGCTGGGGATGTCACGCCGTTGGAAATAAGATTAAAAAAGTTGGCGAAATTTCTCGGACTGTTGTTCTTGGTGCTCTCCGGAGCCTTATTCGGAGTCGGAGTACTAGCTGGCATTGATCCGCTTACTATGTTTATAACCGCAGTTGCAGTAGCGGTATCAGCCATACCGGAAGGACTACCCATTGCCTTGGGGGTTATTCTAGCTGTTGGTGCCAAAAGAATCCTTGAGAAGGGTGGTTTGGTTAGAAAAATGGTTGCAGCAGAGGCCCTGGGAAATACAACGGTTATTGCTTCTGACAAAACGGCGACACTTACCGAGGGGAAGATGACTCTGACGAATGTTGTGGATTTCGATACTGTAGAATATGGGGTTTCTCAAACCCCAACCAAATTATTGGAGCTTTTGGTTTTAAACAGCAATGCATATATAGAGAATCCGAAACAACCGAAGGAGGAGTGGAGAGTAAAAGGAAGACCGATGGGTAGAGCAATAGTTGCTGCTACCCAAGAGCAAGGTATGAACAAAGAAGAATTGGATAAAAAATATGCAAGAATTGATGAAATTCCTTTTTCCGCAAAATACAAATACTCTGCCGTCCTAAACAATTTTGATGGTAAAAATATTGTTTCTGTATTGGGAGCACCTGAAGTTATTCTGGAGAAGACCGTGTTAGATGAGAAAGCTAAAGAGAATATAAAAAATAAGTTGAATGAGCTTGCGTCTAAGGGATTTAGAATTTTAGCATTGGCAGCAAAAGAAACAGGTTCAAACAATTTAGAACACGAAGATCTAAAAAGAATGGAATTTTTAGCTTATGCTGTTTTCTCAGACCCGATTAGAAAGGATGTAAAAAATGCAATTGATATAGCGAAAGAAGCTGGACTAAGAACAATTATTATAACAGGAGACCATCTTCTGACTGCGAGATATGTTGCCAACGAATTGGGTATTTTGAAATCAGATGACAGGATTATCGAAGGAAAAAATTTGGGCGATGAAGAAACCATTAAAGATAAATTAGATAAATATGATGTTTATGCACGTGTCTCTCCTGATGAGAAAGTAAAAATAGTTGGGGCTTTAAAAGATAAGGGAGAAAGAGTTGCTGTTATAGGAGATGGGATTAATGACGGTCCTGCACTTCTGAGAGCCGACATCGGTGTTGCTGTTGGTTCTGGAACTGATGTGGCAAAAGAAGCTTCGGATCTTGTTTTGCTCAATGACTCGTTTTCGATAATTGTTGAAGCGATAAAACAAGGAAGGATTATTTTAAGTAATATTAAAAAAGTTATCGTTTTTCTCTTGTCCGACGCGTTTACCGAAATCATTTTGATCTCCGGCAGTATTTTTGCAGGTTTACCCCTTGCCTTGTTACCGGCTCAAATTTTGTGGGTGAATTTAATCGAGGACGGACTGCCGGCTATTGCACTGGCCTTCGAAAAAGATGAGGAGAAGGAAGTTATGAAGAGAAAGCCTGAAAAGGATGCCAAGATTTTTGATAGCCATATGAAGTCTTTGATTATAATGTTTACGGTTATAACTGATATAGCTTTGTTTGGCCTTTTCTATTATTTCCTTAAAGTATCTGGCAATATTGAGTATGCCAGAACAATGGTGTTTATTGCTCTCGGATTGGAATCTTTATTGTATATATATTCTGTAAGAAGTTTGTCTAAACCGTTTTGGAAACTACATATCTTTTCAAACCACTTCTTGAACTTTGCAGTGGTTACCGGCTTGGCTTTGTACTTCGTTGCCATATACATAGAGCCGGTACGAAATATTTTGGGAACGGTTGTTCTTGATAGAAATGATTGGGTATTGTTATTCGGCTTTGCACTATTTAATGTTGCTGTTATTGAAGTAGGCAAGAAGATATTTATGCGGAGATAACAATTTGACTGAACATAAAAACTACGGTATAATATACGTAGTTTTTTGATTTCAAGAAGGGAGGAGATAGATGATAGAGGTATTTTTGCAGTCTGTTCTTAGTAAGATGATGAAGAACTGGTTGGTAAAAAGACTCATGTGGTTTGTCTTTAGGAAAATAATGAGGAGCTGGTTGATCGGTGTTTACACCGTCGTATTCAACGGAAACAACGAGATCCTTCTTATTAAAAAACGCCTGGGGATGTCCACTGGTTGGCAGATTCCCGGAGGCGGTAAACAAAGATGGGTTTCTTTTCCTAAGCAGGCCAAGAAAGAGCTTTGGGAAGAAGCGGGGATCACAGGCAACCTTAAACTGGTTGGTGTCAGATCAAACGAGGAACACATCGATGTCCACATAATATATGCGGGTTATATCACAGGGAAAACTGAACCCTGTCCTCAAGACAAGATTGAGATTTCTGATGCAAGGTTCTTCTCAATTGGTGAGGCAAAGAAAATATTGCCCGAAGATCAGCGTAAGATGCTTTCAATAGCCATCACCAATCTCCTCCCGGACACTTATATGTAGATACTCTTCATCTCTTCGGACACCTGTACGGGTGTCCTTTTTCTTTGACAAAATCCTATTTTACAGTTAGAACTAAGGTATTCTTTAACAAGGGGTGAAAGATGAGACTTATCACATTTCTCACGATTTTGCTTTCTCCGATCCTTTTGTACGGGGAAGAAAGATTTGCCGTCTCCGAGTTTTTTCAAACGGCTTATGAGGCAGTTGAATTTGCGAATAACCTACCTAACGATTTAAAGGCATCGGCGCAGTTCATAGTCGAATTCGACGGTTGGTCAGAAAGAACTGGGTATGCGGTTGTAACGGATAGGGAATTCCTCAGAAACAACCCCCACATACCGGCGAGGCACTACAGTTGGTATTATCGGAGTAATATGCCTGACTTTTCTTATGCGGATCGTCTTATAAAAGAAATGATATATGGGGGTGAACCGGTAGGGCCGGGCCTAATGCTGAATTTCAAAAGCTTAAGATTGCAGATCCTAAGTTATTGGAACCCTTTTCTGGATTCACGCCGAAGTACTGTCACGATGTTCTACATTGCAGTTGATGGCGAACCTCAATCATGCAGCTACAACATTGTCGCCAGACAATTTATAGACAAGACGGCGGTATTGGAATTCGGGAATGAAAAGAAAGACGTCGGTGCAATGTTCTCTTCCGAAACATATATTGCAAATCGGATGGAGAGCTCATTCAAAATTATATTGAGCAATTGCAATAGTGGAGTCGGAGGGGAGTGGAAGCTGATTGAGAATGATGAAGACGGAATCCCTTTTAATTTAACTGCGGCCGTTGAGCATATGAACGAGAAAGATTACAAGAATATAAATCTCGTTCCGCTAATTAACTTGCGGTACAACAGAAGTAGGATGGCGATCTTTTATCAAGAGAAATAAAAATTCCCGGTTACCCGGGAACTTTTTTTATTCTGCTTCTTCTTTCTTTTTGCTGAGGTCTCGGAATTTTGCTTTGAGGCCAAACTTGCGGGTAATTTCTTTTATCACAGGTTCTGCTCCCATTTCTACTGCGTAGATCCTTTTATTAAAATCATTCCAGCTATTCATTTTAAATTCCGGGTGCTCCGTATCGTAATAATGTCTGATTACGGGCCAGATCATGAGGGTTCTTTCTCTGAGTTGTTGCCAGCTATCAACCTCGGAAATATATAATCTGGCAATATTCTCTCTTAGCCCTCCTTCATGAGTGAAGGTGTTAATCATTCTTTTGCTATCTTGGAAGTCCTCGATTTTTCTTTTTAGCTCGACTCCTTCTTTTCCCATATCTTCCAACTCTTCTTTGAAGCTTCCCAAGCTATCGGCATTTTCAGCCGCTTTGGCTAATCCTGTCGACTCAACCTTCTCCGTTTTCTCCATTTTTTCTAAATTCTCCATATGTAGATGTTATACCTTTTACTTGAATAAAAAAAGCCCTCTTTTTCGAGAGCTCTATTCCCTTACTCTAGGGTAGGATTTAAGGAGTTTATCCCAATTCCCGTCAAATATTTCATCAATGAAGCCCCACTGGAGAGCTTCTGCGGGGGTAAGATAAACGTCTTCTTCTCTTTCCATATGCTCCTCCAGCATCCGCTGGATTTTCTTTTCAGACCATCGATTATATTTCTTACCTCTTTTCTTTAAAGCGTGGACATAGATATCAAGCATCTGGTTTTTGCAAATCTCCTCGTATTTTATTCTGCTGCGATCCTGCTTAGGAACTCCCTCAAATCCTGTCGTTCCTTCATGAAACATAAAATAACTATGAGGCATCATGACCCTCTTGTCGGCCGCCTGCATAATAATCGATGTCATGGACATCGCCTCGCTATAATCCAGGATAGTGATCTTGTTTGAGCAGTTTTTGATTACATCAAACATCGCCATACCTTCGACCCAATCACCACCTTCACTTTTCATGAGTACGAGGATGGGTTTTTTGGGATTTATATTGGTGAGGACGCGGATATTTTTTATGAGCCTACCGGCCATACTGTGTTCTACACCAAGTTGCCAATCAGGATTATCCTGCTTGTCCCAGGCTACAGGCTCTCCCATGATAAATATCTGAAATGCGTTAAGATTAAGCATCCATTCATTAATTGCCCAGAGATTTTCATTAATTGGGATTTTTCTTGCTTTTTCCGAGACCATGACTATTTCTTCCTTTTTCGAGGATAGTGTTTACAAAGATTCTCCCAATTCCCGTCAAAAATACTATCGGCAAACCCTGCGGCTACAGCTTGCTCGGCCGTGAGATAAACATCCTCATGTTCATTCATCTGCTCTTGCAGCATCTTTCTTATATTCTCCGGTCTGGACCTGGCAAATTTCCGACCTCTGTTTTTCAGAGTGTCCACATAAATATCCATCATGATCTCTTTAGCTTTCTCTGACTGTTTGAGGGCACTTTTTACTTGCTTGTATGTCCCAGAGTGACTCTCTGTTCCTTCGTGGATCATAAAATAGCTATGAGGCATCATAATTCTTTTATCAGCTGCCTGAAATATCATGGACGTCATCGAGCGGGCATGTGTATAGTTCAGAATCGTTACTGGATTTTTGCAGAACCTGATCGCTTCGTATATGGCCATACCTTGTTCCCAAAAGCCGCCGCAACTTTTCATGTGTATAAGAATGGGGCGGGTAGGATTTTTGTCTTGCAGTTCGATAATATTTTTGATCAATCTGTTTGCCATCTGAAATTCCACGCCAGGCTCGTTACCGTCTAGAAGTTCGTGTCCTGCTTCGGTCTCTCCGAACAGGAACAATTCAAAACCCCAGGCATCGATATACCAATCGTGGGTAGCCATAAGGTTGTCCTGTAAAGAGAGGCCAGGCATGCCGTATTTATATTTTTTTCTTCGTCGAGCACTTGCGCTGGGCATGAAGACTCCTTTGTCAAGAAACTTGTTCATTTATATAGGAAAAAGGGGGGAGGGTCAAGAAATAAAAAGGCTCCCCTGGGGGAGCTCTAAAATGGCCACAACATAGCCTGGGTCGTAATAGTTTCACCAAACGTATGTTTCAGCGCAGATTCAGCAGTATTTCCTAGCTCCGCAAGCTCGAGGTGCTCTATATCGGCGGCGGCTAGGAATGCAGTGGTATCTTGTCTTTTTGTTTCATTTGTACAGGCGAGAATGTGAGAATTTTCATTGGAATCAAGAAATCTATATTCTCCCAAATGATCTACAGATAAATGAGCTAAAAACCAATTACCTTTTTCATCAGCGAGACTTTCACGCGGTACGCTCTCTATTTGTAGTACCAAGAAACTCATCCCAATTGCTTCCTGGTTATCCGAATCGTAGATTTGTTGCTTGAGATAATAACAGAGGAAATTTCTGAAAAAAATAGATTGGACGTCTCTGGTGTTTAACGATTTCGAAATACGTCCCTTTATTGTGCGCAATGCGTATCCCATGTCAATCAGGCTATGACTTGAGCTGGAAACACCAAAAATTACAATCGTCTTATCGAATGTACCACGAGAGGTGCGGGCGATAAATTGTTGTGTCATAACTTCCTCTTCTCTTCCATTAAATACTACTACTATGCCCCTTTTATTTTTCAGCATGATAATCATGCGATTCTCGAGGCTTTTTTTAATCTTCTTAATCTTGTATCGAGAGAGAAGTCGAGACTCCTTTAAAGAAGATTTGCCAGGTGTTTCTATCGGTGTGTCATTATCGCTCATTGCCGGCCTCCTCGTTCATTTTCTTTTTCATAATCAAAGACCGTACCTGTTCTTCTTTGATCTCTGTGTACCCGTAAATCCCGACGGTAAACAATGTCGGAGGAATTAATTGTGAATTGCTCACAAAGTTATTTAGCTCACCCGATTCATACATTGCCTCGATTGCTATGTCGATAGCTTTCTCGGTACTCATGTTTTCCTTTCCATTAGCTTTCCATTTGCTGTTCATGAGCCCCTTTACTGTTTCCCAGCCACAACCGTCTCCGGCCATATCTTGTTCTTTGTGGTATCCATCTGCTTCAAAATCAAATATTCTTACGATCTCTTCCAGTGGGTCATAGGCAATAAACAAAGGGACTGCTACGCTCCACCAGAGCCCCATAAAATGTGAGTACTCGTAAGATTCTTCCACAAGCAGGCCCAACATGCTTGCCTGCCCATCTGGGCTCATCTGGTCTCCAAAGGTATCCTTGTAGCTGTAACATGCTGATTTAAAATTATCGACGACTCTTCTGATGGTGCTTACTCTTCCGGTAAACGCAACAAGAGAATTATCGTAAATAATCTCAGTCTTTACGAACGTGTCGGAAGATATACTAATTCCAGCAGATGCTCTTCTGTCCGTTATGATCACGCCTTCGCGTCCTTCGTTACACTTGAGAGCGATAAGGGTTGTCGAGCTGTGAATCCTTTGAAGACTATCCTCTCGAGCCGTCAGGAATTGATCGGGGGTGACTAAACTTACTGCTTTGGGTGATCGAGGGGTAGGTGATACAAGATCTGAATGGTATAACCTGAAGAATCGATCCACTAATTCCATTACTTGCTCCTTTTCAATGTTCAAAGACTAGATGCTTGATATCACAGAAAATATCTTTTGTCCATTTGCCAAGGGTGGTTTTGGCGGTATATAATAGTTCTATGTTTGAAGAAGAAAAACTTACAATCGAAGTCGTTGAGAAAGTGTCTCCGGCGGTCGTGAGCATCGTTATATCCAAAACGATGCCAAAAATGAAAGACCTAAAGTTTTTACCATTTCCGCTTCCGTTTGGCGGATCAGGTGACGGCAAACCTTCAGGAGAGAAAGAAATGGTTAAAGTCGGAGGAGGATCAGGAGCAATAGTTCATCCTGATGGTTTAGTTTTGACTAATAAACATGTTGTTTTTGATCCGGATGCTGAATATACGGTTATAACCACTGACAAGAAAGAATACAAGGCAAGAGTTGTTTCCCGTGATCCGATTAATGATATCGCTGTTTGCAAGATCGAAGCGAAGGGATTACCAACAGTTAAGCTGGGGAATTCAGATAAGGTTGTTCCCGGCCAGACAGTAATTGCCATCGGAACACCTTTGGGGTTGTTTACCAATACTGTTTCAAAAGGGATCGTCTCGGGATTAGCAAGAAGGATCCACGCATCACTTGGCATAGGAGGGAAGACAGAAGAATTGAGAGGAGTTATCCAAACGGATGTTGCGATCAACCAAGGGAATTCTGGTGGGCCGCTTTTGGATTTGAGCGGAGAAGTAGTTGGTATTAATACTGCTGTAATTTTCGGAGCTCAGAATATTGGATTTTCCATTCCTATTAACTGGGCGAAACAAGACCTGGAGGACATAATTAAATTTGGAAGAATAATTAAACCGTTTATAGGGATAATGTATGTACCTATAAACGAAAAAATTCAGAAGGCATATAAGCTACCGACTGATCATGGAGTTATGATTATACAGGGGCATCTTCCCGGGGAATCTGCTGTCGTAAAAGATTCTCCAGCAGACAAAGTAGGGATAAAAGAAAATGATATTATATTAGAAGCTGACGGAGAGAAACTAGGTGCGGAGAAAGATCTGATGGATATTGTTCAAAATCACGAAGTGGGCGACAAGCTGAAACTCAAAATATTGCGAGACGAAAAAGAATTTGAAACGGAGTTGGAGCTTACCGAGCGAAAATGACCGTTTATGCTCAAAACAAAAAAGCTACTTTCGACTATGAAATATTAGAGAAGTTTGAGGCAGGAATAGAATTGAAGGGGCATGAAGTTAAAGCCATTAAAGCCGGCAAAGTATCGCTTACCGGATCTTACGTTAAAGTATTAGGCGATGAGATCTTTTTATTGGGTGCTTTGGTGTCTCCATATCAGCCAAGTAATGTGCCGAAGGGCTATGAAGAACAGCGCGACAGAAAGCTGCTTTTAAGCAGAAAAGAGATTGAATATCTAATAGGAAAACAGAAAGAAAGGGGCTTGACTATAGTACCTATAAAGTTGTATAATAAAGGAGGTAAGGTGAAGCTTGAAATTGGCGTCGCGCGAGGAAAGAAGAAATATGACAAGCGCGAGGCAATAAAGAAAAGAGACGTTGAACGTCATCTTCGCCGAGGCGAAGAAGTTTAAATAAGGGGATGATCGGCTTCGATTGAGATAGATTTATGGATGGAGCACGTCGAGACTCCGTTCTCGTTAAAAACGGAACACATTTAATTGCAAACAGCAATTTTAGTAGAGGACTAGCTTACGCTTAACCTCCGTTCTCTCAGGGATTCTCGTTATCTGAGAAGGGCGTCATCAACGAGAACTTTACAGTTTTAGTCGTTCTGCTGAATCTGTATCGTATTAATCAGAGCGGGTGACTGCTTATTTTGCTCAGTTTTTACTCAGTTACTTAAACAAACCGAGCTAAACGTGTAGTGCCGCCACAAATTAATTTTAAGACGAGGGTTCGATTCCCTCCATCTCCACCAAGAAAAAGACCGCCATTTAGGCGGTTTTTTGGGTTCTTTTGGCTACATTGTCTAAAACACCAAATTATGGTATAATATAGGTAGTACGAAATTGACACTTGAGAGGAGGATAAGAGAATGGTGAAGAAAATGGTGAGAAAGGCCTTTGGGTCAATTATTCTCGTTGGGATCGTTGTATACGTGTTTCGGGATGCTTTTTTATACAGAGACCCGGAGCTTATGTATGTGGTCGTCGCTACATTAGCGGCTTCTATATTGATTCTGGGACCACCAAGACATTGGTGGTAATGGGTTCTCTGGAACTGCCTTCCCACAACAAAAGACTGCTCGTCAGAAATGGCGAGCTTTTCCTTTCTTCAATAATTTAAAACTTTCCAAAACCCACTCTTCAATCCGGTTCCAACTTTTTTGCACCATCTCCACAATGACCAAAAGCCGTATTTTATGCGGTTTTTTTGGTGCTTTTTGGCCGCATTGTCTAAAATGCTTAAATGTGGTATAATTGACATGACCCTAAACTTTCCGGGAGGCCCAATCCACCACAGAGGAGTCATTGACTCCAGAAAGGAAGATTGCGATGGATGAACTAGAGTTGAGACAAGTTGTTTTTTCAAAACACTCACTCGGACGATTCGCATCAAGATTTGAACGGCTAGAACATGCTGTTCTATGTGATCCAGAAAAGACTGCGAGAAAACTTCTGTCTCATGCATCAGAAAACGAGGCGATTAACCCAGTGGAGAGGGTGAGGCGTATCATCAAGAATAATTTCGCCGCAGCTCGTTATTTTGTAGAATCTGGTTGGCGATTTATTATTGTTGGGGAAGGTGACAAACTTACAGTAGTGACAATCGAGCGGGTCAAACGAGACGCTTGAGGCCCTCTGACACCAATCCATCTTGAGCAACCTTCGCCGGTTGCTTTTTTTTAATATTTAATTCCTCTTATGTGTCTCAAAGAACTACCAACAACTAAGTAATACTAATAACTTTCAATCATTGTTTGATAAGTAGTAATTAGCTCATAACTCTCAAAAATCCAGTCTTCTAGCTGGTTCCAACTTTTTCGCACCATCTCCACCAACTTTGACGAATACCGCAGAAATGTGGCATCTTTTTTACGATATTATCTACTTGTTATTGCGCCACTTCTCCGCCGGCAGTCTCCCAATCGATTAAGCCTCCGATATTCGTTACGTTTGTAAATCCGTTTTCTTCAAGGATTACTTCTGCTTTGCCGGCACGTCCGCCAGCTTTGCAATATACATATATCTTCATGTCTTTTGAGTAGTTGGGGAGCTCTCTATTTTGTAATCGAATTAGTTCAAAATGGGTGGAATCAACCGCATATCCGTCTGTTGCTAATTCTGCAGTGGTACGTACGTCCATAAGTATTGCTGTGCCATCGGCAACTTCTCTATTGATCTTAGCGACGTCTAATGGATTGTCGTTTTTAGGAGAGAATGGTGCATACATATACGTAAGAATTATTGCGGCGGCGATGATTAATAAGATAATTAGTGTAGTTTTGTTCATAATAAAAATCGAGTTTTAGATTATTCGACCTTAGCTAGATTATAACTCACAGATTGGGAGAGTAAATTCGTGATATAATTTATAAAATAGATATGCTGAACAAAAAGTTTATAATCATCGCTTCTATTTTTTTTGTAACCACTTTTTGTTTTGTTTTGTTAACGGGGCAAACCTCTATCAGACTGGTGAATTCAACTGAGATAGGAAGTCATATTGTAGTTGAGTTTCCATCTTGGGTTTCTGAGGAACGGGCTCAAGATTTATTTTCAATCAAACCTCACATTGAAGGGGATCTTAGCTGGGTAGATAATAAGTTATATTTCATACCTGCTGACGGCTTTAAGCCGGATGTTGATTACACGGTAAGTATTTCGAATAAATTATTGGCTCTTTTGCCTTTGTCGAGAGACAGGGTCATTCGTGTGGCTAGTGCGTCTATACAGGGGTATGTAAGATCCCAGATTGATGAGGAGAGATTCATCGATGTAAATTTGGCAACCATGATTCTTTCTTTGTACGAAGATGGAAAAGTTTTCAAAACTTTTCCTATTGCTGGGAAAGGGCATCCCAAACTATCACCAACTGTTGAGGGGGAGTTTGCTATAAAAACTAAAGAGCTTAATCACTTTTCTACCCTAGCATACGTTTGGATGCCTTATAGCATGCAATTTTATGGAAACTACTTTATACATGCTTGGCCACATTGGCCCAATGGAAATAAATTAACTTCTAAATATTCTGGAGGCTGTGTACGTTTGTTTAATGCTGATGCCGTAGAAGTTTTTGCCTTTGCTCGGATCGGCACTCCGTTTATTGTCCATTCAACACGAGCAACACCGATAGAGCAGATCAAAAGTGGAGACTTAATTAAAATTGCTCCGGATGCGGATTCTTACTTAGTAAAAATAGTAAACGGAAAGTATTTTAAGCGGGTGTTGGATAAAGGAAAGTTCGAAGAATGGTATTCGCATCTTTCATCGGAGAATGTAAAACTTGTTTCGCAAGATGTTTTGGATAGATTCCAGACATCAAGATGGGTTCATTTACCTGGGGAGATTGATATCTACGAACTTAACCCTAATCGGGTAAAACATTTTATGGCTTGTGGGGATAGAGAATGCTGGGATATCTGGAGTATCTATGGATGGGATCCAGATGAGTTATATGTAGTTACGGAAGAGGAACTGAGTTATTACAGACTTGGCCCCGAAATCGATCTTCCGCCGGCACCTTGGGCTGATATATAGTAAGGGCTTTTTATTTTCGCTTTATTTTGTTAACTTTTAATTAATGAGATCGCCGAAAAAATTGATTTTCGAGAAGTTGGAATCTCTTGGACACAGGGGGAATTTTGATGTTTTAATTCCTCCCGTGAATTTTGGGGATTATTCAACGAATGTAGCTTTGGTGATTAAGGCGGAGCCAAAAGATATACGAAGCAAGCTGCAGGCTGACGAGGAAATAAAAGAAGTATTCTCTAAGATTGATGTAGCCTCGAACGGGTTTATTAATTTCTTTTTGTCCGAAAAGTTTTTACAGGGGGCCTTAGCGGATGTAATTAAGGAAGGGCCTAAGTACGGAGATTCTGATTTTGGGAAAGGAGAAAAGATAAATATTGAATTTGTTTCTGCTAATCCGACGGGTCCCTTGACCATAGGGAATGCTCGAGGAGTGTTCGGTGATATATTGGCTAATATTTTAAACAAAGCTGGGTTTAATGTTTCCAGAGAATATTACATTAACGATACGGGTAGGCAGGTAAAGATATTAGGAGAATCGGTTGCACGGAGATATCTGCAATTGGGGGGGAAAGGAATCGATTTTCCTGAAGACAACTACCAGGGAGAATATGTAGTCGACTTGGCGCGTGGAATGCGAGAAAAAAAACTATTTCATGGAGATGAAAATAACTTTGACGATTTATCCGATGCATGCAGAGATTTTGCTTTAGTAAAGATCGTGGGATGGATAAAGGAATCACTAGATAAAATTGGTGTTCGGTTCGATACCTGGTTTTCCGAAAAAAGCTTACACGACGATGGAAAAGTTGATGATGTCTTAAAGGCTTTGAAATTCGGAGACATGGTCTATGAGAAAGATAATGCTACCTGGATGAAGATGGATAAAGAAGATGACGCAGTTATAATCAAAAGCACGGGAGAGCCAACTTATCTTTTAGGAGACCTTGCTTATTCAAAAGATAAATTCAATAGAGGATTTGATGTGATGATAAATATATGGGGATCTGATCACCATGGAGATGTTGCGAGATTGAAACATGGCTTAGTTGAAGGCCTGGGATACAAGCCGGAACAGATTGAGATAATCTTGTATCAGCACGTTACATTAAAGAATGCCGGAAAGATTTCAAAACGAAAAGGACAGTTTGTTTCGCTGGATGAATTGACCGACGAAGTAGGGAAAGATGTGGTGAGATATTTCTTCGCGAGTAAAACAGGGGATACGCATATGGAATTCGATTTGGATCTGGCGAAAGAAGAATCGAAAAACAACCCTGTATTTTATATCCAATACGCAAATGCGAGGATAAATAGCTTATTTAAAAAAGTTGGCGAGGAAAAATTAGAGATTGGGTCTGATTTCTCCAAGCTCCAAGAGAAAGAGGAGGTTAATTTAATAAGGCACTTAGTGCGTTTCCCGGACCTTCTGGAAGATATGGCTGAAAGAAGAGAAATTCATCATTTAACAAATTACACTTTGGATCTAGCAAATCTTTTCCATTCTTTCTACGAGAAACACAAGATACTTACTGCACCGAAAAAAACAGCCGAGGCGCGCCTCGGACTAGTTTTTGGGGTTCAAAATGTATTTAAGATTGCCCTGGGGCTACTAGGAGTTTCTACCCCTAATAGGATGTAGTAATAGAAGAACGATAGCACCAAGCGTGTCAGAACCCAGGTCTAAGATCGTATCATCAAGACTCCCAATACTCATGTACTGACTGTTGTAATAAGAACCAATCCATTCTACAACCTCCCATAGAACGCCGACGGTTAAAGTGGCTCCGATGATGATGAGCCATTTTTTGATCCAAGGGATGTTTTTGGCAGTAATTATTTCATACAGATAGCCGTACATAAATAGAGCTACAAAAAAACCTCCGGCGAAATGATGGACTGTATTGAAGAAGTCAATTTCTAGCCCGATACCCAAAACCACACCTATTAAAAGGTTAGAAAAAAATATGATCGGCAAAGCGATCAGCGCAATTTTTATCTCGCGTTTCACTTTATTCATTAAAACACACTATATGACACGGGTCAAAGTAACGACCTGTTGTTATGTAGCCTTAGAGCCTTTTGGAGTTATGAGTTGAAAAACCCGCCTTTTTGTTGTTAAATAGAATAAACCGATGGCTTTAGATTTGAAGAAAACTGAGAAGGAAGTACTGGATTTTTGGGAGAAAAATAAAATTTTTGAGAAGACCGTAGAAAGAAGAAAGGGCGGTAAGCCTTTCATATTCTTTGAAGGGCCTCCTACGGCCAATGGTCTTCCGGGAATTCATCATTTCCTAGCAAGAGTCTACAAAGATATTTTTCCTCGCTACAAAACAATGCGAGGGTTTTATGTTACGAGAAAAGGTGGATGGGATACTCATGGCTTGCCGGTTGAGATACAAGTTGAAAAAGAGCTGGGATTGAAGAATAAAAAGGAAGTTGAAGAATACGGGATAAGTAAATTTAATAAAAAGGCCAAAGAAAGCGTTTGGAAGTATTTGGCTGAATGGGAAAAGTTTACGCGAGACGTCGGCTTTTGGATCGACTTGGATGATCCATACATTACATACGAACCAAAATATATCGAAAGCCTTTGGAGTATTATAAAAGAATTTGATAAACGAGATCTTTTATATAAAGATTTCCGGGTTGTCCCATATTGTTCGCACTGCGGCACTCCTTTGAGCAGTCACGAAGTTGCTCTGGGGTACAAAGAGGTAGAGGAGACCGCTGTTTATATAAAATTCAGAGTTAAGGGAGAGAAGGATACATATATTCTTTCTTGGACTACCACTCCATGGACACTGCTCGGTAACGTTGCTTTGGCTGTCGGTGAAGATATCGATTATGTGAAAGTTGAAATTGATGATGAGAAACTGATCTTGGCCAAAGCAAGATATGAGGCTTTGGATCTCGGAGGGAAGATTCTTGAAGAAATGAAGGGTAGGGATTTGGTTGGAACGGAATACGATCCCTTGTTTGATATACCCCAACTCCAGTCGGATACTTCATATAAGGTGTACTCAGCTGATTTTGTAACCACAGAAGATGGTTCCGGTGTCGTTCACACTGCTGTTATGTATGGTGTGGAAGATTTTGACCTGGGGATCAAAGTCGGCTTACCTAAAGTTCATACCGTAAACGAAGAGGGAAATTTCGAGGGTGTTGGATATGATCTGGATGGTTTGTGGGTCAAATCCGATGAAGTTGAAGAGAAAATTACGAAATATTTGGAAGATAATAATTTCTTGTTCAAAAGTGGGTTATACAAACACGACTATCCCTTCTGTTGGCGATGTGACTCACCGTTATTGTATTACGCCGCTGATTCTTGGTTTGTTCGCATGACAGCCGTGAAAGATCAGCTTTTGAAGAATAATCAGGAGATAAACTGGGTGCCTTCACATATTAAGGAAGGAAGATTTGGTGAGTGGCTTCATAACGTTAGGGACTGGGTATTCTCTAGAAAGAGATTCTGGGGGACCCCATTGCCAGTTTGGCAATGTGAAGAATGTGACTACAAGAAAGTTGTTGGATCATTGGAAGAGCTTGAAAAGAATGCTTTCAAACCCAAAAATATTTTCTATGGGATGCGACATGGTTTCAGCGAGAAGAATGTGAAAACAAATTTCGTAGCATCTAAGCTGGAACATGATACATATAATCTTTTGCCGAAAGGTGAAGAGCGGGCTAAGAAAGAAGCTGAGAAACTAGAGAAAGAAGGCGGAATAGATATTGTTTACACATCTCCGTTCAAGAGGACGAAACAAACTGCAGAAATTGTTGCAAAGCATTTTGGTGCTGAGATATTCGTGGATGATCGACTTGGAGAAATTGATCATGGTAGCGAATGTGAAGGAAAAACACACTTCGTTTGTTTGAAGGAAGGGCAAGTACCCACCTTTGAAACCAGATTTGGTGATGGAGAGAGCTGGTCTCAACTTAGAACGAGGATGATGGAGGCAATAAAAGAGATTAATAATACCCACGAAGGGAAAAAGATTTTGATTGTCAGCCACGGAGATCCACTTTGGATTTTAAATGGAGCTTTGAATAATTATTCCGGTAAGGAAATTTTGGAGCATAAAGATAAACTTTATTCAGAAGTAGGGGAGGTTAATCTACTAAACTATAGAAATTATCCATACAATGACGATGGAGAATTAGATTTGCATCGACCATATGTCGACGAAATCGAATTGAAGTGTGAAAACTGTGAAGGGAAAGTTAAGAGAGTAGAGGATGTCTGTGATGTTTGGTTTGATTCCGGCTCTATGCCATATGCGCAATGGCACTATCCTTTCGAGAATAAAGATAAATTTAAAGAACAATTTCCAGCCGACTATATCGCGGAGGGGATAGACCAAACTAGAGGCTGGTTCTATACATTAGTCGCAGTAGCAACTGCCCTAGGCTTGGGTCCGGCATTTAAGAATGTAATATCACACGGGCTAGTTTTGGATGACAAGGGTAAGAAAATGTCGAAGACCAAGGGGAACGTCGTAGATCCTAACGATGCGATGGATAAATTTGGTGCAGACACCATACGTTGGTATTTCTATACAGTGAACTCTGCAGCAGAGAGTAAGTTGTTCGCGATGAAAGATGTTCAGGCCAAAATGAGAGGATTTATGATGACTCTCTTGAACTCCGTCAGATTCCTTGAGTTATATGTAAAAGACGATGTAGGACAAGCTCACGGGGATGTGGGCGATGCCATCTTGGATCGTTGGATCGTTTCAAAACTCAACAGTCTGATTTCCGATGCCACAGATAAATTGGAAGAATATGACGCAACAAGTGCAGCAAGAATGATCGAAGATTTTGTAATAGAAGATCTATCCAAATGGTGGATCAGAAGATCGAGAGGAAGATTCCAAAATCCAAAATCTGATGAAGACTATGCCAAGGCATTGAAGACACTTCGGTTTGTTCTGTTGGAGCTTGATAAAATTATTGCTCCGTTTACTCCGTTCTTGGCGGAGAATTTACATAAAAGATTACACTTTGGCTCGTCTCCTGGTACTGAATCTGTCCACATGCATGATTGGCCCGGAGTAGATCGGAGGGTAATCGACAAAACGTTGGAAGAGAAAATGGATTTTGTCAGAGATATCGTCACAGAAGGATTGGCCATAAGAAAAGATAAACAAATTAAGGTTAGACAACCTCTTGCCAAATTCCATGTTAAAAGTAATCGGTTTGGTGAATTGGAAAGTGAGTTGTTGGATTTGGTTAAAGATGAATTAAATGTGAAAGAGGTAACTTACAAGAAAGCAGATATTGATTTAGAAGTTGATTTGGATACGGAGATAACTGCCGGGTTAAGACACGAAGGATGGGCGAGAGAGTTCATGAGACAAATTCAGGAAATGAGAAAAGAAGGAGGATACAAATATGACGAAAAAGTTTATGTTAAGTGGAATACCGAAGATGATGTATTAGCTGGAGCTATACGAAACTATCAAGACGCAGCTGTTCAGAAAACGGTATTGAAAGAATTGAGCGAAGGGAAAATTGAAGGAGTATATGACGTTGAAAGAGAATTTGATATAGAAACGGGTAGAAAAATACAAATTGCTATTAAAAAATGATAGCAGTGGTTTTGAAAAAAACAGATAAAGACGAGTATGATCAATTAGTTTCTTGTTATTCGCCTGAGCTAGGGAAATATATATTTGTTGCTAAAAGTGCCTTAAGGGCATCTTCGAAACAGGCCTTGCATTTAGACGTTTTGAATCTTATTGAGTTTTCTCCAGTCGAGGGCAAACACAAGTTGATCATAACCGGAGCCGATAGTGTAGAAACGTTTGGAAACATAAAATCTTCTGTTAGAAAATTGGCGAATGCCTTTTTGGTATTGGAAGCCTTTGATAGACTTGTCCCTTATGCGCAAGCAGATGAAAGTCTCTGGGATTTCCTTCTGAAGTTTCTATATGGGCTTGAAAGAATTGATGAAAGCAACGTCGTTAACTATATGAGGGAGACAAAAAAGGCTATCTCCAATATCCTTGGATATGGCGATCAAGACCTAGATATTTTATTTTCCGATGTCTGGGGTAATAGAATGTGCTCACTAAAGTTTATAAAACAGTTGAGTCCAGAGTTTTAAAGAGATAAAATATAAGTATATGGATGATTTCGAAGTAAAACCATTAGATCCGAATCCACCCAGCGAGTCGACACCGCAAATTCCGTCGATGGAGCCGCTAACTCCGTCGACTCCTCAAGCACCACCACCCTCGATGTCGCAGCTTGAGACCAAGCCTCCTGGTGGAGGGATTCTTTCTAAATTAAGTCCTATGAAATGGGTATTATTAATCCTAGTATTCGGGGTCGTAGCGGTTGGTCTTGTCATTATGTTCTCAGGTTCGTTTAGTGAATCGAGAATTGTCTTGGAGATTGAAGGACCGGGGCAAATTCAGTCCGGCGAGGAAGTGACATTTAAGGTCCATTACAGGAATGGCTCCGATGTTAAATTAGAAAATGTTAAATTCTCCTTTACATATCCGATTGATTCCGTGGTTCTTAAAGACGGACAGATTAGAGAAAGTTTAGTGGAGAATATACAGCTTGATTCTCTTTCTTCGGGAGACGAAGGAGATTTTGAATTCAAGGCATACATCGTCGGTGATACCGGAGATGCAAGAGTTGCCAGAGCAGTGCTTTCATACAAGCCGTCAGATGTTAGATCTGAATTTGATAAGAAAGCCGATCTTTCGACCACAATTACTTCTTTCGCGGTCCCGCTGACTTTAAGCGCACCGCCCAGCGCTATTTCAGGTCAAGAAGTTATATACACTCTGGATTATAGAAATGAATCCGACGGAGATTTTGAAGACCTAAGAATAAAGTTTAAGTATCCTGAAGGGTTTACCCCAATAAGTTTTAGTCCTTCTCCTGATATCGGCACTGACATATGGAGAATACCTTCTCTTAATAAAGGAGCCGGTGAGAGAATAAGAGTGACGGGGAATATGATAGGGAGAGAAGACGAAGATAAAACCGTGAGCGTTGTTTTGCAAAGAGAAGTTGATGGCAACAATATTGATTTCGAGAGAACTAAGAGTACTACTGTGATTTCAAGTCCGCCACTATTGATTAATATAACACTCAATAATCGCGCAGATTATATCGCTAAACCTGGAGACAATCTAAGATACAAAGTATCATTTACCAACACCTCTCGTTCTACTCTAACCGGGGTTAATCTGAATGTTAAACTTGATGGAGATGCTTTCGATTTTTCGACATATACCGGCGATGGTTTCTTGAATTCTGATACCAGGACTATATCGTGGAATGCTTCAAATATTCCTGCACTTGCGAATCTCCAATCCGGGCAATCAGCAGAGGCACAATTTGTAGTGAGATTGAAGGAGCCACTTCCTATAGGGGGTAGTGCTAAAAATTTCTTTGTTAAGGTAATTGCTTCGCTTGAGACTACAAATGTTCCAAAAGAATTTGGACTAGATGAACTAGTTGTTAGCCAAGATCTGTTAACTAAAATTGCTACAGTTTTGAATTTCAACCAAACAGCTCACTACAATGATCCGGCCGCCGGGTTTTCCAATACTGGTCCAGTTCCTCCGAATGTAGGAGCACAAACCACATATACTATCCACTGGACGATAGATGGTACATCTAATGATGTGGTTAACGCAAGAATCATAGGATTTCTGCCCCCAGGAGTGGTTTGGACTGATAATGTGACAGTGAATGCTAATCAGCCTGCAGTGACGTATGAACCCGGTACAGGAAGATTGATTTGGAATTTAGAAGTTGTGCCGGCGGGGACTGGGACTTCGCTGCCTCGATATCAAGCGATTTTCCAAGTTGCTATTACACCAACGAATGCACAATTGGGTAGAGAGGTTGAGTTAATACGAAAATCCGAGTTCGAAGGACAAGACGGATTTACCAAAGATAATATACAAAAATTTGCCTTTCCGCTAACTACCGATGATATAGTTGACCAAAGAGGTAAGGGTGAAGTAGAGTAGCGCTACCATGAAAGATAATTTACTCGACAAAGTATCGGCTTTAGCCAAGAGAAGAGGTTTTATATTCCCGGGATCTGAGATCTACGGGGGACTTGCTAATTCTTGGGACTACGGGCCTCTTGGAGCGGAACTGAAGAAAAACATTAAGAAACTCTGGTGGAAGAGATATGTTCATGATCGTGAAGATATTGTTGGTATTGATGCCGCTTTAATAATGAATACCAAGGTTTGGGAAGCTAGCGGGCACTTAAGTGAGTTTGTTGATCCATTGGTTGAATGCAAAAAATGTCACAAAAGATTTAGAGAAGATCATCTCGAGAAAAAGGAATGCCCGGATTGTGAGGGGCTTTTAACAGCACCCAAACAGTTCAATATGATGTTTAAAACCAATCTGGGTCCTGTTGAGTCGGAAGACAGTACTGTATATCTCCGACCGGAAACCGCGCAGGCGATGTTCGTTAATTTCAAGAATGTTTTAGACACAACAAGGCAAGTCATTCCTTTTGGCATCGCTCAAACGGGAAAGGCTTTTCGTAATGAGATTACTCCTGGTAATTATATTTTCCGAACTCGTGAGTTTGAGCAGATGGAAATTGAGTATTTTATCCCAAAGCCAAAATCGGATAAAGAATGGCAAAAACATTTTGAGGATTGGAGAAAAGATATGTTGGGCTGGATGGAGCTAGTAGGTATTGATATGTCTAAGATAAGTGAGCTCGATGTTCCCCAGGAGGAACTTGCACATTATTCTAAGAAAACTGTGGATTTTGAATTTGATTTTCCTTTTGGGAGGGATGAGCTTTATGGCTTAGCGTATCGAGCGGATTTTGATTTAAAGAATCACGAAGAAAATTCCAAAGAGAATTTGAAATATAAAGATATTGAAACCGGTGAAGAATACTGGCCTCATGTAATTGAGCCAACTTGGGGTGTTGATAGAACAGTATTGACTGTTTTGTTGAGTGCGTACCACGAAGATGGGAAGAGGGTAGTGATGAAGTTGAAGCCGGAACTTGCACCATACAAAGTTGCAGTATTTCCTCTCGTAAAAAATAAACCGGATGTGGTTAATAAGGCTCGAGAAGTTTTTGATGGGTTAAAGAAAAAGGCTCCTGCAATTTGGGATGACAGAGGCAATATCGGTAAAAGATATTTCAGTCAGGACGAAATCGGTACTCCGTATTGTGTAACTGTTGATTACCAAACTCTCGAAGATGGCACAGTCACTATTCGTGACCGAGATACTGCTGAGCAAGAGAGAGTTAAAATAGAAGACCTGGAAAGTAAATTAAATTTCTAATGGAATTTTACAAACACACGTATGACAATAAATTAAGGCTGATCACTGCCCCCCTAAAGGGGACTAATGCGATTACCGTTTTAGTTTTGGTTGGAACCGGTTCTAAATATGAAACGAAAGACATAAACGGGATTTCTCATTTTCTAGAACACATGATGTTCAAGGGAACCGAGAAAAGGCCTTCCGCTTTGGATATCTCTAAAACTCTAGATGGGGTTGGCGCTGTCTATAATGCCTTCACTGGACACGAATATACTGGTTATTATATAAAAGCGAGCAAAGACAAACTAGATTTAGTAATGGATATTATTTCCGATATCTTTTTGAATTCAAAGTTACCCCAAGAAGAGATTGAGAAGGAAAGACACGTAGTTGTTGAAGAAATAAATATGTATCAAGATAATCCCGCACAAGATATTCATAATAGATGGACCGACCTTTTGTATGGCGATCAGCCAGCGGGTTGGCATATTGCGGGTGATAAGAAAACGGTTATGGGATTTAAAAGAGACCAGTTTGCTGATTATTTTAATACACATTATTTCGCAGGAAATTCCATAGTCGTAGTAGCGGGGGATGTTGAACATGAGGATATAAAAGGAAAAGTAGCAGATTATTTTGCTGGTGTACGAGAACAAGAGGGCTTAGTTAAAGAACCAGTGGTTGAGAAGCAAGATGAACCAAAAATTTCGCTTATCAGCAAGAAAACAGACCAAACACATTTTCTGGCCGGTTCACGTGCATATGATTTATTCCATCCGAAAAAGCCGACATTGAAACTTCTGTCAGTTATTCTGGGCGGGGGAATGAGCTCAAGGTTGTTTGTCGAGGTAAGAGCGAAAAGAGGATTGGCATATGCCGTTTACTCAAGTGCTGATTCTTTAACCGATCACGGATATTTTGCTACCTATGTAGGAGCCAATAACGAGAAAGCCTTGGAGGCAGTCAAGGTTGTGTTGGATGAGTATAGGAAGATGAAAGAAGAGCTGGTTCCCGAAGAGGAGCTCAGAAAAGTTAAAGATATGATTAAGGGAAGGGTGGCTATTTCACTGGAGCAGTCAGATGAAGTAGCTGGATATTTCGGAGAACAGGAATTATTGGAGAATAAAATTTTGACGCCGGAGGAGAAATTAGAGAGAATAGAGAGAGTAACAGTACAAGAGATACAAGAAGTTGCTAACGATATTTTCACCAACGAGAAACTTAACCTTGCATTAATCGGACCAGTTGAAGATGAGTCCGAGTTAAAAAAATTATTAAAACTCTAACGAGTTGAAAGGAGGGAAACTATGTCCCAAAGCCAGAGTGTAGAAATTTCTACAATTTCATTCGTAAAATTTATTTTGATATTTGTTTTTGCGGCGCTACTTTATTTATTAAGGGACGTTATCGCGATTTTAGCTTTGGGAATTATTATTGCCGCTGCAATAACTCCTTTTGGAAACTGGCTGGATAAAAGAAAATTCCCACGACTACTAGGGGTCTTACTTTTATATTTAATGGTTCTGGGACTTTTTGTATTTTTTGTCTCTTTGGTTACGCCGGTGATTTCTGAGGATATCGGACAGTTGGCTGAGAATATTCCGGTTCTATTAGAAAGAATATCTCTCACTCTTGATGTTGCCCAAGAGGGCTCTTCGAGATTTTATGATGTCGTCGCTGAGGTACAAAACATTCTGGATACTCTTTCGGTTTCTTTGCAGCAATCTTCCCAGCTAGGATTTAGTTTGATCGTTGGGTTATTCGGAGGAATCATTTCCTTTGTCAGTATAATTTTGATCTCATTCTATTTATCAGTAATGAAGAAAGGTATCGATACTTTTCTTGTCGCGGTTACGCCAAAGAAATATGAGGCTTATGTTCTGGACCTTTGGAAGAGAACGGAGGACAAAGTTGGAAGATGGTTGCAGGGACAGCTTTTGCTGGCCCTGGTGATTGGGCTAGCGGTATATATTGGCTTGTCGCTCCTCGATGTTAAATTTGCTTTGATCTTTGCGATCTTTGCCATGATCTTGGAATTAGTTCCTAATGTAGGACCGGTTATTGCCGCCATCCCCGCTGTTATCATAGCGTTTCTCCAAGATCCGGCCTTAGGAGTATGGGTTTTGATGCTTTATGTTATCATCCAGCAGGTAGAAAATCATATTCTTGTTCCAGTAGTGTTGGGCAAGTCAATTGGATTAAATCCTGTAGTCGTTGTCATAGCCTTGCTCTCCGGAGCGAAACTTGGCGGGATTGTCGGTTTAGTCTTAGCTGTACCAGTAGCGGCTGTCGTAGTTGAGATCATAGATGATATAGCTAGAAAAAAAGGAGGGGAACTTAATGTCTAATTTTTATGTAATAGGAACACCAATAGGAAATCTAGAAGACGTTAGCCTAAGAGCACTCTCAGTACTGGCTAACGTCAATTTTATATTAGCCGAAGATACCAGGGTTACTAAAAGGTTGTTGGAGAGATATAATATACAGGTTAAGAAATTAATAAGTTATCATCAGCATAGCGATATTAAAAAGATAAATCAGATTATCAAAATTGCTCAGAGCGAAGACATTGTGATGGTATCTGATGCAGGCACTCCAGGGATTAGTGATCCGGGTGGGAAACTAATAAAGGAGTTGGTTGAAAAAGTTCCTAATCTGAAGATAATACCTATTCCCGGTCCTTTTGCCGCAGCCGCGGCTTTGTCTGTATCCGGTTTTCCTGCTGACAGGTTTGTTTTTATGGGGTTTCCTCCTCACAAAAAGGGAAGAGAGACATTCTTTAAAAGACTTGCCAGCTATGATCAAACTGTTGTATTTTATGAGTCGCCGCACAGGATAATGAAGGCATTGGGATCGTTAGTCCCTTTTATGCGAAAACTGGTTGTTGCAAGAGAATTAACCAAACAGTTTGAAACGATATATAGAGGTGAGGCGGAAGAGATTTTGCGGGAACTGGGAGACAACCCAAGAGGGGAGTTCGTTGTCGTAGTCTCTTCGAGTAAATTATGAACAAATTTTATATCACAACCGCGATTGCTTACGTAAATGCTAAACCGCACATTGGTTTTGCTTTGGAGCTTCTGCAGGCAGACGTTTTAGCCAGATATAACAGGCTTCTAGGGAAGGAAGTTTTTTATTTAACAGGTACCGATGAGCATGGGGCAAAGATCGTGAGAGCTGCTGAGGCGCAGAAAAGGGATGTAAGAGAATTTACCAATGAGATCGCAGATGAATATGAGAAACTCACCGATGCTTTAAATATTACCAACGATGATTTTATCAGAACTTCAGATAAAGAGAAGCACTGGCCCTCTGTTCAAAAAATTTGGAAAAAATTGGTGGAGGCAGGAGATTTGTATAAGAAAAACTACAAAGGCTATTATTGTGTTGGACATGAAGCTTTTGTAAAGAAAAGCGATTTGAAAGGTGGACTATGTCCTGATCACGGAGCTGAACCGGAAATCATCGAAGAAGAAAATTGGTTTTTTAAACTAACCAAATATACGAATGTAATAAAAGAGAGAATTAAAAGCGGGGAATTCAAGATTGTTCCCGAGACCAGACAGAACGAGATGTTAAGGTTACTTGAAGACGCGGAGGACGTGAGTTTCTCTAGGCCGTCAGAAGATTTAAAATGGGGAGTACCTGTCCCCGATGACCCAACACAAACTATGTATGTTTGGGCCGATGCTCTTACGAATTATGTTTCTGCTTTAGATTACGCTAATGAGGGAGAGTTATATAAAAAGTTTTGGCCAGCGGATGTTCATCTGATAGGGAAAGACATTACACGATTCCATGCGATTTTCTGGCCAGCAATTTTATTGTCTGCTGGGCTGCCTTTACCCAAAGCACTTTACGTCCATGGGTTTATAACCGCAGACGGACAAAAGATGTCTAAGACTTTAGGTAATGTTATTGATCCTTTTAATCTGGTTAAGAAATATGGAGTTGATGCTGCACGATACTTTCTGCTAAGAGAAATTCCCTCAGGTGAAGATGGAGATTTCTCGTACAAGAAACTGGAGGGGAGATACAATGCTGATTTGGCAAATACTTATGGGAACCTAGTAAGCAGAACACTGGCTTTGATTGATAAGCATTTGAGCGGTGAGCTCATCTACGAAGAAGATATAGTAGATAAGGAGATAAAGGGTAAGATCGCTGATATTATTCACAAATACCATGAGCAGGTAAATAATTTTGGTTTGCACGAAGCTGCAGCTAGTACGTTTAGTCTTTTGGATATTGCCAACGCATATATCGACGAGAAAAAGCCTTGGGCTTTAGTAAAAGAAGATGAAGCTAGTTTTCTAGCTGTAATGACGACAATAACCAAACTGGTTTTGACTGCCTCTTGGTTGATCTACCCATTTATACCGGAGACATCAGAGAAGGTCTTTGATCTGTTTGGTGCAGAAAATAAATTCCCGCCGGAGGGGCTTGATGAAAGAAAGTTTGCAATAAAGCCTGACAGAGAAGCTTTGTTCCCAAAGATTAATGGATAAATATTATTTAATTGATTCTCACACGCATCCTCAATTCCCACAGTACGATAAAGATAGGGAAGAGGTGATTCGCCGAAGTCTCGATAAGGGTATCGGGATGATTTGTGTTGGAACAGATTGGAAGATGTCGCAGAAGGCAGTTGAGCTGGCCCATAAATATGACGGAATTTATGCTTCGATTGGACTGCATCCAAATGACGATGAAGAATTTGATTACGAAAAATATTTAGAATTAGCAGAAGACGATAAAGTTGTTGCGATAGGAGAAACAGGCCTGGATTATTATAGAACTAAAGGAGAAGAAAATTTAAAAAAACAAAAAGAAAAATTTGAATTACAGATCAAGCTGGCTAGGGAAGTGGGGTTGCCGCTGATAATCCATTGTCGAGATGCATACGAGGACACGTTTTCTATGCTAAGTCAAGAGAAGGGGGTGAGGGGAGTGATGCATTCTTTTTTGAGTTCTGTCAAGAACGCGGAAAAGTTCCTCGACCTGGGTTTCTATTTAGGGTTCAATGGGATCATTACGTTTGCGCGAGATTATGATAAAGTTATTACATCAACACCTTTAGGAAAAATGCTTATTGAGACCGATGCCCCCTTCTTGGCACCGGAACCATATAGAGGAAAACGTAATGAATCTCTATATGTAGAACATGTTTGTGAAAAACTGGCAACATTACTAAACATTGATAAAAAAATTGTTGCGACACGAACTGTGGATAACTCAAAAAGGCTTTTTAGGGTATAGGGGATATGAAATACGATCCAATAAAAATTGAAAAGAAGTGGCAGAAGCACTGGAAAGAAAAGAAATTCAGTGAAGTTAAGGATTCAGTCGAAGATAAAGTTAATCATATGATTTTGACTGAATTCCCCTACCCGTCTGGGAACCTGCACATCGGTCATTGGTATGCTTTCGCATTGCCGGATATTTTAGTTCGGCATTTAAAGATGAAGGGAAAACTTAATGTACTATACCCTATCGGTTTTGATGCATTTGGTTTGCCTGCCGAGAATGCTGCTATAAAACACGGAGTAAACCCCAGAAAGTGGACCAAAGACAATATTGCCTATATGACCAAGCAATTCGGGTCTATGGGAGCCTCCTTTGACTGGTCTCGTATGGTTTCGACCATTGACCCCGAATATTATAAATGGACTCAATGGTTGTTCCTCCAGTTTTATGACAAAGGATTGGCATATAAAGATAAAACGATAGTTAATTGGTGTCCCTCTTGCAAAACTGTTTTGGCTAACGAGCAGGTAACTGGAGCAGGGACTTGTGAGAGGTGCGACACAGAAGTTGTTCGAAAAGAATTGGCGCAATGGATGTTAAAGATTACCGAGTATGCCGAACGATTAATCGACGATTTGGATTATGTTGATTGGCCGGAAGCGATTAAAATTGCTCAAAAAAATTGGATTGGTAAGTCGGAAGGAGCGGAAATCGAGTTCTTAGTCCCCAACTCCAAAGAAACGATAAGGGTGTTTACTACTCGACCCGATACGCTTTTCGGCGCTACATATTTTGTTTTGGCTCCGGAACATCCAATGGTTGAGAAATTTACGACAGAGGAAAATAAAAAAAGTGTAGAAGAATATATCGAAGAATCAAAAAGAAAATCGGAAAGGGAGAGGCTGCATACAGACAAAGAGAAGACGGGAGTGTTTACCGGCGGTTATGTATTTAATCCGGCAAACAACGAGAAGATTCCTGTTTGGATTGCTGATTATGTGATGACAGGGTATGGCACCGGAGCGATTATGGCTGTCCCTGCGCATGACGAGAGGGACATGGAATTTGCGAAGAAATATGACTTACCTATCATCGAAGTGATTGATGAGGACAGCAAGATGACAAATTCCGGCAAATATGACCGGCTACCTTCTTTTGAGGCGAGACAGAAGATGACGGAGGATTTAAAAGAAAAAGGTTTGGCTAGTTTTCAGACGAACTACAAGCTTCATGACTGGATTATCTCCCGACAAAGATACTGGGGAGTCCCAATCCCAATGATCAATTGTTCTAAATGCGGCTATCAGCCTGTGAAGGAAGAAGATCTACCCATTGATTTGCCAGAGCTTGAAGATTACAAACCGTCGGATGACGGACGCTCTCCTTTGGCCAAAGCTGGAGAGTGGGTGAAAGTGAAGTGCCCGAAGTGTAATGGGGAAGCCGAAAGAGAAACTGATACCATGGATACTTTCGTTGATTCATCGTGGTACTTTTTGAGATATGCGGATCCTAAGAATAAGGATAAGTTTGCTGACGAGAAGAAGGTAAAAAAATGGTTACCAGTCCCCTTGTATCTCGGCGGGTCAGAACATAATACGATGCACCTTCTTTATTCCAGATTTTTTACGAAAGTAATTAATGATTTAGGATACATTGATTTTGTAGAACCGTTTATAAAACGCGTGAATCGTGGATTTATTATTGACCCTACAACTAAACAGAAGATGTCTAAGTCGAAAGGGCTGGCTGTTGATCCTGGCGAGGAGGTCAAAAAATATGGAGCGGATACCGTGAGAATGTATTTGGCTTTCATGGCTCCATACGAACAAGGCGGCCCGTGGGATCCGCTTGCTATCAATGGAATATATAGATTTCTAAATCGTATTTGGAGTTTTGTTGAAAGACCCAAAGAGACCAAAGGAGAATTGGATTCGGAAAAATTAGAATACGTATTTAACTATGCGATTAAGAAAGTTAGTGAAGATATAGAGAGTTTGAGTTTCAATACGGGCATCAGTGAATTAATGAAATTACTCAATGAGATTGAAGGATATGAGATTTCAAACGAAAAGAAAAAAATCTATCTTCAACTATTACATCCATTTGCCCCGCATATATCAGAGGAGCTGTGGGAGATTGTAGGAGAGAAGAAATCTATTTCTCTATCCGAATGGCCAAGATACAATCTTAAATTATTGAAGCAGAAAAAAGTAGATATCGTAGTTCAATTTAACGGGAAAGTGCGAGGAACTGTTGAAGTTGATCTCGACCTGGAACAAGAAAAATTACAAAACCTTGTTCTCTCGCAGGAAAAATTTGCAAAATATGTCGAGGGCAAGGGAATCAAAAAAGTAATTGTTGTACCAAATAAAATTATTAATTTTGTAATATGAAAAAACTAATTTTGTTCATAATTGCTTTTGTGCTCGTAATACCCGGATATTTATTAATGGGGCTAAATGCTCGGGCAATAGTTCCGGACGACCATGACCCCGTCGGATGGCTTGACACGGCCACATGCGAAGCAATTGAAGGTTGGGCCGTAGATAAAGACACACCCACCGACTCGATAGCCGTCCACATCTACAAAGACGGACCA
>SDBT01000720.1_pt1 | contig 53922 bp, 75 predicted proteins | sample 2277101 | NCBI WGS metagenome assembly SDBT01 (sample SAMN10404973, study PRJNA504765) | marine sediment metagenome | isolation source: marine sediment core GS10_PC15, 103 cmbsf | place: Arctic Ocean: Southern Knipovich Ridge | collected 2010 | reverse complement strand
AGATTCCTTGCTGGTCGGTGGACGATTGCGACTGTAGCTCTCAGTCTGGCTACTCTAATGGAGGCTCAGAGGGTTGTCTTGATCGGTGTCGACATGGGTGCCCCTGGAGGAGAGTTCTATTCCAAGAAGGTTGGTGGCGAAGCTCCTGGACGTCAGCTTTCGATGATGGGGCAATGGCGTAAGTGGTTGCAGTATGGGTTTCGACAGGGTTTCTGGCCGATCGACGTGGTGACGGTCTCACCTCACTTTCATGCGTTCTGTCCTGGGACTCCTGTACGTTCAATCTCGATCGAGGAGTCACTACCGCTACTATGATCATCGCAGCTTCTCCTTACGTTCCTTCTAAGCAGCTGGGCACTGCCTACAATCAGTTCATGGAACGGCTTTGGTCTGATGACTGGGGATGCCTCATCGACCATGATGCCATGTTTACGACCACTGTGTGGCATGACCAGATGGTTGAAGCGATCAATGCGAAGCCGGATGCTGGTTTGTTTGTACCTCGCACGAATCGCATCGGGTGTGGGTGGATGAAGTTGCCCGGGGTGAGTCCCAAGAATCACGACATGCTGTATCACAGGAAGGTCGGCTGGGATCTTTCGGGGAAGCATGGTGGCGACGTGTTGACGGACGTCACCATATGGGAAGAGCAACCTAGTAAGAAGCCATTGTCCGGGGTCCTGATGCTGATCTCCAAGAAGGTCTGGAAGCTTGTTGGTGGTTTCAAGCCTGGGTTCTTGACGGTCGACAACGACATGCATGCACGCATCAGGAAGGCTGGTCTCAAGGTGTACCTCATGGAGAGCGTGTATCTATACCACTACTACAGAGCCATGGGCCGTGGAACTTGACCGATGGTGGGCTTCTCTGTAGTCTTAGGCCGTGTGGAGCGGTTTCTGAAGAATCTCTGGCGTGGAGGTGGTTACCATGAAACGACTTCGGCTGTTCTTAGCCCTCACCTTGTTTCTCTTCGCTGCTGCTGGTTGTGCATCCTGGTTCCAGGATCGAGTAGATCATAAGGATGCGAAGATCGAGGCGCTCGAGGAGGAGCGTCGGGCGGCTACGACCGATGAGGAGCGCAAGCGGCTTGACGACCGGATTGCTAGCGAGATGGACGATCGTGACGCGTCACTTGGTGGGGCTCTTGAAGAACAGAAGAACAAGCAGGCTCTTTTGATGGCTCTGATTGCCATGGGTACTGGTGGACTCAAATGGGTCGCAGGAACGGCAGCGAAAGGATTGGTGTGATGTCTAAATGGTTTTCCAACTGGTCGAAAAAATTGACAGCGTTCCTCGTGACGATCGGCGTGATCCTGCTCAACAAGCAGCTCGATATAGGTCTCGGCGAGAACGACATCTACGCTATCACTGGTGGTCTTGGTGCTTACACCGTAGGTCAAGGGTTAAGCGACTTCGGTAAAGGCAAAGCTATCGTCGAAAATGGCCACAAGACGAAGGTCGCTGGATGAAGATTCTTTGGCTGAACTTTGAGCGGTGGGGGTGTGCCGGTGGGAGGTGGTTTGTGGCTCTACGGATCTACCGCCACGGATGGAAGTGGACACCGTTCGTGTGGCTGAAGAGGCGCTATAGGTACAGGAAGGTCTAAGCCCCCGTGCCAATCCTGAAGGATTACTCGATCCCTCGGCATGGGGAGGACTACGCCAAGCCGATGGTCAGCGTCGTCATGCCTGTGAGGAACGAGCACCCACAGGTCATCACGACGATGCTCTGTCTGACTGAAGAGCTTGAGTATTGGGGGTATCCCTACGAGTTCATCATCGTCTCGAATCAGAGCGACGATTGTACTCCAGAGGTTCTCGAGGATCGTTTTCGGCATTGGATAAAGGACTCTCGACTTCGAGTAGTCTACTTTGATGAACGGCCTGCCTGTTGGGACGCTCGCAATAAAGGTATCGAGGTAGCTCGAGGACAGGTCCTCATCGTCTGCGATGCCCATATGTCAGTCGCTCACGGGACGACTCATGAGATGATCCAGTTGTGGTTGCGCAATGGCGGCATGTGGTTCTCCGCATCTCAGATGTGGGGTGATCCTAAGAATGTTCGTCTCTATGGATATGACTTGAAGATTGAGGAGAAATTTTGGGGCAATCTTTGTCGCTACATTCCTCAAGAAGTCTTCACGAATGGGACTCCCCAGCCATACACGATACCGATGGCGCAGTTCTCTTTCTTCATGCTTGGTCGAGAAGAGTTTTTAGAGACTCGTGGTTTTCATCCTAAGTTTGAATGCTACGGGGGTGGAGAGCCTTACCTGTCATTCAAGTGGTGGCTTCTCGGGAAGAAGATCTGGATGTGGCCGCAGGGACTTGTTCGTCATGCCTTCGGTCTGAACCCGACCTGGCGTGATTGGAATGATCGTATGACCTATCGAGGACAGCTTGTTCGTGGTAAGGGGATTCTTTCTAAGGGGTTGACTCCTGAACCTGGCGACAAGTTACTGGGTTATGGCAGGAACTATTCCTGGAACAACGATCAGCTTTGGTACAATTTCCTGCTTTGTGCGTACGTGATTGGTGGAGAGAAGTGGCTTGAGCAGCGCTACCAACGTTACAGGCAGCAGTGCAAAAAAGTTGAGCGCTATCTGGAGAATCTTGACAAGCTCCGTGCGCGTGCTTTCGCTGATGGTAAAGAGGATCGAGAATGGATATCCACACGTCAAGTTTGTTCTTTCGATGAGCTGATATCTGAGGCCCCTTGGAAGGTCGTGTAGGAATTTAATCGGAGACAAAACCATGCCTAGTTACGCTGCTATACGTGTAAAGATTGGTCTAAGATTAAACAAGCGAGCAAAGTATCCTGACTTCAACTTACTTCCTATCGTCATCTCATCTGGTCAGGACTGGTCACTATATATCGACAAGGAAGGTTCTGGTTGGAAGTATGACAATGTCTCTGGACATAGTGACGATTCTCCGACAAGCCCGCGTGGTCAGCACTGGGGAGTTCTTTTGATTCCGGAGCAGTTTGCTATCGAGTCCGTCGCACAATTTCCGACTCTATGTCAGCGGATGACTGAGGTTCAAACCGAACAGTTTTACGACGAAGATTATGCCGTAGAGTTTGAGGATGATGAGATCGATGAGACCATCTTGTCAAAGATCAAACTGAAACAAGATCTAGGCATTCGATTGACCGCAACCGATACGAATGCTCTTGATCCAACTCACAAACAACCAGGAGTGCGCGAAAATTATTTTAGAAAAGTCTGGGTTCGTTACAAGTCTAAGCGGAACATCACATTCGTGGAGCCAACTTGAGAATCCTCGTCTCGATTCCTAATACTGGATGGATTCACAAGCATGTTTTTGTGGCAGCATCGAAGTTGCTCAATGATCCTCGATATGACGTGCATGTTATTATTCCGACACATAGTCCTTACGAGAATAATCTTCATCATATTGTTAAAGACTTTGTAAGTGGAGAATGGGATTTTTGGCTCAATATTGATGCTGACAATCCGCCGATGAGGAATCCATTAGATCTCGTAGACCTAGACAAGGCGGTTATTGGACTGCCTACTCCTGTCTGGCACTATACGGCAAAAGAGAAGGAGCGTCCGCTTTACTGGAACGCCTACGATTATGCCCCGGAAGAAGATGCATACCGAGAGCATCAAGATCGCGAAGGCTTACAGAAAGTAGATGCCGTGGGGTCTGGATGTTTCCTCGTAGCGCGACGCGTTTTTGAAAACGAGCGAATGCGTCGAGCACCGTTCCAGAGGACGTACTATGAAGATGGGACGGTCCATAAGGGGAACGACATAGCTTTTTGTGAGCGGGCCCGTGATCAATCCTTTGAAATCTGGTGTCACTACGATTACCCCTGTATGCATTTCAATGAGCTAGAACTTGGAGAAGTGGTGCGGGCTTTCAGGGGGCTCTACGAGTAATGGATACGATCGCAGGTTGGAAGATACTCTATAACGATGGGACTGTGATCACGTCTAGAGAATCGTCATGGCACACGAGCAAGAGCGATGGAGTTTTGATCGTCAGTATCTACTTCAAAAAGGACTACAGAAGGTATACCGACAACAAGTGGGTGACGGAAAATTACAAGGAAGAGTTTCTGTCGGAAGATTATTACTGGATGGATCCTGAAAAGACTATCAGTTGTGGCTCAGCCAAAGACGTTCCAGAGGCTCTTTCAGATGGGGCTGTCAAGACGGGAATTCTGATTCAAGACGGGTCCTGGCTTGAGCTCTACAACTCCTTCCATGAAGATCGGATCTGGTAGATGTCCCTTGAGGTGAAGATCGGAACATTTGTGAAGCCCACCGGGGCTGCTCCTGTATCCCAGACGATCGATACAGGAGGGACGGAGCGCATCAAAGTTCTGATCATGTGGTCGACCTTTCAGACATCGGAAGGAAAGACCACGGAGTCCAGACAGTCGTGGGGATGCACTGAAGAACTGAGCACCACTGATTTCGAATCGAAGTCAGTCGCGATTGCTGGTGTAGACGGATCTGACAATTCTAACATCAGCAGTGGGTTTACTAATCATGCCTTGACGCTGGTCACTGGCAGCGAGGTTCTTGTTGCTCAATGTGACGTGACTGAATTTGGGTCTGGGGCAGACGTCGGTAAATTCACGTTGAGCTGGAGTACGAACGACTCCAACGCGTCAATCATTCACTACATGACGATTGCCGGAACTGACCTTACAGATGCCAAGGTCGGTGAGTTTATATCGAACACTTCTACCGGGAATCAAGACATCACTGGGGTTGGGTTCGATCCTGCAGCTGGGGATATTCTGCTTCTATTTGCCACCAACACAACCAGCACAGGAGATTCTATCACTGCAGGTGGAGACTTGTCGTTTGGCTTTGCTATGAGTTCGACTGCAAGACAGTGCCACGAGTGTACAGCAAACGACGATGAGATGATGGGCAACGCGAATTCCGTGAAGAGTCAGCGCACGGATTTCTGTCTTAGACTTTTTAGACAGCCTGGTGGTGGGGTGGCACTGGATGCTGAATACGACTTTGTTGATTGGATTACAGATGGGTTTCGTTTGAATGTTGTTGATGATCCGGCAACTGCGAAGAGGATTGGTTATGTCGTCCTGAAAGGGCCGGAGTTTTCTTTGGACCTTGACGCGTCGCCGGCTTCTGCTGGTTTGGCAAATCATCAGTTGTCTCTCAATAATCCTAAGGCTGTAATTTTCAATTCATTTAGTGCCAGTGGATCTGACTTTGCGAGTCCGTGTCAGTCGGTTATTGGACATGCACTAGAAGAAGGAACTGATACATTTGAAGGTTATGCGTTTCAAGGAATTGGAACAGGGGTCCCACTGGTTGCAGACCGTGGTCAGGTGTCAGATAAATGCATGACCTTCATTAACTTCGGTCATACTGTTGAGTACGAGGCGCATTTTCAGGGGTTCTTAGACTCTGGGACTACTGATTCTGGGTTCCTTCTCGACTGGCAAGGGACTGATCCCCGGGCGTTTGATTTTCTTTACTGGGGAATTGGTTCCTTAGGTGCTCCTGCAACGACGAGTTCGACCTCTACGAGCAGCACGTCAACTTCCTCAACATCAACGACGTCTTCGACGTCCACGTCCTCGACATCAACCAGCAGTACGTCAACCTCCTCTACATCAACAACAAGCTCGACTTCTACTTCGTCAACTTCTACGAGCAGTACGTCAACCTCATCTACATCTACATCTTCGACTTCTACCTCTTCGACTTCTACCAGCAGTACGTCTACGTCTTCGACCTCAACGACCAGTTCGACTTCTACTAGCAGTACGTCAACGTCTTCGACTTCTACGAGCAGTACGTCCACCTCTTCGACTTCTACGACAACCTCAACGTCTTCGACATCAACGTCTTCGACTTCTACGAGCAGTACGTCAACGTCTTCGACTTCTACGAGCAGTACGTCCACCTCTTCGACTTCTACGACAATCTCAACGTCTTCGACTTCTACAAGCAGCACGTCTACGTCTTCGACATCTACGAGTAGCACGTCCACCTCTTCGACTTCTACGAGCAGCACATCAACAAGCTCAACATCTACGACGAGTTCGACATCTACCAGCTCAACATCTACATCTTCGACCTCGACGTCTTCGACTTCTACGAGCAGTACGTCGACAAGCTCGACATCTACTACGAGTTCTACGTCGACCAGTAGTACTTCTACTTCATCTACATCGACCAGTAGTACCTCAACGAGTTCTACGTCGACTAGCAGTACGTCGACTAGTAGCACTTCAACGAGTTCCACATCGACGACTGTGACTATTTCTGGGACGACGTCTTCGACCTCGACATCTTCTACGTCGACGACGTCTTCGACATCCACGTCTTCTACGTCCACGAGTTCGACCTCGACATCTTCTACGTCGACGACGTCTTCGACATCCACGTCTTCTACGTCCACGAGTTCGACCTCGACATCTTCTACGTCGACGACGTCTTCGACATCCACGTCTTCTACGTCGACTTCGTCGACAACGACTAGCAGCACATCGACTTCATCTACGTCCACGACAAGTTCGACATCCACCTCGTCGACGTCAACAAGCACTACGTCAACGAGCACTACGTCAACGAGTTCGACATCGACCAGTAGTACATCGACATCCAGTACTTCAACTACTTCCTCTACTTCGACATCCAGCACGAGTACTTCGTCGACTTCTACGACAACTAGTACGAGTTCAACTTCGACATCGAGTACCAGCACGACAGGGGCTTCGACAACGACAGTAGCACACAGGTTTCATCTTTTGGATGGTCACATCAAAGAGAATGTTCTGGACGGTCGTATAGCGAAGAATCTTCTGGATGCCACAATATTTTAGTGAGAAAGTGGAATCGTGTGTCCTGTCACTGATGCGTCTAAGAGAAGTGCGATTCGGGCTTTTAAGGGTCTCTGTGAATAAATGGCTACTACGGCGACACCATGGATTGGAGCGGCAGGCGATAAGCTTTACCTGACTTCCGGACAATTCACCTCGACCCTCAAGGATTCGCAAACAACATCTGATATAGAAAATGAAGGGATTTCCTATGATCTAACAGATACTCCATGGTGCGGGCGGGGAACTGCGTTGAAGTTACGTCTCCAATCTGGGCAGTTCACGTCGACCCTGAAAACATCCCTAACGGTCATTACTCCCTTTGGTATATCTTGGGACGGAGCAGACACTCCATGGTGCAACAACGGGGACGATAAGCTCTTTTTACAGTCTGGGCAGTTCAATTCTACTGTGAAGACCTCAGAAGATGTAGGGTCGATTGACGGCTTTCCAAATGATATTTCATACGATGGAACCGACACCCCATGGTGTGGCAAATCCGATGATAAGCTTTATTTACAGTCTGGGCAATTCACGACGACAGTGAAAACCTCTCTGATTCCTGTCGCAACTGATCCATCAGGAATATCCTGGGATGGGACCAACACCCCATGGTGTAGTCACAATTCGGATAAATTATACCTCCAGTCTGGGCAGTTCAATTCTACTGTGAAGACATCGATAGATGTTAGCGATGTAGATAGTAATCCTAATGGCATAGACACAGACGATGTTAATTCTCGATTAGGTGTGGGTGGTGGAACTACGTCCACATCTTCAACCTCCACGTCTTCGACTTCAACCAGCAGTACGTCGACCTCTTCAACATCAACCTCTTCAACTTCGACCTCTTCAACATCAACATCGTCGACTTCCACAAGTAGTACGTCGACAAGTTCGACATCTACGACCAGTTCGACTTCCACCAGCTCGACTTCTACCTCTTCGACTTCTACCAGCAGCACATCTACGAGTTCCACTTCTACCAGTAGTACGTCGACTAGCAGTACTTCGACGAGTTCCACGTCGACAAGCTCGACATCTACGACGAGTTCGACTTCTACGTCTTCGACTTCCACGTCTTCGACATCTACGAGCAGCACGTCTACAAGCTCGACATCTACGACGAGTTCGACTTCCACCAGTTCGACTTCTACCTCTTCGACTTCCACCTCTTCGACTTCCACCTCTTCGACTTCTACCAGCAGTACGTCGACCAGTTCGACTTCTACTAGCAGTACGTCGACAAGTTCGACTTCTACCTCTTCGACTTCTACCTCTTCGACTTCTACCAGCAGCACATCTACATCGTCTACGTCTACGACCAGTTCGACTTCCACCAGTTCGACTTCAACCTCTTCGACTTCTACCAGCAGTACGTCGACCAGTTCGACTTCTACTAGCAGTACGTCGACAAGCTCTACTTCGACCTCTTCGACTTCAACCTCTTCGACCTCAACCTCTTCTACCTCAACGTCCTCTACTTCAACAACAAGCTCGACTTCAACCTCTTCGACTTCTACCAGCAGTACGTCGACCAGTTCGACTTCTACCAGCAGTACGTCGACAAGCAGCACGTCGACAAGCTCAACTTCGACAAGTTCCACATCGACGACTGTGACCGTTTCGGGGACTACATCCTCCACCTCAACATCTTCTACGTCGACGAGTTCGACATCGACTTCTTCAACTTCGACAAGTTCGACGTCTACTTCGTCGACATCCACTAGCAGCACTTCGACTTCATCTACGTCCACGACAAGTTCGACGTCTACGTCATCTACATCTACAAGCAGTACGTCAACGAGTTCAACATCGACTTCTTCAACTTCAACAAGTTCGACGTCTACGTCATCTACATCTACGTCATCTACATCTACAAGCAGTACGTCAACGAGTTCAACATCGACTTCTTCAACTTCGACAAGTTCGACGTCTACGTCATCTACATCTACGTCATCTACATCTACGAGCAGTACGTCAACGAGTTCAACCTCCACTTCTTCGACTTCTACGACCAGTTCGACCTCGACCAGTAGCACGTCAACAAGTTCGACGTCTACTTCGTCGACCTCGACCAGTTCGACCTCGACCAGTTCGACCTCAACCAGCACAACATCAACCAGCAGTACTTCAACGTCGTCGACTTCTACGACCTCCTCAACCTCGACGTCCAGTACTAGTACGTCGTCGACTTCTACGACTTCCTCAACCTCGACGTCCAGCACGAGTACTTCGTCCACATCGACTACGACAAGTACGAGTTCTACTTCGACGTCAAGCACCAGTACGACTGGCGCATCTACAACTACACGAGCACACAGGTCCCATCTTCTGGACGGTCGCATAGCAAAGAATCTTCTGGATGCCAGAATCTTTTGGTGAGAAAGTGTAACCACCATGCCATTTGAACTTGACAAACCCTTGAAGGTTGCCCTGGGAACGATCAGGGCACCACAATTCAGGATCTTCGACAAACTCAAGGGGACCTTCGTCCTGTCGAGTGCGACGTTTGAGCTTCGAAGAAAGGTCGATGATGAATTGGTAGACAGTGGTGGGACAACAATCAACAACACCGATACTGACCCGGCTGGCGTCACAGTTCAGACGATTCTCGTGAACGCAATCGACTTTGGATCGACTGACATCGATCCCGGGGAGTACTGGCTGGCTGTGAAGTTTCTTCTGACGGATGGGACGTCTGACGAGGGAAGGCAACTGATCGAAGTCGTGGATTACAAAAGGACGAGCGACTGATGGGAGACTTCTTGACTGCTGAGACGCTTAAGACGAAGAGCCGTGTCCCGACTCTCTGTGCTGCCGAGCCTGATGATATCGAGTTCATTTATATCGACGTAGCGGAGAGTGCCATCGAAGAGGCGCTCAATCTCGACCTCAACACCGATCGTCAGCCACGGCACTGGGCTGGCCGGATGGACGCCACGCCACGGATTGAGGATGAATTCCGTGACGACTACGAAAAGGCGACATTCCACACGGTAGAGCGGATGGCTTCGAACCCGGGTGAACTGAAATCTCAGACGGTCGGCGGAGCCTCTGTCCAGTACCAGACCAATCTCATCCCCATGGCAGCCAAGATCATCATGAAGCGCTGGTCTCAACCCCTCAGGATTGGGCGTGCGTAAGTGGCAGAGCCAATCGACAGCCTGGTAAGGATTTACCGAGATGCTGTCAAATCTCTGTCACGAGATCTCGTTGCCGGGATTGATCTGGAACTCGGTGGACGGGCCAGGACATTCGCTCTTATCCAGAGATCACTACAGATCTTACGTGAACTGGACAAGAAGACAGAGGTCTGGGCCTTGCGGCACATCCCACAGATCTACAGGACGGCTCAGAAAGACACGATACGGCAGTTGCGTCGATTCGGGCTACTCAGGCGCGACGTGAGGGCCTCCCGGGCGAGTCTGGTGATAAACCGCGCTGCGATCGAGGCGCTCGTCTCTGCCCCAGATAGCGGCTTCCTGGGGCTCATGGGCAGAGCGACTCAGGAGATCAAGAATCGTGTCAAGACGATTCAGACTCAGGCGAAGGTGCTTCGCCAGCAGCAGCGAGTGATTAACGAGACGATCGCCAGGGTGGGCATTCTCGAGGGTCAGAACCTCAACGAGGTTCGAGATGCCGTAGTTGACGAGCTGGTGAGTCTCAAGAATTCTTCCGATCTTGTTTGGAGACCTAAGCTTAGGTCACTTGGATCGGGGAACATCCTACGGAACATGGCAGATCTTCCGTTCGTTCGAATCCCGACGGCGGTTGGGGGTGAGCGGCATCTTCGAGTGGATGATTACGCTTCTCTGGTGGCTCGCACGAAGACCCGCCAGGCTGTGACACTGGCGCGTCGAGCGAAGTTGCTTCAGCATGAACAGACCCTGGTTAAGATCACTCTGAATAAGCCTTTACAGGATGACGCTTGCTGGCTCTACATCGGGAAGGTCTTCGCACTTACGACTGCAGCGTCCAAGGAGTTCGGAGTCCCCCATGTGAACCAGCTTCCCAGTGGCGGGACTCCATTCCATCCAAACTGCACCCACAACGAGGTTGGGTTCTTCATTGAGAATGCTCCGGAGGAGGTGGTTAAGCTTGGGCTTCAGAGACCACCTGAATGGGCACTCAATCGTACCTGGCCACAGGTCGAGAAGGAGTTTCGGGGCCGTGGTGGCATCCTCGTAGTGAAGGATGTGAACAAGGCCGGATCACGGTTTGGATTGGAGACCGGTGGCCGGCAGCGGCGCAGAGCACAACTTGAAGCGACGGGGTAATTGGCGGACAATGGGATCATGAGTCTCCTGGCACCTAACAACGCCCGAATCCTCAGTGTGAGCCGAGCCTCCTCTGGAGAGGTGGATCGTTATGGCGTTCACAAGGACGTGATTGCCTTCAACGATTTCCCGTGCCGTCTGGATTTGTCACCCAGAGTGGGCTACACCGCAGAGGGACAGGAGGTGACGATCGATGCGACGATCATTGTTTCGTCTCCGGAGATCGAGCTTCTTCCAGGTGACAAGATCAATCTGGACACGAACCCAACCCAGGAGTATCGCGTGATTGCAGGTAACAGCAGTCAGGATCATCTCGGGGTTTCGCAGTTTCGAACCTACGACTGTGTGAGGCAGAGATAGATGGCCAAGGGTGGGTTCAGGATCAACATCAAGACCGAGGAGTTCACGAAGAAGCTCCGAAGCTTGCAGTCGATCTGGGGACTCAAGGCGCTCACGAAAGAAGCGGCCGTAATAGCACAGGAACTCATCACCAAGACCATCGAGTCTCCGGTTCCTACTGACACTGGAGACCTTGCTGGTAGCGGGGCGGTAGAATCCAATCTGGGCAGTGGCATCGTGCGGTTCGGATTCAACAAGGTCTACGCCAATTTCCAGGACGGCGACGGTCGATCTGTTCAGGTGATCAGGACTAAGAGAAAGAAAGCTCTCTACGTTCCGCTGACCGAGAAGGGAAGGAGGCGTCACCGACTCGGACGAAATCCTCGGAACGAGGGCCTGGTGTTCAATCAGGATTACACCTTGAAGGAAAGAGTCCGGGTTTCGATTAAGCCGTACGGATCGCCGATCGGACCAAACCAGTACTTCACCGGCACGCTCTCTCGTAACAGAGACTTCTTTTTTGAGCAGCTCGTCATTCGTATGGACAGATTGGCAGAAAAGAAATGACACTTGTTGCAGGCGGATTCATTGAAGAACTGCAGGATCACATAGCAGATAACTCAGGTCTTGGCTTTGTGACTGGAACGAACTTCACGATTGGCCAATCACCAGATCCAATTCAAGACTTCCCCACACTCCTTTCCGCAACGAGAATGCGTTTAACAATTTACGAATCGAGTGGTACTCTGGCGAGGTTTTCAAGAAGGATCCATCAAGAAAGGACTCTAAGGTTCCTTCACAGAGGCGATCACCCGCAAGACGCGGTTAACAGGGCCTGGGATCTGGTGGAATGGTTTGAGAATGACAGCTTGCACGCTTCTACCACATCTTTTACTTACAGATTGTTACGGACGGCAACCCTGCCGACCATCGTCGCCAGTAGTGAGGACGGGTCAGCGCTGGCGGACCATAACATGACCCTGCTTGTGTTCAATAAGGTGGTCTAGATATAATGGCAATGGAACCCTTTAATTCTCCTGAAAACATCAACCTTCCTCACGGTGTGAGTGGGTGGTTTCAGCAGGACTTCACTGGCTCGTTTGTTGAGATCGGCGATATGATCGTCGATTCGTTTTCTCCCACTCCGGAGTTCCTTGAGCACTTCAGCTATCGTGACGGTCTGAGGGCTCTTCGCAAGAGGTTGCTCACGCAGAAGTCTGCGACGATGGGACTGACGCTCAACGAGCCGTCGATCATCAACCTTCAGCGTATCCTGTTCGGCGGAGCGATCACTCGTGACAACGCCTTCACGCTGCATGAGGGACGTCAGGCGACTCTTGAGACGGGCACTGACGATGAACTCTTCATCAACGTTGCCACTATGGATTCAAAGGTGACGGTGGCGAACGTGGTCATCACAGACGTCTTCGAACTCAGCGATCCGACCGAAGAGTTCGGCATGTCGGTCCAGAGTGGTGGAGTTCCTGACGGAAACAATCGGGTCGAGATCCAAAACACGACTGAAACAACCGCAGTGGATGGCGACACCGTCTATGTGAAGTACACGATCGCCGAATCGAGCCTCTTCAAGACTGAGATCTATGGTTCTACCGACACCACTATTGAGGGAGCGTTCGAACTCAATCTGAGGAATCAGTCTGGTGGAATCATCCAGATCTACGATCTCGCCAGTGTTCAGATCTCCCCCAACGGAGACATCGCGCTGCCGATCGATGGGATTCAAACCTTACCGATGTTGCTCACATTGCAGGAGCGTCTGGGAACATTCGGAGACGTTTACGCCAAGTAAGAAGGAGATCGTAGCGGCGTGAGTAAAAAACTCGTCAGAGAAGCGATGTACGACATGGAGGGTCAGGAAAAGACGATCCGCCTCAAGAAGTGGTCGTCCAGGAAGTGGTTTAACATTGTCGGAGATATCGGCGATCTGATCGATCAGTCGATGGGTCAGATGAACGGGGCTGAGTTCTCTGCCACGATGCTTATGGCGAAGCTCGTCCCGGTCCTCTGCAGGTCGAGCGATCGTGTCGTCAGGATCATCAAGGAGTCTGTCGATGACCCTAAGCTGACTGAGGACGAGATCCTCGATTGGGATCTCGAAGACTTCATCGGCGTCCTGGACAAGGCCGTCGAGATGAACCTCTCTTCCACCTCCATTGAAAAAAAAGTGGGTCGCTTCGTGAATCGACTGTTCGGCACAACAAAAGGTTCCTTGAACGACTTGAAGGGATCGAACAAGCAGTCTGGAATCAAATCCTCTTCCTAGTCAGTGAGGGGTATGGATCACTCCGGGATCTGTCTGACTACGATGACGGAGTGACCATGGACCAGCTCCCTGACATGGTTGTGAGCGCCTCTGAGGGAATCATTTCCAGGCAGAAGCAGCACATCCTTGGGACGTCGATGGCGATTGCCTCGCTCTTCGACAAGGGAAAGCCGATGGAGCGTCTGTTCAAAGAGATGGACAGTGCCATCGACAAGGCGAAGTCTACCGGGAAGGTAGATCCTGAAGAGGCGCTCAGGCAGAAAGAAGAGAAGCGTCAGAGAGACATGAAGAAGTCGATGGAGAGTCTGAACAAGCTTCGAATGTTCATGGGGAAGTAGATGGCCTTTCAAGCTGGCTCAATCTTTGCGGAGTTGGAACTCGATACATCCCCCCTTTCCAAGGGGCTCAAGGATGCATCGAGGGCTATCAATGACTTCCAGAAGCAAGTCGAAGCCAAGATAAAACAGGCTACGACTCCTCTGACTCCGCTTCAAAAAAGAATCAAAGCGCTTGGGGCGGCATTTATAAATCTTCGCAAGGTCGGTGTCAGGACTTTCGGCATCCTTAAGGTGGTATCAGGCGCTCTTCTAAGCCCATTCAAGCTGGTTCTTGGATTCCTCACCAAGTCGATCTTCAATCTGAAAAACCTGATCATCGTCATCGCGGCGGCAGCTTTTGTCAGACGTGCTAAACAGGTTGAAGCAATATCTACAGCCTTCGACAATCTGTCTCAAGGTGTAGGGATTGTTGCCAGCGAGTTCCTGCCTGCACTGCGAGAAGCACTCAAGGGGACGGTGAGTGATCTCGACCTCATGCGGACGACGAACAACGCCATGCTTCTTGGAGTTGTGCAGAGTCAGGAGCAGTTCGCTGAACTTGCCGTGGTCGCTAGAAGGCTCGGTCGTGCTGTGGGTCGTAACGCGGTTGATGCTCTCAATGACCTGGCGGTTGGCATCGGACGTCAAAGCCGTCTGATTCTGGACAACCTGGGAATTATCATCAGCGTTGACAAGGCATATCGAGACTTCGCGGCGACATTAGGTCTTAACGCGGATGAGTTGACAGACAACCAGAAGCGTCAGGCATTCCTCAATGCCACGATGGAGATATCGAAGAGGAAGCTCAAGTCTCTTGGTCCCGACGTACTCACAGTCGCTGATCAGTGGGATCGTCTTACCGCTTCGATCAACAATACGATCGACGCCCTGGCGACATCGCTCGTTGGAGGGAATCTTCCCAGCGATGTAGCTGATTTCATCGACGAGAACCTTCAGAAGATCGTAGCTAGTGCGGCTGCAGCTCAGCTTGCCATTGTAAACATTGTAAAGTCGATCGCAGGAATCATTGCGGATGCGTTCGGTGGGGATCGACTCGTCGAGTTGTTGTTTGAGGGTGTCAGGAGTGCGATTAAAGTTGTTTCTGTCGTTCTCTTCGAGCTAGTCAAGATTCTAGCTCCAGTTCTCCTTGATGCGTTTTTGGAACTGGGCAGGGTTTCTGGCAGGGCTTTTGTAGATGGTTTCAAGGCTTTCTTTGTCGGAGATACGACATTACAAGACTTCCTTCTGCCTCTTCAGGGGGGTGGTCCTGAAAGAAGGGCGAGATTACGAAATCTTCCTCCAGAGTTAAGATCCGGCGCTGCTTCTTCTGCAGAGACTTCGGCGACTTCAGTCGAACAGACAACTTCGAGGATAATAAAATCCGGCAAGGCAGTGTTCGAATCTCTCTTGGGAGAGATCAAGCGGCTTCAGGGAGAAATCGGTAGAGAAACCGAGAAAATACAGCTTGGTTTTCAAGGCATTTTCACTCCAGCGCTTGCGCGGATAGCAGATGCGATTAAGTTTACTCGAGACCTGATCGAAAGAGATTTCAGCAGTCTGGGAGATGAGTCAGTTGGTAGGCTCTTTGAACTAACTCTCACCGATCCGATCTTTGGCTTTCGCAAGATCGTTACTAATCAAGTCATCCAACCACTTGCTAACGCTATCAATTTCGCTGAAGAGTTCTCGAGGCAACTTGGAACTCGTAGACCTGACCTGTTCACGGTTGATCAGATCAATCAGGGTCGTAGGCTAATTGGACTCCTCGGTGGCGCGACGAATGAAGTCAACAAGCTGATCAACGCCTTCAAAAAGCTGACTACACGAGAGACGATAGATCCAGCGAAGTTCGCAGAACTGCTCAAGCCGTTCACGGATCAAGCCAAGAAACTTCAGCTTCAAATCGATACGCTCGGAGCGTCAGCCAAGGAAGCAAATGAGGCTACATTCAAGAGTGTAACCTCTGGGCAACCACCTCTTGACGATGAACTAAACCAAACGCAGATACTAAAAGATGCGATACGTCTTGCAAACTCTGAAAAGGCGAGGCTTACACTCAAACAACAACTCGTCAACGTCACCAATCAGATTCGAGATGTCGAAGCTGCCACACTTGTCGTTGGCTTAGACTTAGAAGAAGCTGCCAAGGAACGTGCCGACTTCCTGGTTAAGGGTGCCGACGCATTGAGTGATCAAGTCAGACAGGCAATGATCGCTCTGGGAATAGCCCAACAGCAAAACAAAGAAGAAAATGACCTCCTGCAGGCGAGAGAGGAACTGATTGAGAGCACCACGCAGATCATTGGTCAGGGAGTAACCGAAGGGATCCTTCAAGGAAAGATTGCCTTCAAGGATGTCGCAGAGGTTGGCGCGAATCTCTTCCGCAACTTCATGAGCAAGGCGATCGACAACATCGGCAAGAAACTTAGCCAAGTTCTGGAAAACGTCCTCGGCAGCCAAGGTGCCGTCGGTCTCGCCGGAGCCCTTATCGGGATCGGAGGCTTGATCATCTCCAACCTCCAGGGGAAGACAGAGGCGACCATCGATGACTTCGGAGATCAGGTCTCGTCGTCAGAGGCTGTCCGTGGGGTCGTGGCGGGTCCGACGAACGTGGCTATCAGCAAGGTCGGGAATCAACTCAAGGACGCGCTGAGAGTGTCCGAGGGCCTCCTCCTCAGGATTGCCAACGCGGTGGAGAGTGGCGGCGGGGGCGGAGGAGGTGGAGCTGGCGATACAGGGGATAATCTCTCAGTCTTACTCAGTGGAAGCACACCTTCATGAATGGTCAGAGTTTAGGCACGGTCGAGCACGACACAGTCTTTCGTTTCACGATCTCGAACCGTGACCAGAACGGTGCCGCGATCGCTGGCTTCACGCCGTCGCACTTCGACGTCATCGACCCAGAGACCGAAGAGGGCGTACTTCTCGACCAAGCCCTGACCCAGACGACTGACTACGCCAATGTCTTTTTCGGGTCGATCGACTTCACAGCCGCTGGATTCTCGACCGATCAAGACAAGACGTTCGGCATTGTGATCAAAGCCGCCACTGGAGAGCAGGCGATATTTCTCCTCTACAGCGTCACTGTGACGGGCACTCTGGGGCGTCTCGACTACTTGCGTAATGACATAGAGAATGTCGTGTGGCCGCGACTGAAGCGCATCCTGGGGCTCTGTGGAGAGAACATGATTCTCGATGACTTCACTTACGACAACGCTCATAACATCACCGGCTTGAGGATGCGCCTTTTCCAGAACTCCAGCACTGTTCAACTTGCGACCCCGGACATTCCAGACAGTGACGTTCCAGAGGTCGGAGAAATATCTACCTACAGGATCGATCAAACGATGGAGTTGCCACGCAGTGTGCGGATCGATCACACGAGCTTCTCTGATCTGGATGAGGCTGACGTTCCAGCGAACGATAACCAGGATACAGATTTTGAGACTGCGCCCGGCAATGAGGCGGGTTGGCCCGTGTAGGGGACTGGGGACAAAGAAGTGTCGGAGATTCTGTTACAACTTGGCGTCGGCGGGATCTTCGCCATTCTCGTTCTCAGGGAGGTCTTCGGATATCTTCACAGGAAAGAAAGTAAAAGGAACGGTGAGCCTGGTGGTCAGAAGTGGAAATGGAAGTTGGACAAGCTTTACGATTGGCATAATGCACTCGACGATGAAGGAGTGCCTATATGGTATGTAAGGAAAAGTCTGGAAGAAGGCATCAAGACTCTAACCGCATCAATAGACACTCTGCATACTGCGATCAGAGAGCAAAATTCTCTTCTTGATCGAATGGTCGAGAGAATCGAATCTCTGCATAGCGATATACGGGAACTGCGTGTTGGACAGATCGAGATCGAACAGGTTATTCGATCAATACCGGTCAACATGAAACCGCCAGCGTAAGATACATGAAATGTCTGGAGCACTCCGTGGGCTCGCTCGAGCCTTCCACAATAACCGACAGTCGATTCCGGAAGATCTTGGACGGTGTGTCGATCCGGTATCGAAGACACCACAGGCTACAGGATCTCCATTGGCTGCACCATTAAGAGTTCTCACTCATCCAGATCTCCCCCAGATCCAAGGTCAGGGGCTTTACGAGTACCCTCACAACCCACACATCACTCGTGGGTTCATCCTCGCTCCAGCGATCCGTGTCGACGCAGCGATGCAGCGAACTCTCGGGACGAATATCCTGGCGCAGCAGTTAGGCAAGGAAGAGGACGTACTGATCAGTGAGATCTGGCTTGGTGGGGGTAAAGAAGTCTCAACTCTGACCGAGATGGCGCGTGTGTTCCACACCATGTGGACGACTCCTCTGACGGCTGGGAGTCTCTTTGGTTGGGAGCCACTCGATATCGGTGACACCAGGTATCTCGTCAAGATCGTCAATGTGATCATCGGATCTCCCAGGACAGAGTACGTTGAAGTCAGGGAGTTCATCGAGCAGAGGGATCCATCGTATCTTACTCAATCCCTGGAGTTGATCCTGAAGACGGAGAGTCCGGTCTTTCCACCGAGCGGCTCGATCGTCATGTCAGGACTTTAGTATGGCTCTCGAATCTGCCAATCCAATTCTGCACAAGTCTTCTATGGAGCTTCAGTTCGCTGGGACTGGGCTTCAGAATCCGATCTTAAAGGGATTCGCCGCAAGGTTGACACTCAGCTTCGCGGTAGACGAGACGCTGATCTCGTGGCGCATCTTCACAGACACGGGGTTTGAGAAGATCTTGCCTGTGAGTCAAGGCACCGAAGGCGATTCGGTTGTTGCTGACATTCTCCACGGCACTGACTCTCTGTCGAGCGCCGACGGTCAGAGGAACTTCATAGAGTGGGTGACGAATAGAGGTACGACGAGGCGACAGTTCTTCGTCAAGGATCTTCCGGCATCCGGCTCTCTCTACATCGAGAACCAGGAGTGTCAAGCTAGCGAGTCCATCATATTTGCCAGCATCGATGGCGATGGACCCGTCACTGAAGAAAATGAGAATGCGGCGAAGGTCAGTATGTCGATCAACATACTGCCGAACTTCGCCGATGAGTTTTTCACGTTACACAACTTCTCTGGGAATCGATTTGCCAATACGATCAGAGCTTGGGGAGGAGCAGCTACCGCAGCCTTCTTCATCGATGGAGTAACGGCTATTGCTGAGAAGCCGATAGAGGACTTCGATGGTTTCTTTTGGGAGTCGAGACCGCTTGTTCCGCCAGCCGATCTTCCTGTATCATACGGACAACACACTGTGACCGTCAGGTTGCGGGCGAAGTTGGGTAGTACCGACTCCGTAGACATCGATGGCGTGATTCGAATAAGGCAGATTCCGGACCAGATATGAATTTCATCGTGGTGAACAATGCTGGAGATTCGCCAGACAATCCAGTCGTAGAAGGCTTGAAGTTCAGGGTCACCCTAAACAAGCACGACGCGACGGTGACAATAGTTAGGGCCTGGATCACTCATGGAAGCTCCAGTTCTGAAGACGTCACAGACATGACGTCTTCTGTGACAGAGAACGATGAGGACGCGTTCTACGATGCGACCACAGGAACGGAAATCAAGTCGGATACACCGTCTCTGCTCAATGTGTTGCACTGGACCACTAGTGATGGCGTTCACGTTAAGCGTGGTCTCTTCTGTGCCGAACGACCGGAGCACGACATCCTGATGAATGGGTACGACGGTAAAGACGTTCTGAAGCCGAGGATCGTCCCGACCCTTTTGCCATTCGGTGTAGGGGGAACGTAACGAATGGCGGTAACGACTAGTGTTATAGACTGGGGAAGCTTCGAGTTAGGGCAGGGCAACTGCTCAGCCGTTTTCTTCCACGATGAGAAATGGTGGGGGTGCTTCCGTAGAGGTCCGGCCGCTCCACTCGACTGGAAGTTCTCTCTTTACGACACGAGTGTTATTCCTGTCAACGAACGTTGGCAAGAGCTTCAAAGGATTGTCGACAACGGCTCTAATGATGCCAACCCCGACTGTGTCGTCGATGAGGCAAATGACCGCGTCTATATAATGATGCAAGGGTCTTCAAATAGATGCGCGATTACTAGTCTGACCTACGACAAACCTACTGAGACCTGGACAATAGACCCTTTAGTCGACGCAGTAGAAATCCCTGGAATACGCGGTAGTGGTGGAACTGAATATGACGACAGGGTTTCAATGTCCTTGGCCCAAACCGGAAGGTTGTTTGTCTTTGATTCCAACCCAACCACAAGTCCTGACCTTCTAGTCAATTGGAGCGACGATAACGGAGCGACGTGGCTATCTCCAGATGTTGTTACACCAACTCCAGACCAGGCGACTATCATACGGGATCAAGATGACTCTCCTGCGTTCGAAGGCGGTGGGGCTGCAATAGATTCGGTTCAGTTCATCTGGGATGACGGCGTCCTAGGTCCACGTAACTACATCGGAGTCTTCTGGGGCGAGGAGACTGGCTCCGGACATCGGTTTTTGAGAATTCTCGAAAGCGCCGATCCATCCGTTAAGGGTAACTGGATTTTTGAAAACCCAGGCGCACTCCCTTTTGGAGAAACCAGTGACGGTAGAGTCGCAATCACAAGAGACGCCAGTTTCGTAAACAACCGTCTTTACGCCATCGTCGTATCTCAGGAAGAAACAGATTTTAACAGTAAGCATTACTGTTTCGTCAGAGACCTCAAGCCAAGCGCTACATGGGAACCTTTTGATTGTGAGATGACCGGTTTAAACCCCAACGCCACCGCGATTCTCCGACTCGTCGGGGTACAGTACAACTTCTCAGACGATAAAGTGCATGTCTTCTGTGCGAACTCCGAGGGAGCGTTCCCCGAGGCTGACAACGACCTCTACACTAGAACTGCTTCGGTTGTAGTAGACACATCCGATGATGTATCTCTGAGTTTCGGTTCAGTATCGAAACACATGCTGGGTACTACTCATAACATAACTTCTTTTGGTCTACGACATGAACCAGTAGATAGCGTCAGCGGTCTGATGATTGTCGCGAGAACTAAAGGAACTTCGGCAGCCCTTCTTTACGGGTTCCTCGGAATAAGCGGCGCTCCTATTGGTCCACGACCTCCGCCACTCGTTCCACAAGCAGACGCTCTCCTGCGACTCAAGTTCTTTCCTAGCTTCAACGACCCAATTCAACTTCAGCATGGCGATGATCAGATTCGTGACGGGACTGCCCTTGCTGGCGATGTACATGAAAACCCCGCAGTCACAATCGGCAACGCGATCGAAAGCTACGCTGGTGCAAAGACGGTAGAGATCTTCAGAGAGACCATTGATCTAGACACCGACGAGGATCCCGTCGTTGTTGGTGGTGTTCCACAGGGTGACGGGTTGGTCCTTGTTATAGCAGAGCAACTCATCGAGCTTGTGAAGTTAATCACACTGCCTGACATCAACCTGACCGGTTCACCGTTCGCCGGATCGACATTTTTCCACTACCGGATCAGGCTTCGCAGTGAAGTGGCAAGCACGGTGTTCATAGACGTAGATCAGTACGCTTACGTGATCGTCCATCAAGACTCAGGAGAAGAGGGTGCTGATTGAAAATTTGGAGTTGCGCAAGCTCGGAGAGAGGATCTTACTCAAGTGCCCGAAGTGTGGGCTTGCATCTGAGTTGTCGACGTCTCAACTGGCCGGCCAGCGACCGATCAAGTGCCCAATGGTAGCCTGTGATTTCTGCACTACGATAGATCTAAGGAGTCTTGAACCGAAAGCTATACCATGAGCAAGGCTCGTTTTTTTGGAACTCCAATAGACCGTATCTTCCAGGGCTCATCGCGCCGCCCAGCGTACAAGGTCTATCTGTGGAATCCCAATCGTACTGGAATCACAGGCGTTGTCCTTGATCAGTCCGCTTCCCCCCGTTACGACATCACACCGTTCGTTATCTCTGTCGCTCTCAGGGAGAACATCTCGTTCGAAAACAGCGACAACGCGGTAGCGACGAACGCGACCATCACTCTTCACTATCTGCCAGACGCACTTCCCATACCGATCACCGAGCGGACCCTTCTTGATGGGGCTCCGATCAGAATCTACCAGGGGGATGAGGAAGTCGCTGATCCGGAGCAGTGGGTTCCTGTTTTCACAGGTGTGATTCGAGGGAACCCGTCGGCGATTGAGGAGGCGCGGTTTGAGAGACAGCCACAGACCGCAACGGTAGTCGCCGTGGGACGAGAAGAGAACTTCCTCAACACTGTGATTACGGCGCGAGCCTACGCGAAGGGAACAGACATCGGTCGGGCTGTCGTTGAGACGGGTGTTGAGAAAATGGGGCTCGATCGAAGAGAGATCAAGATTGGGTTTCAGGATTACGCGCTAGGACATACTCAGAACCAACTTGTTGACATCGAGGTCTTGAAGGGGATCCATCAGATGCTCTTCACGGTGGGGAAGAAGCCACGCTTCGACGCCGATGGGTTCCTGACGGCTGTTGATACAGACCTCGATCGGGCAGCGACCAGGGTTCTTTCGAACGACATGGTCGTTGAGATTCGTAGAGAACAGAGGTCAGACTCGGCAAACAACTCTGTTCGTCTCGTCGGGCTCGACAATGAACTGACTCGAGTGGTAGAGCGAGAGAAGAGACTCGCCCATGGAGAAATTACATCCGGGTTCTTTGAATCTACGGTTAAACAGACCATATTCTTCTCGGAGAATGCTGGGGTAAATGAAGGTGGTCGTCGTGCCCTCGACACTAGATTAGAGAAAAAGATTAACTCGCTGACCAGTGCGCTTGGTGCATCGATTACTTGGACTCCATTACTAGAATCCGATGCCGTTTCAACATTCGGCGGAAAACTGATCTTCGACACCGGATTCGCTCCAGAGATCAACGCACTCCTGACTGGCACCTATGCTGTGGCAGAAGCAGCGATTCTCGCACTGAGACTCCTGACTCCAGTAACTACGCCAACTGTATTGAGTGGCGCAGTAGCCGCAAGAGATACAGCAATCGACGTGCTAAAAGTCACGTCGAACACTGCTCTTATATCGATACTCGCATCCGTTCTAGCCCTCGGACGAGTTGAATGGGAAATTTTCGGTCAACCATTTCAGAATGTGTTTCAACAACTAGCGGCTCTCGCTACACTCGATGGTGTTCTCTCCAAGGATCTGAAGGAGATCGAGTTCAGGAATGACTGGATCTACGACATAACCGTCCTCGTGGCACGTGCGAGGGAACTTCTGAGGAGAGAGTTGGCCAAAGCCTGGAGGTTCAAGATCACGATGCTCGATGATCCCGTCCTTGATGTAGACGACATCATTGAGATTACGTCAAAGAGATACTACATTACTTCGATCAACAGAACGATGACCAGAGTCTCAGGACCCATACAGAACATGGTCCTGACTGCTTGGAGAATCACTTAGATGCCTTCTCAGTTCGAAGTTACCAGCGTATCTACAGCCGCTGAAGTTGCGCGCCGTGAAGTCGATCGTCATCGCCAGAGGTTCATCGGAATTACAATCAACGCTCCGATCTTTAAAGACGTCAACGGGGTGCTTGAGTATGTTGTTGACGTTCGAATAGGTACGAACGAAACATTCGAGATAGTCAGGGAGGTGTTGATCGCGCAGGAGGCCCAGGGAATCGTCACCGATGCCAAGGTCCCTGTGACGATCGAAAGGAGCGAGAACGGGCGACTTTCGATTATCGCCAGAAGCGATGTGAGGCTTCCTGATATCCAGGCAGACTCCTACACCTTTGGAGAACTCGGTTTCGCTTTCATGTCGCTCCTCGAGTCTGGCTCTCCATTCAAGGATGGATTTGGTTTCGTATTGCCTGACCCTGGAGCGACGGACGCAGTTGGAACGTCGACTACACACACGTTCACGATTACGCCAGAAGAATGGGGTGGGACTGATTTCGTATATGGGACGTCCATTTTGGGAGACGCGACAGCTGAATTCAAGACTTAGGAGATCCGAATGAGCTTCGAAGCTCCATCGCTGACGACCGTGATTGATCCGGTTAACTATCAAAGTGAACTGGACAATAACTTCACGGCTATCGATCTAGCTCTGATCCAGATTCAAAACGAACTGGACGTAGCGAAGCCTTCCGCTGGTGGTGTCTCGAAAGTTTCCTGGCTTGACCACACCCTGAATCCAGATGGCGTCTTGGGTGTTGACAGTTTCGAGATGGTCTTCTCATCTGACGACGACTTCCTGACGATCCAGCATCCTGCCAACGGAAGCGGGGCGATTTTTGACAGCGTCTTCTTCAACACAACCAAAGCGTTCACATCGGACCTGTCTACGGTAGTGCCTTCTGATGGGACATTCAGGGTTGCAGTTGGGATACAGACCGTCGGTGCTCCAAACTTCAACATCATCGTGTCTCAAAGTGCTGGAGACACTGGCGATGCGGATGCGCTCATCGATCTGGTGATCTACGACTTCGACGTCACGAGGGCCAGCGACGTTTTCACCGTGGCGAACATCCGGCGTCGGGCCAGCATCCTGATGAACCGCGACGCCTTCGTGAAGGCGATCGGTCAGGAGATCCCCCTGACGCTCCAGATATCCGGAGCCCTGCCATCGTCGGTGGGAAACCTGGATGAGGGGATGATCATCCCCTGGGACTGTGAGGTGATCAGAGCCTTTATCCGGCTTCGTGTCGCTCCGACCGACTCGGCCGTCACAGACCCCACTGTGAGGCTCGACATCTTCAGCAATACGGCCGACACGGACGGGGAGGTGGTCATCGGGTTCGCTGAGTGGCTCGACACCGAGGACGGACTGGTGAGGACCCTGGAGGGTCTCCTGGAGCCGAAGCAACTTCTGGCCGGAGACTTCATCGGGATCAACCAGATCGAGGCTGACAGCGACGGGAACGCGGCCGACGTCACGCTGACGCTACTCGTCAAGAGGATCTATCACGAGATCAGGTAGCTCACTTCTTCTTTCCGCCCCTTTTGATCTGCGTCTTGCTCTTACGTGATCTCTTCTTGTTCTTCTTACGCTCTGATGGTGTATGTGCTGGCATCACTTCATCCTTGCTGATTTCTCTTTGAAGACACTCGGGAACTGCATGACGACCGCATTGATCATCCCGAATGCCTGCTTCACCTCTTCAGCGTCGGCGTCTTCCTTGATCGTCAAATGGATTGACGTCGTATCCTCAGGGGAGCCCTTCGGCGCATTGCCCCCTCCGAGCCCAATCCCATCCTTCGGTTCTGGGAATTCCACGTCTGCGGTTTCGAAGATCCGGTTGATCTCAGCTTCGTCGAAACCGACGGAATCGAAGTCGAAGTCGACCTCTTCCAGGTCTTTGAGTTGAACGGACAGACCCTTGAAGTCCCACTCTCCGAACTCGTGTGTCCGGTTGTCGGCGATCGCGTAAGCCTTGATCTCTCTCGCGTCCTTGAGAGACGTCACCTGGACCTGGATCTCTTCCCATCCGAGTGCTCTAGCAGCCGCCAGTTGACAGTTGCCGGCAACGACGACCCCATCCTCTGAGATCAGGATCGGGCGTTGCTGACCGAACCTGGCGTAGCTCGCTTTCACAGCCTCGACATTCCTGTCTGTGTGAAGGCGGACGTTGTTGGGGTCGTACTTCAGAGAATCGACCTTCCTCATTTCGACAACTGCGTTCATGGGCAAAGCCCTCCGTGGTAAAGTGGTGGCATGGGAGAGGTATCCTCGATCACGAAGCCGATTCAGCGCTGGTGTAAGAGAGAAAAGATCTATTGTCGCAAGCTCCATGTAGCTGAGCGCAGTGGTTTGCCTGACCTGATACTCTGCGTTGAAGGTATCTTCGTGGCGCTCGAAGTCAAGAGACCGAAGAAGGACGCGACTCTCATTCAGCAGGAAGAGCTTAAGGAGATCACGAGGTCTGGAGGTTACGCGACTGTTGTCCGGTCTCTGGAGGAGGCGAAGCAGGTTGTTTCCTCGATCCGATCGAGAAAGTTATCCTGTCCTCCCCGACGTGTCGCGCCAGAATCCTCAACTCGGCCGCCTCACGCACATTCCCGATCGACTTGTGCCAGTCCGACCAACGCTGAATGATGCAATTGGGGGACTGGTTAAGGACTTTTGCGATTCCCGACCACTGATACTCCCTTGGTCTTACCGTCCCCTTCTCCCAGTAATAGACCGCTTGCGGTGTCACTCCTATCTTTCGAGCGACCACTGACGCAGGTATCTTCTTCTTCTTGTTTCTTACTCGCCACTGGTACAAAGGGTTCTTCATGACGCCATTCTAACTGGCATCGAGCCGCGTACAAAATAGAATTTGTATTTTGTTTTTGCCTTTCGTGCGCTCGGAGAATACACTTCGATTCCTCGCAAAACTGGTGGAGCAGTCATGCCGATTAACGTCTGCGTGGAGTCAGACAGAATCCAAATCCGTACGCCGAAAAGCGATCCGGATTTCATGCTGAACCTGGATCGATGTCGATCGCTTCCAGGGAGAATCTTCGATGGCCAACTCAAGCTGTGGCATGTCCCGGCCACTCCAGCGGCAGCGACACGACTCGTAGAGATGTGGGGCGGCGCACTCGAGATGGACGACGGAGTCCGTGAACTCCTCGATGAGAATCGATCGATTGTCGATGCCGCTCAGCACAAGAGTAGCGACTCTGTTGATCCCATCCCAGGCGAGGTCATGCCCGCGTGGGACCATCAGAAGAGGGCGTTCTGGTTTGCCAAAGACCTTAACGCCGTGCTCCTCAACATGGGGATGGGTACTGGCAAGACGAAGTGCGCGATCGATATCCTGCGGGAGTCTGGAGCGAAGAAGATTCTCGTACTTGCACCGCTCGGGGTCTGTGCCGTGTGGAAGAAACAGCTTGTCCTTCATCTGGGTCTTGAACTAGGGGCAGCCGCAGCCGTGTTGGATCGAGGTTCTGTCAAAGAGAAGCTGGATCGGTCACGTGCCGCATTCTTCTTCGCTGAAAACCACGATGGGCCGGTCATCATCGTCATCAACTACGAAAGCGCCCGCAGAGAACCCTTCAAGAAGTGGTCTCTCGCACAGGAATGGGACTACGTTGTTCTCGACGAGTCCCACAAGATCAAAGCGTCTGGTAGTCAGATCAGCACGTACTGCTCATCCCTCAGACGTAGAGCGAAGCGCCGCCTGTGTCTGACTGGAACACCCTGCCCCAACAATCCACTCGATCTCTACGGACAGTTCAGGTTCCTGGATCCAGGGATCTACGGGACAAGCTATGCGCTCTTCCAGGCGCACTATGCCGTCATGGGTGGTCACAGAGTGACCTACAAGGTCAGGGGGCAGAACGTCTCTAAGCCCGTACAGATCATGGGCTTTCAGAATCAGGATGAGATGGCCAGGCGCATGGATTCGATCGCCTTCACGGCGCGCTCTGAAGACGTGCTCGATCTCCCGCCAGCCATGCACGTCGAGCGATTCGTGCATCTCGACGAGAAGGAGTCAGCCGCTTACAAGCAGATGCACAACCAGCTCGTCTTCTTCCTCCAGAGTGGCGACTCGATCACAGCCACGAACGTCCTGGTGAAGCTGATCCGTCTCCAGCAGATCACCTCTGGGTTCATTCAGAACGTTGAAGACGGGTTCTTCGAACGCCTCGGCACTTCGAAGCAGGACGAATTGCTGGAAGTGCTTGAAGGGATTGGCGATGAGCCCGTCGCCGTCTTTTGTCGTTTCGTGGAGGACCTACGCAGTGTGGAGTATTGCACCAAGAAGCTCGGGCGAGAGTACGGAGAAGTCTCTGGCGCTCGGAAGGATGTCTCCGGAGAATGGGAGAAGGGAGACGGAGATATCCTCGGCGTGCAGATCGCTGCAGGCTCACTTGGCATCTCCCTTGTGAGAGCCCGCTACTGCGTCCTCCTGGGAGTAGATTACTCCCCGGGCAATTACGAGCAAGCTCTGGCCAGAGTCCGCAGACCGGGCCAGACACAGCCTGTGACGTACATCCACATCATTGCTGAGAATACGATCGACGTGAAGATTCGCGAAGCACTGGCGCGTAAGCTGGACGCTGTGGAGTATCTGAGAGAGAAACTGACATGAACACACCCGAGGCACAACAAAGCGATGTCGCGACCAAGGTTGCTCTTCGAGCCGTGACGATCAAGCGACGGGTTGAGAGTCTTGAGAAAGAAACCAAGGAACTCAAGGCGGAGCTTGATACAATCCTGCGCCGCATACCGACGATCTTCAGTTCACACAAGGTCGATCGAGTGACCGTGGACGGAGTCACCGTCTACAAAAGACGTCAGGTCTGGGCGACGAAGAAGAAAACCGTGAGCACTGCAGAGTATCTCCAGGCATTGAAGGCCGTCGGTCTTGGTGACTTCATCTTCAATAGTTACTCACATGGTCAAGTCCAGTCGCATGTCCAAGACGTCGAGAAAGAGATGCAGGAGAGTGGATTCACTGGAGAATGGTCCGACGTTTTGCGGAACAAGGTCGGATCGCGTCTCTTCGATCTAATGAACATCAGCGACCAGACGAAGGGAGTGATCATGGGGTCGTGATGGAAGGTTTTTTACTAGAAATTCCTTTAAACCCTAAGAGGTGCGGAATGCCAGAGAAGACAAAGTCACTAGCGAAATCGGGAACCAGCAGCCTGCCGGCCATCGTCGAGGAAGATTACCTCCTGCTCAAGTCCAGCCCAGAGGACGTTGAGCAGGCGATCAAGGCCACCAGCGGCCGACGCGTGAAGGTGTTCGATCTCGAGCGTGCGTCGCTACCAGGCGGCAAGGGGAAGCCGTCCTGGATCGTCACGGGTGGACCGGAGGGGGAGGAGTTCCGGGATGAGATCACCGGAATAATCATCGGAATAAGAGACTGGCGTACGTGGTGGAAAGAGGCGTACGGAGACGGGGCCAAAGGCCCACCGTCCTGCGCCTCAGATGACGCGATCAGCGGGCACGGTGATCGTTCTCTCGATGGAAGTGACGGGCTTGGTGTTCATGATTGCCTCACATGTAAGTGGGCGCAGTTCGGAAGTACCAGGAAGAAAGAAGGTGGGGCCAGTCGTGGGCAGGACTGTTCAGAGCGACGGGCGATCTTCCTGCTTACTCAGGAGACCATCTATCCGATGCTTCTCGTCCTCCCTCCAACATCGATCAAGCCCATCGACTCGTATCGAATGGCGCTCGAGGGAAGGATGAAGCCGCTCTACCTGTACGAAGTTACCCTTGGTATTGAAAAAGATAAGAATGCTGACGGAGTAGATTTCTCACGAATTCTCCTAAAGAGAAACAGAATCCTGGCTGGGGAGCACCTTGAGAGACTGAAACAGGTCTCTGCTTCTTTCCAAAGGACGATGTCGGCAACTTCAGCAAGTGACGTTGAGCGCGATATGGTTGATTAAAAAGCTGCCGTAACGCATCAGTCAGTAGGCCGGGCCGTCCTTGGAGAAGGTGGTGAGGAGATGCTCCAGGCTTTTGTTGATGCCTTGTGGAAGCACAAGGACGACGCTAACGGTTTGATTCTGATCTGGGACGCTTTGTACCAGCCAGAGAAGAACTGTTTGAGCGACTCGAAGTCTACGTGGTGTTGTACGTCGGTGGAGGTGGTGGAGGCGGTCAAACAGTTGACTGCCTCCACGCCGCTTAGGGAGACCTACATCGGCGCAGGACTACGTGGCGAGAGACCGAGTGGATCAAAACGTGGTGGATCGAAAGAAGTCACAGGTGTCGCCGGCCTGTGGATCGAGATCGACATCAAGGGGCCGGGACATAACGAGAAAGACTACCCTCCCAACGAAGAAGCGGCGCACAGCATACTGGACTCTACGGGCCTGAAGCCGACGATTATCGTCAATTCCGGTCATGGTCTGCAAGCCTGGTGGCTGTTTAACGAATGCTGGTACTTCGATGATGACGCAGAGCGTGACGCATTTCAGCGACTTGAGTCACAGTGGCAGAAGACGCTGTCCGCACACGCCGACAACCTCGGCGGTTGGGTCATAGACACGACGAGCGACCTCGCCAGGGTCCTCCGCGTCCCCGGGACTGTGAACCACAAGGTCACAGAGATTCCGGTTCAGGTGCAGCTTATCGGCGAAGAGGGACCGCGATACGAGACGTGGGATCCATTTGAAGAACGCCTGATAGCAGAGAAGAAGCCGACGGCGGTCTCGGTTGGCGGTAATCGGGGTGGTCCGATCACCCTGGATGAAAACGCCAATCCGGTGATTGAGATGCTTGAGGCTCTGAAGACGGCTTCACGGAAGTTCAGACTGTCGTGGGGGAGGAAGAGAACGGACTTCAAGGACCAGAGCGCATCTGCGTACTGCATGTCTATGGCCTGCATTGCGGCCGAGGCCGGATGGAGCGATCAAGAGATCACTGATCTGCTGATCTCGTGGAGACGCAAGGAGAACGAACCACTCAAGCTCAGGGTCGACTGGTACTGTAATTACAACGTAGAGTACTCGACGATTCCCAAAGCAAGGAAGATCGTGGAAAAATCAATCGCCATTGAAGATCTGACGACTGAAGAGAATCAGAAGGACAGTCCGGAAGAATTCAAGGAAGCGATATCGAGGTTCTTCGAATCCGAATGTGAAGCTCTCATCCAGCATGGGGAAGAGGACTCGAGTTGGAGTCTGGAGATGAAAGACGGCCGGAACATAGCGCTCGGAAGTTCCAAAGATATTTGGAGTATCGATCACTGTCGTGGGCGACTAAGCGAGAAGGAGGTCGAGCTGCCCGATGACCTGAAGAAGAATCAATGGACGAAGATCGTCAAGAAGATGCAGAAGCACATCAGACGACTTGAAAATCCAGAGGTCGGGGATCGGAAGATCATCGTCCGTGAATGGGTGGACGACTACTTGCAGTCAACTCCGGCTGTCTACTCCAACGCGTCCGAAGAGGGTTGGCAACCAGCTGTCTCTCACAGGTGCCCGTTTGTGCGTCACGATCAGGGAGACGACGGATTCGTGTACCTTCACGCCAGCCATTTCCGTGAGTGGCTTGATCGGCACCATAAGGAAAAGATCCAGATAACCGTCCTCCATGACATGCTGAGACTCTACAGTTTCGAACGTAAGAACGTGACGGTAGGTCCGCTGACTAAGAGCTACTGGAGGTACTCGCTCTCGACATTCAGCTTCATCGACTCCATGGGAGTTCGCGCTGAAGGCGTAGGTAACATGGAAAGCGTAGACAATGCTTACTGAGCACCGTGTTTTTGGACCACCAGGGACTGGTAAGACGACGTATCTTGCCAGGCAGATTCGCAGCGCTGCGACGAAATACGGACCGGACAAAGTGCTGGTCACAAGCTTCACAAAAGGTGCCGCTGTCGAGATCGCTGGTCGCCTCGGGAACGACGGAGTTAAACCAAGTCGTCGACAAGTTGGCACTCTCCACTCACTGTGCTATGAGCTTCTCGGAGGTCCGTTGATCGCCGAACTGTCACCGACGATGGCTCTGTGGAATGAGAAGCATATAGCTTGGCGTCAGACGCCTGCTGGATCAAAAGACAATGACTTGACTCCACCATCAACAGAAGGAGATAAGCTTAGGCAGAGGTGTGAAGTCTATCGCGGACAAATGAAGACGACCAAGGAATGGAGTCGTGACACGCCAGCCAAGAACTTTTTCGAAGAGTGGTGTAGATTCAAAAAGAATGTCGGCGCGTTAGACTTCACGGACATGATCGAAGAAGTCTCCCGGTCGAAACTGTGTGCCCCTAACAATCCGGACGTTATCTTTGCCGACGAGACCCAAGACTACTCGAAGCTCGAGCTTGATCTGCTACGCTCATGGGCGTCTGACTCTGACCATCTGGTGATTGCTGGCGACGACGATCAGGCAATCTACGGGTTTAAGGGAGCTACTCCAGATGCATTCTTAGATCCACCGATCCCGGACGACCAGAAGCACGTTCTGAGTAAGAGTTATCGGCTACCTACGAACATCAAAAAATTCTCTGGCAACTGGATTAAGGATGTTCGTCGCAGGGAGGTCAAAGAATTTTCAGCAAAGGAAGAGGAAGGATCAGTCGAAGAAATCAAACTCAGTTGGCAAGATGGACTCGGACTTGTCAAAGTCGTCCAGGAAAACGTAGGCAGTGGCGAGAGCAGTCACGACAAAGAAAGTGTCATGGTCCTCGCCTCTTGTGGCTACATGCTGAGACCTTTAATCCAAGAACTAAGAGAAAAAGGCATCCCCTTTCACAATCCTCACCGGGTAAAAAACGGGGCGTGGAATCCAATGAGAGGGGGCGTCCAGAGGCTGCGCGAGTTCCTTAGCGTCGACCCGTTCAGTCGATCGTTGTGGACCTGGAAATCCTTCTGGCAGTGGATTGAGTTCCTTGACGTGAAGAAGACCGGCATGCTTCGTGGGAAGAAGACGTACATTAAGAATTTGGCGAAGAAAAAAGAAGAGGCCAACAAGAGGGTCAGTAGAGAAGAGGTTCTGGCTCTCTTCCAGACGAAGACATTCCCATGGGAAGGCCAGGAACTGGGGTGGTTCAGACGCATGCTGCTGCCAAAGAAAGCGTCTATGATGGAATACGGCTTAACGATGGCGCGGAAAGGAGGGACAGCGGCGCTTGAGCAAAAACCAAAGATCATCGTGGGGACGATCCACAGTGTGAAAGGTGCCCAGGCTGGCACGACGATCCTTTTCCCTGACCTGAGTTCTTCTGGGGGGATAGAGTATCTTTCTTACGGAGATGAAAGGGACAACATTACTCGGACTCTCTACGTGGGAATGACTCGAGCGATGGATCGACTGCTCTTGTGCGAACCGGACAGCAAGTACGCGGTGAGTTTTCGTGGGTGCAGGTAACGTTTTTCTGACAAAAGGCCCCGATTTTAGCAATTTTTTTAGAAAGTAAAAAAACGAAGGTGCCAGCTCTCTCAGTCATCACCCCAGTCCGCGATCGACCAAGAGGTTTCGAACTCTGCGAACGCTGGATGAAGACCCAGACATTCACAGACTACGAGTGGATCGTTGTAGACGATGGAGACAGGCCGGTGACCCCCACTATGGGCCAGACCTACATCCGCCGAGAGCCGTCGTCGAAACTTATGACCCTGAGTCGAAACTTCACCGCAGGCGCGAAGCACATATCTGGTGCCGCAGTCACACTCCTGGAAGATGATGATTGGCGTGGCCCAAACTACCTCTCTGGCTTGATGGAGGCGCTCAAGTCGGTCGACGTAGCTGTCATAGCGGGCTGCTACATCTATGACGTAAAACACAGATGTTGGAAAGACGACAGGATAGTAAGGATCCAGCCGCCGATGCTCAGTCTTCATGCCGGGTTTGCCGGCGAAGCTGCTGAGTATTTTATTGAAAATATGGATACTGGGCTTGGGGCTCGACCGTTCTGGACTTGTGTCTATGAGAGATTTAAAGTCAATCTGTTCAGTGCTGACATGGTGGCGATCAAGGGGATCGCAGGTAGATCCTGGGAGAACACTCGGCATCTTAAGCCTGGTCATGGCGGGCGCAGGCGAAGAACTTGCCCGAAAGAGAATGCCGACCCAGATGGTAAACTTCTTGCAGATCTCGTTGGTGTGGAAGACGCCAACCTTCTACTAGAAGCATCGACGTAATGACCCCAGCGCTCTCAGTCATCACCCCCGTCCGCGACAGGCCCAAGGGCTTCGAACTCTGCGAGCGCTGGATGAAGACCCAGACGTTCACAGACTACGAGTGGATCGTCGTCGACGATGGAGATCAGCCAGTGACTCCAACGATGGGGCAGATCTACATCCGACGAGCACCGTCGACGAAGCGCATGACCCTGGATCGAAACTTCGCCGCAGCAAGGGAACTGATCTCAAGTGACGTTGTGGCTCTACTGGAGGACGACGACTGGCGCGGGTCAGACTACCTGGCGGGAATCATGAGGACACTGGAAGGCGCCGAGGTGGCCGTCACAGCGGGGTTCTGCCGCTACAACGTGAAGCATCGATTCTGGGACGATCGACGAGTGGTGGACCACTCAAAGATTTACCAGAAGGCGTCCTCCACCATGAGTCTCCATGGTGGATTCTCCGGTAAAGCAGCGAAGCACTTCTGTGACAGCATGCCGACACTGCAAGCTCGCAGTTTCTGGAAAAGTGTCTGGAGATCGTTCGAGGTCAAGGTATTCGACGCCGACATGGTAGCGATCAAGGGAATACCCGGACGTCATTTCAGCGCTCGACATGCCGGCAGCCTGTTTCCTCCAAACAACGTCGACCCTAACGGCAAGGTTCTGCGCAAATGGGTCGGCAAAGAAGACGCCGCACTTCTACTCAAGGCTGGTCGCGTGAGGACCTGACTACGACAGGTTCGCCTCGATCAAGAACGTTCTTCCGATTCTTGTGGAGTTTCAACAACAAAGGGTCATCGCACAGCTCGTTCCAGAGACGAGCCCACATCAACTCGCCAAGATTGGCTGATTGGTGGATGATGTCGTCACCCTTCTCGAGTAGCCCGAGGTCTCGCATCTCACGAGCCCTGATGGCGATACTGAATGTCTCGTTGATACACTTAAGGCTGGTGTGAAGCTCTACCTTGGTGATCATTCGCTATCGAACTTGTCCCTCAACCGATCGAGATCCTTCTTCTTGAAGATCAACCCTCCGTAGCTCGGAGCGTTTTTACGTGCCTTCAGTTTATTCTTCGCAATCATACGACGGATCGTCTGGTACGAGACGCCGACGTAAGCAGCGGCGTTGTAGGCACCGCAGATGTCGTCCTTCTGAATTCCCCTTGAAGCCATGACGACATCTTCGATCTTGCCGTCGGTGATGTTCAGTCGACCCGAAGTGAACAGCTCGATCAGTATTTTGACGACCTCGCCCTGATACACCTCCATATCCAGGCAGCGACGCTTGAATCTCTGGTGCGCCTTCACAGGCAGCTGGACGATCATTGTGCTCAAATGCAATTCTCCTTAAATATCGATCTTTTGGTCATTGTATCCTTCAATTCTTGAGCCCACAAAGAATTTCTTGCTCTTCGTGTGCATTTTGGTATAATAGGGCATTGATTCAATATGACATTTGGTTGAGGAGTGGTATGAAGAGGTGTCATTGCTGCATGGTCTCGAAGAAGGACCAGGGGAGCAACCTTTGCCTTCAATGCTTCTCTTACATTGCGATTCACACTAAGGCACTCTGTGGGCTTGAAGATCTGGGCCAGGATGATTTGCGACTCCTGATACGGATCCTGGAGGCCGTCAAGGGACTAAAGAAGAAGTTAGCCAAGAAGGAGAAGTAGCGGTGCAGGAACGACTGATTCGAGAGATGGTAAAGCTGCGCGGTGGGCCGACGAAGCTGAAAGCGTTGGCCAAAGAGTACGAAGCACAAATCGAGGAACTCACGCAGGAGAAAGAAGAAGCCGAGTGCATGCGTGACCTCATCATCCAGCTGACGTCGGACGATGATGAAGGCGAAGAGGAGGAGTCTTGAACTACGAACCAGTTGAAGTCGGCGTAGCGCTGAGCCTCTACGGATTCAATGTCAGTCCGTTCGAGCGAGCCCAGCGATTGTACGACCACTTCAAAGGCGACTGCGCTGAGCTTGATACCCTCGTCGGCAAGTTCACGGACCTGACTGCGTACGCCATGACCGAACTCGCGCCACCTACCGCCGAGGTCTACGTCATTCATGCCCTCGCAAGGTACGGAGGAGAGGCGAAGGAATACGTCCGGGTCAATCGGACACCCGTCGATGAACTACTGAGCATGGATCTATCCGACATGCCGATGTCGTTACATCTGAGTCAATCGAGTTGGAAGAACCTATTTAACGTAGTCAAGATGTGCGTGCCAGTAGGACTTGATCCTGAAGAACGGAAGACATATCTCGAAAGAACAGGAAAGGAATGGACAGTCGGAGACTTCTGGGACTCGGTGCATGAACTCAGGAAGCAACTTAGACAGGGGGACTGATGGAACTGAACAAGGCGATTCGTCTGTTGAGGCTTACTGACAATCCAGAGAGCATCATCCAAGGTCTTCCCACCAAGAAGCAGAAGCGATGTGCGAGGGCGTTCTATCGACGACGCGTAGTTGCCAGGTCGAAGTGATGTGGTGGACCCACTACGCAGCGCTTGTGATTGGATGTGTCGTTGGGTTCTTCGTCTGCGCGATCTTCACAACGTCTCAACGAGCAGACGATGAAATGGATTTTCTTTTAAGGGAGAACAGGAATGGCAGAAAACAAGAAAGGCGACGGAAAAATTGTAATGGTCAAGGTCGGGACTCTCGTCTACGACTTTGAGATCTATCCTCGTCAGCACTACGGCGACAAGCTTGACGAGACCCGCGTTCGAAACTTGCGGTACGTTCTTCGCAGCGGTACGGAATTCAATGATGCTCTCGACGTTGACAAGAAGACAAACTGCGTTGTCGACGGATTCCATCGCGGACATGCGATGGAGAAGGAAAGAGGAGCAGATGCCCTCATTGCCGTTATCTACAGGCGGTACAAAGATCGAGCAGCGATGCTCGAAGAGAGCGGGCGCATCAACAACTCGCACGGGAAGCCAATGGATCGACAGGACCAGATCCATTTCGCGCTCAAGTGTGAGAAGCACGGCATCAGTCTCGCCAAGATTGCGGGGATTCTGTCGTTGCCAGAAAAGATGCTCGTCAGTTTCCTTGATCAGAGGACTGCGCTGAGTGACGACGGTGAGTCTATAGCGATCAAGAACATCGTTGGTCACATGGCAGGGGAGACGTTTACCGAGAAGCAGGAAGAAGTCCACAAGGGTCTGGGTGGATCGAGCCAGGTGTTTCTGGTCAACCAACTCATCTCACTCCTGAGGAACGGGATGACGAACAAGAAGAACGCCAGGTTGATGGAGAGACTGGGGGACCTCGAGTCAGAGCTTGGGAAGTTCTTTCGGAAGAACAAAGCAGGGTAAGCCATGAGAGGTAACTGAGCCACAGATGTAAGACCGAACCACCTACAGAGAGCGAGCCAGGAACAAAGACCGAACCATGTCCGTCGAGCGAGCCAGAGAAACTGACTGATCCATTAGAGCAGAGCGAGCCATGAAAGTGGACTGAACCAGAAAAACAAAGCGAGCCATGTCGCGGGACTGAACCAACGGAAAAGAGCGAGCCACGAGGTCCGACCGATCCACCCCAGCTAAGCGAGCCAGAGAAATTGACTGATCCACAAGAGCAGAGCGAGCCATCGCACACGACTAACCCAATCAGGATGAGCGAGCCATCCACATCGACCGAACCACCCCGCACGAGCGAGCCAGGAGGATAGACATAACCAACATAGTCGAGTGAGCCACGAACTTTGGACTGACCCATACGAGGAAAGCGAGCCAGAGGAACGAACTTATCCACTCTCCATGAGCGAGCCACCTACCAGGACTGAACCGACCTTTGCGAGCGAGCCATCACCGAAGACTGACCCACCAGCTCAGAGCGAGCCAACCGTGAGGACGTACCCACGTGGAAGAAGCGAGCCACGGATTCGGACTGAACCACCGCTGAGAAGCGAGCCACCACGAGCGACTGACCCATCTGTCTTGAGCGAGCCATATTCCGGGACTTATCCACGCAGAATGAGCGAGCCAGGTTCGGAAACTGACCCACCGAAGCGAAGCGAGCCACCACCGTTGACCTAACCACCTCCCGATAGCGAGCCAGCGCGCTTGACTGAACCATTGAAATCGAGCGAGCCAGGTCGGGAAACCAACCCAAACTACCCGAGCGAGCCAGGACCCAAGACTGACCCACACTGCATGAGCGAGCCATCAACCTCGACTGACCCAAACGAAAGGAGCGAGCCATAACAAGAGACTGAACCACGTTATCAGAGCGATTCATTTTCAAGTCAAAGTGCGACCTTTTAACCCATTAGGATGCCAAAGACATGAAGAAGAAAGACGACAAGAACGACCCCAGGAAGTTCGTTGTCAAGTACGACAAGAAGAACTTCCAGTCCGACTATCTCACCATGGAGTTGTTCGAAGCTCTTGGTAGGACCAAGAAGAACATCTCACGCAGCGAACTGTTCTACATCATGCGTACCCGGGAGCAATTCCAGAACATGCGCTGCCGTGGTGGACAGATCATTCACACCGCAAAAGGGTCGAAGCAGATCGTCAAGCTCATCGCACAGACGTCTGCCTTCTACGAGGATGTCATTACCGAATTCCTCAACAAGCGTCTCGTCGACCGTGACCCTGTGAGTAGCAAGTGGGCGACAAAAATTATCGGTATAGGTCCGGTCCACGCCCTGACCCTGAGTTCGCTCATCGACATGGACACGACCGAGAGCGTGTCCAGGATCTGGCGGTTCGCCGGCATGACCACCGACACCCCGAAGCCGACGAAGGGGGAGAAGCTCTCGTTCTGTCGCAAGCTGAAGTCGACGGCGTACCTGATCGGCCAGCAGTTCAAGTTCCACAACAAGGACCTGGCGAGCTTCTACGGAGCTGCGTACAACGGCAAGAAGATCGAGTATCAACTCAGGAATCAAGCCGGTGCGTACAAAGAGGCGGCCGCGAATGCCCTCGAAGAGAAGTCGTACGGCAAGACGACAGTAGCCTACAAGAAGTATATCAAGGGCTTTCTGCCCGACGGTCACGTCGACGCACGTGCGATCAGGTGGGTGGCCAAGCTATTCCTGAGCCACTGGTTCGAGGTGGCGTACTTCGAAATCCACGGGCGTAAGGCGCGTGATCCCTGGATCGCCAGCAGAGAGATCTTGCCGGGGAACATTCCCAAGGCATACGATCACAGGATCCACGACATCTCGTCGGCATGGGACGTGCTCGAGTTCGAGCAGGACATGCGTAAGATCCACCCGCCACCCGCCCGCAGGAAAAAGGTTCATCCCAACCCAAACGAGCGAGCCAAAACGAGCGACTGACCCAAGACGCCGAAGCGAGCCATGATCATGGACTGATCCATACATCGTGAGCGAGCCAAAGCCGAGGACTGAACCATTTTGCCTGAGCGAGCCACGCTCCAAGACCGACCCAGAATGAGCAAGCGAGCCAACGTAAGTGACTGAACTATCTATTGGGAGCGAGCCATTTTCGAGGACTGATCCATGTTAAAGGAGCGAGCCAAACGCGAAGACAGAACCATTAGAGGCGAGTGAGCCACCGACTTCGACTGAACCAGACTTGACGAGCGAGCCATCCCGTAGGACTGAACCACGCAACAGGAGCGAGCCAATCTCGCCCGACTCACCCATAAACGCCGAGCGAGCCAAGCCATATGACCTAACCAGCACGGACGAGCGAGCCATCGGGATTGACTGAACCACTAAAGCTGAGCGAGCCAACGCACCGGACCAAACCAACGCGAGAAAGCGAGCCACCGCCATCGACCGAACCAGCTCACAGGAGCGAGCCACGTCTATCGACTGAACCACAGACAAAAAGCGAGCCAGTCCCCGCGACTGATCCATACATCAAGAGCGAGCCGAATGGGTACCGACCCAAGTGTATTGAGCGAGCCATACTGTGTGACCAACCCAAAGCAAGCAAGCGAGCCATCGTCACCTACTGAACCACATGACGCGAGCGAGCCCTTGTCGGAGACTAAACCAAAGTAAGCGAGCGAGCCATTCACAGCGACTGAACCATAAAAGTTGAGCGAGCCATGCGGATCGACCAAACCACGTGATGAGAGCCCATTATTTCTTGCTTCCTGCCCCGGCCTCGTTGGTCGGGGCACTTTGAAGGGATCGAATGGAAGAATTCGTACTACCAGACATCGTCGTCGAGCCGACTGACGAACAAGAACAGCAGGAGCGAGAGCAACTCAGGCTCGACATGCAGCGTCAGGAAGCTGACGATGAGCGTCGGTGGGAGGGGATCGAGTTCACAGGGGAGTCGCCTGACTCAGCACGATCGAAGAAGTGCGCGGATGAGCGAAGAGAGTACGTGACCCAGAGGGACAAATGGATACAATGGGTAGTAGGACCTATTCATTCAAAGAAGAAGAGCCGGAAGGACAGGGAGAGGATTGAGGCGGATAGAGGATGACACAAAAAAGTGGCTGGTTTCACTACGAAGGACAAGGACAAAGTGACACCACAGAGAAAAAGGAACGCGACCTTGAAACGGTCTTTGTGTTACAGAACATTTACTTCAATCGCTTCAAGTCAAAAAACCCATCGCAAAGAAACAAATTTCCCTACTTCCATTTTGACTGTCATGCCGGGAGTGGCATCAACGAAGACGTCGGTGTCATCGGCAGTCCGTTGTTGTTCAGAGAAATCGCTATTCAGCAAGGTGCAAAATTTATCATGGTGGCGATTGAGAAGAATGAAGAACGCGGACTTCTATTAGCGAATCGCCTGAAACTTTTTCCGAACTGCTTTGTCCAGATCGGCGACAACAAAGAGCTAGTAGAATCAATTCCAAGCATCATACGTAGATTCGGAGATAATCCGAGCTTCGCCTTCGGTTCAGTTCTTATTGATCCGAACAGTCCAAAGGACTTGAATGAACCATCAATCCCCTGGGATGGACTAAGAGAACTTGGAAGGGTCTGTCCGAAGGTAGACGTCGTTTTCAATTTTCCAGGAACAGCGATGAAGCGCATTCGGTGTACGTTCGGAACAGAAAATCGGTACTTCGTAGATCTTGATAAGCTGCCGAACCGCTTAAGGAAGAAGCATTTGCTTATTCGGGAGCCGATCGGACGAACTCATTTCACGCTGGTCGTTGGTCGCAATTATGATTACGGGGATTGGAAAAACAGAGGATTCTATGACTGGAACAGTAGGGAGGGGAAAAGGCTAAGAAGGAAGGCTCGATTCACCGAAAAGGAACGCAAAGAGATGGATGAAGATGGCTGAGTACCTCAACACGAAGGGTTGGTATTACGAATACAGAAAGACACCTCTGTACCTGGCTGTACGTGATGTCGCAATGCAAAAGGCAGGTGGAAAATGCAAGTGTGGCTCTATAGCTACAGAAGCCCACCACAAGGATGGGATCTACCCGCCGTGGAACACTTGGGACGTTCCTTCAAATCTACAACCAAGATGTCACAGGTGTCATAGTGAAGAGCACGGTAAAGAGAACTGAAGGTCGGACATGAACCTAATACAGTCTTCTAAGATTCTCGAGGCTGTTCCGAAACTCTCAGCAGAGGAACTTGAGAGTTTGGAGGAAAGTCTCATCAGTACGAAGCGGATGAGGGATCCTATCCATGTCGCGGCCGACGGCAGGACGATTATTGATGGGAACAACCGTTACGCCATTGTCAAGAAACGAAAGGGTATCGAGTGTCCAGAGCCTGTCGTGCATGAAGAGGTTCAGACAGAGTTAGAGATGCTGGCGTTCGCTCTCGATTCGGCTTTCTCATCTGGGAGGATGGCTACCAAGGAACGCAAGGAGCAGATCCGCAAGAGCAAGATCGCTCTGGCGAAGGAGTTCGAGGGTCAAGACAAAACTAAGACTCAAATATCGCGTCTGCTTGGCGTGTCGAGACAGTCCATTGGTAAGTGGTTGGGACCTGCCGACAATGGTGGCGATAGGTCGGATGAAGATCCTATCAAGAAGGCAAAGAAACTGAGCGATGGACAAAAGAATGATATCTCTGTACGACTCAAGGCCGGAGAAACCCGCAACGACCTTGCCGGAGAATTCCAGGCTCCTAGATCATATATAGACAGCATAGCCAGGGAAGCAGGTCTTACCGGCGAACACGGATCGAACATTCGCGCAGAGAAGACCTGGTACCTCCTTGATGAATGGAAGGAACTTCCAGATGAAGAGCACGTCAAGATCCTCAACAAGTCCGTCAAGAGCGTATTCAACAAGCAGGACACCGAGAACATCGAATGGGCTCAATGGTCCTGGAATCCAGTGACCGGTTGCCGTCATGACTGCCCCTACTGCTACGCTCGTGATATCGCGAATCGCTTCTACGAGCAGAAGTTCGAACCAGCTCTCTATCCCGCCCGTCTGTGGGCACCGCAGAAGATGCCCGTTCCAGCCAAGGCGAGCGAAGACATCTCTTACAAGAACGTCTTCACCTGTTCCATGGCCGACCTGTTCGGTCGTTGGGTTCCACATGAGTGGATCGACCTCGTCATGGACGAGGTCAGAGCTAACCGGCAATGGAACTTCCTGTTCCTGACCAAGTTTCCACAGCGGTTCTCTGAACTTGAGAACCTACCAAGGAACGCCTGGATGGGGACTACAATCGATTGCCAGGCACGTGTGGATAATGCAGAGAAGGCGTTTGCCAAGGTCGAGCACGGCACGAAATGGATCTCTGTGGAGCCTCTGCTCACACCACTCAAGTTCAAGCGGCTTGACCTCTTCGACTGGGTCGTGATCGGAGGAGCAAGCAAGAGTTCCAAGACACCGGCATGGACTCCTCCCATCGACTGGATCGTAGATCTACACAAGCAGGTGAGAGATGCTGGATGTAGGATCTTCTATAAGACAAACTCAGGACTTGACGGAGACCTGCGGATCCGCGAATTTCCTTGGGTCAGGCCAGACGAAAAGAAGCTGCCCAAAGAACTGAAGTATCTCGACATGAAAAAATAGTGAGTTTCTCTTCACTTCTGTCGCCCGGTCAGGTTCGGGTTGTCCACCACGTTCCTGGCCGGGCACTTTGAAAACAAAGGAATAAAGACATGGAAGTCGGCAGAAATAGCGATCTCTCACTCGCTTACGACTGGGATGGTCTCGACGTCGAAGGAAATTCTGAAACGGTCGATGCCGTGGAGTTCGTCTTTCGTACGATCCCAATATCAAGTCCTGATCTACGCGTCCTCAGAATGACGCCATCCATCGTCGTTGGAGAAAACTCGTACCGCGTCGATGATCTTTTCATCACGATCCCCGATGGCGAGTTCAACATAACCACACGTCTGCGTGATATCGGGGGAAACTGGTCCGCTGAGTCGGTTGGAATTGCAGTAGAGATCACCTCAAAAAATCCCAGCCGCCCGACGAATATGCGCGTCGCCGGGCGGTAATCCTGCTGACGGCAGAAGAACTCCACCAGAAAATCGACTTCTGGAAAGACATTGTGCTCAGGGCGCTTGACGATGAATTCGATATCAAGTAATGCGTAACGCGAAGAAGACCAACAACCGGCGTAACACGAAGCGACGAAAGCACGATCAGAAGAGAAGGGTCGGCTGGGTGCTGAGAAGGCAGAGAAGAGCCGACGGATGAATTCCCCCGGGCGACTTAACGAACTCTCTGTTCACACACACGGTACGTTAGCTCTTACCCGCTCGGGGGACTTTTGAAGATCTCTGGTGTCAACTTCGAGTTGCTTGGAGTGAAGACACCCTACCAGAAGAAGATCATACCCCACCAGAAGAACCAGAACGCAAAGCAGGCCCTCATCTTCAGGTTCATCGACGACGCCATGAAGATCTGTAAAAAGAGGAGCGAGTCATTCACAGGGGTTGAGCTGTTCTGCTCCGACGGGTTCTACGCCAACTACGCAGCGAAGAAGAACCGTACGGTGAGGCTCCGGGGGATCGATCTCAGCGAGGGGTATCTGAGGCACGCCCGGATGGCCTCGGCACTCCTCGACGTCGCTGATCGGGTCACGTTCGAGCACTGTGACGTCATGGATCTCGAGGGCGAGTACGACTTCGCCATCTGCGTGGGTGGACTGTACCACCTCTCGGACCCGTTCGAGTTGCTCTATAGACTTCGGGGTAAGATCAGGACGGCCCTCGTTATCCAAACCGTCTTCTCTCTGGCGAACACTGACTACGACTACTTCGAGACGCCAGCTCCTGGCCGGGAGCGTGGCTGTCGGTTCAGCTACGGGTACCTCCTCAGGATGGTGGCGTCCGCAGGCTGGAAGGTGAAGAACCAGCACGACAACGAACTCAAGGGGAACCCTCGGCTCGAGGACCGGGGGTCAGCGTACCTGCTGTGTGTTTAGGCTGCCCTACGTGGCAAATCTTGGAACAGCTCCGTCTGTTGATGCGAATGAACTGCCTCGTGACATTCAGGGCACAGAGCTTTCGTATCTCTTAGGCGCTCGTATCCGAGGACGGACTTCCCGTTCTTGGTTTGGTACTTCAGGTGATGGATGTGAGCGGACTCTCCTACTGGCTCGATGTGCTTTCTGCAGTGCTCACAGGTGTACCCGGCGTGCTCAATACGGAGCTGGCGGTAGCGTCTCCACTCTCTGGAGTGCTGGTACTTGTCGTTGTACCAGTCCCACCACTCAGGGGTACCGTAGAAGGGCTCTGCCTTCAGGAGGAGAAGGAAGGGGTGACAGGTGTCGAACATGGCGAAGGTCTCCTTAGACGAAGTGATGAAACAACTTGTCCCAAAACCCTACTGGGAGATGTCGCACCTCGTCAACCTAAAAACCAATCTCACGAACAGATTGTACCTATTGACGCCTGTTTGGTCTTAGACTACACTGTCCGGCCTCATTGGCAACTAAAACGCAATGGAGGCAGGTTTGTATGCGCGAAGACGACGAAGTTAACGAGGACATACGCGAGCTATTCGAAGCAAACGCCATCCCGGTCCCCACCGTGAGAACCTTGTCAAAGTGGGTTGCCGCGTGCGGGTTGAAAAAGATCGGGTTCAGGATAGGCCACAAAAAGCTTGTCGCCATGTCAGAGGTTCACACCATCGCCAATGTCGCCTGGGCTTTGGGTGTCGGGATGAGCCGCAGGAACATCTTTCAGGCAATCAAAGCTCTGAGCGAGGCCAGAGTGTACTGCACGAAGAAAGACCGAACTAAGAATCCTGACAATCCAGATCAGTGGATCTATATGGATTTTCATCGCTACGCTCTTGGTACAGTACAAAGCGAGTTCGTTGCATTTACAGAACGCCACGTCAGATCAACGACGAGAGTTTTCCGATTTGAATCAAGGCCAAAAATAGAGCCGGCCAAGTTGCAAGATTTAATCGACCTATCTCATGACAATCCCGGCCAAACAATTGAGCTGCAAGTCAGAGTGCTCCACGATCGAAAGTGGATGAACTCGTTCGTAGGAGCAGATGAAGAAAAGAGAGCTTGGCTGCAAGTAATCGCAGAACCAACAGCCGGAGCCAAAGCGATAACCCTTTCCGGCAATTTTGTTGTGTCATAGGAGAATCCAATGCCAGAAGACGAACCGCTCAAACTCGGAGACGAGTTCGACGAACTCCTCGAGTGCCAGGGCAACGTAGGAGACCTGAAGATCTACGTGGGTGATCGTGAGGGACGACTCTTCATCGCCTTCGATCGTTCGATCAAACACGTCGGCATCCCGCCCGAAGATGCCCTGCTGCTCGCCCACACCATCATCCAGCGCGTGATGAAGATGCAGGACAGGTTCAAAGAGGGTGAAAATTCTTACGATTAGGGCTCTATGTACATTGAAGGCTATGGCGAGTTAAGAACGATGGTCGCTTATGCTTGTTGGGCGTGCGGCCGATGGTGGCGACGTAATCCGCCGCAGGAATGCCCGTGCGGCCGTGGATTGCCATGCAGTCGCTATTGCAAGTGGTCACCCGAGAAAACCGGTGGAAAAGAAGTGCCCAGACTGTGAGAAGATGGTCCCGATGGCAGAGTTCAGGGGCCAAGGCGTTTGCCCGACGTGCAACTACGCTCGAGTGAAGAGATGGCGACTTGAGCATCCCGAGAGAACCAAGGAGCAATACCACAGAAGAGTCAGAAGGAAGCAACTTGTAAGACGCGCACGCACAGACATGGCGCTGCGTGAGGATCTCGAGTTCTTCAGGGGAGGAAAATGATAGAAGCCAAAGTCAGCTACTACGAGTATCGAGAGAGGGGTGGTGTTCAGGTCACTCTCGATGCGGAGTTCTCCTACGTAGAGAACCTGACAGAATTCCTCGAGAAGCTCAGAGGACCCGTCGTTGCTCCTCCCGAAGTAGGCAAAGACGGGAAGCTCAACAAGAAAGAGCCAATCAAGTCATCCGACTACCTTTTGGACGCCGCCAGACCAATCAAAGAAAAAAAGGAAACATCATGAACTCAGATGTCATCGTCACAGTCCACGGGCAGGATTCCGCCGACTTCGGTCGTAAGGTCGAGGCGATCGACGCCATCGCCAGGGCACCCCAGGAGATGCCGCCTGGTCCAGTGGTCCCTCCGATCATCCTCCCACCAATCGAGCCGCCAGTTCCGGAACCCCCGAAGCCCTACTTCGACGTCGGAGATGGGAGCGGAAAACCGGGAGACACGGTCGAGTTGATCGTCGAGGCCGGGTGCAGGTTTCAGACCAACGGGTTTCACATAGGTGGAGGGTGCGGGGTCTTGCCGGGCGACCCGAAGTCGGGCTACGGGCGCTTCGAGGCGACCGGGGCGACGATCGGTCAGTTTCTGACTGACTACTTCAAGACTCATGGGCTGATCGATGATCACGATGGTGGAGAGAACTACCATCATGACTTCCAGATGGTGAAGTTCGATCCTGAGCGGGCCCTGCCCGAGGAGTGGTGGCAGTACACCGTCCTCTTCTTCTCCCTTAATCCCCAGCTCCAGGCACCACCGACCGAGATCCCCTCGGGCACAGAACTCTTCACTGTGAAGATCAAGATCCTGCCCGGGACGCCGGCAGGCGAGTACACAGTGACGTGCCTCGACGAATACTACTACACGCACTCCAGGCCACGCCGTAGGGACTGGATGTTCACAGGTAAAGTGTCGGGCGGGTACACGAAGCTCGACCTGCGGGGAGGGGTGATCACGGTGACGGCATGAAGTGTCATCACACACCGTGCCCGGCTGGCTACGTTGCATGGCATGAGTGGGCAGAGAAGAAGGGGCGTCGACATTACCAAGAGAAGTGCAAGGTGTGTGGCCGCTGGGCCGTCTGGAAACGGAAGAAGCATGAACCTCGATCAGAAGATCCTTGATTACCTCGATCACGTAGACGGGTACTGGAGGCCGGCCGATAGGTCCCGTGTGCAGGTTCGAGTCCTGCCTCCTCAACCAACTTGACGACTCGAGTCCAGTCCGGTCATCGGCGATTAGCTTAGATGGCCGGGCGCTTTTCAATGGCAGAGAAGAATGAGCGATCGACGCAAAATCATCGACGACTTCCACCGTCTGTTCTACAAATCCAGGTGCTGGAGAACCTCCTGGCTGGGTACCATTACCCACCAGAATCCGATCGACATGTGGATGCTGCAGCTCATCATTTACGAGACGCGACCGGAATTGATCATCGAGACGGGGACGTCTTATGGTGGATCTTCCCTCTTCATGGCGACCATCTGTGATCTCATCGGTTCGGGTAAGGTGATTACAGTCGACAGAAGACCGAGAATGATGCACCGACACCCGAGAGTGACTCAGGTCCGTGGTCCGTCGACGAGCGAGAAGATAACCAAAGAGGTGAGACGTCTAACCGACGGCTCCACCAAGTGCATGGTGTTTCTAGACTCCTCGCACGATGAGAACCACGTTCACAGGGAGATGCTGGCCTACGAAGAGTTCGTCGGCGTCGGGATGTACCTCGTTGTTGCAGACACGAATCTTCAGAGCACAGTACCCTGGAAAGTAGTAGACAATGGACCTATGGCGGCGGTAAGGAAATTCCTCGGGCGAAGAGACGACTTCATCTCGGATGAGAGGTGGAACAAATTCCTGTTCAGCTTCTTCCAGGGAGGATGGCTGAAGAGGACTAAAATTATTCGTAATAGGAAGGAATCATGTTCGACCCAGTTGTAGCTCATGACCAGTTGCTCTCAGAGGCAACTGGCTACTTCAAGCATGCCGGCGGCACTGGTGGCCGGGGCGGTAGTATCTACTACATAACCAACCTGAACGACTCGGGACCTGGGAGTATGCGTGAGGCGCTCACATTGGCTCAGCCCCTGATCATCCTCTTTGAGAATGGCTTGAACGGCACCATCAATGTCGAAGCCAAGATCAATATCGAGTCGAACAAAACCCTATGGGGTCGCCATCGGGATGGAAGCGCCGCTGACATCTTCGTCCATCCTGTGATCACCAAGACTCCGTTTAAGATCAGGGGCACAGCCAATAACATCATCATTGCAAACCTGAAGGGCGATGCGCCGGGGCCGAACGATGACGCTCCTGACTTCATTGCGATCCAGGGTACTGGTGGCCTTGTGTGGGTCTATCACGTCACCGTCGAAGGGGACGGGTCGTCCAACATGGATGGTTTCGTTGACGTACACAGCGAGAACGTGACGCTGTCCTGGAACCGTGTCGATGACTGGGACAACGTTCATCTTATTTACCCTTACCCGGACTCTTCACTCGATGTAACCGTGACACTGGACCACAACCTCTTTCGCAATTGCGCCGGTCGAACGCCCAAATTGCAAAGTGCCAATGTTCAGGCGCACGCTTACAACAACTGGCTGGACAATTGGGGCTACGATGGGATGCGGGTGGATCCAGGGGAGCTTGTTGCGGAGAGCAATGTCTTTACGCCGGGTGAAGACAAACGGGCAATCCAGGGGGAATGGAGAGGTTCCGGCAACGTGTTCTTGAACGGTGCGTTTGCTGACAACCAATCAAGCGACGTCTTCACCCCGCCGTACTCTTATTCTGTCGATCCAACTGGTACATCAGCTGATCACCAGGCACTCCGTGATCGGCTTGAAGCTCTGGCTGGCTGGCAATCCAGTTTCGACACCGTCCCTCCGACGCCCGACCTGACTTCTCCGACAGCGCCGAGCAACCTTCACGTCCTTGCGTTAGCATGACTCTCGATCAGAAGATCATTGATTACCTCGACCACGTGGAAGGGTACCGGTCGGTGAAGGAGATCATCTTGGCGGTCGGTACGACCGAGGTTCGAATTGGCAAGCTCTGTGAGAAACTCTACTGGGACGTAAATAACGAAATGCAGCGTTCGATAGGGGCGGAGCCAGGACATCCAAGCGATATGGTGCTCTACGCTACGAAGTACTGCGTGGAGGACAACCCGCTACGATAGGAGGGACCTATGAACGACACGTTGGTAGTTGCTGCTGGGCTCCAGGCGATCGGATCGGAGCTTCACTTAATTCGATTAGCGCTCTTTGCTCTTTGCCCTGACAAGGACAAAGAGGCACTATTGGAAACAATCGAGAAGGCCGATGCAGCGCATGCCGAAGCGCTTCAGGAGGTGTCAGATGCTCTCACAAGAGAGAATGACTGACATCGAACTCACCCAGGAAGAGATCGTCGAGCGGATCAAGAACGGAGCCCACAGCAGGCTTCGAATGTCCGCAGAGGAGATGATCTCAGCTTTTCGCGAGGGGCGCATTGAGGAACCAGGATACGTGATCGACCTTCTGTCCCTTGCTGGTATGCTTGACACTGACCATCCGCTCTACGTCGAGCTTTGAAAATTATTGGCGATAAGGAATGGGCGACACAACAGCGTTGATTCAGACAATCGTGATCCTCGCGACATGCGTCGTCTATCTCGCGAAGCAGGGACTACAGACCTACAAGGCGTACGAGATAAAGAAGAACGGCGGGAGATGGGGGGGGGCTCAGCGATTCGAAAGCTGTGTTGCTGTCAGATCTGCACGACTGGCATAAGCCGGTCGTTGATCCCGAGACGGGTCAGCCACGATTCATGTGGTACGGGGACTCGAAGGAGCTTAGGGAGTCCATGGATGAGTTGCGGACTTCTATCGGTAGAATGAACGAGTCCCTCAATGGGGTGGTTGATGAGATGCGAAAACGTGACAAGGCAGGATAGCTTCAAAATTATTGGCGATAGTGAAACGGTTCAAAATTATTCGCTATATAGGGGACCAAATCGAAAACCCGGCCCCGGGACCTGCAATAAAGTGCAATACAAATATGGCACGAGATTTCGTGGTGGACGGCAACGAGAGTTCGTTGGACAAGGCAACGAGATCTCGTGTGCTAGGGAGAAGTTCGGTTAGGGGAATCTTTTCCGTTCTTTCAAGAGGTCCGCCAATTCGGCGGGCCTTTTTTTTGAAAGAAGATTTCTGTTGAGCAAATGAATATATGCCCATATGATTACGTCTAACAAGGCGAGCGAGACAAATCCTTCAACCCGCTACAGGAGGTTAGAACCGTGGCGAAACGAGAAGCGCAGTTCTGGTGTCAAGAGTGCGGACGACCGTTCTATTCGGTCAAGGCAGCGGAGCGAGCATCCTTCAGCCTTCAGGGCTGCCCGGGGTGCGGTAGCTCGGACATCGATGTCGCACCTCTCTCTACGAGCGACGTAGTCGAGAGGAAGGCGGCTATCGGGCGACAGGATGAGATCCTGGGAAGGGGGCGAGCGTGAGCAAGAGAGTCAGCGAGCAGAGCGCGCATTACGCCGAGTGCGAAGACTGCAATGAGAAGTTCTGGGGTAACGACATCGATGCCAACACCATGGAAATCGAGGTTGACGACGAAGTGATTCGGCTCTGCTCCTCGTGTCGAAAGCGACGGAAGAAAGAAGGAGGTTAGAACCGTGAGAAAACACAAGCGAACGATCGACCTAAACTGGGGCGGAAACTCAGAAGCTCAGATCGAAGTCTATCCCGATCACGATCTGATCAACGTTACGCTCTTCCAGGATTCAGTCTCGAAACAAGCTTTCAAGCATACCGATGTCATCTGTCTCGCCGAGGATGACATCAACCTGATCGTCCAGACGATCGCCGAGTGTAAGGCAGAAGCGATCCCACAGGGGGCGATATCGTGAGCCGGGCATACACACAGGCCGAGATTCAGACCATGTTCCTCGAGAACGCAAAAGAGATCGTTCGGTTCTGGTCTAAGGTGGAAGGCAAGTCAACGAAAGAGAAGATATCCGGGGCGATCTTCGGCGTGTTCACAGTTCTCGATGGGGAGTCTGCCGAGATGCCCGGATTCTCGGTCATACCCCATCCGCACAAGGATGACAAAGCCTGGTATCAGGGGATGGGCGTGAACTGGTATCCGGATGACGTCGATATAGCTGGGGATCTCCACGAACAGTGGGCGAAGTAAAAATAAGCTAATGAATAAATACCCTGTTGCTCTCGTCTAACTGTGCGAATGTCGTTTAATGCTTTCTTCTTCAACCACTTTCGGAGGTTAGAACCATGACCGAGACCAAAGCCGAATACTCGAACTTCAGAGGACGCGGCAGTCTCCAGGATGTCGTCACGGAGCTTCAACGCCAGATCGAGGCCCGGGTCGACTTCGTGGCCGATACCAGGGACATGCAGGTCACAGTTGGGGAGAAGGGGGATCTGCGCCTGGCACCGTCCAACGGCAACCTCGCTGACTTCCTGCCCCGGGACGGAGTTAGCGTACTCGATCAGGCGCTAACTCAGTTCGGGCAGAAAGCGCCCGTGACCAACGGCATCCCGACGCGATTCCTCAGGAATGCTGCCCGGGAGCACCCCAGGCGCACCGCTGACTTCTTGACGGGCATCATGCATGACTCGCCCGATCGTCGCCTGGTGCGGATCCTGGACGGCTCCTGTCGGGCGTTCCTGTCCGATAGCTACAAGGTCATCGACAATTACGACGTCGCGAAGTGCGCCCTCGAGACTTGCCAGAAGGTCGGGGGCCGGGTCTTGGAAGCGTCGGTCACAGATGGGGCGTTCAGATTGAAAATGATCAGTCCGGAGATCTGGGACAAGATCGAGCGCACCCGGACGGATTCCCCCTCTGGCAATTGGTACGCGGGCGGGTTGGGCTCACAGGAGTACCTCTCGAAGGTCGGAGCCAACACGCGGGGCGATCTGCCCATGCACGGGGGATCCGAGACCGTCTGGCCGATCGCCACCGTCGGGAACTCGGAGACCGGCCACGGTAAGTTCTACCTGCGGTCCGGGATCATCATGGCGATTTGCTTCAACCTCGCCACCGTCGAAGAGGTCATGGGTATGGTCCACCTGGGAAGCAAGATGGAGGTCGGCCTGTTCTCGCGCTCGACGCTCGAGAAGGAAGCGGACCTTATCTTCTGCCAGTTCCGGGATGCGTTCCGGGTGATGTTCACGCAAGAGTCATTCCAGGCCATTGTTAGCCGTGTCATGGATTCGGCTAACACTGAGATCAAGTCACCGTCGAAAGCCATCGAGCTGACGGTTGCCGCTTCCGACGTCCTCTCGGACGACGATGTAGGGGTCCTCGTCGACTACTTCACCGCTGAGCCGGGGAACTCCGTCTACTCCCTCGGCCAAGCCGTCGCCCGTATGGCGCAGGACTTGGACGCAGACAAGGCTGATGATGTCGAGGTCCTCGCCGGAGAGATCCTCACCGGTAAGCACAACAGCAAGCTGAGCGCGGCACTGGTAGCTTAGGTCCTTAACCTCGGGGGGCGTGGCTGCCACCACGGTTGCGTCCCCCATTTCACAGAAAGCCGGAGGTTAGAAACCGTGAACGAAGTAACTTTCTCAAAGCTCAGAAGCGGCGGCTGGGGCGTGTCCGGACCCATCGACATGGTCGAATCCGGTAGCGTCGTCACAGTCACGAAGAAGTCCGGGGCGACGGTCGAAGTGACCATCGGGGCGATCGTCTGGGATAATGGCGAATGGGCCATTGCGCGGATCAAGAAGACGGAGAACAAGCCGATAGCCGTACCGAAAGCTCCGGCACCGGTCCGGACCGACGAGCCCGAACCCGGCAAGGTGTACCGGCTCACAGGTGACAGTTCGACGCCGTCGGTAATGCGGGGAGACTCCCTCGCCGATTGTGAGGTGTCCAGCGAGTCAGCCGTTGAGCTGGACAGTCCGTCCGAAGATGGCTGGGCTCACACTCCAGAAGACGGCTGGACCCGTACGCCCGTCACGCCGCCAGAGCCCGCCCCTGAGGCGCTCAACGGCTGGGGAGTGTGTACAGACTGCGGCGTCCCGGGGATCCGCGATGTGAGCGGTCTCGGCCTTTCCTGCGGGTGTGCGTTCTGATGGAAGGGGGAATCATGAAGCTGCTCGGTGATACGTTGGTCAAAGCTCTCAAGGAACGCGACACGGACGTCATCGGGCAGATCGCTGATTACCTGCGGTTCGGCTTGAAGGTGCAGAGAAACTACCGGGAGACTTACGAGTGCGTCTGCCGGCTCTGCCAGAAGCGCGGCATCGAGCCGCCAGAGCTTCCGGAATGGGATGAACTACTGAGAGAAAGCGAGGGGGGATGAAGAATCGCGTTCAGAACGAGGGGAACGAGTACGCGGTCATCACGCACAGTCGGACGCATGTCTCGTTCTGTGGGATCGGGCATAACGGGCGGTTCTCGGGGTCGGAACCGCTTGTAAATGGTCGTCAATCTGCCATGGCAGAGGTCCTCAAGGTGCTCGAGGGTCATGGCGTGACGGATTACGAAGAAATAAAGGGATAGATGACAGGCAGCAAAAAACGATGGGCCTGGGATAAGCTTGAGGAGGAAACCAGGACAGCCCATCGTAGCGAGCAGATCGGCACGTAACAAAAGGAGGTTAGATCGATGGTCTCTGCACAGTGCAAAAGATACAAAGAGCAGATCCAGGAACTCGCCAAGTCACTCGAGTCAAATCATACGCTGAGCAACTACATCAGCATGTTCGCATCCCTCGACATCAAGCAGGCCAGCGCCTACTTGCAGCTGGCTGCTCTCTCAATCGAGAAGGCAAGCGTGATGCATGAGAGAGACTGTGAAGAAGACGAGCCCGGGCCGCACGAGCCAGAGTATGAAGACCCTGAGGAAGGAGGTTAGATCGATGGGATATACACATTACTGGTACCTGAACCCGAAATCGGAAGAGGTCAGAGGCATCGAGAAGTCCCGTTTCAATGCGGCCGTCATTGAGATGGGGATGATTGTCACAGCGAGCCCCCTACTCGCCGGCTGGGACGGAGAAGGTGGGCCGATGTTGAGTCGCGATGAGATCTCATTCAACGGCATCGGGGATGATGGTCACGAGTCATTTACATTCCAGAGATTCGGAACTCAGGGCGAAGGTCTCACGACGACATCCCCGGAGGATACGGGTAAAGACTTCTCGTTCTGCAAGACCGCTGCAAGACCGCTGCAAGACCGCTGCAAGACCGCTGC
>SDBT01000719.1_pt1 | contig 53929 bp, 89 predicted proteins | sample 2277101 | NCBI WGS metagenome assembly SDBT01 (sample SAMN10404973, study PRJNA504765) | marine sediment metagenome | isolation source: marine sediment core GS10_PC15, 103 cmbsf | place: Arctic Ocean: Southern Knipovich Ridge | collected 2010 | reverse complement strand
GAGTTCAGGGTCGTGTCCTGAAATTACTCTTGTCATCTTATGTTTCCTTTCTCTCTTACTTATCATACGTATGCAATTTGTAAGGGTTTTGGTTCAAATGCAATCTTAGTATCAGAACTAAGTGTAACAAGAAACTCTTGTTCTAAAAGTATTACTAAAGTGGATAGCTTTGTAGAACCTTCCTTGTTTTTGGCTTGGGTGCTGAGATTCGGTTTTAAGTATAAGTTATTATTGTACCAGAAGTAACTTCCTCTCGGTAAGTCCTCAACTATCATGAATTCAATTCCAGTTTCTAGGTTAATTTCCATTGTAAAGTACTCCTTTCTTTTTACACCTAAGTTTTTTCCGCTTCTGTAATTGCTTGTAACCGTAAAATATTTATTTCTGTCAGTTTATTACGATGTTCTCCTGTGGGTGTTAATAAGATGGCTACATTAGCAAGTTCAGCATCTCTCTTACACGCTTCCAGCAGCTTCGGCGCAGCAGCTATAAGGTGGGCGTTGGCTTTGGCTTCTTTTGGTTTGGGGCCAAATTCTTCAAATACTTGGGCAATAGTAAATATGCCACATGAAATATCCCATCCATTTGTTACTTTCGTAGTTTTCCATTCACCTTTTGTGTGTTTCATTGACATATCCTTCCAGACTTATATCAATCCATTTACATAACGGGCAATAAGTAGCAAGTGACCACTTTACATCTATATGTTGTATTGTATTTCGTATTGCTGAGTATTGAACGGATCCTCCACACTTGGTACATCTTCCGCGTAGTGAACGCCATAATTGAATTGGGAGATTTCTCCACTTCATATTTTTCCTATCTTAAAACTTGCAATATTTCTCCAGTGTGTACCTGTATTGTTTCTACACCGCACGCTCTTAATCTTCTTAGCCCTTCTTGGCCTCTGTATTCTTCGTAATAGTATACTTTCGCTATGTTGGATTGTGCGATCAAGTTGGCACAATGTTCGCAAGGTACCATAGTAATGAACATGATCTTGTGTGGTACGGTACTATCCATGCGAGCTATTGCGTTAGCTTCCGCGTGTACGCATCCACAGTTTCCGGGGATGTTTCGACAAGAATCATTCGGCATAGCGGTAGGAGGGCCGTTGTAAGCGATAGCAAGCACGCGGTCTAAGGTGAAATCTGTGATTATACAGCCTATCTTTCTGTTTTTTTGTTTACATGTTGCACGCTGCGCCCAAAGGAATGCAGTGTTCATGTGTATTCTTTGTTTGGTAGGTCTTTCTTGAGTCTGAGTCATTTTTTCTTTCTCCCTTCTGTTTGAATTGCGTTGTAAACTTCCTTGCGGTGCACCGAGATACTCTTCGGTGCCGTTATACCAAGACGTACTTTATCACCGCGAACAGCTACGATTGTCACTTCGATATAGTCTCCTATCATGATTGATTCATCCTTTTTTCTCGACAGTACGAGCATTTTCGACTCCTTTCTTGTATGTTTGCTTACATTGTATGTATGCTATTTCTATAGTACATGATTTAATTCTCTTCAATTTGGAGCTATCAAACTTTCTGCAAGAGAGTAGTGCCGAAGCATGTGACTTTGCCTTCATTAGCCTTGCAATTCTACAGAATGAAAGGTCGTATCTTGTACGTAAAATAAAGGCCATTAGATCTCTTGCAAATACTAGCCGCCTTGTTTTGTGACGCAAGAAATTATACAACTCTGCCTCATTGACATTCAAGTCTGCCGCTACGAGATTTATAAGTTTCCGGAATTCCATATATATACGGTTGTCTATTCTGCATTTGACCCATGACGTTCCATTCTTACTACCGTATTCGGTAGAATGAATCTTGTGGTTTTGTTTAAGTTCTTCTACAAAGAATTCTAGCAATTGGCATTCACCTTCTACAACAGCGCCGACGGTAATATATTGATTCGTCATGTTTTTATCTTTTTCAGTGTTTTCTTGGTCTTTCTCTTCTTCATTGTGGTGTGTATTCTGTCCCTGTCCAGTCTTCTGGTTGGTACCGTCTTGCCAAGGGGCGGTACGTAATGTTCGAATAAATTGACTTTCTCGATTGTTTCTCTGGAATGATCAGACAGGCAGTATTCGTATCCGCGCAGGCTAGTGTGTTTTCTTATTCTGAGTATTCGATGTACGGCAAGGTCTTCTAGAATGCGTACTACGCTAGTTCTTCCGATAGCTGTCTGTAGCACCATTTGTTGTATTGAGAACCATTTTGTGTTTGATTTTTCTGTATACTTCCAGACATTGTATAATACGAAAGTCAAAACAGCAGGCATAGAACACAGTGCTATATAAATCGCTTTGGATAGATGCTCTGGTTTTATGTAATTGTCGCCGTGGATAATGGATCCAGCAGTTGCTATCTGTACCATTTGTTGTACTAAACGGCCTGCTGCTTCAGGTTGTGGTAGTATAGTTATATGCCGGCCTGATATGTCACGTGGAACATGTGTGCGTACTTGCGCGATAAAATCGGCACATGTTATAAATGTCTCTTTGGTTTGTGTGTTTATTCGGATGTCTGAAATTTTCCGCATTGGAAGCCTGCGTAGAAAGCGGAATACCTTCAGTTTAAGACTATGATGCCTTTTCTTGTAATTATGTAGTTGATTATTGTATGCGCGTTTTGTCAGCTGTAGCCTGTTGGGTATTTGTAGTCTGAAGTTGATGTACCGTTCTCCTAAGGCTTGATTGTATAAGAAGTATCTGTCAATTTGTGGAGTTGATGCGACTAACATGTTGAAATACGCTTTGTGTTCTACTTTATTTTTAATGTTGCCAAAGCTTTTTGATAACACACCATCATATATTTTGCGTAGTATTGATTGTACCTGATTGCGGTCTTCTTGTCTTTGGTCCATCATGGTACTCTCGTCCAAGACAACTAGAACTTTTCCGTTCAGCTGTGGCATTGTAGACATGTCTTGGCCGCCGGGTCCTCTGAATCCGGATATGAAACTTTTGGGTGTAAATTCATCTATAGTATAACTCAAGTAGAAGTCAGATACTAATGATAGGTGTGCTGTTTTGCCGGACCCCGGTGGTGATATGATTCTGTACCAAGTTGGTATATTCTTCCACTCTAGGGATACGAAAGGGTACATCATGATTTCTGGAAGCCAGCTGTCAACGGTACAGCCGTAATAAAATAGTTTTCTGAATTCCTGCATAATATGCTTGAACGCTTCTGATACATTGTAACTATTTCTATGATGCGTACGCTTATGTACCATTAGCAGAACACCAGTCTATAGTTTATATATAAATATAGGTAGCCGGAGTATATATGTTCCGGCTACCTGTCATCTAAGAAAGTTAATACTTTTTAGAGCTCCGCAATAACAGCTTTGCGGAGAGCCGTCACTGACTTGTGCTTCTTGGCTTTAGTACTTAACTGATAATCATCGATAGCCTCTATGAGCTCTGCGCGGTCCATTTTACGAACGGCTGACTTTGTGAGTACTTCTTCTTCCTCGTCTTCCTCTTCCTCTTCTTCTTCTTCCTCTTCCTCTTCCTCGTCTTCTTCCTCTTCTTCTTCTTCCTCTTCTTCTTCATCGTCCTCTTCTTCCTCTTCTTCGTCTTCGTCTGCTAAAAGCTCAATGAAATCAATGTTAGTAAACTCTTCTTTGGTGCGTACGTTAACCTCAAGTAGTAATCCGCAGGCGTCGTCTAGAACTTCTCCAAGGTCGCTTATCTTTTCTGGGATGGCGAGCTCTAAGGTTTCAAGGTCACCTTGCAGAAATGCTAAGTTGTCGTCGGTTTCTAAGCCGGAGTATTTGTGTATTTCGCGGCCTTCGTAATCACCATCGACGATACCTAAAGCCCAGTTCACTTGTAGTCTACCTGATGCTTGAGACTCTTCGATTACAGCTGATGTTATACGTGCTGAGTAGCTGTCATCAGGTACCGGCGCGCCGACTTTGCGAGGCTCTGCCTTTTTCCAACCTTTCTGCAGACCGCTTAGCGTGCTCGCTAGGTTTCCTTTTTTTCTCTTTTTATCTGGATTCTTTTTACCTGGGTTATTTTTGGTGTTCTTTTTAGATTTCTTTTTCTTCTTAGCCATTATAGCACACTTTCCTTTCTTTTTTTCATAAAGTTATATAAATGATTTTTGTGTATCGGTGTGTTTTTATATTGTCATAATTGAAGCCTCCTTTCAATGCTTGAGTAGTTCGGATCATTAGTTTTATTTTTTCTTTCTTCTTATTTTTGTCTTGTGCCTCCTTTCATGCTTTCCGGTTTTTGATTTCTTTTTCTCTTTGAATGAGTCGAGTATGATTTGAACGGCTTCTTCTTCGGCGTCAAATACTATTTTACTGGGAAGTTTGCCGGTTCTATCACCAGCGTCGTACATAGCAGTTGGTCTTATATATATACATCTTTTAGTAGATATTGCTTCTTTGCGTTTTTTCATTTTGCCTACGTAGTTGAATTTGAGAATAATATCTACCAAGTTGTTTACTACGGTGTATGAAGTTTTCGGCATAGCGGGAGTTTCCTTTGGCATCTTAACGCCGTGGAATATGACTTCACGTTGGTTTTGGTGGCTTATAAAACTGACCCCCGGCCCTAACGCACAAAGACGTAATATCCAGTGTGTGAATTCGTCGCGGAATGCTTCCCAGCCTTTGCCCCATTCTTGGTCAGTAGGATGTGCTATATCATCTCTGCCGCAGACATATTGCATACAGAATTTCGATAAGTTATCTACAGTGTCTACACAGAAGATTAAGATGTCCTTGTGTAATTTAGGTTTTTTCTCCATTGTAGTGACAAATCTAATGAGAGTAGCCCAGTTTGGAATGTATGTTTTGCGAATTTTGAGTGCTCTATAGCCAGGCTCGGTAGGCAAGAAATATACACCCGGGAATAAGCTCCATAAGGTACTTTTGCCTATTTTTGGAGGTCCGTAAGTAAGTGACAGGTGATCTTGAAACAATCCTCCTTCTACGATGGCTTCGTCTTCGATTATGATTGGGTCTGCTTTTTGTTTGTATGCTGTAGCCGCTAAGGACTTTGATTTAGAACTTCTTCGTTTCATTTTACATTCTCCTATAAAGTATTGATGACTGCTACTCTGTAACAACCATTATCGGTTTCAATGGGCATATCAACTCTATCGGCGCCCATACTCTCAAGATGCTCAACCAGCTTTTTCGCTGCCTGCTTACCTCTTTTCAGTTATTCAGTCGTTTCTTCACACATAATGCGTCTATTCCTGTTTTGTTTTAACTGCACGATGCACGGCGTGTTTTTCTGTTCTGAGGTCTCTGCACCGCGCCTGTTTATCTGAGTATTTGTCAGGATATCTGACTTTGAGTTTAGCTTTATTTATATCAAGAATTTCTTGAAAAACTTCGTCTACTGTTTTGTTTTCAGCTTTCGCGAGATCATCAACAGCTAAGCATAAGTACCACCAAATGTCGCCAAGTTCATCCTTATACTCGGTGACATCGACGCGTTGGTTATAGTAGATAGAACGTAGCATCATTTTTATAAGTTCGCCGGCTTCGTCTGCTATGCCCATCATTGCGTGGAGCGTTCTTTGTCTTATATTTGCATAAGTGGTTGATATTTCAGTGCGTAGCATATTTTCAACGGATTTTTGTATAAAGCTGTACATAGTTAGTCCTTTCGTTTTCTATTATTATCTTAGTTTCAGGATAGGGTCTATTGCACTCAGTGGCTTTTTTGATAGTTCTTCGTGTTCGATATCATACCTAAGTTCGCGCTGTTGGAAAAGTTTCAAATACAAAGGATACTTTTCGCAGTTTTTACACAGAATAATATAAGGACACGCGCCATACCAGAGACAGTGGCTCCTTCTGCGTGGCCAGTAATATGGATTTAATAGTTGTGCTTCTGTTAGTCTTGTGTATTTGAGATGTAGGTCTTTGGTCATTCGCTCTATATCGTTTACTGCTTCAATAATAGAGCGTTTTCCGAAAATGTGTTTGAATGTTACATAGTACCATTCTTTGCGTGTGTGTAAGTCGGCTTCCAGTCTTTCCATAAACTGAGGCACTGATTCATTTTTGTTCACACGTATTTGTGGCTTTCTGAATGCTGTATATTCGCAGTATGTTGGATACTTACCAAGAATTTCGGATTTAATAGCATGTGCATATCCGTTTATTTGCAGGTCGAATTTCAGAAGCGCAAAGAAAACATTGTTGATTATTCTCGCTGTTTTGCGTTCTGTTAGAATGATTTTTGATCCTCTTGTTCCGTATGCGTCTATGGTACCTTCGTATGTGACAGGCGATTTCTTCAGCTTTGTTGCGAATGGTACTTCAGTTTGTATGTCGTGCAAGAATGTGATTTTATTGGAGTATTCCTTTAGGTATACTTTGATGATGGTTTTTGCTATTTCGAGTTGCAGCTGTATTTCTGCGTTATCGTCGGCTACGAGAGCATACTTTGATAGTTCGGTTCTGCTTGCTTCGTCCATGATGTTGTATATCTTTTTGTGTAGTTTCGGTTTTGCTATAGCGTCAAATGCCGCGTGCGTTACGGAGCCGAACCAAAGTGGTATGTTTAGTTTTCTTGGTGTTAGATTTAAGACCCACTGCCAAAAATAGTAACGTTCGCAGCTAGTAGACTCAAGTTTGCTTACACTTACGGTCAGTAGTTTTGTGCTTGGGTGTATTTGTGTTTTCATTTTTTGAGTCCTTTCAGTTTACAAGTACTATATTGTTGTCCGGTTTCTTTGTCTTCGATGAGTAGGTGCCAGTGGTAATGTCGGAAGTTTTTTTTCTGCTTGAGTATAAACTTGGATGTACTTATGATGCTTCTCAAGATACACTGAATCAATCTTGAGAGATTGCTGTCAATGTCTGTTAGTGCGTAGTAGGCTCTTTCTAGATTGGCGGACATATTGTCAGGAACATATATGGTATATTTACGCGATTTTTTCATTATTACTAACTCCAATTCTTTGACTAAAGTAGTACCATTGTATTCTGCTGTAAAAATAAGTAATCGTAAATCGAGTCTAATTGTTCTAAAAGTTGTCTAATTGTTTTTATTCTTTTTAGTCTATAGTTTTATACTACTTCTAACTTCATTGCCCCAGATATCCCAGCCTTTGGTTTTTTTCCTACCAAATAGTTCTATACGCGGTATGTTGCCTACGAGTTGGACTATGCGTGTGCGTACTTCGTCTGGCTTGCTGCTGTGTTCTGTGACAGGTGCTTCTATTAGCTGTTTTATATTGCGTGATTTTACAAGACTGTGGGGATGTCCCCTTGTTGCCAATAAACATAGTTCGCAATTCAGCATCGTATATTGGCTGCATAGATGCCTTTGCTTGCCACTTTGTGTTTTTTTAGACCACACAAAAGCTACGGTTTTATATTCGAATCCCCAAGCTTCGATTACAGACAAGGCTAAAGGTAGTTTCCAGTTTATCGTCCACAAGAATAACATAGAGTTTTTGGCGGCAATTTCTCTAACATGCAATTTCATAATCTCATCGTTTGTCATTAGTTTATAGTTACAAGGATAATATCTGATTTTGTCTCCATATTTTTTTTCGCGTTTCGTTCCGAATCCGTAAGCGTTGGACGATGGCCACGGCGGGTCCGCATATATGATTCGGTATTTTTTGTTATGTTTTTTCTTGTATTTTCTCATTGTTCCCGTTTTCATATTTTTCTTTATAATAATCTATCGAACAGCTAGTGTTTTCGCTGTTACAACTCCAGCATCTAGCGTGCCTTTGTTTGCTTACAAACACACAGTGACACTCATAACAATAGTGGCTGTAGAATCTCATTTTATTTTCAATTGTTTCATTATCTCCGTAAAGAAATAATACAGGAATTCACTGCGTTGCTGCTTGTTACTACTGATGAACAACGTAGGTATATTGTATTTTATGTTAATGAAAGATATCCAATAATATATAGACGCGGGCTCTAGGTGTGTTTTCGGACAAGTACGGAAAGCACTCTCAATGCGGGATAGTGAGTCTTCTATGATGATGTATTTGATGGGATACTTGCTTAATTTATACAAGAATTTCTTAAAGCGTGGTCTATCTTTGCCCGACAAGTTGGCTATCAGCTCTGCGATGCCACTTTTTTTCTCGATAGCAACTTGGTCTTCGAATCCTTTAATTGTGTAGTCACCTACTTTAAGTCTATGTCTTTCGAACTCGAAAGCAGGATGATCAATTACCCAAGGAGCATGCTCTCTATCATCATAGAGGATTGTCACTGTCTTTGGTTTTGATTTAGACTTTGAAGATTGTTTTTTTAGATATCGCATGCCTGGGTTTCTTTCTTTTCGTGGCTTTCATTCTTAGTTTGGCTATTCTGCAGTAGTCTTTATCGAGTTCGATTCCTATAAAGTGACGAGCGGTAAGTTTGCAGGCCATTCCGGTGGTTCCCGTGCCTGTGAAGGGATCAAGCACAATTCCACCTGTTGGTGTCATTGTTAGTGTGCATAGGTATTCCATTAAAGCGAGTGGTTTGACAGTCGGGTGGCAGTTTAGCATTTCCTTGGTGCCACGGTTTCTTGGATTGTCACCACCGGGTTTTCCTTTTTTTCTTGTTAGATCGCGTTGTTTTGCTTTTAGGTTTTGTAACCCAAGATTACGTTCTTTTTTTGAAGCTTTAGCGCAATAGAAAAAGCGTGATGCTCCTTGGCCGGTGCTTTGCCAATCTGCATTATCGAACTTAGATTCTCCGGGGTTGAATATTGCGTTACCGTGTTTAGTTTTCGATTTTTTCTTGCCCCAAGGTCCCGGTAAAGTTCCTGTTTGTTTGTCCAGCATTTTTGCTGTTTTTTTATCTAAGATTATATTAGCAGGCCAACGTCCTTTTGTCTCTATTTTGTTTATGTGTTTTGTTTTGCTTCTTTGTAAAGCACTTCCCTTGTACACAGTTTTGCCAACGCAACCGTCAAAAGCTTTTCTTTTTTCTTTATATTCTTCAAAGTCTTTTTGTTGCATCTCTATACGTCCACCATCGATATTCAAGCCGGCAACACCATATTTTTCAGCGTTTTGAGCATACGTTCCGTCGAGGGGTTTCATTGCTACTATGATGGGTTCGAAGGCTGGTTTGAGGCCGGTGCCGTAACCGTTCCAAAGTAAAGCAAGGCTACTGATAGGTATATCATGTTTGTTCCACTCGTTCTTCGGTATTGTACCTCGTTTGTTCCATTCGTAAATCCCTGAGTTGTGAGCACCGAAGGATTTATCTCTTCCTGTTATTTTTCTTTTTTTACCTTTTGCTTTGTCAATAGCTTTCGATATATTATGGCTCTTCGGAAAGCCAGAGCCATAAAGCCACATAATGCAATCTTTAATTGTCCAGCCTGCATCCTCAATGTTGCAGGCTAGTCTATGGAAAGTTCTTGTCCCTCCGAAACATAAGAGGACAGCTCCAGGTTTAGCTACTCTAAGCATACGCTTGAAACATCTTACAGATGGAAGTTTGTAGTCCCATGCTTTACCCATAAATTTTAATGAGTATGGAGGATCGGTAATTATAGTATCAATCGTGTTTCTACGAATGATACGCATTATTTTGTTACAGTCGCCTTGGATTAGTTTAATCATTGTGCACGCCTTTTGTTGTGGTTTTTCTTTTTCACTTTAGTACTCCTTTCTCAAGAAAATAATAAAAGTCCTCCTACTAGAATTGTCGGGATACCTATGAACATTAAGAATATACTCAGACATTCTACGATTCCAAGTATAATAAATAACAATCCGACTGTTTTTCTGATTGGCTTGACTGCTATGGCACATACAAGTAGTACAATGCTTATGATGATTGCTAGTTCCATTTCTAGTTCTCCTTTTGTTATTTGATCTTTTTTTGAAATCTGAATTCTTTTAAGGTTTTATGTCTCTTCACTTTAAGATAAGTCATTGTACCTGTTTTTTTGCACTTGCTGCATTTCAATTTAGAGAGGTCTAGTCCACTGCGAGACATTCCTTCGGCATTTTTACAGTGTGTGCATTTTACTTTGAATCTGTATTTTCTAATTATTGCCATGTTCTTGAAGAATTAGTTCTTTCTTAGATTCCCAATTTGTTTTTGTACGTGCGACTTCTATAGTTAGTTTTAATCCTCTATCGGTTAGTTGTTTTATGTTTTGCATAGCAGATACTACATTGCGGCAAAAACGCTTCTCAGTATTTTTACTAGCAGAGGGACGCTCTATTATAAACTCGTCATGTTCTGGAATAAGTATTCTCGCTTTATCTGAAGATGACTCAATATAATCGTTTATTTGTATGAGAGCTATCTTGAGTATTTGAGCGCAACTGCCTTGTACTACTGCATTAGGAGCCTTGTAAGCTTGGCTTGGTTCTACATGATAACGACGCCCGAAAAAATCTTCTACATAGCCTTTTGTGTGGAGTTCGTGCCTACATTGATCGCGATATTCTGTAACTAATGGGCACGCTTCCAGATATCCGTATAATAAACTGGCGGCGCGTTCGCTTGGCATTTGTAGTATTTTTGCTGTACCCGGAATGCCTGCGCCGTATATAATAGCCAAGCTAAGGTGTTTCAGTTGTTGTCGTGGGTCTCCTAAGTTTTCTTTGATATAAGCAAGATCTTTTTTAGACACGGCATAGGTGGCTATTTCCGTGTATATGTCACGACCGGCATTATAAGTATCTATCAGACGCTTGTCACCAATTAAAGCGGCGTAAAAAACCATTTCAATTTGTTTGAAATCGAAGTGATAGTTCCAGAATCCGGGCTTGCATATAAAACAAGACCTAACTGGATTTTTACGCTTGCGTCTGCTTAGTAATCTTGGAATTGTTTGTAAGCCGGGGTTAGTGACAGCCATTCTGCCGGTGCGTGTATCTGCTGAGTTTATATTACAATATATTCTACCGTTGTTATATAGAGCACGCGTACGTAGTGGAGCAAGATAACTGTGTACGATTTTGTATATAGCTTTGATGTCTAATAATGTTGTAATGAGTTGGAGCCCCTTTTCGCTCTTCCAAAGTTTGCCATCTACTATTGGTTCTAAGAGGTTTTTATCTGTGGATAACTTGCCGTCTTTTGTAATGTATTTTGTAGGTATTTTCATCTTAAGCAGGATATCTAAAACCTGCGCAGGGCTTTTTATATTGAACTTTGTGCCTGCTATTGTGTATAGTTTGTTTTCTAAGATAACAACTCTCTTGATAAGTTTGCGTTCTTCTATCAAGGACTTGTGACAATCATATTGCAGGCTTTGTTGCTCCATTTTCAATGTGAGTCTTAGTACTTTCTGTTCTCTTGTGTATACTTCTTTGTATGTGTCTTGCATTCGCGGATGTATCATGCAATGGATAATAAGACATAAAAACGAGTCAATCATAGAATAGCGGGACATGATTTTATCAGGAATAAAAGAATAATTAACATATCCTTTTGGATGTCCGGCACGTGTGTATTTTGATTTGATTCTCCGTGATGCTGATTTTACTTCTTCTTCCCAATCTGATAATTCCGGACATAACATCTCACACAAGGGTTGAAGACCAAATCGTTGTCGCCTGTCCCAATATATGCGTGCTGCTGTCAAAGTACAGTGTACTTCTTCTGCTACCTTTATGTCGTTAAGGTGACACACGCGCAAATCATAACGCGAGTTGTGTGCTACTTTCTGTCCCGGCATTTTGAGGAGTCTGACGGCTTCTTCGAATAAGTCTGTTCCTAACCGAGCCCACACTAATGTGATTCTCCTTCTTGTGGGTATTGCTAGAGATATGCCGAACACTTTTATATTTCGTACCTTAATATCGGTGTTTCCTATGTGTAACATTGAAGGGACACCAAAGGATATACCTGTCGTTTCGGTATCCCAGCCGAGACTTTGCTCTGGAGCATTACTATTATGAGACAACCAATAACGGAAGGCATTTCTTTGGGCAGCACAGCACTTGGTGACCGTTGCTGCATTGTTATATAAGTCTAATATATCACTTGATTGCATTTTGTACTTTGTCGATGTCAAGAGAAAACTTTAATATATAGTCTCGCAGTCCTGTACTATTATATAGGAAGCTGGCCGGGTGTTTCTTGTGTAGTATTTTGTACGGTTCTCCATAGGCGTCCGGAAATTTGTGTTTACTTATGTATGCTATCGCGGCTTTAGCCGAGTTGCCTAGCGTGACAACTAGATTAGGTTTTACTGTATTTAGTTCGTTGTATAGGAAATTGCTGCATCTATGTATTTCTTTGTCTGTAGGAGAGCGTTTCGCTTCCGGGTGACAGTGTATACTGTTTGATATGAAAACACTGTAACGTGTTAAGTTGCTTAATCTTAAGACGATATCAAGAATTCTACCACTACGCCAAGCGAATGGAAAACACGCCGTCATAGAGTGTACGCACGGAGACTCGCCGATAAAAAATATGTTCGCGTTTAAGTTGCCCCAGCCCGGAACTGATTTAGTATAGCTTTTTATATTTAGATCGCGGCACCGGGCACATTCATTTATGTGTTTGTCTAGTCTTTTCTTAAGTAGTATTTTTTTGTACAGCGCATTCCCAGGATTTTCAGATGTAAGTTCGTTATTTTCTAGATTTAGGTATTCCTTGAGTACAACTAGCTTATCCTTACGAGTTTTTAGGTCCATTTTTAACTTCCTTGTTTTTTGTTTGTGTTAGTATTCTAACATTTTCCATGATAGCTATGTAATTTATCCAATCAACCAAGCTATCATGCACCACTTTGGCGTGGTTTTTCATCTTAGGATGATTCAAAGCGTATTTATACCGCGCTTCTTTTATAGCCACCATGCAAACAGCAATATCTAAAGCATTGAACCGTATGCCTGACAGTGATAGACGGCTGGCGATCGCAGCTACGTCCGTGAAGTTCTCATAGCTGCCGCCGTACTGAATATCACGCACCTCGTGGATTTTGGCGCATTCTTTTAATATGTCCGCTACAATATCTGGTTCTGTTCTTTTCTTATTCGTCATCATTATCTCCTATTTCTTCTAGTGACATCATATCTACTTCTGGCAAAGCCTTCTGTGATATACCTTCTATAGAACCACGCATTCCGGATACATTAGTCAACACTGATTCTATTTGCTTACCTCGCTTTTTCCACATTCGAGTAATAGCACGTTTTTCCGCTTCTAGTTCTTCCTGCATTTTAACAAAAGCTGATACTATGACTTTAATGTGCATAGCAAATTCTTTTCCGGTGACATATTCATATATCAAGCCTTTAGTGCTCGCTTTGCCTGCGCTGATTACTTTGTGTCGTGTGACTTCAATCAGACTATATCTGAGTGCTGTGGCAAGTCCTAAAGCTGACTTGTAGTTGGTAATCCATATATCCTCATAGAGACTGCAGTTCTCAATTTCTTTTGGTAGTGTCACGGTCATAATAACCGCAATATCAGACTTGGAAGATTGTTGGTCTTTTTTAAGTTTCTCTATCCAGTCGTAGGCGAAGAGTTTGGTGTTTTTAGTTTCCCAAAGAATAGTACCACATAAACGGCCGGCTGAGTTGTATACTGTCTGTACTACGTCAGCACCTCTGATGCCTTTTTTGACTTCTGTGAATTTGTCGAATGAAAAACTTTGCTGTAGCATAAATTGAAAGCTTTTTTCTAGTGCTTCGCCTTGGGCTTCTTGCGAGCCTACTTCGGCTTTTCGCTTAAGTTCATCTATTTGCTTTTTCATGCCGGAGAGTATTTCGTCTTTTTCATATAGTTTCAAGGCGTGTTCTTCTTCGACTTGCTCGAGTGCTTGTGCGCGTATCTTCTTTCGTTCTTCATCGAGTTTCCGTTGTACTGTGAGTTCTAAGTTATCCTTCTCATCTTCTAAGTCACGTTGTTGTTTTCTCAGTTCAAACTCTAACTTGTTTGCGTCAGAAAGTTGCTTGCGTTTTTCTTCTAATTCGTCTGTGAGGTTCTTCGTTTGCTCGGATTGTTCAGCTAGGATGATATCACGTTCTCGTTCTGCTATTTGCTTGCGTTCTGTTGTTAACTGACGCTGGACTTGTTCATCTATTTGTTGTCTTTCTTTTTTTAGTTCTCTAGCTCTCTTTTTCAGATAGTCAGATTCACGGTCAAGGTCTTTGTTTCTTGCATTTACGTCGGATTCTATTTGTGTGCGGAGGCCGCTTTCTATTTGTTCTGTTAGTGCTTCATTTAGGGGGATGGAAGCGCCACACTCGGGGCACTTGATATTTTGGTTCAGGTCCATTGTGACTCCTTTCTATGTCTTCTTACGGAAAGTACGTGTTACTTCTTATGTATTCTGTATAGTTGTTCTTGCCGACTGGCAGTCTATGCAATTACAGGCGATATTATGTTTTATCGCTTCTGGTTGTTCTATTCCGAAAAACTCCAGCAAACGTTTGAAAATTCTGTTGGTGTGGTCATACCACCTGTCTGCTATTTCTAACTTATCTCCTTTCTTCCAGACTGTCATTTTGCAGGCACGTCTCCTGACATAGTCCATGTCAAGAGTTATATATCTGTTTTCTTGTATGAGTTGCTTCGCTTCGCTGTCGGTTAGTGGTTCAGGAGTAAAACGAAACGCTCCTAGTCCTTGGGGAACGGAAAACTCGTAAACCTTTTTCGCAAACTCAACAAGATCTACCCCTGTGATATCAATCATATATCGAGCTCCTTTCTATCTCTTTTGAAATACCATACAAACACGTACCTTTTTGAAGTAGTCCCTGCCTATAAAAATTCTGCGGTGTAATATGCAGTTATCCGGGGTGGGTGTAACGCTCCAGTGATAACTGGCTATAAGTCCGCCGGGTTTTACGATTCTCACTGCTTCTGACATATACTTCGAGTATATAATCTGCGAAGTGCCATATAAAACTCTAGACCAATTTGAAGTATAAGGAGGATCGCAAATGCACATGTTCCATCTGTCCGTCCATTCGGCGGGTAAACTATGTGCATCACCGTGATAGTCTGGATGGGAATCTTCTTGCAAATCTATCTTGAATCCGTATTGAACGCCGCCTGAGAAAAGTTGCACAACTTCTTGTTTAAGATCAAGATGATAGTCGAAGTCATAGAGTTCGAGTAGTTTTTCCTCAAATTCTAAAGGCCACGATCCCGGATAATGTTCTGGTCTTGAGTCAGGAAGAATCCAACAGAGGTTTTCCACTTCTTTTGCTACTATGTCTGGTTGTTTCATTTTTTGGTTCCTTTCTTTTTTTGTCTTTGTCGTGGTATGTTAACGCCGCTCTTTCTTAATATATATTTCCAACTAGAAGTTAAGATTCTTTGTGTGGTTTTTGTATGTGGAAAGTGCTGCTTGAGCAACGCAAACGCATCACAATTTGCTATGAGAGGATCTCTTTTATACAACTGTGTCAGGAAAGCCATTTGTGTCATGCCCTTGGTTTTTCCAAATGCCATATATATCATACGTTTTTCTACAGCCAATGATTCTACTTTTGTTTTACAGTATAATACCTTGGTTCAAAGTTGTATATATAAAAAATAGCTATTTGATTCAAATTTTATCTAATTGTACAAGTCTTTGTGTATTAAGTACTTATACATAAAAAAAAGATAAAGCGGCCAGTTTTACCTGACCGCCCTATCCGGAGGAGGGTATGTAATGAAAAAAGTTAACTATCGAACTACACTTTTGGAGACAAGCCTCGTAGGCCACGGATTATGTTTTCGATTTTCAGCCTGTCTTCAGCATTGATAACTTTACCTTGAATCTCCTCAAACTTAGATTTAAGTTTTGCCCACTCGTCTGGATATGCTTTCTTAAACTCTTCAATACCAAGCACTGTACTACTTGCAGCTGTATGATACATGTCGGCCTCGGTTTGAGCTTTAGTTAATTTCGGAGTAAGCTTCTTTGAAACTCTGACAGCACCACCAATATAACCGGCAATGGGCAAAAGTATAGGCCACCACAAACCTAAGATGCCCAAGACTGTGCTCACTGTATCTGCCATTTTTTGTATACTTTCAACAGCATTCGGATCAAGTGATGTAAGTTTCTCGCCAGTGACAGGATCTGTTGATGCTACACAGCCGATTATAAACACAGATATCAACAGCAGCACTACAAACAATATTTTAGCTTTTCTACTTCTCATTTTTGTTCTCCTTTCTTTTTTTCTAAAATTAAGCTTTATCATAATCTATACTGATTTCAGTATAGTTATCCATCAGGATTGTTCCTCCAAAGTTCCAGATCTGTGACGACGCCGCTAATTCAACATTTCCATAGTTGCTGGCAATATTAAATGTAGCACCTTCAAATATGTGGAAATCATTTCCTGCACCGTTACCTATGAATCTTGTTCTGTCTGCATTTGTAGAAGACGAAGCGTTAAAAGTGCCTCCAAATATCCAGCCATCTGAGATGTAAGCGTCATTACCGCTGTCATCTGGATGCCAGTTGAAACTACCTCCATATAGAAGTAGTGTTTCAATGTCTAATCCTGTTTCTGGACTTGTTCCTAAGTCCGAGCCATACTCAAGATTTCCGTTGTATTGTTCTATTAGCGTGGCACCACTGTCCATCGTTAGTGTTCCGTTTGACATTTGTACTGTTATTTTATAGGTTGTTGCTTTGTAACGTTCACAATCTTCGTGTACGGTCACTACAGCATAATCACTGCGATTTGTTCTTGTGGCTAATCGTAAATATTGAACAGCAGTATCAATATTGGTGTCTCCAATTTCTACTGTACCGGCTACAACAATAACTTCAGTGAACTCACAACACCAAGAACCGGTATTTTCATTGCTTGTCAAATACATAGTAGCACTCTTGTTATTGACTATAACCAATACAATGGCTTGGTCTTTGCCGGTAGCATCCTCAGAACACTCAATATAATATGTTCCACTGCCTTCGATTATTATTTTTACGCACGAAGTGTGTAATCTTTCATCTGAAGCACCGATGTCCCCAGTATATGTCTTTTTAACATGGAGCAGAACAAAGTCAACACCGCCAGTCTCCCCAACTGCAATACCATCTGCAACAGAGATGGTACTTCTGCCGTCAAAAATAACAACATCAGTAGCAACAGGTACCGCTGGATCTTCCCCAGTTCCCCAGTTTCCCGCAGTCTGCCAATCTCCCTCTGTGTCAGTTACTCCACCTGTTGTATCACAGATTTTGGTTCCACCGCTGTCCTCTATTACGTCATTGTTTTCTAAATTAGCTATGAAAGCAGCTGTAGCAGAATGTACCCACATCTTCCCAGTAGCATCATTGGTTCCCCACGCACCACCCGCTACTGTCCATGATTGTATGGTTGCGTATTCTGTTCCTTCTTCACCATCAACTTTAATTACCTCACCGGCTACAGGTGAATGTGAACCAACGTCATAATCAAATTCATAAAAACCAGTGAGAGCTGTCCAATATTTTATTGTCATTTTATAACTCCTTTACCATTTTTTTAATAGACATCTTTCATCTTCATCTGTTATCTTTGCTTCAACGTGACACTTGCATAATCTGCAATACAGAGTTTTTCTTTTCTTTGATTTTTTATGCTTCGGCAGCCTTGGAAGTTTTTCGAGCTGGTCAAAGTTTTCGAGGACTTTAATTCCATGTTTCAAGAGCCACTTTGCATGTTCAGCTTTGGTCATCCAAGTATTTTCTTCACACTCTTGGCATAACTTAATTTTCTCATCCGTAGTTGCATGTTTTTTTCCACGCATGAAATTTACATATCCGGTAAGGATGTTCTTTGCTTTTTTGACTTTCTTTCCACAACACGGAGTTCTCGATTTCTTACTGGGTGTTAATATTTGTTTACTCGGCTGTATTATCCTGCCTTGTCTTTCCCTTACCCATGCACCAAATAGACAGCACCATATCTTCTTACCGCTAATGTGCATACACTGATGGCACTCAGCAATTTGCTCTTTTGTAAACTCTGGTATTGTTATTTTATTGCATAGCATGAAATTCTTAGCATAAATCTTGGTCTGTGTAATCAGAGGCTCTTTGTGGGGTTGAGTCTATTACAGCCGTTCCACCATACCCAATGTATCTTCCATCAGGAACTCCACAATCGGTTCCTACATTTGTAAAGGACGTTGTACAAGATAGATCATCATCATAAAAATATCTTTCATTATCTGCAACTACCCATACAGTGACATAATTTGCATTTACATGCTCTAAAGACCAAGTATATCTGACGCTTGTTCCACTGATAGTTATACAAGGTATTGAAAAGTGGCAGGGTTCTATTGAGGGATTTGTTTGTTTCAAGTAAAATGTTCCATTGACATCGGGACCAGAACAAATTGTGATTCCAGAGACTGTGAGTTTAACATATCCAGGGGTCTTACCATTAGCCCACAAACTGGGCTCACAAAGATCACAATCAATTCCATATTCTATGCAACAATCATCTGGAATTATAAGTTGAAATGCACCTGTACTACTATTTATACATCCATAGTAAGTATCATTACAAGAGGCTTCACTTATTGCAACTACAATTCGCCCATCTCCTGTAGCCTCTAAACAACCTGTATAATCTCCCCCATCACAGGCTTCCCCCGCAAAGGTGATAACACCTGTGCTTACGTCTACACATCCATATATTGTTTTGTTTGCCATATTGAATACCTATACACAAATATCCATTGGATAAAATGGCCAAGCACACCACCATTTACCATTGATATTATAGACAGGAATTTCCATATCGTTCGTTAATCTTGGTATAGCATCATCGAGATTTCCAGAAGTTATGTCACAGTATACATCTATACCAGAACCTAAGCCGGAAGTAATTTCTGCATCGTTCTGCCCTATTAAGTTTGCTGTGATTTTTGTGTCCGCCGGTGCGGCTTGAGTTGTTTTAGCTCGCCTGACTACATTGCCCGTTATTGGCATCCCTACCCATCGGTTATTGTCATCATCATCTTTCGTCTTAACAGCAAACATTCGGCAACCAACACCAAGAGCTTCTTTATATCCAGAAGCGATTAAATTATTCTCCATCAAATTAAGAACACTTTTATCTATCAATCCTGTCGTTGCTAGATGGTCATCCCCCGTCCCTGCATCTGTCCATTCTGAACTATCCACTTTAACTTCATCACAAATATAAACTCCGTCACCAGTATCAACCGCAGTAACCTCAAAAAGCTTTACCGACAGTGACGAACTTGAAGCAACATTATGATATGTAGTTTCTATATTCCACCATTTACCTTGGATATTAGTCACATGTATATCATCCCCAGAAGCAAGTGGTGGTGTTGCATCCGCCAAAGTCCCCCCACCAATAACATTACAATAAACACTTACAACAGTGGAATCCAAAACACCGTTATTATTAAATATCTTGCAAGCAATGTAAGTTGCCGCAGGGGATGCTTCTTGTGTTCGTGCCTGACGTACATCCCCCCAACCAACCGGTATTCCTATCCAACGAGTATTGCCTTCATCATCTGTTTTTTGCCATGCTATCAGTTTATCATGTTCGTTTAATCCTGCTGTATACACACTCTCCGGAAAATTCTCCAGTAAGTTAAAGACTTCTACATTTATAGAACTAAGCGTGTAAAGTTTATCTTGACTGCTCTGTGCGGTCCAGTCTGTTGCATCAATGATTTGCTCATAGCAGTTATATATCCCGTCTCCTGTTGCTTCTGATTGAACTTCAAAAAGTTTTGGACGCATTGCCGAACCTGTGCCAGAGTCTCTTTTTGAAAAACCAGAAGAGTCAGCAAAAGAATTAGCAATATCTGACCTTGCCATCTTTGAAGTTAAATCAACAAGCTGATTATATTCTTTTGCACTCAGCTTGTCTTTTCTATGGTTAAGATGTTTGAATGGTTTTGGACTTAGTGTCATGTATTTGTCGTCGCAAAAATAGGATTAAAATTAGCAGAAGCATAAGGCAATAGCAAGCCACTTGCATTGTATACATATTCCCAAGTCATTTCATATCCACTTGCAACAGTTACTCTTGGAAACAAATTCCATCCCGGATAACGAAAAGTAAATCGTACTGTTATTGTCCACGCTGTAGCTCCATCTGTAGTTATTTCTCTGCTCAAACTCGGATTTCCACAAAGCAAAGTTCCCGCTCCAAAAGTAAGTTTGAAACTATATGAATAAACCGTGTTACTATTTACAGTTCCTGGAAGTGAAAAAACCCAAAGAGGCACCGAATGTAAACGATGATGGACAGTATAAACCCAGTCAACACAACGAACAACCTTTGTGGGAGCTTCTGCTGCGTCAATTGGAGTACCGTCCTGCCAGAAAAGTTTCTCATTGTTAAGGGTAAGAAATTCGCTTGCAGGCTCAATTGCTTCAGTGACGTACAGGGTAGTTCCAGTTTCGACTGGTGCATTTACATCATAGTCAAGATTACGATAGATAGCTGAAACTCTCGCTTTAGTATAAGCACCCGTTGTCTGACTAATGCCTCCTTGAGGTTCAATCGAAGCACTAACACAAAAAATATTAGGAATGTTGTGTGCGCCAAAGTTAAACTCATGAGGCACAGCAAGAAAACTACTTGTAGCAAATCCTAATAATTCTTTGGCCAGTGTTATTCGGTCATTCCAATCACATTGTAATAAATCTTCAACTTCAACGGCATCATTAGTCAAACGTTCTTTCGGATACCCGGGTATTCTTTCATAATCTACAGAAATGGACATAGTTTTTTACCTCTTTGTTATGGTGACAGTGTAGATTGGCCACCTGATCTGAGTAGTTTGTTCGTTTCTTTCCTTTGCTCATAAGCTTCTTTGTTCGCTCTTCTTTGTTCTTCCCATGTCTTTTGTGAGTAGAAAGCTACCAATTCCATTTGTTGTGTCATCGGGTCTTTCATGCCTGTAACCATGCGTGACCAAGCTTCTCTAAAACCAGCAAACCCAAGTTGTACTTGTCTTTTTCTTGGTGCTGCTTCTTTTCCAGGTCCGCCAAGTGAAGCATCAAAGTCTTCTACGACTTTCTTCATGCTTCTGGTGTTTTCAAATTCCGCTTGGAGTTGCCTCCATTTTTCTTCTATTTGATCGTCCCCTTCTCTTACCGCATCTGAAAAACGAAAAATAGCTCTGGCTAATGGTGCAGGCATTGTTACGGTTCGAATTTGTATTTGACTAACACGAGCAAGTAAATCTGATATCGATTCAGGTTTTTCTGCTGTACTTGCTTTTATAAGTCCTCCCGCCGCTTTTCCTAAACCCAATTTTAGAAGATTCAAAACAGGAGACACAGACAACAACTTTCCGAGCAACCCACTTGGAGAAAGTAGATTAGTTATTCTTTTAGCCAACGCCAAAGCAAATTTGTTTGCAAAACCTGACGCTACTATATCCCCCAAACCTGTCATAAAAGTATATAGCTGCTTTCCCCACTGCTCAAATTGAGCGTAAGCTAATTCAAGCATGTATTTGATTGAGTTCAGGATTTCACTTTGCTTCCATAAATCTGCCAAAAAGTTGTAAAGTTCTTTAACTCGTAGCCAAATCTTTTCCGTCCATTCTCCTATAGCCCACATGGTCGCCTCAAGTTTAGCTTCTGTAACAAAACCGCTGAACTTTTTAGTGAGTTGTGTCAGCTTTTTAACCATAGGAGTCATGAATTTTACCATTACATTAACTCCTACTTCAATCAACCTGTCAAATGCTGCAGCAAATTCTCCTATACTTACTTGATTTTCGTATGCCCAATCTCGTATTCCTTGGGCTGTTCTTTTTATATTGTCAAGAAAAGGTTGTCCAATTACTTCCATAATATCACCAAGAGCATTCCACATTTGTTTTAACGCACCTGAAGCCGTGTTGACATCTCTTGCCATGCCACCGAATTCCGATTGCAGTTCTTTAAGTATAACTGCCTGTGCTTTAGATACTCTTCCTGATTTAGTAAAGGTTTCAATAAGAATTTTTTGTTCGTCAGTAAATTTTACTCCCACTCTTGTTAGTGCAGACATTCCTTCAATTGGATCATTAAGTGCCCTACCAAGTCTAATGATTGTCGCTGTAAGATCCACAGCTCTGCCAGACACGGAAGCCTCAGCTGTAGCCATGTCAAGTGCAGCTTCAGTTGCTCTCTTAAATACATCTCCTTTTATATTTTTGAAAGTCAATAACATAGTTTGCATCGCTATTATTGTTTCGTCTCCAAATCTTGTGACTTTCTGTAGAGCTACGGCTTGTTCTGCTAATTGTTTTTTAGTAAAGCCTGCCGCATGACCTGTTGCTTTAAGAGTAATAGACAATCTTTCTAAGACATCTTCTTGTTTCATTGCTGCCCATGTTGCAACACCCATTGCTGCTGCCAAGCCAATGAAAGCTTTTTTAGCGACTGAAACCATTTTGTCAATAGCTTTCTGCATTGTAGCCATTGCCTTTCCAACAAGTGCTTTTGCTCTTGCAAGTCCTTTTCTGAGAGGTGCAAGTTTTGCCTTAATCTCGACAAAGGCTTCCATTAAAGCCATTATTTTTTATCCTTTCTACCATATAATCTCATTGCAGAACGCTTCATCGCTTCACCTGTCAGAACTCTTTGCTGTGTTTGCGGACCTCCTTGTTCCATCTGCAATATAACATTCATCTCGATTAGAAACATAGTAAAAGCCCTCACTGTGAACGACCATACCTCACTAAAGGCGAAACCATAAAATCGGCAAACCAATGCTATTGCTGTTGTTTCCTTTATTGCTTTAGCTTTGTTTGGTCCTTCAATTTTTTTTTAATTCCAGTGTCCGGCATCTTGGGAAACATGGCATTCACAACATCTTCCAATGAGCTTATTGTTATGATTTCCATTGCATCAGCTACAGATATGTCAGACTGTTTGTGTTTTAAGCTCAAATAAGTCAGGTAGCCAATGCCTTCAATCGTCTCTGTTTCTTTCTCAAACTCTTGCTCTGTAACAGTTACATCCGTTAACTTCAATAACTCAATGGGGTCAATGTTGCCAATCTTTCCGCCAATTTCAAGTAGCCTGTCACGGTGTTCAGCATTCCGTTTCTCACGTTTCTTCTGGACATAAACACGAAATGCTGCCATGTCTGCCATAGTAAGCTCTGTAAATATGAACTTATTAGTTCCGAGTACAATTTCTGTCTCGGTTTTTACAAAACCACTTAAGTCCAAGCTCATACTTCACCTCCATAAATTAAAATATTATACAGTTCCTTCAGTTACAGTAGAAGTAACGGTACTAGAAAACATGAAAGAATAAGTAACAGTTTCAACACCGTTCATATCAACGCCGTCTTCTACTCCGGTACAGATTGCAGTTCCTTTGTAGCCTTTGCCTGCATTTGTGGCAATACGCAAAAGCTCAAGTACTGCTTCAGCTCCTTCATCAATTGCATTATCTCCCTCAAGGTACGCTGTAACCGTAGCGGTACCTCCAGCAAATCCTGCTTCTCTTGTTCTTCCGGTATTACTGGCGTGCATCGCGGTACTATCTGCTGTATCTCTTATTAGATTTGCAGACCACTCAATTATCTGGTTAATCAATGTAGTGCTCCAATAAGCGGAAGAACCTTTTCCATGGTAAACAGCTTCAGACATTTTAATGTCTCCTTTCTATTCTCAGTGTTTTATGGTAAGTAAACTAAACCAGCGGCATCATCCATTTCAAATGTGTAACTGATTTTTCCAACATCGTTAATACTGGAAGTTTCGGTAATGCTTGTACAAAAAGCAGTAAAACCAAAATAGTTAGTAGCATCAATGTACAGCTTTAGTGTTGCAGATGCTGCGACAATTTCAGCGGCAGTGTCTCTTTCAGTTGCAGCATGTCCTTCAACTGTTGCTACAACATCATCGAGTCCGGGTTCAAATAATTTCCACGTGTCTCCCATGTCAGTTGATTCTGCTGTGTCTCCTGTAGTAGTTAATGTCCAAGATGTAACAAAAGCAATAAGACCTCCAAAATCAACTTTTCCTGCTTTTCCATGATAAGCGGCCATAGTGAGTCTCCTTAAATACTCAAAAAGTTATATATGTTAGCACAATATTTTTCTACCGCTACAACTCCCGTTGCTGTCGTTGAAAGTATGTATGTCACATTATACTGCCAAACATTTTCAACATAGAAGAGTTGAGCTACTTCTCTGATTAAAGCTACTGTCGTAAAACTATCAATCAACAAGTCAAAGTAATCAAATCCAGTCCCTGCGGAAGTGTCTCCTTTCAATAACTCAAATATATCACAAATTCCACCAGAAGAACGGCTATCATCAAATATATTAAACTGTATCAGGTAGTTTTCCCAATTCTGCGAAGAGTCAAGGTCTATTGTGTTGCTTACCAAAGAATACACAATATAGGGGAACACTGCATTCGGAGGTGCTTCCGTATTATACAAGTCTGTTACAGCAGCAACAAGAGAAGCGTCCGCTACAAATTTCGCATAAATACCTTCAAACAATTTTCTCATTTCAGTATCTTCTTAATGTCCTTCATGTTCTTTGCTAATGCGGGCCGGAGGAAAGGTTTTCCCGACCACTTTACTGTACCTAATTCAACATGTGGAGCATACTCAATGTTTGAGCCCACAATTGCTTCATGGTTTCCTATAAACTTATGAGTAATACTTCTTTTCAATGTCCCTGTAAGTACAGCACAGAAAACTTTGGCATCTCGTTCAACTGACAGAGTTACCTTCTTCAAGTTGGAACTTACCTGTTCACTCACTTGGTTAAAGAATTTATTTGTATTATCCTTACTTATACCCATTCTTCACTTTCATAAATGCCCAAGTCAAGAGCCTACAGTGTATGGCGACAGCTCTATCCAACCCGAACCTTTTTCAGCCATACTTAGGGACACCGAAGTGCCGACTTGGGCATTTGCCTTAATCGAGTCCCAGCAATACAATATCGAACGTTATTGTTCCTGCTGCTTTAGAAGCTAGCTTTATATTTTTGTTTGTAGTCGTAACTATTCCTGCCGCTGTTGGGCAAGTCCAAAATAGAAAACCTCCAGGAGGTACCTCAATGATGTCACTGTTGTTAGCACAAATCGCAACGTCAGCAGATGAGCCGCCTAAAACTTCCAATGTCAAAGTTGCATGAGTGTTTTCAATGTATAGAAGTTTTATTGCTGTCATTGTCAAAGCGGTACCGAAAGCATTCTTCTCAGTTCCACCGTTGTATACATTTATAGTTTCTCCTGTTGCATCAGTACTGCGAGAATCATGCCACAGCAAATTTGCTTGATTTGCACCTGTTCCAAACGTCCAGTGAATACCAGTGTTAATATTCAAGGTATCCAAGATAGTATTGAGATCTATTGACTTCTGATTCTTAATGTGGATAACCACACTCGTATTACCTGTTAAGTTCGTGCTATCCGCCATAATATGTATTCCTAATCATTCAATGTCCCGTTCAATTTCGATGCAAGTTTGTTCGTTTCATCTCGTAGATGACTAACAGTTTTTTCAATATCATTCAAGTCACAAAGAACAACCATCAGCTTTCTTAGAAGTTCCTGAACCCTCTGTTCTGTTTCTTCTCGTAACATTATTGTATCAGCTTAATTTCTAAAATCATGTACTTACCAACATTATCTACATCAGAAACATTCACAATTTCGTATGTGGTTCCATTGTACGAAACTCTTTCTTCAACTGTGACAGCTATGACTCGGCAGTACAATTTGGCATCACGATAATAAGTAGTCTTGTCAAATTGTATTCTCTCACTACCACGTGACCAGTTGATTCTGCAAGGCAAATTTTCATATAAGACGCTTTCAACTTCATTGTAGCTTCCCATGGAATCTTTGACTGCATCCACATGTAAGATATTAACTTTAGAATTAAAATGGATCATACTGCTCCCATTATTGGTTTCTTACGTATATAATTTTTCAGAAGGCGATCCGCTTCAGTTACACCGGTAACATACATTTGATTAGCTGGTCTTTTATAACTATAGTCGCCGAGTCTTTCAGATTCAAACTCACTGTATGTTGTATACAAAGTGCTATCATTCTCAAACCTACAAAGCACTACGGCGGCTTGCTTTATTGCACCGGGACAAGTTGTCCAACCGTATGTACCTGTAATTTTAACATTCTTAGTTCCCCTTGGGAAATACCCATCTGGAGCATCGGTCAAATAGTGCAACTCTGCAAGGGTAGCAAAACAAGCCGTACCAGAAGTGAAACTATCAGAATAATCACTGCTATCCGTTCCGTTTAATGTGAAAGTATCTACGTCTACTTTTGTTACAACATACTCTTCATCCAAAGAAGGAGTAATGCCTATCATCGATATAAGTCGAACCGTTTCACTTGTAATAAATCCATGTGCAGTTAAATCTATTTGTACCGGATCTGAACCAGACAGAGTAACTCCTTCTACAGATTTGCACTGAGCAGTTGCAAGTGCTGCTTGAAAGACACTATCATCATCAAAAGAAAACAAATTCGTACTCAGTGTCACCTCACTAAGTAGTATTTCTGTAACACTAAGAATATCTGGAATGAAACCTAAGAACATCTGATTCTTACCGTTACCATTTCTAACCGTAGTAAAAGCCTTGGCATAGAAATAATCATGAGTGATTCGTTCTATCCTGTCCTCTACCACTTGTATAGTCGTAAGCTTTGTTGCGTCGCTAGCACCTGTTGGCCAATTGTCTACGTCGGTATCAACTATATAATTTCCTTCTTGAAGTGTCATAACTACTCCTTATCTACATGTTCATACCAAGTGATTTCCATTGAAGCAATAGCATTATCACTACCGACACCATTACCTATTAAACGAAAAGCATAAGTTGTATTTGCTTTCAGCACATATTCAGAAGTATCCCTTGCACTGGAAACATTTGCACCTTGTTTGTTAGCTCCAACCATTTCTTGATCAATTATTGTGCCATCATTTGTTACTGTAGCGTTCATTGTATATTTATATGAAGATCCATCTTTAGTAGATACAATGACACTTTCATTTGCTACGTTTCTGTTTCTATTTTTGGCCAAAACATCTGTACCAGTAGCAGCAGTTACAGTAGCACCTTCACACATCTTAAATAACCCTAAATTACTACAACCACCAAAAGGTATACAATGTAAATACACGGCTGAATTTGGGGTAGTAAAACAAACATTTATTTCTTGTGACTTATCAAAATCAGATTCTACGCTATGTGCAGAATAAGCCTCTCCATCATGTATATGTGAATGACCATCTGAAATTGAAGTAATTGCATAGGTGGAACTATCCAAAACAGATATTTTCACTCGAATCCAACTTGTGCCATTAAAGACGTACCTATCTCCAGTATCGGTTTCAAGGCATTCCGAACCTGCAGGCATAGTTTCACCTCTTGTGTTAACAACCGGTTTGACATCAGCTTCCAAACAAAACACTAACACTGTTGGTACACTACTATGCTTATATGTTTGCAATACTGTCATTGATTAACCTCATTCTTTTAGTTTTATTTCGATTTTCAATACAGCATTTTCATCTGCGTTTATTAACCAAGCCAAACTTGTAGCCTGCTCTTGGGTTAGGTGTATTCCTCTTATTCTAATCTCATCGCCATTGGTACGTGTTCGAAACTCTATTTGGTCAGTAGTAGTTTCAAACTCACATATCTCACTTACCTCTGCCATAGTCAATTCCAACCTTTCATCATTACACTCACATTACAATTTTTAGATTGTCATCTTGCAATACTTCCAACAACATCACAAATTGTAGTACCGCCACTGTCTTCTATTACATCATCATCTGCTAAATTAGCTGCAAAAGCGTTAGTAGCTTTCTCTACTTCAAATACACCAGCAGCATCAGTACCGGTCCAAGTACCGCTTGTCACAGTGAAACTTTTTACTACAGCATACTCGGTAGTCTCTGCTCCATTGACAGCGACTGCTTCTCCAACAACAGGAAGATGTTCTCCACCGTCAAAATTGAATTGATGTGATACGTTAAGTGTAATTGTAATGGTGCGTATCATCGATTTGTCTATTGTGATATATTCACTACCATTCTCACTTGTAAGTATTTTCAAATTACCACTTCGATTGTCACTTGTTAAACCTTCTAAAACACTGTCTAGCCATGCACTTGCTTTAGCTGTTTCGGCAGTATGAGGACAAAACAAGGATAATGCTTCTGCTGATGCACCAAACTGTTTTGTTAAAATAGTTATTTCTCTTATTCTTGCCATTGTACTAATCTCCTATTAGATTTCCTTCGCTGTCACGAGGCCATATATTCAGCTTTGACACGCCAAAACCTCTTGCCATACTCTTCAACGGTATCTGCTTTCCATCTCTGGTAGTATAACCGGCTTTGTGTGAACGAATGTTTAGCTCTTGTAGATAATCCGCTTGTGGCATACCTCTCAATTCAGGATTAACTATGTCCATTGTCCTTGGATCTTGTTTCATTCAACAAATCTTTTCAAAATATAGGAGTTGTTTTCAGGCACAACTCCTGAAAGCCTTTTGTAACTTTTTACTTCTTGTCTTTTTCTTTATTGGGTTCTTCGGCAGGCTTTGATGTTGTTCCACCATTTATGCCTAACTCATCCCACCGTTTTTCTTTTTCCGTTTTTCCTTTTTTTGCCATGAGATGTATATACCCTTTCTAATTAAAGTTTTGTCACGAACTAATTTTCAGCATTATGAACGGTGCGCCTTGTGTTCCTGCTTGTGCCCATGAAATTACAAAACCAACATGCTGCTGATATACAGTCAAAGCATAAGCATCATCATGCGGACCTACACTACCACCAAATTCACTGGGGTGTGCGACCACTTGATTGCTATAATCAGCATTACCAAGATTATGTGCTGCCAAACTATTGTTTGGAGTTACCCAGCATGGCCCGTGAGTCAAAATCCAGTTGAAAGGAAGAGCTGAAGTCGCGTCTCTTTGCGGTAGACCTAAATAACTTGCACGAGATGACACACCGCTATTTATCAAGCCAGAGTTCGTATTCATCATGGCTTCAACATACATCGAATCTGTTACAGCAAGTGGGAAAGGTTCATCAACAACAACAGTCATTTCACCGCCACCATCACCTGTAAGAACTGTATTACTCTTAATGTGCATTTGATATACTGCACCAGTTTGACCCATGTCAACACAAAGAATACCATCTTTGAGAGCATTTACAGCGATATTTCCACTGCCGTCGCCATCACTCGCACCAACAGTAATAATGATGGTATCTTCACCAGCGGCAGCTCCGGTGCTAACTGCAACATAACCAACTTCCTGAGTTCTGTTAGAACTTGCACACAAATAAGCGGTATTCAACGTGCTTTCTGCTTTGCCATATTTGTATACACGCCCGTCCCATGTTATTCTACGAGTTCCAATGCGACAGTTTTGTGTAGCACTAATAGCATGTATTGCCTGCAAAGATGTCTGTCCAGTTTCAAGACCACCAAAAATCATATCATTAGTGATACCGTGTGCCATTGCTTGTTGCAATAGACGACCGATAGGAGTGAACATATCAGCGTCCATACCTGCTAAATCTCTTCGACTCATTTTAATTTTCTCCTTATCTTTTTGTGATGTTTAATCTTTTTGAACCTCTTCTTCACAGTTGTTGTTTTCTTTTTCTTTTTAACTCTAACGGTTGCTTTCTTCTTAGTTGTTTTCTTTTTCTTCTTTTTCACAATCTTTTTCTTGGGTTCTTTTACGTCTACAACTTCAATATCTACAAATGGAAGTCTTTCCCAAGCATCAGCAACTTCTTTGTCTGTAGTTTCAATTGTAGAATGTTTGGAAATTTCCCACGACTGTCCTTTTATATACACAGTCCGGGTGTTGCCATAATTGGTTATGCGATATTTACTAGTCATAAAAAGAACCCTTTCAGAAATTACGATTCAAGCATGGTACCAGTTACAATCAACTTGCGTAACAGTACGCAAGCATGTATGTTTTCAATCGCTGGAACCGCTCGCATTGAGTAGAACCAATAGGTTGCTTCATCTGCGGCTTCTCTTTGTGATTCGATTTTAATATCCCGTTGGATACCAATAACGAAATTGCCGTTTGGTGTAAGCACACAGTCAGCATAAGAACCACCTGTTGAAGCTTCAGTCGCCTGAGTGCTACCGTCCATTGTCGCTGGCATATTCGGACAAGATACAATTGGCACCATACCATAAGTCATAGCACCTTTGCCAGCAATAGCAACATCTCCCATAATTGTCGAACGTGCTGCTAAAGCTTCAATGTAGTTTTGGGTTACCAAGTCACTGTTGTAAAAAGCCAGACTGGCCAGTGGAAGTTTATACTTGGAAGGCATTGAAGCAAGCATCTGATTGTACTTAAACTCCCAGTTGTACGGTGCTGTTTTTTCAACCATTGCAATTCTACTTGGAGCTTCAACTCTAAAACTACCGGAACTAGTAGCATCCAAGACAACAGCACCACCAGAAACATCATTGTAGTAAGTATCGCCAGAGGTATCTCCATTAGCAATTTGAAAACGCCAACCATCCCACAAACTCTTGATGTCTGTATCGCCGTAGGCATTGCCGGAGCCAGTGTCACCAAGCCAATAAGCCTTGTCAAGCTCGTTTGCAATTTGCTGAGTAATCATTTTCATTAAATGGTCTGCAAACGCATCGGCTTCAATGTTGTCTTCAAGGTCATCATCAAAAATAGCGATACAACCTCGAACTTTTTTACTGACCAACTCAATCTTGTTGTGACTGAGGGTTTTCTTATACTCAGAAGAGCTAAATGTATCTCCAGGATGTAAGAAATCCCCTGTTCCTAAACCGAGAGCACGAATGTTTTGAGTGGCCTTGTTCATCTTGACAACTCGTGCTTTACCTTTCATAACAGACTCATCCATAATATAGTCTATAAACTTATCAGCTTCTGCAGCAGCAAGTGTAATAGTAGGAAGACTAATCATCTTTTCAATCTGTTGTTTCTTTGACAGTAATTGTTTATTCGTTTTTCCCATTAGTAAAATCTCCTTTACTTTTTAGCAAAAATCTCAGAAGTTAAATCTTCTGCTATGCTTTATCATTTGCTGGAAATAGAGGGCCATATCTTCTCATCCTTGTTTGTATTGTCATCGTCGTCTTGACCTTCTATACCTTTCTTTCCTGTTGTGCCTTTTTCAACTGTCTCGAGGCGTTTCGTTAGTTCTTCCAAAGTTTTGGTGAGCTTTTCTTTGGTGTTGTCTTCATCTTTCTTTTCCATACCATCGATTTTGTTTTTCATTTCCTCGATGGCTTTCTCAAGGTCAGACTTTTCGGTGTTCTCTTTCAGCTCAGGAATAATTGACTTCAAAGCAGCAAGAGCATCGGTTATTTTCTTCAAGGTGTCTTTTGAAAGCTTAGCACCAGCTTTTTCCATCTTCTTCTTATCATCGTTGTCTTTAGCGTCTTTGTCTTGATTCTCCATCACTTTACTTATGATGGTGTCACAGATACCTGCTTGTTTAACAACGATACCAACCGCCTTTTGCAAATCATCGGGAAAATCGCCACGATACGCATTGACGGTTTCGAGTGCCTTGACTATGGCACCACTTTCTTCTGCCTTTTCGAAGTCAACTTCCGTGTCTTCGCCGAAATATTCTTCTAACTGTTTTTTAATTTTTTCATCCATTAGTGAATCTCCTTTACTGAGATAGAAAGTTTCAGAGCGGCTAAAGCCATCATCGTCTTCAACAAATTTAGAATAAGAACAATTGATAGCTCTTGTTAAATCCTCATTTCCATAGAATGAGAAATCAAAACTACGAAGGTCTGCCAACTCGTTCTTATTTACTATTATCTTTGTTCCACCGATTGTTCCGTCACTTTCGATTGTAATATTGAGTTTCTTTTTCAATTTCTTGGGACTCGACTTTGCCGGCTTCCCTTCTTGTTTAAAGAATAGAAACTTCTTCTTGTTGGCAGGTTTATCTACCAAACTAACTTCTCGTAATATAATGTCTTTCAATTCTCTTGTCATAAGCTAACTCCTAACTTGCTCTGGCGTAACCAGCCATTGAAAAGCCAGTGAGTTCGCCATCTTTTACTGCTTTCCAGATTTTCTTGTCAAGTACTCGAGCTGTAAGTACCCACGTTCCTTTTTTAACGGTCTTGTTTACAACTACAAAATCTACAGGAGCGATATAACTTTCCAAAATTCTCACCTTGACCTTTTTGCCTTTGTGCATAACTCGGAAAGTTTGTACTTCCTCCATAAACTGATATGCAGCTTTACGGATTTCGACCTCGTTGGCTTTGTCGCCTTGAGCGTCTTCTACATTTGGTTCATAAACAATACCACATACAATGTGCTCGTCCTTGTCTGCTTTATCCAGAGGATAAACAGAAATAAACTTCTCAAATGTTTTGCCTTCTTTTATATCTTCAAGAATTTTCTCTGCCTTAACCTGAACTTTTTCTTTTATAGTCTCAGGCAACTTGCTTTTCGAAATTCTTAAAATAGATTCTTCCAAGTGAGGCAAATCAATATTATTTTCAATGTCAATGTAAGGAAAGTACCTTAATTTGTTAACTTCGATTTTAGTCTTACCGTCTTCTGCTGTATTAACATTAGATTCAATATATAGAAATGCAGAATCCGGTAAAGACTCTATGTACGTCTTGCTCCACATTTTCTTAGAGACCTTTTTGGCCGCTTCAAATCCAATAGATTTTATTTCATTGTCCGCCAACCACTTCTTTGCTTTCGCTGTAGTCCAGTTCTTTGTTGGAAATCGCAACGCCTGTGGAATTGGCGGGTCTGATGGTTTCGCTTTGCCTTCCAACTTACCCCAAATAATACTAATAGTTGAAGGAACCTTTTTAGAACCATACAATGTTCCACCATTCGTGCGTCTAAAAGACTTGGAATCAAACTTATCAGGACTTTGCAAACGTGCTGAATGCTCATTAGGATAAGGCTTTGAAACTTCTATAATCACAGTTTCTTGTTTGGCTCTCAACACTAAATCATATAAGGGGATGTAAGGCTCCTCTGCAAGACATGATGGGTCAAGTCCGTTTGACAAAGCGGATATCATGACTTCTGTACATTGCTTTTTTATATGAGCAGATACTAATTTAGAATCCGTAAAAGAGGTTCCAATTATAATACAATCAGGAACAACGGTTATATCATTGAAGTCTGATACGTCAATACCAAACTTGCTAATAGTCATAGCTTTCTTGAAAGCCGCTTTATCAATAGCACTGGTACTATGCTCAATACTGCGTTTACCTATTTCGCTTAGAAGCATTCTGTAGTGCTTCAGAAATTGACCCTGAGTGAGGTCACTTATCACAATTGGACTTTTATTCTTAACGTTCCTATCCCAAGCCTGCGTGAATCTCAACTTGAGAAGGAGCAACTCTTTGTCACAGGCTTTAGAGAGTTTTATTTTATCAACTTCTTCGATTCTCATAAGTTAAGTTCCCTTATAAAGTACCAACAACCATGCAACAACACCTACAATTACAGCAACTACCAAATACCTTAGAATTCCAAACCAAAACTCTTTCCACTTAGTAGTATCTTTCTTACAGTTCCAAAGAGTAGATACTTTTGAAATCAATCCGGGATTCTCAAAGATAGCAGCACGGCTATCGCCAATATCTCTTTCTAAAAGTTCATGTGCCGTTTCATGCTTCGCCTTCCAAATAAGCACTTGACCTACTTTAACATCAATAATATCCAACTTTTTATAAACATCTTCAGCATTTATTTCTGCCATCTCATTAGACCTCCCTTTGTCATCTTAATAGACAACTCCTTCTTGTTCTTCGGGTGCCGGATCTGGAACAAAAGCAATTACCTTTAGTGCTTTTCCGAAAACAGCTTTAACTTTATCCAAAACTAACTTGTCCATTCCGCCTGTTCTAAAAGGGACACTGGGACTAAGTTCATCATCTTCTGGAAGAAGACTGTTTAACATTTCGGCAAATCTTTTATCGGTAGAAATCCACACACCAATATTGAAAGTCCACGTTGCTTGTAAGCCTTTGTGTTCTATCATTATCATTTTCAGTTTTTTCCTTCGTCAAACTCCAGTAGGAAGTCCCTTCAAAGCGGATATGACCATCCTAAACCACTCGGGGTCTTTTTTAGCCGCACTGAGAGCATTCTTCCATATATACTCTATTCCAACAGATATAACCTCAGGAAAATGTCCGTCTTTATAAATTCTTCCTGCGTATACTTCATACTTAGCAAATTTATCTCTTTTTCCACTTATACTTCTAAACGCACCACCTAAACTTCTAGTAGATTCCCCAGCGGTTCTTGCTCTAAAGAAACTATTTTGTGCACGCATCACTTTATCTAACTTATAGCTAATATGATGTCCAAATTCATGAGCAAAAACACGATTACTATGCGTGCTTACTGTAATTCGGTTGAACATGTTATTATAAGATCCCAGATTAGAGCCTGCGGACGCACCTTTTACTTCTTTTCTTATAAATAAACGACTAAGTCGATATTGATCTTTAGAACTAACACTATTTTTTGGAATCCACGAAAGGATATCATCAGCAGTACTCGAAAACTTACCAAGCTCTGCTTTCGATACTATTCCTGCTATATTATCTGTTTCGTTCAAAACTGATAACATTTCTTTTTGTGTGACCTTTTGCCCCCTTCTTAAGTCAGAAATACGGATATTCATTGCTTGTATTTCATCCGAAACTTTCTCTTTCGCATCCCAAAGTCTATCTAATTCTGCCTTAGTTCCCTTGCCGGATACCCTCAGTGCATTACGTTCATCTCTTAGCGTTTCACTTTTCCTATAAAGAGCACTTCTTTTTGTTTTTATAGATGCAATCTGACTTTCAATAACTTTAGATTTCCCGCCTGCTTCTAAGTCAAGGAGAGCTTTCCTATAGTCCTCGGCTGTGTTATATTTAATACCTTCAGCAGGCTTGGGCTTAGCCGGAGGTTTAACAGCATCCGGTTTAGGAGCCGGCTTTACTCTAGGCTTCGGCAATGGAATACCTGTCGGCTTATATACACCGGTCTTAACATTATATCCTAGCTGCTTCAGTTTATTCTGATAAGTCCACTTGGAACTCCGTGACACAGCAGTCTGCCAACGTACTACAAGATCTTGAATTTCCTGCGGCAATTTTGTAACTGGTAGTGGAGCCGGAGTTATAGCCGGCAGTACTGCAATAGGTGGCTTACCAGTGATAGGCTTTCCTGAAGTATCATACCCAAGCTTTTTTAGTTTATCTTTCAAGACCCATTTATTGCTTCGTGATATAGCGCTCTCCCAACGCTTAACTAAATCGCCTACAAGCGCATTCTGCAACTGCTCGGGAGCAACAGATCCAACTTCACCAGTATATCTACTAACAGACTTGCCTCCGATAACAGGCAACAGAGCACATCTACAATTAGGATGAACAGGAATAACACCCTTTGCTTCACTTACTTTGTATTTTGTACCCTCTAATGGCGCACAAATTTCACAAAGCCTTTCATCTACATGAACTGAGTGTTCTAATTGTTCAACGCCTAAATCTTCCATTCCCTGTGCATAACCTATAGTTTGTGCACGAGCTGTTTCAGTTCGAGCAATGGTTCGTGCTCTACGACGGTGTGTTTTATCTGCATACCTAGTTGTTTTCCTATCAACATCCGAAGCAGAAAGATTCGGAAACTTCTCTTTGTCTGAGAGCAAATTACGATAATTTATAACAGATTTTGTTTGATTTTGAGTCAATCCAACAAGTGGACGAAGTTCACGAGCAATCTTAGGCATTCCCTTACCTTCTTTTATACCCGTACTAATATAAGTGCGTATGCCTTTCTTAGTCTCAGAGTTAACTTGCCTGACTAAGTCGGCTGTGAATTTTTGTGCGGCCTTAACAGATTCAACATTAAGAACATCAAATGCGCCTTTTACTTGAAACATTTTATACGCTTCCCCACCACCAGACTGCATAACACTTAACGTAGCGGGCTTAAGTATTTCTTGCCCCTGAGACTGCAAATACTCCCAGTCCGTTAATTCAGAGGCGATGTCCTTCTGAAACTTGGTTCTCAAATCGGTCTGTATTTGTTTAAGCGTAAAAGCAAACCACTTCTGCACAGCTTCCTCAAACACGCGCTCATTGCGTTTGAGTTGCCAATTCAACTTGCTATGAACTGGATTAAGTTTTGCTTTGACGATTGCTAAGCTCACTTTGTACTCTTTTCTGATGTGTCAAAATTCTACTTTCTCTTTCTCTACTATGTACTGGTTGTGCATTACCATGACCACGACACTCATCGATTCTAAAACTACGCGTCTTAATACAACGTATACTATCCATCAATATATCTTTCTCTGTTTGGCAACCAGATATGTCCCCAGGCTCCAGACCATCCTATCAATAATTTAGCATCAAACTCGGGAAAGATGTCATGCAAGATACAAAGAACAACCACACCAACAAGCCCTATAATCCAATCAACAGTGGAAGGAAACAAAGCCTGGCACCATTCTGAGATCGTTGCCTTCTTCTGTATCGCTAAAACTATGTCGTAGATAATAATCCCAATGCTAATAAAGAAAACTATATTATTCATTCTTCTTCACCTCGAATCTTTCTACCTACTTTTATTTTATCCACAGCCTTGTCTGCATGTTCTTGTTTATCCATAAATTCCTTTTCTGTTTTTGTAAGTGGTTCGTCAGACTCACCGGACTCTATCAAGCTACTCATCATATAAAACTTATCTCCACCTGGATACGGCTTGAGTCCCAACTGATTACGTGCCTCATTCGGAGTCATAGTGCTGTGTTCAATTTGTTTAAGCATTCGCTCGACTTCAGCGGTATAATCTCGCAAGTCTATGTTTTCAAATCTAAACTCATAAACCTCAGACTCTAAAAGTTTGTTGTTGATAATATCTTCTAAATCTGTCTGCAATGGTTCAACAACTCCTTGTACATAAATCTTGGTGGCTTCTTCTGCAACATTGCCGCCGAGTTTACCAACTATTCGAACACCGATGCGTTCAGGCGGCATTGAGTATGCAATGAGAATATCCTCTCTACGCGCTTGTTCATAAAGTTTGAAGCTACCTTCTTTTACCCCAGTAACTAACGGCTTGTAGGTAAAAGTACAATTCGCAGGTTGGGTAACAACTAAAGTGCGATGTGCATTCTCAGTGCCCTTGATTTCTTTGTTAAGAAACTCTGAAATATTTTTTTCTGAATCATCTTCCCACTCCCCGTCCAGAATAATTATAGCAGAGGGTATACCATAGTTTTCAAAAAAGGCAAGATTATAATCACGCAGACTTAACAATCCTATAACATCTCCAGTAGCAGAAATAGCATTCGGTACCCCATAATAATCAGACTTAGGATAGAAATTCTTATAGAATATTAACTCACTCGCTCTATTATCAAAAGAAACAGAACCTTCCTTGCCATTTGTAATGGAGATGTCCTTATCAAGTCCGAACTTTTTAAACCACACCTTTTTATTGTTACGGCTCTGACAATATTTCTCATTAGACTTGTGAACTCTCAACGTATGTGCGGGTATATGATAAAGTTCAGCAATTTCCTTCTTATTATTGCGCACTACTTCCAGACCGAACCATCCAACCGCTCCCCAATCTATTAACAACTGTTTGAAAATAGTTCTAAGAGCTTCATCCTCGTTGGGTTTGTCCAGAAACGTTTGCAAACGTTTAAGTTCTGTTGTGTTTTCTTTCTGGTCTTTCTTAAGCTGTAAATTCCAACCAAGCCCTGCAACATCGATAGCAAGCTGATTAACACATCTGTAAAGAACCGGATTGGATTCGTAAAGTGTAAGTAAAGTATCCGGAGGATACGGATAAGGTACAAGGTCATTTTCAGTCAGCCATTTTGTTTCTGCTTTAAGTTGCTTGGAAGATTTTGTTATTTCAGCTTTCTTAAGCTCAGAAAATGGGAAAACCCCCTTTGACGTCTGAATAAATACTTTACCTTTTTTGACTTCTTCTTTTACCATCAACTTGCCTTTGCTTTTACGCACTAGGTACAAATAATTTTTTCTTATTAGGTACTTGAATATTGCTTACAGTACTGACTGCAACACTGACAACTATTTTAGCTTTTATCCACATCTCCTGATTCGGGTCTTCGGATGGATAATAATCACCCAAACAAATGAATTGTTTACCCTTCGGATTAGCAAGTATCATACTTATATCTGCTATCAATCTTTTCACTATTTTGCTCACAGATTCTTCGGGTACGGCAATACCGCATTGTAAGCCACCTTCACAAAGTAATACTATCTGTTTTTTCACTTTAATACCTTCTTATTTTAGAACAACAGTTCCAATGAAAACCATGCCACTTGTGTATAAAACCTACGCTATAAAACAAACGTCTTAGAAACAACACTTGGCTGATAATCAGCTCAAAAACTTCTTGCTTCCAATACAACAGACAATATATCCATTCCCTTATTCTCTTATGATAACACCAACCAAATACAACATCGTTCAACATACTCATTTTCCTATTATCTCCCATAATTCGAATCTCAATATCCTTAATTGCCAAAAGGGACTATATCAATTGGCGTCTGTGGCATCGGTGTATCATTAGGCTGAACCTCGTGATAGACGCAAATGGCATACCACTTAACAGGCACTGGGTTTCTATAATCGGCAAAGGCATAAGTAAATATATCAACCAGCCCCTCCGAAGCCGCATTCCAATTCGCCTGTATTCTATAAGTAGTTTGTGTCTGCAGGTATTTCTGGACGTTCAGCCAATCATTTGGTTCAACAATAATATTGGCTGGTACACCAGCACCTAGCATCACGGATATATCTCCTTCAGTATCACAGAACGGCAACTCCAACGCGACCGGTTCATTCGGCTTAGTTATTCGATAGGCAATAACAGGAATATTAAAGTCTACTGGCAAATTAACTTCCAGTGGTATATTGACTTCATTTGGTTCCAAGCACGCCGCCTGAACCAAAGAGCATAAAAACAAAAATAAAACTATTTGTTTCATTCTAAGCTGCATAAACGTGTCCTTTCTTTACCGGCTTCTCTACCGAATAGATACCATATCGCAAAGCATCTATTGTATGGTCATTTTTCTGAACAGGTATATCTTTTGGATTTTTAGTGTTTGTTCCTTGTGGATAATGATAAGTAGCAAACTCACGACAGGTATTCCTACAAGACCTGAACACAAACAAGCTTGGCTTACCGTTCGCTTTAACTTTGAGTTTGCTCTGTACCATTTCAATTCCCTTAGCGACATCTTTTCGAGCGGCCCTGTTATGTATTCCTGCTTTAGAAAGTTCTGCTCTATCTTCAGCATTTTCTGGATCTGCCCAAGAATCAAGATATGTTTCCTTGCCACTAAGGCGTTTGATGTTTGCTATGTGTTCACTTATGCCTGTTTTTGCTTTATAATACTCTCGATACACATACCAATTATTATCTCCATCCCGAGCGAGCCACAAACACACAAACGGATTAGTAAACCCAAAATCGAAACATCTGTACTTAGTCCACCTCTTTGGCATAGGAAATGGATTTATTACATGCACCTGACGACTAAAAGTCTTATACACCGCCCCATAAAAAGAAGCAAACCTGCCTTCAATTCGTGTGGCTTGAACTTCTTCTGGCCATTCGTCTATCATTTCATCAACTCGTTTATCTATCACATAACCACCTTTGCTTTTGCGATTAGCATTCAAATTAGCATGAAAAACATCATCCGTAGCATACAACTCCTCAATTCTCTCTTCCAAAAAAGGCTGAGGAATAACAGGAGTCATACTCCAAGAAAGAAACCCGTCTTTTGTCATAAGTCTTGCTTGAATTTCTTGAAAAATACCTTGAAAATCATGGTGACACTGTTCATCACAGTGACAAGAATTTATAGCCCTGCCCTGAAACAACTCTCTTCCTTGATTGAAAGCTTTGAACTCTATCACATGTCCATTCTTAAGAAAAATCTTTCTTGGCACTTTATCCTGTCCGTAAGTAATATTAGCAATATGATGACTAGGAAGAAATATTTTCAAGTTCTCTTCCCAAAGAATATCACGAACTTGTTCCCAGCTTTCGATAGCAACCCAATGCAATCCTCTTGGAGTCCGTCTAGTAGGATGTACGTTCAAAGCTAACAGAGTTAAATCCATCATGTTAGTGTGTGTCTTACCGGATTGATTACCACCAAAGAACCAGCGTATATTAGCTTGAGACGTATGAAAACCACGCTGCACATCATCTATTGGTTTATACAAAGATAACACTTCACCGAGCCATTTTATATTTGTCGCTGTTAGCATCGTTTCTCTTTTAATATATTCCGTAACATTACTATCCTGCGTGCAATCTTGTTCGGAACTACAACTCCTATTGGCTTCACCTTAACTGGATTATCTTTTCTTGTATTAGCCATTTGTTTTATTCCTGCTCTAATTGTCCAAGTACATTTTCTACAGCGGTTATATTCTCACCAGCAGTGTTCTTCATAGTCTTGCTCATGAGTGCATTTGATGTACCCTCTTGATTGTGGTCAACAACCCAAGGAGTCTTGTCAGTATCAATTTTCTTGTCTGCTCGTAGCAATTCCTCATTGTCGTCTACTTCTGAGATAATTTCATCTTTATCCGAAGTAGCCTCTGTTCTCGTTGGAGGGTCGTAATCCGACAAAGCGGAGTCGCATTCAGCATTTATATCCGCCTTGGATATTGGAGTAGCACCCAACACTTTTTGCACATCTGAGTTCACACTAGTACCGGTAAAGTTTAACCCGTCTGTTTTAGTTTTTACACCATCAATTTTAGTCTCATTAGCATCAACTTCAGTTATAATTGCATCCTTATCTGTAGTTGCTTCTGCTCTTGTTGGCGGGTCATAGTCAGTAAGAGCGGCATCACACTCGGTGTTTATTTCCGCAATTGTAATAGGACTTTCTCCACCAACAGCATCGATATCTGACGCATGAACTTTACCGTCGTCATCTGAAATATTTCTTGAAAAAGTATAACATTGTATATTGATACTACTATCTCCTCCTTGGTCACTTATAATTGTAACAGAGAAGTCATCTCTCAAATCTGGTATATCATATAATAGATATGGACCCAACCATAATGCAATAGCTGCTTTAGAATTAAGATTTCTTAAAACATGGGTTTCGTATGGTAATGGAGCAAAATTAGTTGCTTGTCCTCCACCCTCATAAGATGGTTGGACAGTAATAGTTCTGCCTACTGCTGTATCCAATCCTGCACTTATGGCAACTAATATCATAACTTCAGTTATAGTCTTACCTATATCTGCACCCAGATTCTCAAGACTAATATGGTCAGTAACGCCATCAAGATACAGTGTATAGTCCACGCTAATATCTATCCCTGTATTTTTTATACCAGTAAATAAAAGTTTCATTATTCAATTCTCCATGCTGGACAGTGAATCATATCCATTTGTCCCCAAAATAGAACCCTGTCGGAGGACGGTACTAATCGTTCAGCCAGCCTGATATATTCACCTAATTCATGTTTCAAACTAAAACTCTCATAATCAGTATGGACATCCAGATAAACCCAATCGAATCTTTCTTCCGTTGTTCGTAAATAATGTTTGAAATCGCCTATTATCAGTTTCGCCTTGCCGTTCAACTCAAGATATGGCCATACAAGTGTTTTCAACTCTTTAAGAATCTCTACTACTATCACTTCACTAACATTTTCCTTCTTAACTAATTTCTCTACAATCAGCCCAAGACCCAAACCCCCAGTCAAAACACGACCTTCACACAACTTAACTGCAAGCTCTTGTGACGCATGGTCAGAGGGACAATCAGCAATATGTACCTTATGTCCCCCACGAAGTGTAATACCATCACCTGACTTTTCTATTTTTATATTATTTATTTGACCTAAGGGTATATCCATCATATTACCGCATATTTCATATAAGGCCGAGTTGAATCACTACCTAAGTCATAACCAGTGATTTTGATATTCGCCATATCACGAAAGTTATTATACTTGACCGCTCTTACTCTTAGTTGTATTATATAATAAGAGTTATCCTCTACTTGTGGAGCAAGAACAGAACCGTGGAAACTGAAAAAATGAATACCTAAACCACCATATTCCTCCTCATCACCAGGATGCCAATGTCCATTAAAACAAACCTGCACGTTTGGAACTGCATCAATAATCTGTCGCACTGCTGCATGATTTGACGCCTGAAAATTTCCACCACCATCAGAAACGGGAATTCCTATTCGTGTGTGTGTAAAAATGACAATAGGCATGTCAGTTTCACCGAGTCTTGCTTCCAACCAACCTACATGATCATCCTCTTCACCAGTACCATCTGGCACCTTGTTCAAAGGAGCAAACAATACAACAAAGCGAATACCCTTAACATCGAAGGTATAAGAACGAGGCTCCCCTGCCGAAGGAAAGCCGTTACTCCGGGACAAGTGATTGCCGTTTACATCCGTGAAATAGTTCGCAATAGTAGGATTCCCGTTTGCTCCGGTAAAAACTCCATTCTCATGATTACCCATTGACTGAGCAAAAGGCACGTTCAAATCCCCGCTTTGAGAAACACCTGCTTGTAACTGTCCTCTATAATCAGTAGTTACCACACCGTCCAAGAAATCACCTGTGGAAAAAGCAAAATCCAAAGCAGGACTATAAGCATTACAATCAGTTATAAATTCACCGAACCTATCTACCCAGGATGTCACCCTTCTATACCCACCATACAAGGAATAGTCTTCTCCATCAGAAACATGAAGGTCAGGAATTATACCAAATACAACTTCTTGTAACATTATATCATCCTACAAAACCTGCTATTGACCATACATCCAACTCATAAAGCCATGTGGGTATGTCATTATTCTGTATTGACTTGATTCTTACTCTACTGCAAAACTGTGCCGTAAAAGACAACGTTGTCAAAACATCGTTTAACACAATACCTACTGTAACAGACGACCAGTGTTCACCCAGCTCTTCATAAACATCTATTTCAATTTCAAGAGTAAAATTGTTAGGATCAAGTTGCCCTGCCTTAAGACGGAGTTTATCACTCCAAACACTGCTAAACAAAAGCTCTAAATAATCCCCTCGATCTGTCCAAGCATTAGCTGAATAGGTTGCTAGATTTTCATCATAAGCATTGGACGCATCAGACCAAGTACCTTCTGAATCAATATGACTTATAGGAACTGTCCATGTCATTATGAAAACCTCTTTGTTAATTGCTCACGAATCTCATCCGCCATATTATCCGTCATAGAAGACTCAAACGTAGCAATCAAACCCTCGATAGACTTAAGCTTAGGAAGCATAAACTCGACTATCTTGCTCATATCAGAAGCATTACCCCACGCTGCTTCCACCCATGCTGCCATAAATGTTTGTTGTTTATCTTGTTCGACGAACTTAATAGACTTAATTAAATCCGAGATAGAATAGCGGTTTGTGCTGCCTTTGGGTCTTCCTTTCAGATTGCCGCTTACTCCTTTTGGAAAGCGGCTAATACCTCTTTTTGGAGGTTTATAAACAGGCCTTCCTTTTTTATCCTTTTTCATGTATTTGTATCCACTTGTTAGTATCAAATATATCTTATAGAATAAGCTGTCTAACATTAGAAACCTTTTTAGACAAAAAAGCAAAACATTTTCTAATAAAGTTTTCGCAGAAGGAGGGTATGATAGAGTAGAGAGTACTACCCTAGTAGGGGAGGGTGATTATGAGTATGAGAAAAACAACTACTTTTTATAAGAATACAACAAAGCGTGCGCGCAATTGTAGCATATCAACTTGAATTTGATATCGGGGTATTTGTATTCGTAAAGTTTTTTGTATACTTTGAGAGTAATAAGAGCTTTCTCATTTTTGTAGCGGAGGTCAAAGAGAACGAGCGCATCTGTGTTTTTGTGTCCACAAGAAGAGCATTTTAACTTTCCAATCTTGGCTTTTCCGTAGTGCAATAAGCATGAGAGACGTCTTTCGCGTAGAGTAGATGAGCGGCCAGTTCTATGTTTCTTACGGTCACACAGTATACAGGTAGGCCATATTTTAGTTAATTTATTGGCGTTGTCGTAGTATGCGTAGAAGGATTCGACAGGCTTTTCCTCTTTACAAGCACTACAGGAGTGAGTACCTCGTTTCTGTATTTTTGTTAAAGAACACAACGGTTTCCGGTGTTTCCTACGTTTTTCTATGTTTCGTTTAGCGATCGGCCCTTTAGATTGTTTTTCGAGTTTTTTGTCCCGGATTCTTAGTTCTTGCTCACGGTCTCCAAGAGTGCGTTCTTTTGCTTTTCTCTTTTTCATAGTGTTTCCTTTCTGTTTGCAAGTTAATATCAATTTTACGGCTATTGCTAGGCATATACATATATAAGTAGTATAATAGTAAAACGGTAAGAAGCATACACCTTTTTGCACCAAAGGACTCTAATAGTTGTCTAATATCCGCAAGGTACGGACCTGCCACCCTGGTAAACGTCTTACGTATTTAACGTATAGATATCCCCCGCAATAGCTACGGAATGCACTTCCTTGTGCTTTGTTGATATTATAGTGTTTTGAAGCGCTCAAGATACACTCCAAAGCAACAATCAGGACAACCACAGCTTGATCTGAGCTATTTTCTATTGTTTTTAGTGTAATTGTATATGACAGTAAAAAAGCCTCCTTTTCAACAAGAAAAGAAGGCTCTTATATACGTGGAACAGCTAGTTTTTAGGCTTTTTTCATCTGTTTGGTTATTCAGTCTTTTTTACCCAGAGGCTTTATTGATACTTCGATTTCATCTGGGTTTCCAAGCTTTTTTACCGCGTCGTTCATAACGTAGATAGCCAATAGTACTTTTTCATTCTTTTTGTCTTCACTATCGTAGCGTACTGAACCTTTACATACTTTTTCGGTTACTAACCGAGTAGTAACAGTTTTAACTGCCATTTTTCATACTCCTTTTGTTATTTTACTTACATTTTCTGTTCATAATAATATACAGCAAGAGTTGGAAATGCTACTTACACTTTTTGTTGTACTGGTCGTTTTTGTAGTGATTCTTATGCCAGCTGAAGTAAGCTTTTCCATAGGTGGTGTCGGGTTTGGCCTTTTTGGCTATCTTCAAGGCTTGCTCGAACTTCGCCTTATCAACGCCGACCCGGTCGAAGTAATTATAGATAGCGCTGCCGAGAGCACCTCGTTGATATGCTCGAACTTTTCGTTTCTTAGTTCTCTTGGTCTTAGTCTTTCTGAGAGTCTTCTTGCCTTTAACCTTGTGTTTTGCTCTTTCTACAGATGCAATTCCGCGTTTTGCTTTCTCTTCGTGTACATCGTCGTGCTTCTTTTTACGTCTCCTTGACGGAGACACCTTTCTGACTTTCTTTTTCTTAGACATGATAAAGTTTTCCTTTCATTTTTTAAGAAGATAAAAGCGGCCGTGAAACTAGCTGAACTTTTTCGTATTATTTACTTGTTAAAGAACAAAGATATCTGCTATTGTATTCCTAAGGTGACATGGCTCGATAAGCCGCCTGGTTTCTGTGTCTTGCCGACAATTTCTATCTTCCGGCACAACAACTTCGCAGCATCCTCCAACGCGTTTTTCATGTTTCTATTCTTTCTCGTCTTTCAAAATTTCATCAAATGGCCCTTTTGGAATTCCTTTACCCGTCAAAATATCTTCACACCAAAGCTCCACATCATTCCACCAATGTACAGCTAAATTAAGAAGTGCCCACAAATTTTCAGACAAGTCCTCTTTTCTGAAGGCTTCTTGTAAACAATCTTCCATGCACCTGGTATATTCTCCAAAGGGCTCATCTACACAGACGTAGGATTCCTCATGCAGTTTTTTTGCTTCCATCAATGCTTTCGCTATTTGTTTCTCAGTGTTCATGATCGGTTCCTTTCTTTGTATTTCTTTTTGTACCATCGAAAATGTCCCTCGCTCAAGTTAGAGTCTGGCTTAGCCTCTCTAGCACAAGTTTTAGCTTCCGCGTAGGTGACTTTGCTAATACCTTTCTTATTGAACAACACACAAAGAGAAGCGAACAAGCCGGCGCCTTTTTTCTTTTTCTTCTTTGTCTTAATCTTGATTCCGGTCTTACTCTTTTTAGTTGTATCATCGAGCGCCCTTTCAGAACGCGGCAATGTAGCACGGCGTTGTCGCTCTCGCTTTAGCAATTCTCTCGTTTGCTTGACTATTCTGACGGCTTCTTTCAAGCCATAGACAGCGATAATATGATTGTATACATTCAAAGCTCCGATTCTGATTTCTGCTTTAGTGTAGTGTGGCATTTTTCATTACTCCTTATGTGTTTGAGTTTGTTGTTAAAGTAAGTTACTACCTTCCGAAATACACCATTGTAGAATCCGCCAATGTGCCAGTTGTTACCTGTTATGTTTCTGACAGGTATACCATCAGGACCTAGATAGCTGAACCCGGTTTTGTAGTTATAGATGGCGAACATATCACCACCGATAGTACCGAACCATTCTGCATCTGTTTTGCGGTCTTGAGTAACATCAAGGTTAGGATCACCAAATACATCGACCAATGCTTGATAAGTAGTACTGTCAGGCATACTACCTTGGAGGCTTGTGCCTGATATAACACCCACACCCATTTCTAACTTATACATAATTGGTACTCCTTTCTTTTAGTCTGAGTTTTCGTAATATCTGCCATGCTTTTCCTGTCCAGTTTCTGCTAAGGTAGAATTCAAGTTTGCGGTACAAATAAGGTGATACACCAGTGTATGTGTATAGTTTAGTTTTCGATATCACCGTTAGCTCATTATAAGTATGGTTGTATGCTATTATTTGCATGTTTCTTTTCAGGACTGCACTGTTATTGTTGTATTGTCTTCACCGAGGCTGATATGCGGAACTGCCCACACAAAGTCAGTCACATCATCCAGCATCGTGACATCTTGTGCGTCTATCGTCTCACCGAACCTTTTATTCCAGCCTTCAGCGATGGCTTCTCTGTATATCTCTTCCGGTATATTGATCTCTATCGTAATAATCATTTTCGTTTCTCCAACTTCTTAATTTTAGTTAAGATTTTGTCTTTTTCTTTCAATAACCTAAAAAGATGTTCTTGTTCGATTAAGTCTTTACGATGTGCCTTCAGACTTAGTCTGTTCACTCGAAGTCCTTCGCGCCAAGAAGGTAGTTTGTTCTCAAGGTTTTCCATTTGCTTCTTGAGTTGTGGAATCAGCTCTTTGGCGCGCGATATGCTTTTCTCAAAGAAGTCAATCTGAGAGTTAAAGCCCTTAATGCTAGATAGGTTCGAGTCTATGTATCTAGCAGTATCAGCTATTCGTCTTGTGTTCTCTTTCCTCGGATTCAATTAACGCCTCCACTTCTTTTAAGGCTTTGGTTAGTTTATCGCGCTTGCCGTCTAACTTTTTGCGCGGGTCGGCTTTTTTGAGCATTTCCTCTTTTTTGATTTTCCAGTACTCGATGCGATAATCACAGTAGGCGATTATGCCTGCGCGATTATAGGGAAAGTCTGCTCGCTTGAGTTTGAGCAGATTGCCATTGTCGTCTTTCCATTTTGGGACTGGTTTTAATGTCTTCTTCGGTTCTGCTTGGGCGTCGGGGTTGTTGGGGTTCTGCTTCAGATTTTTGTGTTTGTGTTTTCTACTCATTTTCGTTTCTCCTTTTAATTTGATTATAGTTTCTTAAAAATCGTTCTCTTCCATCGCTCTTCTTATATACTCATTTTGTTGTCTTAATATATCTACTGCATTATTGAGTAATTCTAAAGAGCGTTTTATATCAGGCTCAAACGTGTTAACAAAAATAACCAACATGGAATCGCTTTGCTCGGTATTTGTTCTTAGATCACAAAGGTAATCCTGATGTTCTAAAATGTCTGCTACTGTGAGTTTCATTTTTCAGGCACCTTTCTCAATCTATACGACTTTCAACGTGTGCTTCAATGCTATATTTAGATAACACTTCAGCTTGTCCCTTGCAAGCCGCTGTATTAACCGACATCTCTTGTCTGAATGTACTATCGAAAATATTTAGACGGCCACCTCCATAGTAGCCACGGCCACATGTGAAACGTAGTGACCTGTCAGCAGCTATTTTTTTAGCCAGCAGATAGAACTTGCCGCGTGCTTTTATTTTCAGATTCGCAAACCCGCAAACATCTAGCAGTGTACCAACTGTCTTATTAGCATGTTCATCTATGACTCTGAATTTGGGTCCTGCGTTTTCTAATTCTTCTAAACAATTACTTGCGTGCTCAGCACCCCGAGCACGTGCCTCTTTGATTACGTCGAGTACTTTCGCTTCCGTCCATTTGATTTTTGTTTTTTCTGTGGTTTGCATTTTTCTGTCCTTTCTAATTTGATTGTTATTTGTATTGTTATTATCTATCTTATCCATGAGTATAGAGTACAACTTTAGACTAAGATTGTAAAGGACAAAATTGGAAAAAAACAAAGATTTATCGCTAAATTGACATAAGTCCTTGTGTGGACAACACTTATGAGTCCAATATTCCTTGGAAAATATACAGAATTCCGTATTATGCTTGTTCTGGCTTAATGGTTTGTGATTCTGTAGATCTAAAGACATAGACTTTTCGTGTCTAGATTGTATACTAAGGTTCCTTTTCTATGATTGTAACTTCTTGGTGTAGTTTGTATTGTGTTTCGATCTTTTGCTGTATTACAAGGGTTCAAACCAGAGCGAGGCCAAATAAGCAACTGCGGCTTCCCTATGTGCATCTGTCAATGTATTTGAGTGTTGTACCATACCCAGATGACGAACTGCCGATATCTCGCTAATTCCTTTCTTGATTACTGGCATGTCTTTTAATTTGAGTCCAAACTCGGCCCATACTTGTTGCCACTCTACCCAAGGGTGTCCTTGTTGTTTGAAATCATCTGGAATGTCCTCGTAGTTAGGAGTAAGTTTTTCTAGTATACAATGTTCACAGGCAATCTTTGATATACTAAGATTTGCGGGTTTACTAAAATCTTTCATTTTTCATGTCCCTCTGCTACTTTCCAATCTACGTAGTATCTGCCACACAGTTCCTACACGCTTGTGTTTCAAAAAGTTCTGTATCTTTTGGTAAAGGTAAGGTGACACACTGTAGTAAACATACCTTACACCTGTGTCAGAAAAAACGGTTAGCTCGTTGTATGTTTGGTTATACGTTCCGAGTCTCATTCTTGTTTCTTTCTAAAGCAGGATTTCTTCAACCAATCAGGACCAGAACATTTTCCATTGAATTCACAAGCAAAACAATTAGCAACAACAAGTGGAGATTCTCCGGTTCCTTTACATAACGGGCATTGTTTTGTTGTTTTCTCTTCTAATGCTTTCTCAATTGCTGCACCAAGTTCCATAGCAGATTCAGTAAGTGCCGTTCCTTCCACTTGCTGGGCAAAGTCTTTAGCCCATTGCAAAAGAGCTTTGAGTTCTTTTTTCTCAGCCCGAAGTTCTATCCTTTCTTTATTTACATCTGCATTTTCTTTACCTTCTATGACTTCTTTTGCTGTCTCTTTCCATCTCTCAAGTCCTTGTATTATTTCCGCTTGTTTTTGTGCTAGATCAATAAATCTTTTACGGTCTGCACGCAAGTTGTCGTTTCTTTGTTCAAGTTCTTCAATGTTTGCTCGTAGATTTCTGATTTCATCTTTCTTGTTCATTATATTTCTCCTTAATCTAGTGCTTTCTTGGCAACTCTGGCCATTGCATCAGCTTCTGTTTCTCCCTCATCATCTCTTACCAATACCCGATGTTCTGCTATTTGTTGTAGGGATGCTTGGAGTTGCTCTATTATTCTTACGGCTGTGTCACCAGCTCCCTCACTTCGTGACGGTTCGCCTTTAACATTTGCCATAATAAAATCTGATAAAATGTCTATTTGTGTTTCACTCATCTTTTACCGCCTTTCAGGGCTTAGTATCCATCTTTGTTGAATATTCTTGGTGGATGTAGTTTTTCTACTCTTTTCTTAATTGTTCGTAAATGTCTCGCAACCTCCCGAACACATTCTGCCTCCCGGTGTCTCAAATTTCTCGTCAATGATATTTTACCACAATGTTCACACCTTGCCTCTACAGCATAGTTATTATTAACAGCTCGCCACTCGTGGTTTCCGATAGCACAATCTCGCTTGGCTTTTTGTCGCCATTGCTCTCTCGTTAAACTTCCTTTTAGTCGCCTGCGTCTTGCCATTTTTATTTACCTGCCTTTCGCCTGTTCCAAGCCTTGAATATTAACTATTTTATTTTTGCGGTCAATTACTTGAAATTGATACTTTCCATCTTTACTCTTTGTACCTTCTCGACCATCCCATTCATCTTCACACTCTATAAATATCCATTCTTTACAATCCAAACACTCCCAATCGCCGTGTATTAAATAGTGCCCGCATCGAAACATTTTAAACTGAAGTGCCATAGAAGGATATAAGTTTGAATGTTGACATGGTTTTAATTTAGCTTTAGCCATCAGATAGCTCCCTTTGCCTTTTTAGCTTTACTGAAATGTTTAGCCGAACACTTCGGACACCAAAATGCACCACACTCGTAACAACGATAGACGCTTCGTATCGGCACGATATTTCCGCACAGACATTTCATTTGAGGTTGTTCTTTCACATTGCCCAAAGACTTAACTTGGTTATAAATATGCGTCCTTTGTTGAGCAAGGCTCAGGTTCCTCCAATTACCTCCAACTGGCACTTCAACTCTCATATTAGCTTGTCGCGGTCTTTCGTGCCTTCTCATTCAGGATACTCCCTTCGCCTTGGTTCCTTTTTTAGCTTGTTCAAAACCACAAGTACAACCAACCTTCCTTCCATCCCAGTATCTACCAGTTCTTAGTCGCAAAAGATTGCAATCCTCTTTATGTCTTGCATATTTGTTGTACAATCTTTTCATGTTGTTAAGCTCTGCTTGTAATGCCTCAATTTGCTCATTCGGGTTATCTTTTCTTGGAATACCAAAAATTTGACCGACAGTATTTGATATTTCTCTGTGTCCGTGTGAATTTTTGCCTGTAAAAGCCATGTTTTTTCAACCTTTCTTTACTTTGCGTTCGTCTTCAAATGCGTGTTTTATTACTTTCTTACACAGTCCTAAACTAGTCGCTCGCATTGCTGCTTTGAATTGTACGTGGTAAGAGTCCAGTATTTTCTCTAGCGTTTTTCTAGAATAATGTTTCATTTTTTATTCTTATAAATGGTTCTTATTTTGTATCCGTCTTCCAGTTTACAGAGAAGTTCACAAATTGCAAATGCTGTCTGCTTGCCGAACTTTCCGTCAACTTTACATTCAATTTCATGACGTACGAGTTCAGCTTGTGCAATCATGATATCAAAACGGTCGCTTTCTTTTGATACTGGCGTGAAGTGTAACAAAGCACTAGGACGCGGATGTAAACGTTGTTTAATTCTTTGCTTTTGTAAAAAGATGATGCACGTTAAAATAATACAACAAAAAATTGTAAAGGCTATTAGCTGTTTCATTTTCTTACTCCTTTCAATTTCTAAAACATTCTTCTTACTCTCATCAGTATTTTTCCGAGATGATTTTCTCCTGTGATTTGTATACATTTGGGACACAAACAATTGCCCCAAATATTGTCGTGCCAGCGGTTTCCTTCTGTCAGTGTACGTCCTTCTGTACGGAAAAGAGCTTGTTTCAATTTTGAGTTTTGTGAGAATTTCAATCGAACGACCATAAACATCAGCTCGTATTTTATTTCTTCCCAGTCTCTTCGGAAGTATATACTTGGTATAGTCCTGCCCATCTTTTTGGCTTGACCGGGAGTTCGGGCTATCCTGATGTGTTTTCTTGTTAGCTCATTTTTTGTTTTGAGTGCTTGATATAAATGTTCAGCAGTAGGATAGATGTCTTCCTGATACGCAATCGGACTCGGATAGAAATTGCTTAGGAACCGATACTCTTCTTGGAATGTTTTTATTTCTTTGCTCATTTAATTCCTATCTACAATTATCGCTAAAGGTTTTTTCTCTGCAGTAACTAATTCTTCATACTTGAATACTACAAGTATATTATCGTCAAGGCTTATCGCTATACCTAAATCTAATTCTACTATATTTTCTGTAAAGTAACCCATAACAGGTTTTAAGTACAGAAGGCATCCGCTCCAAAAGAACGCACCTTCTTCTATATCGTCAAATCTTTCTTTTTCCGGTCCAGGTTCTATACTGATTCTCATTTTGTTACTCCTTTACTTTGTCAAATATTATAGGAACACGGTTACCTGGCATTTATATCCCACGCTCGGAACTTTATCTCTCGATTTTCCATTAGGATAATTCCTTATTCCTCATTTTCTTCATCCCATTCATATAATTCACAACTGAAAGTATCAGGGTCTTCGTCATCATGAGCTTCAGAAGTTATACATAACGCATCTTGGTAATTAGCACATGTGTAACAGCATTTCATTTTGTTGCCCTCATAGTATATTTATTTATCCAAATTCCTGCCGCCCGATTGCATAAAGCCTTATCCCATTTAGCCTGGGTTTCATCACCTAAGATTCCGTCAATCTTTTCACAACCTATTCTTTCCTGAATCTCAACAATGGTCGGTAGTGGCGGTTCGCCTATCTGAATATAATGCCTAACGACAAAGCCTATCATTAAGCAGGTTATGATTAGCCATAGGTATTTCATTTTATACTTTCCTTTCTTAAAAAGGTGGGACAGGCAGGACAAAGTTTGCGGCTTTATCCTGATAGGAGGCTGCGTCGTTTCCTAAGCATCTTTTTAAACCGTACTTTGATACCATCAGTACCTTGTAACCCTGTGCAGGTATCGTTCCCATTAGGCAGAAAAGACAAGGTTCAATCCACCTCAGACGTTTCCGGCTTCCTATGCTTTCGCCACTGTCCCATATTCACTTTTCAAAAACCGGCGGGCAGTAGCTCACCACTATTGCTAACATAACTTATCTTGCGGTTTCAATTATGCTCGGCATTGAGTTCTGGAGTTCAATAAAGAACTTTTCGCAAGCAACGCCGCCGCCGGTTATCCTGCTGGAGGGCTAATCGCCGTTTGTTCTTTCAAAACACGGAGTCTTCAGGTTTCATATCTGGAGACTTACATACGTGTTCTTCCTGCCATGCTCGCATAGCCTTCGCTTGTTCTCTTGTGTTCCGAACAATATCAAGGTCCACCTCTAAAGATTGTGCTACAAGGTGTGCGTATATATCAAGCATCAAAGGTGCATGTACATCTTGTCCACGAAGCATGAACACCGGTTCTTGTGCTGGAATGACGACGTCACAGTCTTGGATTCTTCTGTTGTAATCTTTTCTCGCGTGTAACATTTTTTGTTCTCCTTTCGTTTCTCAAAATTCCTTTGCCCATTCGGGTAACTCTTCAGAGTTTTTTATGAAGTCCAGAAGTTCGTCTGCGAACCTTCGTACTTTCCAAATATCCATATTACGCAAGAGTTGCAAAATGACATACGCAGAAAGAGTCTTATCTCCCAGCAAATCTAAAATCATCTGCATCACAACTTCATTGGACAGGGTTACACAATTTACGTCTGTTATATTTCCTACTACAATGTGAACTTGTCCCTTTCCCCAGTCCATTGTTACTGGAGCACTTCCTTTATCTTCTTGTTTATAGGTTCGAATCATCCTGTGTCTTCTTTCTTATTTACTTCATCAGCATTTGAAGTTTGATTGATTATTGCTCCAATATGTGACGCAAAGTCTATATCAAGCAATCTATCATCTCCATACATTTCATAATATATTTTGACAGCGCCATCGTAGCAAATATCAACAATTATACGGATACAATTATCTGGCAAAATACCAGCATCCGACATTGCTTTTATGAGTTCAGGGTCGTGTCCTGAAATTACTCTTGTCATCTTATGTTTCCTTTCTCTCTTACTTATCATACGTATGCAATTTGTAAGGGTTTTGGTTCAAATGCAATCTTAGTATCAGAACTAAGT
>SDBT01000718.1_pt1 | contig 53929 bp, 85 predicted proteins | sample 2277101 | NCBI WGS metagenome assembly SDBT01 (sample SAMN10404973, study PRJNA504765) | marine sediment metagenome | isolation source: marine sediment core GS10_PC15, 103 cmbsf | place: Arctic Ocean: Southern Knipovich Ridge | collected 2010 | reverse complement strand
GTGGTGAGATTGTCGTGGGTCGCTTCGTCCGCATGGCCTGCGAGCGGCATCTACGGGATTTGGAAGAGGGCGAGACGCGCGGGATCTGGTTCGATGAGGAGGCGGCGGACTACGCCATCGGGTTCTTCAAGTTCCTGCGGCTGTCCGAGGGGGAGTTCGCGGACAAGCCGTTCGTGCTGGATCCGTTTCAACAGTTCATCGTGGGCTCGATCTTCGGCTGGAAGACCACGGGAGACGGCGGCGATCCGGTGCGGCGCTTCCGCACGGCCTATATCGAAATGGGCAAGGGCAACGGGAAGAGTCCCTTGGCCGGAGCCATCGGGCTGTTCGGCATGATCGCGGACAAGGAGCCGGGCGCCCACATCTATTCCGCCGCGGTGACGCGCGATCAGGCCAAGATCCTCTTCGACGATGCCAAGAACATGGTGGAGGGATCGCCCAAACTGTCGGCGCGGATCGATGTCAATGTGGGAAACCTCAGCGCGGGCACGTCGTTCTTCCGCCCCGTGTCGTCGGAGAAGCGCGGCCTGGATGGCAAGCGGGTTCACATGGCGCTGATCGATGAGCTCCACGAGCACCCCTCGGGTATCGTGGTGGACAAGATGCGGGCCGGCACGAAGAACCGGCGCAACCCCCTGGTGTTCGAGATCACCAACTCGGGCTACGACCGCACCTCGGTCTGCTGGGAGCACCACCAATACTCGACGCAGATCCTCGAGGGTGTGATCGAGAACGACACCTGGTTCGCCTACGTCTGCGCGATCGATGAAGACGACGACTGGCGAGACGAGGCAGTGTGGCGGAAGTCGAACCCCGGCCTCGGCACCATCCTGCCGATGAGCTACCTGCGCGAACAGGTGCAAGAGGCGACGGAGATCCGGTCGAAGCAGAACATTGTGCGGCGCCTCAACTTCTGCGAGTGGACCGAGCAGGCGGATCGTTGGCTAGACCTCGACATCTGGAACGACCAGCCGGCCCGGACGCCCATCGAAGAGTTGGAAGGCCGGGCCTGTTTCGTCGGGATCGACCTCTCCTCCACGTTGGATCTCTCCGCCGTCGTGTTGGTCTTCCCGGATGACGAGGGCGGCTTCGATTGCCTGCCCTACTTCTGGGTGCCGGAAGAGAGCGCGCGCCAACGTCAGGACCGCGACGGGGTGCCGTATCTGGACTGGATCGCCGACGGATTTATCGAAGCCACCGAGGGCAACGTGGTGGACTACGACGTCATCCGCACCCGGATCAACGAGCTGGGCGAGCGGTTCAACATCCGGGAGATCCCCATTGACCGTTGGAACTCGACGCAGATGCAGACCCAACTGCAGGGCGATGGCTTCACCGTCTTTCCCTTCGGCCAGGGCTTCCGATCGATGTCGGACCCGACGAAACAACTCGAGAAACTGCTGGTGGAGCGGGCCTTTCGCCATGGGGAGAACCCGGTGTTGAGTTGGATGGCGGCCAACGTGGCGGTGGAGCAGGACCCGTCGGGTAACCTGAAACCGGCGAAGAACAAAAGCACTGAGAAGATCGATGGCATCGTTGCGGCTATCATGGGACTAGGGCGAGCGCTGGTGACCGACGGTGACGACGGAACCTCTGTCTACGAAACCAGGGGATTGGTGGTGCTCTAGATGGTCCTGGGACTTAGCCTACCGTTCCGCTTCCGGACCTCCGGCGCGATCAACGCCAACCCTAATGACGAGAGCACCTGGGATCGCGAGAACCCCTTCGGGACCGTCGCGGACTCCGGTACGCGCATCACCCATGACAACGCGGAAACCATCTCGGCGGTCTACGCCTGTAAGAACGTCCTGGCCCAGGATGAGTCAGTCTTGCCACTGAACTTGTTTCGCCGCATCGTCAACGCCGATGGCACCGAGGGCAAGGAACGGGCGACCGACCACCCGTTGTTCACTGTCCTGCGGTTTCAATCGAACGAAGATCAGACCGCGTTAGAGTTCCGCTCCATGATGATGGGCCACTTGGTCTTGCGGGGAAACGCCTTCGCGCAGATCTTCCGCAACGGTCAAGGTCAAGTCGTGGCGTTGGTGCCGCTCCATCCAGATCGCGTCAAGGTAGAGCGATTGGAAAATGGCCGCATCCGATTCAAGGTCCGGGGCGCGGATAATCGCGAGCGGACCTTGGTCAAGGAAGAGGTCTTCCACCTCAAGTTCCAGTCTGTCGATGGCCTCGTGGGGCGTTCGGTCGTGACGTTTGCCCGTGATTCCATGGGGCTCGCGCTAGGCGGTGAGAAGTTTGGCTCCGCACGGTTCAGCCAGGATGGTACGCCCAAAGGTATCTTGAAGAACGTGAGCGGCGCGTTGAACGAAGAGCAGAGGATTCGGCTGCGCGATTCATGGAACGCCGCCAGCAGGGGGCTCAACAACGCGGGCAAGACGGCCCTCTTGGAAGAGGGACTGGAGTGGCAACAGATTGGGCTCAACGCAGAGGACATGCAGTTCCTCGGCCTGCGGGAGTTCCAGGTGCTGGAGATCGCTCGCTGGTTCCGCATGCAGCCGCACAAGATCATGGTGCAGAACACGCAGCCGCGGGCCAACGTGGAGCAGTCCAACATTGAGCACGTCACGAATACGATGCTGTACTGGTTCGTCCTCTGGGAGCAGGCCATCTCCCGCGACCTGATCATGCCGAGCGAGCGAGACAATCTCTTCGCTGAACACCTGGTCGATGCCCTACTGCGTGGCGACACCCCCAGTCGATTCGAGGCGTACAACCTGGCGCTCAATGGTGGCGGCCACGGCGGCTGGATGACGATCAACGAAGTCCGGGTACGGGAGAACATGAACCCCTTCGAGGGCGAAGAGTTCAACCGCCCGCTGCTGTCGCAAACCACCTTGGCGGAACCCGAAGCCCTGGTCCAACTCCCGGCGCCGTCGGCGGAAGCCCAGGCGCAGGTGGCCCTCTTGGCGCTGGAAGCGTCAAAACGGGTGGTGCGCAAGGAGACTCGAGCGGCCACTCAGGCGGCGAGACGCTACGCCGACGACCCTGAGGGCTGGAAGAAATGGGCCGCGAAGTTCTACGGAGAGCACGCGGCGCACCTCTCCAAGGAACTGAATCTCGATACCGAGGCCGCTACGAAGTATGCTGAACGCCAGCGCGACGACCTGATCGCGAACGGCATCGGCACGATCGAAACTTGGGAAGCCGAACGTCCGCAGGAACTCGCGGACCTGATGATTGGAGCGCTCGCCGCATGAAGGACCAACAGCTACTAAGCGTCCTCTACAACAGTCCGTGGTCCATCTTGGATTCCAAGTGGCTGGAGATCGAGGCGGTCATCCTCAGCCATGCGGCAGGGAAGTCTGGCGATGTCGAGAAATTCCGGGCTGCGAACCAAGCACTGCAAACTCCACAGCCTGCCCCGCGCGGCATCGCGGTGCTCCCACTGTTCGGCGCCATGGCCCAGCGCGCCAACATGCTGATGGACATCAGCGGTGGCACGTCGACCGAGATGTTCGGCAAGGAGTTCCTGCGTGCCGTGGAGAGCCCCCAGGTGGGCACGATCGTGATTGACGTCGACTCCCCCGGTGGCACGATCGCGGGCACGATGGAGCTGGCCGATTTGATCTTCGAGGCCCGTGGGGTGAAGCCGATCATCGCCATGGTCAACTCGATGGCCGCGTCTGCTGCCTTCTGGGTCATCAGCCAGGTGGACGAAATCGTCATGACGCCCAGCGGGATGGTGGGAGCCATCGGCGTCTTTACACGGGTGCCGAATCCTCCAGAGAAAGTGGCCGAAGGTGAGCCGACCGTTGAGGTGATTCGGGCGGGGCGGCTCAAGGCTGAAGAAGGACCAGAGATCCCGCTGTCTGATGACGGGCGTGCGATGATTCAGGCGTTCGTGGATGAACACTTCAATGCCATGGTGGCGACCATCGCTCGCGGACGTGATGTGACCTCTCGCATCGTCACGACTGACTTCGGTGATGGATCGATCTTGGCTGCTGAAGCCGCGCGCCGCGTCGGCATGATCGACTCGATCGAAACGATGGACCAGCTCCTGGCCCGCCTGGGTGCCGTGACGGCGACGGGCGGGAGTCGGGCCGAGACCGTGACGGCGTCAAGCGACGACTGGGATCACAAGCCCGAGGTTGCTTCCACGGCGACAGGTGGCGACGTGACGACGACCGTGACGGATGACGGCAACCAGAGCATGAACGTCACGGAGTCCGAGTCAGTGGCTGAGGTTGAGGAGCCCGAAGCGCCCGAGCCGGACGCGGAGACCGACACGTCGGAGACGCCAGGCCAGACAGATTTACGTCGTCGCAGAATGCGGATGCACCAGCACAGTTTGTAGACACAGCAACGCCGCCCCCGGGGACGGCGCGTGCGCACTAGTTTTGCGAGTGCTGGCGCTGACGCTCTTCCAACTGAGCTACCTTGCCTGTGCCCGAACTGGACTCGAACCAGCGACCTTCAACGCCTACGCCCATCCTAGCACCCGGACACAGCAACGCCCCCAAATCGGGGGCGTTACAGAACAGCTTTTAGTTTTCCGACGTCACGGTCCGTGGAGCTACATTATTCACCCTCAATCGCGCAGCCCCATCCTACCAGACACTACAAGTCCCCGCCGCGCCGTCAGTCTAGACCTTTGCGATTGTTCCCGTTGAGGAGTCCCACCAGCTCGCCGGGCGTTCACCGAGATGCTTACCGATCACCCCAGTGGAATTCCTCGCACGCCAGAGTGGGAGCAGCGCCTCGATGTGTTGGTCGCAGTACAGAACCAGAGGCCAGTCCTTGCGGCGCTCGGCGGTCTCAAGTCTGGCTTGGAGGCGGTCTAACTCCTTCTCCAGCACGCGCCGCTTCACCGGACAGGGGCCACGACCCGCACCAACGTCTTCATCCGCACGGCCTCCGCATGGGTGGCGTAGGCGCCGATCATCTTGCCGTCCTGCCACAGGCCCCAGGGGAGCTTGAGTGGCGTGGGGAACGGGTGTGGGCGCTTGCGGACTTCGAGAGTGTCAGTCACCGGATGCCTCACGCACGACCCGCTCAGTGAGAGCCGCTTCCCCTTCGGTCAGGACTAAGATCGTCGCTGAGACGATATCCTCACGCTTCCAGTACCCCGATGAGACCACTTGGTACATGCCCTCCAATGTGGTGAGGGTGTTGGTCTTCGTCTCGCGCCGAATCTCTTGAGCCATCCCCCAGAGGCCGCTGTCCGGGATGCGGTCGCGCCACAGCAAACTTCGCATCGACCACATCAGCCGCTCCTCGCGCCGCGTTGGCCTACCTGAGAGAATCCGCACGCCGTCAAGATCCAAGACGCCGTGGGAGTACCAGTGCCAAAAGCTGCGGGCCGCTTCCTCCGTGGCCCGGCCTAACCGCATAACGTGCCCCGCGCTCCAGGCAGCGAGTCGCATTCCCATCACCCCGTCTCCTTCGCTAGCACGGCTTTCCCGGCCTCTGTGGCTCGATACACCCGCCGCGGTGGATACCCCGCCTCAGCGCCCCCCTGACGCGCCACGTAGCCTCTCTCGGCCATGCGGCGCAACGACCCGGCGATGGTGCCCTGCTCCCGGTCTAATGCCTGCGCAATCCGGTACGCGTGGCCTCCAGATTCGTGCGTGACGAGCCACACCAGGATCAGCCGGTCGACATCCGAGAGCAGTTGTCCGCGTCGCAATCTCACCATGGGAATTAGATTAGCGCAGTATGTAGCGAAAGGCGAGCGGATCGGGTAGGGTGTCGGCAGAAGGCGAGTCAAAATCATGTCAATCGTGATCCCTCCCGATGTCCTATTCGAGGATGCCGAGTTCATCCCGTCTCCAGATCTGCAAGAGATGATGGACAATCTGATCGGAAAAGACCCGAGCCTTGCGTTCATCGACAGCTTCCAGGTCCACGTTCTCTGGAAGCAAAAGGGTGGCGCCAGCTCGGGCCGCCCCATACTCGGAAAGTGCGTCAAGACGAGTGGTGCGTTGCGGTTCTACTCGCAACAACACTTCCTGATCTGGCTCGCCGCCGACCACGTCCGGCAGGCGGAGTTCGACGATCACCAGATCGAAGCGTTGCTGTTCCACGAGATGCTGCACATTGACGAGAAGGAAACGCCAGAGGGCGAAACCTTGCCCGCGATCCGAGGCCACGACGCTGAACTCTTCACACGAGAGATCGAAGAATACGGCATCTGGGAACCCAGCATGGGACCACTTGCCAAGGCGTTCAAGCAGCTCACGCTCCCAATCGAATCAGCCTGAGCCTGTCACAGAGATCCCAGGGTGGATCGCACGGAGGCGATGCTATGCACGATGGGCTACGAATCGGCAAGGGGATTCCGGGCGGGCGGATCTTCACGCTGCCCGCAGATCTTGCCACCCAAACGGTCGCGGTCCTCGCGATCAAAGGGGCGGGCAAAACAGTCACGGGCAAGAAGATGCTGGAGGCGCTGCACGCGGTGGGCTCCAAGTTTGTCATGCTCGATCCGACCGGCGTCGCCTGGGGGTTGCGGGCCGAAGGCATCGGTCCCGCGCTAGAGAACGTCGTCATCATCGGCGGGCCACATGGTGACTACCCGCTGGAACCCGAGGCCGGCGCACTGGTCGCGGATCTGGTCGTCGATCATGCTGACTCGATCGTGGTCGATCTCTCCGACCTGCGGAAGGGTCAGATGCGGCGCTTCGCCATGGAGTTCGCTGAGCATCTTTATTTGCGTCAAGCCCGTTCCCGCCAACCTCTCCACGTCATGCTCGACGAAGCGGATGAGTTTCTTCCGCAACGAACCCACGGCGACACCGCCCGCTTGCTCGGCGCGTTCGATGACCTAGGCCGGAAGGGGCGATCGCGCGGTATCGGCATGACGGTCATCACCCAGCGGCCCGCCAAACTGAACAAGGACATCCTGACGCAATGCGAACTCCTGATCGTCATGCGGATGATCGGCAAGCATGACCGCGTGGCCATGAAGGAATGGCTGGACATCTACGGGGATGAGGAAAAGCAGACGGAGCTGAACGAGTCCATTGCCACGCTCAAAAATGGCGAGGCGTTCTTCTGGTGTCCGCCCTGGGATCTCTTCCAGCGGGTGCAGGTCGACATGATCCAGACCTTTGATTCCTCACGTACGCCGGCGCCTGGTGAGTCGGTTCCCGAGATCGAACTCCCGCCCATCGACCGCGCGGCCTTCGATGAGAAGATGGCGGCGGCGATCGAACGGAAGGACGCCGAAGATCCCCGCAAGCTCCAAGCCCGCATCCGGGAGCTGGAGCACGAACGCGACAACCGGCCCGTGCCGGAGCCTGAGATCGTCGAGGTGCGGGTCATCGCTGAGGAGCAGATGAACACCATCTGCGCCGTGGGCGCGGCAGTCGATCTCAACATTGCCCGGCTCCACGAAGTCTCCACCGAGCTTCGGATGGCGGCCGCGACGACCACTAGCGCGCCGCCGCCCGTCTCGAAGCCACCGCCCATCGCGCCGCCACCGCAGCGGGTTGCGGCTCCCGCCAACGGCGCGTCATCGAACGGCACCTCTGGGACGCTGGCGCTGGCGGAGCGCAAGATTCTCACGGTGCTGGTCCAGTTCCCCGACGGTGCCGAAAAGAAACGACTCGCCCTTCTCGCGGGGTATAAGCACAGCGGCGGCGGATTCAACAACGCGCTGGGCAGCCTCCGCTCCAACGGATATATCTCGGGGGCCTCCGGCGGCGTGATGGTTGCCACCAACCTGGGCCTCACCGCCCTGGGGGATTGGGAGCCGCTTCCCGCACCTGGCCCTGCGTTGATCGCCCACTGGTTGGGACACTCCAAACTCGGACGGGCCGAGCGCAGCATCCTTGAAGTGCTGACCGAGAACTACCCGGCGGGCGTCGACAAGGGATTGCTCGCCGATCTCGCGGGCACCCGCGCCAAGGGCGAGCCCTACGCCGCCAACGCCGGAGGGTTCAACAACGCCTTGGGCAAACTCCGTACGTTCCAACTGATCGAGAACCACGGCGATGAACTCCGCGCCGCCGACGCACTGTTCGCCTGATCTGGCACAGAGCCTTGACACTCCCAAACCCTCAGGGCCTATACTGACTCCAGACCCTTGAGTGGCCCCTGGGCCTGCGGCTCCGTCGAGACCGCGGTCCCACGGGTGACACGAGAACCCGCGTAGTCCTACGACTCAGCGCGTACCTCGTCGAAGCACCGTTAGCAAACGGCGTGCTTCGAGAGTTGCGCGCTTTGTGCTGTGTACTCCCGAAGCCGTCAGGGAGTACGACATGGCACCAACTGTCGAAGACCTGCAAGCCAATCACGCGGAGATTCTTGCCGAAGCGGAAGCGGCGTACGAATTCGCGGCATCCGAGGAACGCGGTTTCACCGAGGCGGAGCAAGAGGCGGACGACACGCGCCAGGCTCGCGTCGAGCTGGTGGAACGCCAGATCGCCAACGCGCAGAAGATCCGCGAGATGGACCGCACCGCCGAGGCGATCGACGACGATAACGCCGCTGCGGCTGCCGCCGCCGAAGGCATGGCGGACGCGGCCTCCAATTTGGTGGAGACACCGAAGCCGTTCGCATCCTTTGGTGAGCAGCTCATGGCCGTCCACCAGTCGGCGATCGGTGGACGCGTTGTCGACCAGCGGTTGCTGGACGTGAACGCCGCGGCCCAGGGTGGCCAAGAGGGAGTGAACGCCGACGGCGGCTTCCTCGTGCAGACCGACTTCAGCTCCGAGCTTCTGCGCCAAGTCCATGAGACCGGCGTGCTGAGTTCGGAGACCACTCGGATTCCCATCGGCGCCGATTCCAACGGCGTGACGATGAACGGCATCGATGAGACGAGCCGTGTGGATGGCAGTCGCGGGGGTGGCGTTCAGGCATTCTGGACAGGCGAGGCCGGAAGCAAGACCAAGTCCAAGCCGACGTTCAAGCAGATCACCATCCGACTGGAAAAGCTGATCGGTTTGTTCTACGCGACTGATGAGTTGCTGCAAGACGCCACGGCTCTTGAGGCGATTGCCACGCGAGAGTTCGCGGATGAGTTCGGCTTCAAGGTCGACGATGCGATCATCCGAGGCGACGGGCAATCCAAGCCGAAGGGTGTGTTGACCTCCGGCGCGCTCGTCACGGTCGACGCAGAAGATGGACAAGCTGCCACCACTTTTGTCGCGGAGAACGCGGAGAACATGTGGTCGCGGATGTCGGCGCAGAACCTGGCGAATGCCCGCTGGTACTTCAACCAGGACGTGTGGCCGCAGTTCTTCCAGATGAAGCACGACATCGGCACCGGTGGGGCTCCGGTCTTCCTCCCGCCCGGCGGGATCAGTGGCATGCCGTTTGGCACGCTGCTGGGTCTGCCGCTTCAACCGATCGAACAGTGCTCCACGCTGGGCACGGTCGGCGATGTGCTCCTCATGGATCTGTCCGAGTACATCATGATCGAGAAGGGTGGGATCGAAACCGCCAGCTCGATTCACGTCCAGTTCACCACGGACGAAACGGCCTTCCGGTTCGTCCTTCGCACCAACGGCCAGACGAAGCACGACACCGTCCTGACTCCGGCTCAGGGCACCAACACGACCAGCCCGTTTGTGGCGCTGGCGACCCGCTCCTAGCCAGGACCGCTTGAGAAAGGCATAACTCATGGCCGAACGACTTTCTGAAACCAACGGCATTGTCTACGCCATCAAGCCGGGCGATCACCAGTCGGCGGGGATCGATTCCGATTCCTTCATCATGCGGGACTTTCGCAAGGCGACGTTCGTGATCCAGTTCGCAGCACTGACGGGTGATGCGCTCTTGACGGTGAACTCCGGTGCCTCCGCCGGGACCAAGACGACCGCCGAGACGTTCCACACGCGCCTCGCTGATGCCGTGCAGGGATCGGCAACCGCCGACACCTTTGGCGACCGGACGAGCTCCGCGTCCCTGACCCTGACCGCCGCGACCTACCAAAACAAGACGCTGTTGGTGGAGATCGAGACGGACAACATCACGCAGGACCAGCCGTGGATCACTTTGAATTTGAGTTCGGCGGCCTCCGCGTTGAACGCGTCCGCCATCGCGATTCTGGAAGAGGCTCGCTACAAGGCGAACGATCTGCCGACTGCTCTCGTCTAACCAACAGACCTCACACAGGAAAGGAACCCTGGAATGGTCGTACGTAAGTCAACTCGGAGTCCCCTGTTCTATGGCAAGTCCCCCGGCGGGCTGCCGTCGATCATCGACACGTCGCAGTTCAGCGGCAACATTTTCTACGTCGACTCCAACGGTGGGGGCGGTGACACGGCGGGCTTCGGCAGCGAGCCGGACAAGGCCCACCTGACGATCGACTTTGCCATCGGGCAGTGCACGGCGGACCAAGGCGATGTGATTCTCGTCATGCCGGGTCACGCCGAGACGCTCGCCGCCGTGATCACGCTGGACAAGGCGGGCGTGAAGATCATCGGCATGGGGCCGGGTCTCACACGTCCGCAGCTCACCGTGGCGGGCACGATCGACGGGATCGACATCACGGCAGACGACTGCGTCGTGGAGAATATCTACTTCAACGAGGCGACCTCAGTGGCCACGTCGAACATCAACGTGGCGGCGGCTCGCGTCACTCTGCGCGGCATCCACATGGACGTGGGCGACGCGAACAACTTGCTCGCGATCACCGTCACGGCGGCGGGCGAATTGCCGACCATGACGGGCCTGACGTTCACCGTGACGGGCGATGGTCCCGACACGTTGGTCAAGTACGAAGGCGTCGTCGACCGCCCGATCCACGAAGACTGGGTCGTGGTTGGTTCCGACGGCACCGACGCGCTGGACATCGCGGTCATCGATTACAACTCGCAGGCCGTGACGAACCCCATCACCCGGAACTGCATGTTCAATGGCGGGGGTATCGCGCTCACCGTCGTGGCGAATGCCGGGTCCGTCGTGGCCGAGGCCACGGGGCCGAATCTCTATGCCGGGCTCGCCACCGGGGCGGACAACGTCACTCCATCGTCTAGCGGCAACGGCTCAGAGGTTCCAGGCTTCGGCACGCGCGTGACGAAGGTCTCCACCCTCGCATCTGACCCGGACGATCTGTTCGATGTCACGGGCAAGGTGATGATCACACTCATGACAGGCGAGGTCACGACCGTGGTGGCGACCACGACCACGGCGCAGCTCTTGGTCAAGACCTCGGGCGAGGCGCTCTCTGCCGCGACGACCATCACGTCGGATGCCGATGGCACGATGTATCTCGTCTCTGGGCAACCCGATGCGCTGTTCAATGGCGCGTTGGCGCCTACTCCGCTCGTGGCGGGCCTGTCGGCGGAGCATGATTCCACCGTGGACCGGTCACCTTCGCACTCTCCACTGATTGTCGGCAACGCCGGCGGCTCACTCACGATTGAACAGGACCTCGACGGCGCCGGGACTGGGGCCATCACGTGGGACCTGTGGTTCATTCCGTTGGAGGCGGGCGCGACCGTAGTGGCAGCGGCCTAACCAGGAAGGCTGACCCATGGCTGGCAGTTCGCTGACCCTATCTCTCGATGTCCGCTTGGGAACGATCAAGCGGTTGGTGTTCGCTGGTGTCGGCGACGATACGGATGGAACATTCCCCACGTTGGTGCTTCCCAAGATCAATGGGCTCTTGATCGCGCTGGAGACCAATCCGGGCACGCCTGCGCTGACCGCCGCATGGGATGTGGCGATCACTGATGCCGAAGGTCACGACGTCTTGGAGGCAGTCGGAGCGAATCGCGACGCGGCCAACACGGAGAAGGTCGCGATCGTGTACTCCGGCACGCTGCTCCATCCACCGGTGGCGATCGATGATGTGTTGACCATGGCCATCACGAACAGCAGTGTGAACGACGCCCTCGTGACTCTCGTCCTCTACTACCGAGAGGGGTAGGGGCATGGCGCTGGACCTTGTGACCGCTGCTGACATCGACAACGAACCCGTGACGCTCCACGAGGCGAAGGATCACCTGCGCGTCGATCTCGGCAACGACGACACGCTGATCACCGAGATGATCACCGCGGCCCGCCAGTGGGGCGAACAGATCACCCGGCGGGCACTGATGACCCAGACGTGGGAGTTGAAGCGCGACTGGTTCCCCCGAGATCGGGTGCCGCTGGTCATCCCCCTGCCTCCGCTGCAGAGCGTGACGTCCGTCACGTACATCGACGAAGACGGCGCCAGCCAGACGTGGGCCGACACGAACTACACCGTCGAGACGCCCAGCGGGGACGCGCCAGTGAAAGGGCGGATCATCCCCAACTTCGAGGTGGACTATCCCGCGACGCAGCGGATCGAAAATGCCGTGACGGTGCGATTCATCGCGGGCTATGGCGACGACCCGCCGGACGTGCCGCGGGCGATCCGTAACGCCATGCTGACGCACCTGACCCAGCTCTACGATTTGCGGTCTCCCGTGGTGGTGGGATCGATCAACTCGCAACTGCACACCGGCAATCTCAACTGGCAATACAACCCCTTCGTCGTTCCGGTGGATTACACATGGTCCTGAATCCCGGCACTCACGACGCACGGATCACGATCCAATCTCTCACAGAGACGCAGGATGGCTACGGCGATCCGATTCAGTCCTGGGCGGATCTGACCTCGACTCCCGACATGTGGGCGGAGGTCATGCCGCCCACCGGGGGGGAGCAGTTCCAAGCGGGACAGGTCAACGCCACGGCGGAGACCACGTTCCGCGTGCGCTACCGCTCTGACCTCAACGTCGAGATGCGGGTGGTGTACGAAACCACGCCGTACGACATCAAGGCGCTGACGGAGATTGGCCGGCGGAGCCGGTTGGACATCCGCGCTCGAGCACGAATTCAGGAGGTGGTCTGATGGCCGCCGCCCCCGTCGTCTCCGCCACCTTTGTGGGCTTCGAGAATCTGTCGAAGACCTTTGACGAACTCTCCGCGAAACTCCAACGCGCGGCACTGCGCAAGACGGTAAGCAAATCAGCCCGTCCGGTGCGCAAAGAGATGAGGCGCCTGGTGTCGAAAGACACACGCGCGACCCAGAAGGGGATCGGAATCAGCGTCTCGGTCAAATCGGCAGGCAACGTCGAGGCGTCGATTGGCGTCCGGCGCAAGGCCAAGGGCAGCCCGGCCAGCACGGTCCACATCCTTGAAAAGGGATCGAAGAACCAACCCGCCCGACCGTTCATGCGCCCCGCGCTGGACAACAAAAAGGGCGAGGTGGTGAAAATCTTCACCTCCGAACTCGGGGGCGAGATTGCCAAGGTGGCGGCCAAGTCGAGAGCAAGGGGGCCAAAGCCATCACGCAGCTAGAAGAGGCGCTCCAGACTCGACTGACCGGCTTTACGGGACTCTCCGCGTTGGTGGTGGCGCGTATCTATCCGATGATCCTGCCCCAACAGCCCACCTATCCCGCTGTGACCTACCAGCGCATCGACGGACCGCGTGAGAGCGCGTTGAACTCCGACATGGGCATCCCCAACCCGCGCATCCAGATCGACGCCTGGGGCTCGAGCTACGCCAGTGCGTTGGCGGTGGCGGAGCAGATCCGAGCCGCGCTGGTACGCCAAGTCTGGACAGAGAATGGCGTCTCCGTTCTCGATGCCCTGATCGATGACGATCGCGATCTCTTTGAAGACGACGTGCAAGAGGGCGGGCAGCGCATCTTTCGCCGCAGCCTTGACCTGATCATCCGGCACAGGGAGTAGCCATGGAATACATCCAGATCAGCCGCAAGCTCCGCATCCAGCGTCCCGGCATGGAGCACCTCGAATCGGAGCGCCCCTTCGATCGTGATGCGAATGGTGAGCCCAAGGTGAACGCCAAGGGCGAGATCGACTTCCTGGATCTCGACACCCCGACGGTGATCGACATCGACGATCGCTGCGAGGGAGTGGACATCGCCACGATGCTCCGCATCCACGCGATCAAAGAGATGCCGCCGAAGAAGAAGTCGCGGAAGAAGACGGAGGGCACCTAATGGTCAAAGAATCCTCCAACAGTGTCCGGGTCTTCTTCGATGAGTTCAACATCAGCGGGGACTTCATGGCGACCACGTTCGACGACACGCCCGCCACCCCGGTGGTGACGACGTTCTCCGACGTGGGGCCGCGCCGCTTGATGGACAACTACGATCATGCCAGTTCGCACACCGGATTTCTGGAGCCCGTCACGTTGCTCTCTGACGAGTTCCTCTTCGCGGCCCTGAAAGACGCGGACGATCATCACCTGCTCCAACTCTTCCAGGGGTCTGCCGAAGGCGACATCGCCTACGAGAGCGTCGTGCGAATGAACGGCCAGCCCCGTACGGCGGACGTTGGCGGTGCCATTGCGTTGAACTTTGACGCGGTGGGATCGAACGGCGTGGTGCGTGCCCCGCTGCTTGGCAGCAAGACCTCCACCGGGGCGGAAGATCTCACGGGGCAGAGCACCGGGATCACCACCGCGGGCACCATCTATGCCGTCACCTTCCGCCTCATCGCCTTCACCGGCACCGATATCACGATGACGATTGAAGAGTCCCAGAACGACGGCGGCGGCGATGCCTACGCGCTGATCAGCGGTCTCACCTCTGGCGCGTTGACAGCACCGGGGGTGGTGCGCGTCACCACGACAGCAGCGACCGAGCTTTGGAAAAGAGTAGCCATTACAGGCACGTTCAGCTCTGCGGAAATCATCGTGTCGGCAGGAACCGTCGCGGGCAGCGTCCCGCCAGTATAGAGAGAAGGATTCGCAATGGCGAAGCAACCATCCAAGAATGTTGACATCTCTGTCTCGGCTGTGCCGTTGGAAGACGACGCCGACAGTTTCAACCTGACGATCACGCCTGCGACGCCCGTCGTGACGGCGTTCTCGGACACCGGTCCGCGCCGCGTCATGGACAACTTCGACTACACGCTTGACCTCTCGGGCGCGGCGGACTTTGCCTCGGGGCAGAGTGACGACACGCTGTTTGACCTGACGACCAACGCAGCGGGTGGAGCCGTGTCGGTCGATCCCACGGGTGTCACTGCCGACGCCAACAACCCAAACTATGACTCCACGTCGATGATGGCCTCGAGTTACAGCATTAGCGCCACCCAGGGTGGCCGGGTGGAATTCTCCGCGTCGCTCGTGGGCAATTCTGATCTGACCCGCGCCGTCGCCTAATCGCGCCACAAACGCGCGGGCTAGCGTCCCTGGGCGTGAACCGGGGTTACCTGGACCCCTTGCCCGCGCGTGTACTTCCAGGCCCTACAGGAGGGGAACCGATGGCGAAGACCAAACCGAAGAAGCCTCAAGCGCTGGAGATTCCGTCCGACGACTGCGAAGTCGAGGTCGACGGCGAGAAATTCTACCCCCATGTGGGCGAGTGGATCAAGGCCATCCCTGGCATGACGGTGGGCAACATCGGGATGTCGCATCGGTTGAACTCGCTGCAAACCGAGATGGCGGCGGTGGAAGACGATCACGCAGAGGACGATAAATCTGCCGAAGCTGAGGCGGGGCGCAAAAAGGCGGGGGAAGAACAGATCGCCATCATGGCCGGGGCATTCGATGAAGGCCTCGCAATCCTCCAGGGCCGCATCTTTGAGTGGAACTGGACCGATGACAACGACGACCGCTACGAACAGCCGCGCCGAGATCCGGAGGTGTTCCGCAAGTTGCGGACGGAAGAGTTCTACTACCTGATTGGCGCCGTTCAAAACGGTGGAGCGGACCAATCAAAAAACGCATCGAGGCCCTCGCAGACTTCCTCCTCGGCTTCAAGACGACGGCGAGGCCAGGGGTAGTCCAGTGGGGGCCGCAACCTTTCCCACTCGTGGTGTCGGAGATCTGCAAGGCGTTCGGCTGCACGCCGGCGGAAGCGCTGGAGCAGGACTACGAATTGGTCACCAGCATTCTCGAAGCGCGCACAGCGCAGGATGCGGTGGATCTCTTCACCCTGCCACCGGGCGCGACGGCCAAGGATGCCAAGGCGCACAACCAGCGGGCGTTCGAGATCCTCGCGGCCAGCAAGTCCATGCTGTTGCTTCTCGCCAACATGCCCCGCACCCAAATGGGCAAGGAGCTATTGGTGGATCAGCGCGGCAAGGCGGCGCGGGACGAAGGCGTCGATGTGGCCAAGGAGCATTTCGCCCAGACGGTCGTGGAGGAAGGCTAGGCTAAATGGCCCAGACCTCCACGCTCGCCAACCTGATCGTCAAGATCTCGGGCAACACGGCTCAGCTCATCGGCGAGTTGAACAAGGCGGAAAGCCGCACCGAAAAGTTCCAAAAGAACGTCACGAAGAATCTCAAGCGCGGGGCCATCGGTGCGGGCATCGCGCTGGCGGGCATTGGCGTCGCATCGATCAAGATGGCGGCGGATTTCGATAAGAGCCTGAGGGAAGTCCGGACGTTGCTTCCCACGCTGAGTGATGAAGGCTTCGACAAGCTCCGGGGCGATGTGCTGGCATTCAGCAGCGAGGTCGGGATCGCCACCAACGAGGTCGTCCCGGCGTTATACCAGGCGATCTCGGCGGGCATTCCTCCAGAGAACGCCCTGACGTTCCTCAAGGGTGCGGCGGACTTGGCGATCGGTGGCGTCACGAATCTGACATCGGCGACCGACTTGTTGAGCTCCGCGACCAATGCCTTCGGCAAGGAAGCGGGTACGACCGGCGATATCGCCGACTCGTTCTTCACCGCCGTCAAGTTGGGCAAGACGACCGTTGAAGAAATCGCCGCGTCCTTCTCCACCGCGGCCCCGTTGGCGGCGGCGGTGGGAGTCTCGCTGGACGAACTGCTGGCCAGCGTCTCGGCCATCACGCTCTCCGGCGCGCCGACGGCCCAAGCCTTTACGCAAGTGCGGGCCGCCTTGCTCTCGCTGCAACGCGCCACCCCCGATATGCAGAAGGCGCTGGAGGACATGGGCTTCGCCACGGGGCAAGCCGCGTTGGACGCGCTGGGATTGCAGGGAACCCTTCAGGGATTGCGGGACAGTGCGGAAGCGACCAACACGCCGCTGATCAAGCTGACGGGCCGTGCTGAGGGAATGCAGGCCATCCTGGCGCTCACGGGTGACAACGCAAAACGTGCCGGAGATCTGCTGGCACAGTTTGGGCAGAAGTCGGGAGCCTCGGCTGCCGCTGTCGCGACGATGAACGAGTCGACCTCGCGGCTGTGGGACACATTCAAGGCGAATTTGAACGTCGCTCTGATCGAGCTGGGGACGGTAATCCTCCCAGAGTTGAACAAGGTCCTGATTATCGCCACGGATTTGATACCCGAATTCAAGCAGGCGATCTCGGATGCCGCGAAGGCCATCGTGGAAGAGTTCGGCCCGGCGTTCAAGTTCTGGGCCGATGCGTTCGCGGTTGCTGATGGTGATGTCTCTCGGCTGGATGATGCGCTGATCGGTCTGGGAAAGATCGCGGCGGATGTTGCGGCCAAGCCGTTGCGGGATATGGCGAGCGCTGGTGAGGCTGTCACCGAGGTGTTCTTTGGTCAAGAGAAAAGCGCCAACGCGGGTCGTGTTGCGATCAGGCGTTTAGGCGAAGCGAATCTGATCGCTCGGCGCAAGGGTCAGGAATTCGCCGATACGTTGTTGGATCAAGGAATCGCTTTCAAGAAACAGATGGAGAGCGCGGGGAACGCCGCCCGATCCATCCGGGACTGGCACGTGGCGAACGATGGCGCAGCCCAAGCCGCACTCGATGCCGCCGCCAACATCGCCGAAGAAGAAGCGGCGCTGAAGAAACTGCGCGGCGAGTTGCTTGCCACGACCGCAGCCTCCCTCAGTGCTCGCGTCATCACCGATGTGGACTTCGGGATCGAAGATGCGATCGCCCAGGCACAGGCAGCAGTCAAGACGCAGGGCGGCGCGTCGATCATTGAGAGCCTGCTGGCTCCATTATTCACCGGCTCGCAGGTTTCCAAACTGGGCGGAATCGGTTTGGGTTTTCGGGAGATGAACGAACGCGCGGCAGAGACCGCAAAGATCCTCAGCGGAGGGGGCGGCGGGTTGAGTGGTGCGCTGGATGCGACGGTCGAGAAGCTCGGCGAGTTCTTCGACACCGGGGCGATCGTGTTCTGGGCCGATTTGAACAATCAGATCCGTGAGGCGGAACGGGCGGCGGCGGACTTCAACGCAACGAACGGGGACACCATCCATGCGTTTGAAGTCCTCACGGAGGCCGAGTTCGCAGCGAGGCGTGAGCTTGAATTATGGACAGGGCAAGCGATTGCCGCGAAGGTGGCAGGAGAGGCACTCGCTGCGGCGGCGACCGCTGGTGCCGCGCCGTTCGGATTTATCATCAGTCGCGACGCGGAAGGGAACCGAGTCTTCACCGCGCGGACCCACGAAGATCCGGGCGTGCTACTTGGTGGACAGCTTCGCGGAGGCATCTTCGGCAAGGGCTTCGATGCACCTGGGTCACAGGAGATCCGCCCAGGGGGTGAGATCGTCAACATCAACGCCCCGGTGACGATCAACGCGGGCAGTCTCGATGGGGAAGCTATGCTGGCCTCACTGGAAGCCGCAGGAGTGCTCTAGATGGCCATCACGGTCGAACAGTTTGGCGAGACGGACATTCAAGTTGCGGGAACGTACATCTCGCGCTTGATCCTGACGGACGCCACCCGCGACCGCGCGGCCCAGCCCATCACGGCCAACCCGCTCAGTGGCTTCCCTCGCGTCACCAGAAGCCAGCAGCAAGGACAGGTGGTGCCGCTGCACATCGAGGTGCGGAGTGGATTAGATGCTGATGTTGAGGCCCTGATGGCCACGTTCCGGGTGGGCACGACCGACGTGCTGATCGTGGATTTCGATGGAACGCGACGATCCCTAGAGGCCACGGTCCAACGGGTGCGGCCGTGGGAAGGATCGGTCTTTCAATTCCACGTCTTCCTCTTTGCCCCCGATCCGCGCTGGCGGTCGGAGCTCGGCCAGTCCGATCCGCTGCGCGCCATCACGGCCAGCCCGACGGACTTCACGATCACGAACGACGGCACGGGGATTGAGGACCAGGCGCGGTTCTACCTGCGGCCCTACACGCTGAAGTCTGAGACGGTGGCGCAGCGATACAAGTTCGAGATCCCCATCGCCTGGCGAGCGAACCGCGCGGCGAGCAACTACCCGATGGAGCTCACCGACGGCGGCTGGGACCACGCGACGGAGGTCGCGGCGGGTCGGTCGCTGGCCAGCGGCGATGATGTGCGGGTGCTGCTGAATGGTGTCGAGATCCCGCGCTTCGACGGCGGCGGGGCGACAAGCAGCTTCGATGATGCGCTCACCAAGATCTGGGCCAACCTCACCTTCTCCTCACGCCAGCAAGCCGCCCTGCGGGCCAATGCGACCGCGACGTCTCCCGCCAACGGCGAGGATCTGGAAGTCGACCCCGGCGGTACCGTGGGTTGGGCGAGTTCTGGATTCCTCAAGATCAACAACGAGGTCATCTCCTACCACGGCACGACGGAGAGCAACGCCAGCGGGCACGCCGCGTTCCAGAATGTCGCGCGCGCCCAGCGCAGCACCACGGCGGCGAGCCACACGGCGGCGGATGATCTGTTCTTCGTCGAGCACCGCATCCAGATCATGTACGGCCACACGGGCGCGGCACCGCCACCGGACTGGTCGGCCTTTGAGCCGCTGATCAATCGGGACACGTCGACGAACTCCCAGTTCACCTGGAACAACTTCGGGGACAGCGCGAACCCGGCGCGATCCTTTCCCTGGCTGCGTCAGTTCACCACGCGGGATTCTCAGAGCGCGCTGATCGTCGCTCCTACGGGTGCCCCGGATGCCGTGATGGATACGGAATACAGCCTCGACGGAGCCCAGGCGGATAAGCCCGTAGCGAACGAATGGGCGCGAAGCTTTCCCACGGGTCTCCGCACCAGCGCGACCACTGTCGCGTTCGTGGATTCGACGGTGGCGACCGCGACCGATGCCACGCCGCTGACAGTCACGGTGCCGACACATGTCGATGGGGACATCCTGATCCTTGCTGTGACCAACACGGCGGATGCGACGGCAGAGATCACGACGCCCGCCGGGTGGAACGTGATCAGCGACACGCAGACTTCCACAGTGCTCTCGTACAAGAGCTTTTGGCGTGAGGCCTCGTCGGAGCCTGCGAATTACGCGATCACCGTCGCGGTTACGACTGATCTCGCAGCGGTTGGGGTGATGGCGGCATATCGGAATGTCGATCTGACCAGTCCAATCATGTTGGCTGCAATCGACAATACTGCTTTCACACCGCCCGTCGTCGTGCCAGAGGCCGGTGGAGCAGCCATTGCAATCCAAATGGATCGGGGTGGATCGGGTACCGTAACTCCCGACAGCCGCATCACCGAACGGGAGAATCAGGCGCTCGACAGTGGCACTCGTGATACGTCAATGTCGTTCGGTGATCAACTTGATTACGATATCGGGCTACTTAGCTACACTGCGAGCGGCGCGAATCGCAGCGAGATCATCGTTCTCCGGACTGATTCTGCGATGGAGTACACCGCCACCATCGGTGCCACACTGGCGTTGCAAGCCCGTGGGGTGACGGACGATGGTTCTGAGGTGCTGGCCTCCACGCTCCGTGGGGAGCAAACCGCGTTCGTTGGCGCGATGCCCGCTGAGGCGAATGGATTCATTTCAGTCTCTCTCAACACGCGATCCCAAGTCATCGCCCGAAACCCTACTGGGACGGAGGAAGGCGAGACTGCGCCGCCGGTCACCGCCGCCTACGACACCATCGCTCAGCAACAGTTCACCGCTCCTGCCACCGGCAAGATCGATTCCATCGCGTTGAATCTCGATGTCGATGCCATCAGTGCAAGTGCTGGCGTTGACATGCAAATATGGTCTGACGATGGCTCAGACGCGGTTGACGCATTGTTGAGTGAAGAGCTGACTGTAAAAGACATGGACTCGACAGGGGATGATCAGGTAATCGTTTTCACGTTTACGAATCGCCCAACGATCATCCAAGGCTTGAAATACTGGATACGACTCAAGGAAACCACCAGCGACAACTTCGTTGGTTCCTGGCGGCGCGTTGCGACCAACTACGCCAACGGCGTGTCTGGCGTCACGGGCTACACGTTCAAGTTCCAAGTGCGCGCCACCGAACTGGATCAGCAGAGCGGGGCGGAAGCGGACGAGGGCGACACCATCACGGTCGATGATCTCACCGCCTTCCTGGAGACGACCGCGACCCCATCGATTGTCTTCGCAGGTAGCCAGGGGCAGGACGCCTACTTCCTGGAGACGAAGCTGCGCAATCTCACGACCGGCATCCAAGAGATCGCGCTGTCGCGGCTGCTCAACCCGCTGGACTTGGTGGAGATCGATATCGGCGAACGGGCGATCCGCAACCTGACGGACGGGCCGTTGGCCGTACAGACGGCGGGCACCGTGACGTTCGATGCCGTGGCGTCGACTCCGGCGTCCAGCGTGAAGATTGAGGACACGGACGGGCGGGTGCAGATCCAATCGCGCTACATCGACGCATCCCAAGGCTGGGTCGTGTTCCGGCTCAAGATGGGCTGGACCGGCGGCGCGGCCACACTCGATCCCGGCATCCTGTTCCACTGGGAAGAGGACGCGAACAACTTCATCCAGGTCCGCTGGGATGACACGCTGGAGCAATGGGAATTGCAGCGACGCACCACGGCGGGGACGGCGGAAGTGACGGTCTCCCAGACGATCGTGACCAACGATCTGATCACCGTGATCGCCAAATGGGACAAGACGAACGTCTCGCTCTCGATCGATGGCGCGGCCTTCATCGACGCGGCCAATACTCGCTTCCCCAACATCACGGCGGTCCTGATGGAGCTCGGCTCCGACGGCACGTCATCCAGCCAGATCGATTCCAACGTCCTCTGGTTCGCCTGTGGCAAGGGCACCTGGACTGACGCGCTGGCGGCGGATGTGGATGCCTTCGGCGATGTCGACCCCGACTTCGACGATTTCCACGCCGATCTGGAAACCGAAGCCATCTGGTGGGGGAACGATAAGACCTACCTCGCGGTGGGCTTCCCCCGTGGACCGTCGATCGTGGGCCGGCACGATGAGGGTCAGGTCTTCAGCGACCGGGCGCGGTGGCTGGACTTGGAAGATGGCGCCAACGTGATCCAATTGGAAGAGACCGGGCTGGCGGGCGTGAACGTCGATACGAGATATCGAGATGTTTGGGAGTAGCGATGCCCGTCTGGAAAGATCCCGACGTTGAGCTAGAGGATTCGATCCGCCAGCTTCAAGATGCCTGGGATCAGATCGATGGGCGCGTGGTGAATCTCGACGATCGGGTGGACCAGAATCGCGATCTGCTCCAGAAGATCCGCGACTGGATCAAGGGCGTGCGGCGCGGGCGGATCGGTGGGTTGGACGGTGAACGGGCGACCAAGCTCCACAGCCATAGCGATCGAGAGATCGCGGGCATCAAATGGACCGCTGAGGAATTGGACAAGTGAACGAACTCGCGCCGCCTCGCGTCTTCCTCCACGATGGGAACTTCACTCGATTGGGGCAACTGACCACGGCCACGCAGATTCAGCGCGGCTACAAACACCTGACACCTCAGCAGGTCAACACGGCGAGCGTCCAGATCGCAATCAACGATCCGCTGCTCCCTGACCTTGTTAGAAATGATGGACTCGGTCGGGTGCTGGTCATTGAGTCCGATGGCTATCCCGTGCCGTGGGTCGGCGTCGTTGGGGAACCTGATGGAGATGTAGGGGCAGGCGTGATGCAGATCCCAGCAAAAGGCTGGGGAAGAATCCTCAACGATCGCCGCTTTGGAGCAGGAGATGGCTTTACGGGCACTCCAGGGAGTGTCTTCGCCGCCATGATCGATCGGCTGAACGCCATCAATCCGATGGGGCTTTCCGTTGGTACGGTGAGCGATCCAGGCGGTCCATACAGTGTCAGTCTCTCGGAGGTGAGTGGCCTTCAAGGGTTGAACAAGTTGGCGCAGGAAACGGGGGCAGAGTGGTGGTTGAACATCGAACAAGCGGGAGATTCGGGGATTGAGATCACGGCGAACTTCGGACCGGATCGTGGGGAGAATCATCTTGGTGATACCACCCTGGTCGATCCCAGTGACACATGCGAGGTGACCAATTACAAGTTCAATCCGAACGGAAGCGCTTACGCTTCGACAATCACGGGAGGGCAAGCGTCAGTCACCCAGGACTATGAATCGCGCTCCCGCACAACGGCAGTCTTGACCACGGCGCCCAGCGGCTTGCAAGAATATGGCCGCGGGGTGCCGTCCCACACCCTGAAGTTGGCGGAGGAACAGACGGGGTTCCGCGAGCGGCATGGGCTCGTCTTCTTCCCCTCTGGCTCCGGCAACACCCCCGCGACCCGGTCCCATATCTTGCAGGTGGTAGAGAGCGTGCGGGGCGAAGGGACCATCACCCAAGCGGCGGTGGCGGCGCTCGAGCGCACCCCGTTCGCCGTTCGCCGGGCGCGGATCTCTTGCTATTGGGATGGGCCAGGATCGTGGGACAATCTGCTTGTGGGCAATGTCGTCCGTCTCGAATCCGACACCGCTTTCGGGACTGGATTCCGCGGCCCGATTAGCATCGTCGGAGTGCAGCCCGTGGAGCAGGTGGGGCTGTGTGATTTGACGGTATGGATTGGAATCGGAGAAGAGGACTGATGGCGACCAAGCGAGTGAAGCTCAAGATTCCTGGATATGTCGATATGATCCGCACAACGTACGACGCTGAAGATTTCCGCTTGGATCTCGCCGTGGTGAAACGCGAGACCCAGATTCAACAGCGCACAGGAGCCTAGTCCCCTACGCTTAGGCTCAGTAGGGTTCCGCATGTGTGAAGGTCACGAGCATGCCGACCCCACCGATCGACGTCCGCGAGGTCTACGGCGACGACCAGCTCGATTCCTACGGGCGGTTTCGGACCTCGACGCCGAACCCGATCGCCTCGCTGCAACTGCTCTACGACAAAGACCCCGACTTCTGGGACGAAGAGATCACGAACGTGTCGGGAGAGGTCACGGTCGTCTTTTCCAATGCCAGCGTCTTGATGCATGTCGAGGCGGGCGACAAGGTCATTCGCCAGACCAAGACGTACTGGAACTACGCCTCGGTCAAGAATCAACAGATCCGGATGGCGGCGATTCTGGGCGTCGGCGGGACTGGGGTCTCGGTGCGTTTCGGCTCCTTTGTTGATGAGGAAGGGATACTGTTCTTCCTGGATGAGACGACGTTCAAGGTGGCGATTCGACGGGCGGGCGCGTTCACTGAAGTGGCCGCCCAGAGTGAGTGGAACCTGGACAAGCTCGACGGCTCGGGCATTCCCGGTGGGAACCCCAGCGGCATCACCTTCGACCCCTTGAAGATCCAGATCTTCGTCATCGACTACGAATGGTATTGCGCGGGCCGGGTCCGCTTTGGCATGATCTTCAACGGACAGATCACCTACTGCCATGAATTCGCGCATGCGCAAACGCTGATCATTCCCTATGTGGATAGCCCCAACCATCCGGTGCGATACGAGATCAGTTCGGCGGTGGGTGGCGACAACGGCAACTTCGTGCAGTTCTCGTCTGAGGTCGGGGCAGAAGGTGGGAATCTTGAGCTCGCCGTGTTGGAAGGCGCCTCGACGGATGGCACGGCGTTGAGCGCGACTACTGTCGACACCATCTATGCGCTGATCGGGCTTCGGCTTCAAGCGGAGAACCTCGACACGACCGCTTTGCCCCATACGTTCTCGCTGCTTTCAGAGGGCCAGACCAATCTGCAATGGATGTTGCTGATCAACCCGACGATCGCCGGGACTTTCACCTACGCGGATGAACCCGACACGCGGTTGCAATCCGCGTTCGGCGTCACGGCCAACGTGATCGTGCAGGACGCCTGGGACAAACGCATTGGCAGCGGCGAGATCGCGTCGATGGCGCAGGGCGGGAGTTTCGCGGGCATCGCCAAAGATACGATCGCCCTGGGCTCCACGATCGGGGGCGTGCCCGATGAGTTCGTCTTGGCGGTGCGGCCCCTGAATCCGAACGCGATGGTCCAGGGATCGTTCTGGATGTCGGTGATGCGATGAAACGCCCCACGTTTCGCAAGCCGAAAGATCCGCGAGGCCGGGAGCGCCCCCAACTTGAGTGCTCCTGTGGGCGCAAATACCGCGACCCCGGCGCGATGGCCCAGCACCTCGATCGTACCCAAGGGCATCATCAGGTAGACTGATGCCAGTCCGGTCGGCCCGATACCACACGGAATGCGAGGTTCCCGCAATGCCGCGAGAGAGTCGAGTGCTCAAATGGCCGCACCCCGGTGGTTCCCCGTGATCCCGAATACGCCGCCCGAGAAGCCCGAGGCTCTGAACGGGGACCACGGAGCGTTGTGGGACTTCCTGCACCACATCAATGGCCGCGTGGACCGGCTCTATGTGACGATCGTCGGCGGGTTGTTGTCGATCTTTGCGCTTGCGGCCACGATCCTCGGTATCGTGATTAGCCGCGGCGGATCTTGAGGTTCGTTCTCCTCTACATCGCCGTCAAGGTGGTGGTGATTGGCTATGTGGCGTCCTCCGCCTTTGGGGCGTCTCCCGCGTTCTCTGACCACATCGAGCCGTGCGGTCCGTATCACGCCACCTGTGTGGAAGCGCTGGTCGCGGCGGGGATCAACCCGCACCAGTACATGCCCGCCACGGATTATCGCCTCCAGTGGATCAACGCGTTCGGGCAGACCATGCGGTGCGAGGCCGGGCCGGACTACAATCCCAACGTCCGAGGCGAGGTCGATCCGCGAGATCGTGGGCTGTGGCAGATCAATGCGACGTACCATCCAGAGGTCACGGACGCCGTCGCCTTCGATCCGATCGCGTCCACGTTCTGGGTCGCGCGGCAGTGGGCGAATGGAAACGCGACGTGGTGGAAGTGCTTCCAGGGGTTGCTGGACGTGCTCAATCCGCCACTGGGGACGTTCACAGGGAATCTCCCGTACGGCGTTTGAGCCGGGGCGCTGGAGTTGTTATAGAATCCTGACACAAGGAGAATGACATGCCGCAGTTCCGTAAACGACCAGTAGAGATTGAAGCCAGGAAGCTCACGGCTGCCTCGGCGGATGAGATCGAGAAGTGGATGGACGGTGAGGGGCGCATCCACCGCGACACGAACGAGAATCTACTGGGGCTGACGATCCCTACGCTTGAGGGCATGATGACTGCCGATGTGGGAGACTTCGTTATCAAAGGCGTCAAGGGCGAGTTCTACCCCTGCAAGCCCGACATCTTCGAGGCCACGTACGACGCAATCGAGTCCCCCACCCCTGTCTGACCCCCGAATCTTGGTGCAAGGAGAATGAGATGAGCGCGATTACAGCGGGTCCGGTTGATGCACCGTGGGGGATAGTCTGGGATTACTTGAAGCTGGAGGGGGAGCAGCGAGCTTCGATGGTGAAACAGACAGCAGACTGGGATGCCATCGAGTATGGCTCCACGTTCCTGGATGGAGGGGCCAGGGTGAGAGGGAGTCGAAACGGCGAACTTGTAACCGCCTCCGTGGTGAAGGAGTCCACCCATGCCTGACATCTTCAACAGCCGCCAGTTCCGCAAGGGCGTGGTGGACGTTCTATCCCCGCTCGTTGGCCTCGTGGTGGGCGTAGCGGCGTCTCTGGCGGCAGACCTGGACCCACAGGTCGCGGGCATGGTGACGGCGGGCACGGCCTCTCTGGCGCTGGTGGCGCGGCGTTGGCTGCGGGACTACCTCGCGGGGGCACCGAAATGAGCAAGTCAGACAAGCAACGCATCGCGGATCTGGAGCGCGAGGTGGAGGAGTTGAAGCAGCAGCGGTTCGTCGATGCTCGCTCTCCCCACTACTGCACGCCATTCGTCATCGGTCCGGGATTCACCCAACCTACCCCCACACCCTTCGCGTGGAACGATCTTCCGCAGCAGACGCTTGGACCCGGATGGGTTGGGAGCGCTGGGTGACCTCCCTCGCTGACTTCGCTGTCGCGGAACTCTCCCGCTTCCCCTGGGTCACAGACCGGGAAGTGATCGTGCTTGCGGACGATGCCACGACGGTGCTGGGGCAGGCGGCGCCGAAAGGGTGGGATGCGGGGCGTATCAAGCTCCGTCATGGTCCCCGCATTTGGATACGGAAACGCGTTTGGGCTGGCGGGGAAGCGCGAACTCGCGGTTTGCTCTGTCATGAGGCGCACCACATCTACCAGACGGAGGTCGGCGCCGAAGTCGCGGAATTCTACTTCGTCCCGTTCAGCTATCAGAGCATCGCCCGCATCAAATTTTCATACAATGGGACCAACATGGAGACCGAGCCGGTCATCGTGCAGCGGTACTGGAGCTCGCTTCGATCCCGCACCTACTGGACCCGCAACTACCCCGCCATCTTCGCCGCCTACGAAACCTGGTTGACCGCTCAGGGCATCCCCCTGGCAGATGAGGAGACCGCTGTGACCGTCGCGCCCGACTTTTCCTATCCCGGCATCAAGACCGAGTGGATCCCCGCACACGAGAGCAACTACTGGAAGGCGGGGGAGGGCTACGGGGGGCGCACGAATGAGCCGGTCGCCATCGTGCTGCACACCCCCGAAGAGCCGTGGGACGACAACGAGTCGACCCCCCGCGTCTTCCAGCAGCCCAATTTCGGTGGGAGTACGGGCTACTACGGGGACAGCGATGGCGACATCATTCAGATGGTCCGCGACAAGGACATGGCCTGGGCCAACGGGGTCACGACCAGCGGGACCAAGCCGACCGTCATCTACCCTCGACCCGTCTGGTGGAAAGCGGAGTACATCTCGTACAACGCCTGCACCCTGAGCATTGAGATTGAAGGCTACGCCGCCACCATCGCGGACACGTTCATCCCCGGCACGCCGCAGTTCGAGAGCGTGGCCCGCTGGACGGCGGAACAGTGCAAGGCGTTCGGCATCCCCATCGACCAGGCCCACATTGTCTTCCATTCAGAACTGGCGAACGACAGATACGACCCCGGAGCCGGTTTCCCCCGGAACGCCTTCATGGCACGGGTGCTGAGCATGAGCGTCGGGGTACAGACACCACCGGACCCGGTCCCGGCGCCTGAGCCTGATCCTGGGGCCAATGCTGGGCCGCTAGAGGGCCGAATGGATGAGTTGGAGGCGGCGTTGATTGCCCACGTCGCCACGTCCACGGTCCACAACCATACCCACGCGACTGGAGGACCAGACTTCAATGACTAGCGAACCGCCGCCGCCCTTGGGACGAACACCACTACCGGAACCCAAGCCCTCCCGCTTCACCCTCAACCAGAAGTTCACCGGGATCAAGAGCGTGGTGGGTTCGATTTTCAAGTTCGCGCCCAGCTTCAACCTGACACTCCGCGGCGCCTTGACGGCAACGGCGATCGTGAGCCCGTTTGCGGTGGCGATCGTGGGGGAATCGGCCAACGCCTGGGACATCATCGACACGGAGCCCACGGCGATCGAGGTGATCGCCATTGTGGAGGTGGACGACGGGGCGTTCACGCTCGTGCCGGCCGCGCAGACCCCGAGCATCTTGCAGCGCATCCTGGACGCGTCCCAACGTCCCATCATCGTGCGAGAGGCGTCGCTCGAGTTGCGCCAGACCCTGATTCAGATCGGGACCATCATCGACAGTCTCGCGGGACGGCTCGCGGCGATGGAATCGAGCCTCGCCCGTATCGAAGCCAACCAAGTCCCGACCGGCCCGCCCGTTCTGGAGCAGATCAGCGAGACGGTGGAAGAGAACAACTGTCTGCTCAAGAGTGTCGCGGTGGCGGAGCGGGTCTGTCCCTAGACACAGCAACACCACGCTTCGAGGGAATCCCCTAAACGTGGTGCGCGTGTGGTGGAAACTCATGTCCACCGGCATGACCACTGCCTGTCCGTGCCTCTTCCCTTGCGGGTGCTCCGGCGCTTCAAGGTCTTCCCCCAGTGAGCTTCGGGGGTCGTGGTTCACTCACTCTAGCACACTGCCTGCTGCGCTCAGGGAAGCCCTGTCCCTAACCCCTTCGCTTACTAGTCGCGCGCTCAATGAGTGCCTCCATTATTTCGCGAGGTACGAGATCGGCTTCTTTGAGATAGGCGTCGATGGCGGCGTTGGAGCATCCGTGGCAGGAATCGCTGTAGGTGGAACGCGAGTGCATTGCGTCCCTGCCGTGTTCGAGAAATGCCGTCCACGCCGCTTCGCGTCCGAGACTATCGGGGGATTCAGGGGTGGGCATTGGGTTTGTTCTCCAGCGGAGGGTATCCGTAGTATTCTCGATAACGCGGGCATGTCTCGACGAAGTGGCTCATCATGCCAAACGCAGTGCCTTCATCATCGCCTCCACAATCGGGGCAGACTCGGTGCAGAGATACCCCTGCGTGGACACGTACGCGCCGCTTCCTGAATCCGAACTGAATGTGCATTACGAATCGCCCTTGCTGCGATCGGTGGGCCAAATGTTTGCACCGTTCACAGCATGACCATTGGTGGCGCTTGCTTTACGCGCCGGAGTCGAACAGCAATGCGTCGACAAGCGCGACACGACCGGCAGCCGTCAAGCTCCCGAATCAGATTAGATCCAGCAAAAGGATGGCCCCGAGAACAATGGGTCTGACGCGCATGCTGTGCAGATGCACCAACACCACGAAGGATGTTGATCTGGTTCGTGACGGCTTCCAGATGATCAGGGTTGACGCAGTGGCGCACGCGGCAAAGGTGATCGAGCACTAGGCAATCAGGAATCGGCCCGATACAGAACTCATAAGCCCAGCGATGGACTCGTTTGGTTCGACCGTTATGCGAGAACGATCCGTAGCCTTTTCTCAAAGCGCCGGTCCATAGCCAGCACGAGTCGGTGAATCGCACCTTCGCAAGGAAACGATCGATATCTGACATGGAGAAGAGGAGTGTATCTTGAGTGGGCATCGAACCAATCCTTCGGTGTCATGGGCCGGGCGTCACAAGCGCTGCGGCCCTTCTACTTTAGCACTTTCGGCCAGGGTGGCGTCGACGAGAGCTTCAAGCGACAATTTCAGTTGCAGTTTCCAAGCAGCGATCAGCGTTGGACCGCCCGTCGATTCGGCCTCTGTCACCTTCTCGTGAGCGATAAGATGTGAGCGCACCAAGCCGCGTAGAAATTCGTAATCGTAATCACCCCGCAGCCCCACGTCCAGGGCGGGGCTGGCGAGGGCTTTCTTCACGCGGTCATACGCACCGTCCACCCAGTAAATCTCGTTCCAGTCCTCCTCGTTCCAAGCATCGCCTCCCAGATTGCTCAAGTACCCCATCAGGTTCTCGACCTCAGCGCGCAGTCCTACCCCTTGAGGGACGGCGGTGAGGGCGGCGCGGTAGGCGTCGAGGCCGCAGGTGCAGTCCGCGCCTCTCTGGATGAGTTGGCAGTTGTACATGTCGTGCTGCCACGCGGCGGCTTGTTCAGCTTGGGTCACTAGGGATCTCCTCTGGTGGGGCCGGTGGGATGCGGATTCGATTCTGTGCGGTGATCGCTTTGTCGATTTCCATGACCGCTTCGCCATGGCATTTCTCCTGGCACTTCACGTCGTGAGGGGCGCTTACGTACGAATGCTCTCGCGGTACGGAATGCGAAATCAACACCGCTCGGCCAACCGCCAACCCATTTCGAGATTCCCTCAGCGCCCCCTCCAACTCCTGGATGCGGGCCTGGGCTTGGGCGTATCCGGCATGGAACGCCGCGCGGGCGAACAATTCTTCCCCGCCGTGTGTCGGCTGCTCCCAGCGCTCAGCAAACTCAATCCAGAATGCCTCCAGCGCATCGAGGTCCAGGGCTTTACGGGGAGGCATTGGTTCTTTTGTGCCGCACCAGTTGGGGCATTCGGTTCCTGGTTCCGGGTTGTCATGCCACGTGGCCGTGCAATCGATATCCTCAGCCACGGGGGTGGGCTCCACGTAGAGCCGTTCGTGGTCGGTGTAGGCGCTCTCGCCTTCGGGGTCAGACATCTTTCTCTCCTTTCAGGGCTTGGACGCGGACCAAGAGGCCTTCGTCTTCGGGGTTGGTGACGCGTTCGATCCGATGGGGACCGAGCGCCATGTGCTGCCAGTCGTCATCCGGGAAGAGGCCGGCGTCCACGAGTCCGTCGTACACCGGCTTCAACGCGCTGATCGCATTGGGCACGTCGTGGGGACGATAGCGATCGTCGCGCTGGCGTGTCGTGACATAGCGGTAGGTGATCGAAACTCGCGCCCGGTCGAAGTGCGGCATCGTCGGGGCGTTGCGGACCATCATGGCGGTGGCGTCGCGCATTTCGCGGCGGGCTCGCGTGTGAGCATTGAACCGCTTCCCACCCTGGCCTTGATTCGGGCTCAGGGCTTTGGCGGGAAGCAGCGGGATGAAGACTTCAAAGGCGGTCACCGGGAATCTCCCTCAGGCTTATGGCCGCGTCTCGACGAACTCCAGTTGCACCATCTCGTCGGGGTCGAGTCGGTACGTGAGGGCGGAAGCGAACTCGGCCATTACCTCGAAGAACTCCGCGAGGCGCAGGTGGCGGCGGCGGTGGCTCTCTAGCTCCTCAACCTCAGAGCGGGGCCGGGAGTTGGACGCCGTGTACCCGCCAGCGTTCGCGAGATCCATTTGGCGCTCGTGTTCAGACATGGCGCGGGTGTCGCGTTTGGTGGCAGCGATCTTCCGTTTCTCATAGGCGGCGGCCCGCTTGTCGTGGTGCGCCTTCCGTTTCCGTGCGTGGGCCTTGAGCTTCGAGCCCGCCACTTCCACATAGATGCCCTGGATGAGATCGGGGCGGTTCTCTACTTCGCTGGGTTTCGTCATACCGATTTCCTTTCCTCTACTGACTCAAGCGAGCCAGCCTTTATTCCGATTCTTGTTTGACCCACCCGCGTTGGCGGGCTTCTGTCGGATGATCTTCCACCGCGGAATTGCACGGGTTGCAGGCCCGGATCATGTTGCTGGGATCGTCGCTCCCGCCGTGGCTGAGTTTGTGGAGGTGGTGCCAGCCGTCGAAGGTGCCGGTGCAGACACCCTCCCAGCGGATTACGCAATCGGTCAGCCCTGCCGTGATGGTTTCGGCACGTAGGTCCGCTCGCGCTAGACGCCGCCGCCGATGCTTCGGGGTTTCGTTCCGCATCCGCTTCGTGCGGTCCAACCCCGTGCCACGCTCCAGCCCCACGTAGGCCCGCTCCGCGCATCCCGCCCGGTGGAAGCCGAGACCGCCGCAGCACTCCTTGGGATTCCTGGTGAGGGGTCATCCCGACACGGCCTGCAGAAGCAACAAACTATTGGTGGAATCGCGATCGATGATGTCGTAAATCCAACGCCCGTTTTCGCCTGCGAACTCAACGCGTTGATCAGCGAGTACCGTGAAGGCTCCTGACCGAGGCCACTGATTTGCAGAGAGAATTAGAAATGGCTTCATGCCGTGTAGCGTGTAAATCGCGTCGCTCCCGGTGCCGAATTGTTCGATGCGGGGTCGCGGACGGCCTCGCGCGAGTTGCCACCTATCCTCCATAGTGAATTCCATCACGCACCTCCCAGAAGCAGGGCCTCGCGGTAAGCGAAGTCCGGTTCCGCTGCGGTCTCGGTTGCGAACCATCCGGGGTACATCTCGCGCCGCCTGATGGTCACGCGGATGTCTCCGAGGGTGCCAGCGGCATCCAGGGTGCCCGGCCCTGCCGTGGTGAATCCGGGTTTGAATCCAGGGCGGTACACGTCCGTTGCCTCCGGCGGCAAGAGCTGAATCGCGCGCCCGTCAAAGTGCACACACTGAATCACCTCGGGCAGGCAGACACGGCACTCAGATTCGCGGGTCATGGCAGGCTCTCCGTTGTCCACCAAACGAACCCGAGAAAGGACACTGCAAACCAACCCGCGAAGGGAATAAACGCATACCCACCCCAAGGGGCAACGAACACGACGGCCATCACGGTGCTCGTCAGAAACAACGCCACCCAAAACACGATCAAGATCCGTATCCACGTTGGAGTACGTTTCATGCCCAACCGTCCCTTCGTGATTGCATCGACATCTCGTGCGCTTCCCAGCCCGGCGTGCGCTTGAATCCCGTGGTGCCCTGTTTGGCGGGATTGTTGAACGCGGTCGTCTCGTTGGTGGTGGAGAACTCCCGGACCTTGCCACACCCTCGCGACGGCGCTCCCCGGCGCTGAACGGCACGACAGGCGCTCTCAGGTGGGCAGGAGCAGATGCAGACGCCCAGGGTTGAGGGGCCATCGGGCGGCGGCAATTTGTAGTGATGGTGGCAGCGGCTCACCGGGGTATCTCCGTCCAGCGCCGCCCGTCGAGCACGGCTTCATCTCCCGCGCGCTTTGACTGAGCGGACGCGCCGCCCAACTGCTTGAGAAAGTACGGCACTCCTGCGGCTTGGCATTGATCACGGAGTTGTCGGAACCAGTCGAGTTCGGCGGGCCGGCAACCAGGGCCACTCTCACCGCCCGCGATGACCCAGCCGATCCACCACGGTTCCTGACCAAGACACCAAGCAAGGTCAAGCGGGCCGAGTAGCGGTTCGCACGACAGGAAATGGAGGACTGCCGGAACCTCGAGTAATTCTCCTACGCGCGATTCCGTCCAGCGCTGGAACTCGATGGAGGTTCCGAGCCACACGTTATCCCAGCCATCACCCCAATCGTCGGGCATGTGATCCAGCATTCGATCGGTCCGCTTGGTGAGGATCTGATACGTGTGCTGGGGTGTTTGCCGGATGATGTCCCAGGCTTCATCCCGCCAGGCATCCGCGTCTTCGTGGAACCAGTCGGACCATGAGCAGGTAAAGACCAGGCTCGGTTCTTTCCACGTCTTTGGCGAGTCGAACGTTTTGGGCTGGGTCCGCACGACGACGCTGGGATCTTGGCCGTAGCGTTCCTTATCGCGGAACATGTAGCAATGGGCGCAACCGGGAGAGACCTTCGTACAGCCCATCCAAGGATTCCAGGTCTTGTCCGTCCATTCGATCTTCGTCGTGTCGCTCACAGCAACTCTCCCTGGCCTTGGCACTTCGCCAGCTCGCGTTCCAAATCGTTGACCTGCTGACGGAGTGCGGCGTTGATGCTGAGCTTCGTCTCAGGTGGGACGTGGTTGCCGGTGAGGTGGAATTGGAAGAAACCCGTTCCCTCACGACGGCGTTCAATCTCCCAAGCGCCATGTTTCTCTTTGCGGAGGTTGCGAATCTGCGCTGAGATCGAGTTATGAGGGTGCCCCGTGGCGAGAGCGATCTCTCCAACACTGCACCAATCCCAGCGCGATAAGAATCCGAACACATCCTGGATCTGCCCCTTCAGCCGGACCTCATCCAGGGCGGGATCGTAGGTGGGGCCGTCGAAGAGGTTGGCGGTCATGTCAGTGTCCAATCTTCACGACTTCGCGGCGAACGCAGTGCTCGCAGCGGCAGGGGCCAGCCCAGCGCCAGATCTCCTCAGCGCCCATCAGTCCGGAGGTCCACATCCGGGGGTCGTCGGGGAATCGCTTCCGCCCACGGGCTGTCTCGCGGCTGATGTAGCGGAAGAAATCAGCTCGCAGATCGTCGTCTGAGAGCCGGACGTTGAGACTCGTGTGTGAGAACCAGGCTTGGCACCACGTCTCGTCATGGAGGAAGGTCGCTTCCTGCTGCTCAACCACCGCACCACGCTCCAGGAAGGCCCCTGAGGGGCGCTCGTGGCGAAGCCCGATGTCCACCCATGCCTCAAGCTCACGATCGAGCATGTCGGGATCGGGAGCCTCACGGAACATGCGGTGCTCCGAGATGTTGCTGGTCTCTCCATCCGGGAATCGCACCACCAAGCCGAAGCGATAGTTTGGGTACGCCGCAACGCCGTCGATGTCAGACATGCGTCACCCCCTTCAGTTCGTCCAGGAGGCCGGTGGCGGCTTCGATTGCTAAGGCGAGCCGGTTCGATTTCCAATGTGCATTCCCGTTGAAGATGTCGTACACATTCGCCTGCAATTCCACCAGCGTTTCCAGGGCCTCTACTAGCTCGGGGGCGGCTCGAAACAGCTTGGCGTCCTTTTCGCAGAACCAGTTGCTCTCCACCCCGTCCTCGTTCCAGGCTGGGCCGCTCACCCAGAACAGGCGTTGCTCTGGCGTTGGGTGTCCTGGGCACCAGGGTTCGTTCTTCGGATCATCGTGATCGGTATCGTCGTCAGGGCACCGACCTGGATAGTCCGCCATGTCCTGATAGTGGAATCCTTCTCCCTCAACACCCAAATCATCCGTGAACTCTTCGATCGTCCACCGAGTCTCAGTCGGCATGGGGGGTTCCTTCCTCGGCTTGTGCGGCGAGATATTCAGGCGTCCACACGGGGTCCACCCGTCCGACCCAGGGCTGGCCGTCCAGGATGCCCGTGGCGATGTCGGGCGCGAGTATGAGTTTGCGATAGCCCGCGAACGGCACGGGATGAATCACGCGGTGTCCCTCCAACGCGCGGACGTGGTGCGCGACTGTATTGGTGGATGGGATGACGGCGGCGCGCGAGAGTTCGCGATACGTCGGCGGATAGCCAGGAGAGATTGTGAACCGGCGCACTACGCAGGCGATGGCTTTCTGCCTGGGATGCAGACGACGCATTAGCTCCCTCGCAATCGTTGGTCTGGCCCGGTGAACGGGATGACGGTCGTGGTCCCCTGGTCCATGATGCGGGAGACCAAGCGGGAGTCGAGCCGCTCCACCGGCGTGTTGCTCGTCACGATGGTGGGACGCAGATCGTTGTACCGCCCGTTGACGATGGTGAAGAGCCGCTCGTAGGCCCAGTCGGAGTTTCGTTCCACCCCGAGGTCGTCGAGCACCAACAGCGGTGCGTTCAGCAAGCGGTGATCGAGCCGCGCGACTGCCGGCCCGCTGTCATCCTGCCCGTAGGAACGCCGGTAGGCTTCCAGCACATCCAGCACGGTCCAGAACTGGCCGATCACCCGGTGGGTTTCCCAGAGGGTCGTGATGATCTGGCACGCCAGGGTCGTCTTGCCGTTGCCCCGTTCTTCGCTGACGAGGAACATCCAGGGGATCGGTGGCGACCAGTCGCGGATGTAGGCGTGGGCGGCGTTCAGCGCCTCGGGATCATGCACGCCGTTGAAGCCGTCGACCGTTTGACCCACGTACCGCGCCGGGATGCGGCTCATGCGCTGGAACCGAGCGGCGTAGGCTTCCGGTTGCTTGCCCGGCGTGTTGCAGTTGGGGCATCGAGAGATTTTCCCAGCTCTTGGATCGCTCACTTCGTAATCGTTTCGGACCCACATCGAGTCGCCGCAGGTGCAGCACTGGTGCGGGCGGCGCCAGCGGCCCTCGACGAATACGGGGCAGCCGCAGCCATACTGATCACCGTCTTGCGGGACTGAAGTTGATGGCGTCTCGGTATTGATTTCCGGCAGGGCTTCGCTGAGTCGACGCATGGCTTCCTCCGTTCTGCTTGACTTTGTCGGCGTCGCGTCGCAGCCATCCGTCGACGTAACGCTGCTTGTCTGAACGCTTCCCGTAGGCCTGGTGATTCACGGCGTCTTGGATGATCTCCGCGATGGCCTCCACGCTTCCAAAATCCGAGAGATACTTCGCGTTCATCGAAGCAATGAAGTCTGGGGTGAGCGTCTTTGTTACCTTTTTAGGGACCTGTGCGCTCTCTAAGTTCGGGATTGATTCGGGATCAATACGGGATCCTTCGGGATCGGGTGGCGGCTCGCCACCCCTGGCGGTCACCTCGCCACCCCTGGAAGGCGGCTCGCCACCCCTGACTGGGCGACTCGCCACCCCTGGTTCATCCTGCCCAACTGCCACCCCTGGCGGCAGGGAGGGCGTCTCGCCACCCCTGGGCGCATCTCCCGCCCGCTGGACTAGGAGCTGGTAGATGGTGGGAAAGTGCTGAGTCGACGGGCGAGTCTCAGCAATCAGACCCAGCCGCATGAGCTTGGCGAGCCCCGCCTTCACGGTTCGATCGTCCAGGCTGGTTTCGTGAGCGATGGTAGAAATGCTGGGCCAGAACGCGCCGCCGGCATCGTCGTTCGCATGCTCGCTCGCGTTGACAAGCAGGAGCTTGAGGGCTGCGGCGCCCACGTGGCGTTCATCATCCTCCCACCCCTGAGCCTTCACGAGGGCTTTGATGTCCGTATCCCAGGCACCGGGAACGTAGCGGAAACTCATGGCTGCAGCTCTCTACTCGAACGGGAGATCGTCTGGGTCAAGAGGGGGCGCATCGGACCCGCTGCTGCTGTCGCCGGTCGAGCCGCCGCCCCCACCGCCAGCTCGATCAAGGAACTGCACATCCTGAGCGACGACCTCCGTCGTGTACTTGGTCACCCCCTCGCGGTCTTCCCACTTGCGGGTTTGCATCCGGCCCTCGACGTAGACCTGGGAGCCCTTGTTGAGGTACTGACTGACGTTCTCGGCGAGCTTCTGCCAGGCGACGCAGCGGACCCACTCCGTTTCCTCGCGCTTGTCTCCGTCCTTTGTCGTGTAGCGCCGGTTGATCGCCACATTGAACGTCGCGACCGCGGTCCCGTTGGCGGTGAAGCGCATCTCGGGATCGGCTCCAAGGTTGCCGATGATCTGGACCTTGTTGAGGGAGGCCATTAGCCCTCTCCTTCCTGGGCTTCGATCTCGGGAGGCACCGTCTCGGGTTCTTCCCCGTGGTGCCGCACGTACGCCGCATGGAGAAGGGTCCAGAGGCGCGCCAGCATTGGCTTGTCTTCTGGGGTCGTCTCTGCGATATAGATGGACACCGCAGGTTTCCCCGACTTCGCCATCGGTCCGGTGATCTTGGTGATGTCGTCAGCCGTGAGTTCATAGTCGCTGAGCCAGCGGGCGAAGATCTTCAAATCACTGCGGCTGATCTTGGCGGATTCCACCGTTGACGCTTCGGCTGCCACCGTGTCAGTCACCGCCGACATCTCGCTGTCGAGCGCCAGGGATTCGATCTCCACGCCAAGGAGCTCGCGTGGGCCATGGACGCAGTACCCGTCGGCGTTGAAGTGTGCGCCGTTCGGCGTGCCCGTCTCGGTGCAGCGCACCCAGACCGATCCATCGCGCTGCGACGTCTGGGTCCAGTGGCCGTGAACCTTGCACTCAGACGGCGTCCAGAACTTGCCGTCGCGTGCTTGGATGTAGTCGACGCCCTCTGTGGTCGTGCCGATCAGTGGGTCCCAGGGCTCCGTCGCGAGCGGCGTCTCCACGGTTTCGCTGCCGTCTTCTGCGAACGAAACGGAGAGATGGGCTTCTTCCGGCGTGTAGAACGTGGCGCCGCCGAAGATGTCCGGACAATGCCATCGCACCCCGTTGGACATGGCGCGCGCCCATAGCATGTTGCGCGGCCAGGCGCGGTAAGTTTCCTTGCGGCTTAGGTCGGCGCGTTCAGCATCGGCCCAGGTGAATGTGGAGCGTCCGATCTCCTCACCGGCCTGCAGGAACGCGATGGTGCAGATTCGTTCGGTGTGTTCGATCACGCGGTAGTCGTAACGCCCCGACGCTTTGACCTGGGAGGCCATCAGTTCCGCGGCCATGACGGTGCGGTTTTTGATGATGAAGATGTTCTTCATCGCGGCGAACGGGCCGACGCCGATCTCTTGGCCCGCGAGGATCTTGACGACGGCTTGCGATTCGTCGCGCACGTCGCTGAACAGACCCGACTTGAGGAAGTGGCCGGCGAGATCTTGGATCTCTGGCAGCGCGAGCGGTGCGGGTCTCTGGGTCACCATGGCGGTCGTCATTGGGATGCTCCTAACGGGAGTTTCTTCGCATGTCGCGCTTGCCAATCGATCCCCCGCTGAACGATGGCCTGCCGGGCTGCGTAATCCAGCTTGGGCTCAAGGCCGTCGAATCCCTGACAGGCATTGCACGTCGCGGGGAACAGCATGGTGGCGAGGTGGGTATGGCAGGTGCCGCACTTCTGGTCACCGTTGAGGAAGCGGGCACGTTCGGCGATGACGAAGGCTTCGGTCTGCGCGCGAGACTTGGCCCGCGTCTCGGAGTCGTAGATGGTCAGGGCGCATCTGTAGCAATAGGGGCCGCGGTAATTCGGGGTGTCGATCCACTCGATCAAGGTGACAAACCACCCGATCCAGCACGGGTTCTCACGCGTGTCGATGACGAGGCAATGTTCCGCGGGCTTGCCGCAGTCGATGCAAATCATGTCGCCGCCGTGAAGGTGGATGAGGCCGGGGGACCGCATGGACTACACGGTCGACCCCGGCCCGCATCCCGCCCGGAACCAAGCTTGGGGGTTCGGTCCTGGACGTGAAGACGCCCCCCGGTGACGCACCTGTGGGTGAAGACAGGGAACGCAACACGGAGGGCGACATTCAAACATTCGGGGTGCATCTGCATGGTTGCGTTTCCTTACCCTGTCTTCACCTAGGCACAGGATGACGCCTCATGGGGCGCAGGTCAACCCGTGGCGTCGAGGTCCAGTGAGCGCTCCCGAGTTGCGCGTTGGCGTCGTAGATCCGGTCCACCTCTTGGGCGTAGCGCGTGGGGTCGGTCACGGCGAGCTCGGTCAATGTGGCAGTGTTCACGACTTGACCTCGCGTCTCGCGGCGTACTCAGCGTCAACCCGTGCGCCGAACTCCGGCCCGCCCGTATCGCAGCGCCAGCAGTAGCGGACCCGCCCGATGCGGCTGAGGATGAACCCGCAGGGGCAGTGATCGCTAGGCACGACGACCCGTATCCGTGAGTTCCACGATCACGTAATGCTGTAGAGACAGCAGGGTTGAGTGTTTCTCCAAAACAACCTGGATGCGCTCGAAGCGATGGTTCACATCTTGCGTGTGGAAATGCCCCATGTCCACAAGGACCGCCGCGAGGCGTTCCCGGTGTAGCATCACGCTCAGCAAGAGCTTCCATTGCTCAGACTTCCTCTGTTGCTCCTGCACCGCCCGGATGGCTTCCTGTTCCGCCTCTTTGGCTTTGCGCTGCCCATATTCTGCTGTACTGCGGAGGCCCCGTTCAGCAGCCAATTCGGTCAGGATGCTTTCCTTCGTTCGCTTACTTGGGTGTGTCATGATCGCCTTCTTTCGTTTCGAGTGCATCAGCGAGCGCCATCGCCCATAGTTCCAGCTCATCCACGATGCCGCGCGTTCGGCTTTCTTGTGCGCGTCGCCTCAACCATTCGGCGTGAGACTTTGTGGTCGCTTCTAAGACGCGCTCATGCGTCAGGTCGGCATCGTCGCTGAGTTCTTTGATCCGCTCGCGCATGTTGGTGAGGAGGTCGGCAGGGGTGAGCGGCGCGGTCAAGAGAACCGCCAATCCTGCCCACGGAATGCCCGCCATGCACGCTGGAAGCGGTTGCCTCGGAGCGGGTTGGGAACGACGTAGGCCCAGAGCCATTCGTTGTCCATCCCACCTTCCTTACCGTCGGCTTTCATGTGGTGGGTGATGAGGCGCATTGGTCCGCGGCTCGGGTAGGCGTCGTATTCAAACCGGCGGATGGTGCTTGTTGCCCGCCAAGACAACTGCTCATCGAAGCGGTGCCATTGCCGAGGCGTTCGATGCTCCAGCTCGCTCAATCATGTGACTGCGCGGGCGATGAGGTCGATTTCTGCGTCTTCGTAGCTAGGCATGTCGCATTCCTTTCCGGGTACTGTTTTCCGCCTGTCGTCGAGCATGGGGCTGACAGAGGTAGGAGCCGCGAATCACCACAGCCGGAGCCGCCTCCATGATCCGCCGGCCCGACTTGGAGAAGGTCTCCTTGCCGTCCGCGTCTAACACGGCGCGTTCGTGGAGCATCACGTCTGAGTTGGCTTCGCGGTCACAGCCGCCGGTCATGCAGCGGGTCATGAGCTCTCCTTACCAGCCGTAGGTCGCGCCGAGGTACGTCATGAAGGCGACGAACACGACGCTCAGAATGATGAAGAACCCCATGGCGACCAGGAAGGTGTAGTAATCCTTGTCCGGGTCTCTTCCGTCCATCTTCCAGACCTTGACCGTGGCAGGCCAGATCCAGATTGGAAGCGTGACGAGGGCGAGCGCTATACCAGTCGGAATCGCAATCCCCTTCGCTGTCCACCACAGGACGCGGGCGTACCTTTGCTGTGTCGTCATACCCCCACCGCTTCCTCAGCCGCTTCCAGGAGAGTCCACCACTTCGGTTCCCAGCCAGAATCGAGCGCCCCATCGTATGCGTCCCAGTGGGAGACGAGAGCGACGATCGCCGGGTGCTCGGACTTGCGGGCTTCGGCGAAGACCTCGCGGCAGACGTTGCTGGACATCGGCGGACTGATGGCCCAAAGATTCTTGACGAGCTGGTGGTCCCCTTGCTGTGTGGTCACGCGGGTACCGCCGTTCGGTTCCAACCCCACGCCTCACGCGGGTCGACAGTGCAGTCCGCGCAGTCGCCGCAGGTGATGATCTCGGTATCGCCCCCGTTGGACATGATGGCGAACGGGATGCCGTCATCGACCTCTTCCGGGTAGCTGTGATCGTCGCGGAGGCAGCCGCAGAATTCGCAGTGCGTGGCTTGCTGTGTGGTCATGGGGTCGACTCGCGGTCGGCGTCTTGCAAAAGGACACGTAAGCGCCCAGCGAGATGGCGTAGAATTCGGTGGCAGTCCTTGCACGTCACCGGATCTGTCGTCTCAATCGCTGTGATCGTGCCCTCACGGTGGACGCGCCGGTAGAGTTCTCGTCCACATGCGGCGAGGCCCGGTCCGGCGTGATAGCGAAGATGCACCTTGCCTCCACTTCTTGTTCCTGGTCGGCGCGCGAATTGGAATTGCAACGGTCTGATAATTGGGTCAAGCATCTCACCCCCCTCTCTCTGTGGTGGCGGGTGGGTTTATGACACAAAGCACGGAATGATTTTCCTTGAACGGTCGCCCACCACTCAGCTCTTCCCATTGCCACCGACACGAGACGCACTCCATTAGTCGCCCCTCTTCAAGATTGCCCACCCAGCGTGGTTGGAGCAGTTCTTCCAGATCGCGCACACGGGCGATGAGGGCAGGAAACGCGGCAACAAGATCTGATTGCGCCTCCAGCCGCATCGTGATCACCAACTCATTCATCGCGCGGTCGTAGTGTTTCTCCAGCGCATCAAGATCCAAGGTCATCTCACCCCCCTCTCTCTGCGGGTTCCTCTGGAAGCAGGACGGTGCGGAGGGCCATGCATCGCGGCATCGCACACTGGCTGAAACTCCCCGCCCATGTGTGACGGCTGTGGATGTACGCTGCCGCTGCCCGCAAGACGGCATCTTGGGCGGCACTCTCAAGGTTCAAGTCACTCACCTGTAGCCCCTCTCTCTGTGGGCGCGGGCTCCAGGTCTGGGATGGCGTTGAGGAAGTCGCGGAGTCCGATGGCTTGACTGCGGCTGAGGCTCACTCGGTAGGGGTAGGATTCAAACGAGTCTTGGTACGAGCCGCATTCCAGTCCCAACGGCGTGGGGTGCGGCTCTCGCTTCACCACGACGCCACCTCCCCACATCGGACGCCACTCAATCTCCAATTCGTCGTTACGATGCCAGCCTTTATTATCTCGGTCCTCGACTCTCGCAGACAGATCACTCACTCCACACCCCCTCTCCAGAAGACCAAGTAGGCCAAGACGGGCGCGGTGCCGAACGTGCAAAGCATCACAAACGGGACCAACTCCATGCGGGACTCCTCTCCTGTGGGGGCGGGCTAGGCGTTGAGACCGCCGGTCCATGACAGACGGAGTTCTAGGATGCGGCGGCTCTTGGGGTACCGCGCCTCGTATTCGGCAACCTTCTTATCGTGCTCAGCTTTCTTTCTCGTTTCGTACTGCTCTGTACCTGGATGGTGTGGCCGACCGGCGTCGGTTATCTCGGTTCCCTCGTCCTTGTCGTGGTAGAGCTGGACGGGTTGAAGTCCGAGCACGTTGGCATCGAATGGCGCGCCAGCATCCAGGGCATCGGACCACGCTTGGTGAAGCTCCCGTAGCGAGTATCGGTGATTGTAATCGTCGCCTATGCCCGCGATCTCGGTCTGCGTCGTGACCGTGAAGGTCTCGGCCTTGGCTGGGGTGCGCTCGATTTTGGCGTCACTCATTATGGATTCCTTTCAGCGGAGTGGGGGTGCTGAGACCTCGCGCCATCCCAGCACCCCCGGCCCGCCACGGTGCGGTCGCGGGAGACGACCTCTTAGTTGCTGTACTCGATCCGCTCGCAGAATTTGTGGCCCTTGCCGTCGCGGTAGGCTTGGATCAGGCTCTTGCGCTTGGCGTCCTTATCGTTGAGCCGTTTTGATTTCTTCGCTCGTCTGTCTATGCGCTCTTTGGCTTCACGATCCCACCGTGCGTCGCGAGCTTCGACGCTCTCGTGCCACGGTTTCCACGGGGACCGCTTTCCCAGCCATGTGCCCACTCGCTCCGCACCTAGGACGAGTCCAACCACGACACCGGCACCCAGAAGCAGCGGCGACACGGCGACGACCAACGTGGCGGTCAGGATGAGCTTCTGGAAGTAGTCGCAGGTGCTCACGGGTTCCCATTGGTAGGAGACCCCGGCCTTCTCATAGGCCACTTCTTTATCTGTACCCGGTCGCGGAGGGCGCGCCCAAAGGAACTCCACTGCCCGGTAGTGCCAACTGGATCGAGAGATATTCACGGACTCGCCTTTCGTTCACCTGGTGGATCGCGGGCGAACCGGAGACCCACTCTCCGATCCGCCCGCCGTTGGGGAAGCCGGTGGCCCAGGCGACGGATAGGCACCCGTTGGTCGGCGGCTTCCGGTTCCCCAGCGGCCTCCGTTTGTTCGGTGGCGCATGGAACATATTCGCTCAGTAGGTCGGTTGTCAACCCGGCTTGCCAAAAGATTTTTCTTGCATTACTGTGACGCGGAGCGAAGCAAACCGTGAGGACATTCAAGGAGAGTTGTATGGCTCGCAGTACATATGGGGAGCGGCTCCGCCGGTCCCGTGTCTGGCCCAATCTCAAGCAGCGCCAGCTCGCCAAGGAACTCGGAGTGAGCGTGTCTGTGGTCTCGGATTACGAGAACGATCACCGAGCGCCGACAGACCTCAAGGCGTTCAAGATCGATTGGGACGCGGCGATCGTGCGGCTGACGGGAGCGCGGGATGCCTAACATTCGGCAGGAGTACATCGACGCAACGGTCAAGGCATATCGGCTGGGTCAAACATCGCGGGACAACGTGATTGGGGCGCTTGCCGAGGTAGGACGGATGGCGCTCGAAGACGCCGAATGGAGCTTCGGAGAGCACACTGAAGAGTTGACGCGCATTTTTGCTGAAGTCCTTTTGCCGTATGTGGATGTCATGCCTGACGCTGTGCGCTGGGCAGAGATGGCCGTGATGGCGCAGCAGGCGATGGTCAATCTCCACCCCGAGAGCGACTTGCCGGACGACCTGGGAGCCATCGCGGGACAGCAATTCAAGATCTTTATGGCAGCCCTGGAGTCAGGGAAGGAGACGGCATGAGCGCTGAGCTTTTGGATTTGGATGCATTGGAAGAGAAATACGCTGGCCCCGCTGGTGTCTGGCAGGTGGCTGACGTGGATGTGCTCTCGCTGATTGGGCAGGTGCGCACGTTGAAAGACGAGCTGGACCAAGCGCAGTCTGAAGCGTCATGGTGTGGATCGTGTGCTTGCACTGAGTGCGCGCAAGCCAAGGCACGATGGGCGAATTCCCTGTGAATGCCAAGCCGCCCCCACCCCCTGAGGGAGAGCCCTCATGACGTACATCGGCGAAGGCACCAACGAATACGGGACGCCGATCTCCATCTTCCTCTGTGTGGATTGTCACCTACCCTTCACGACCTGCCCGGCGTCGAAGACTGAGGCACTGCGTTGGGGGTGGTCGAACGGCGGCTGCCTGCGCCCCCAGTGTCGTTCATACGACCCGGCGCGCGACGTGGATCTCTGGGGCTTCGGCGACTCCAACGGACTGGTCGAAGCGCAACTGCGGGGGCAGCCCAAGGCCCTGGCGTGGAAGGGACGGAAGCCGGTGGAGGTGCAGCGCGAGCCCGTTGAGGCCACCCCAGAGGGGCAGGAGGCGTCGTGAACAAGCGAGAAGCGAAACGTGCCGCCTTCGCCCACGCGGCGACGTGCCTGAGCGAGATGATGGATGGTGACTGGCACCATCACGATCCCCAGGTCGCGGATGCGATGAACGATGTGATTGAGGAGCTGACCTATCGCGGTTGGAAAGAGCCCAAGTCGCAAACCGTTATCGTGCTGCCCGACGCGCGGGACCAGGGGGTGCGGGTGTGACGGCGATGACGCTTCTGATTCCACCTCCAAAGCTGTGCGGCTTCTCAGGGTGCGGCTTGCGCTACCGGCACGGCGGCGACCACATTGGGTTCGCGCCTCCGAACTTGACTGCGACGTATGGGCCACCGTTTCCAGAGCCCGCGCCGCTACCGATGAGAGGGGAGTCATGAGACTGCGATTTTGGCGCCGCGAGGTTGAGCTTCGGTTCACCGTCCAACGCTGGCCTGCTAAACCGTACAGCCCGATCAGTTGGATGGTGAGCTACGCCGAGGCTCCACGTGAGCAACGGTTCTCGGATTTCGATTCCCCTTCGGAGGCCATCGACCCAATGAAGGTTGCGATCCTTGCCATCGGGGAATCGGTACCACTGGAACGCGTCACCCGGATGAGAGGGGAGTGAGATGGCACGAACGTCTGACGAATTGAACGCTGCGATTCAGGAGGCTGATGGGGGAGTGCTGGCGACGCATCTGGGCGCGGATGGGGCCGTGCTCTTCCCGTACGCGGGTTGGTACTGGCGCACCGTGGACTGGGATCGCGTCGTGACGCTTGCCGATGCGAACGCTCAGTACGATTACGAGAACATGTGCAGCGTCCCCGGCAAGGGTGGGCCACACATCGTCTTTTGCGAGAACAACAAATGGGATTACGAATCGCACTGGATCGAAGATGCGGGTGAGATTGCCAAGATCCGGCAAGCCACCGAGGCCATCCTTGATTCCACGGTCGTGAACCTTGCCGACAATCAACGGGCACTCCGTGAAACGCTCAACGCCGCATGGGAAACCGTGAAGGAACCGGCCCCATCCCCGAGTGGGGAGGCGGGCTGATGGCACGCAAGCGGAGATCACCAGTCGGTGCTGGACTTCGTGTTGTCCACATTCAATTGGATGACGCACTCGTGAAACAGATCGATCATTTGGCGATTGATGCGGACAAGGATCGAGGAGAGGTCACGGCGGCGCTGATTCGGATAGGGCTGAAGCATTCGCGCGAAGTCGAGGAAGTCACCTGATGCCCTGGGCCACAGGCCGCTGCGCCTGCTGCGGGCGGGAGAGGCAATACTCGGCGATGCGAGATGGACGACCGTCGACCAACGGCAACCCGAACAAGCACATCGTCTGCGGTGAATGCCGGATGTACTGCTCAGTGCGAGGAATCGGAACCGAAGATCATGAGTGCCGTACACTCCAAGCATCGGGAGGGTGATGTGAGGGCGATCAGTTTGTTCTCTGGCGTAGGCGGGTATGGTACAATCCACCTATGCCAAGAGGAGCAAGGCCCAAGCGATACGATCCTGTGCTGGTGGAGCAAGTCCGTTGTCTCTATCTCGAACAGGGAATGAGCCAAGATGAGATCGCTGTCGCGGTGGGTACGACGCAGAAGGTCATCTGGAGATTGATGATCCGACATGACATCCCTCGCCGGCCACGGGTCAAACGTAATCAATTCGGAAGCAATAACCATAGCTGGCAAGGGGATCGCGCGAAGTACGCCGCGCTCCATTATCGCGTTGGCCAGGCACGAGGGAAGCCACGTCTTTGTGACCATTGTGGAACCACTAAAGCCAAGCGCTTTGAGTGGGCCAATGTGACTGGGAACTACGTCGATATCACTGACTACATCCGTCTCTGTGCATCCTGTCATCGGCGATACGACGGGGTTATAGCCAATCTCGGGACGTACGCGCAGCGGAAGGAGGACATGCCATGAAAGCGATCTCACTCTTTTCTGGTGTGGGTGGGTTTTGAGCTTGGCTTTGAGCGAGCGGGCATCGAGACGATCCTGCAAGCAGAACAAGATCCCTGGTGCTTGGAGGTGCTCGCGCGCCACTGGCCCGACGTTGAGAGGGTGAGCGATGTCCGAGACGTGGGCGATCAACGAAGAGACGGTGACGAGCCGGGAGAATCGCAGTCAGCCCTCCGCCCTGGCGCCATCGCTGACCAAAGGGGGTCGGATGTTGACGTGGACGATTCACGCTTATGCCAGTGGGGCAATGACCAACAAGAACGGGACGGCGGAAGCGGCGTTTCAGACGAAGACAGCGCGGGCCTTGGATCAGACGGGCGGCTTCGCGACAGCACAGGGGGGTACATTGATCTCATCTACGGAGGATTCCCCTGCCAAGATCTCAGCGTGGCCGGCAAGCGGGCCGGTCTTGGGGGTGAGCGCAGCGGTCTCTGGTTTGAGTTCGCTCGCGTCCTTGGAGAGCTACGGCCCCGCTGGTGCGTCATCGAGAATGTTGCCGGGCTTCTCTCGTCAAATTCAGGACGTGATTTCGGCGTCATCCTTGCCACGCTGGACGAACTCGGGTTCGATGTCGCATGGGGCACTTTGGACGCGCAGCACTTCGGAGTCCCGCAACGCCGCCGCCGCGTGTTCATTGTCGGCGGTCCTCGAGGACCAGGTCCCGCCGCGGTACTTTCTCTCACCGAGAGCGGCACGGGGGATCCTGCGCAGAGCGGAACGACGGGGGAAGACGTTGCCTTTGCCCTTACGGCAAGCGTTAGAGGCACGGGCGACGGACATGGAAACGCCTGGAACTCCACCTACGTAGCTGGAACGCTTGGGGGAACGGCAGGGGGGTGGTCTCCCGATACGGATCGTATGACGTTTATCCCCGACACGTCCTACACCCTGACAGCGCGAGGATCGCGGGACCGTCCCGAGTCGAAGGCCACCACGCTAATCGCCCATGCCATTACCGCCAGCGCGGGGCACCACGGCCACTCCAGTCCCCGGGGGGATGGTTCTGATAATTTGGTCTCCGATACGGTGCGCTCGCATCCGCGTCCAGGTAGCAACAGTGTCGGCAACCTCGCGCCCACATTGGGCATCAGTCACGGTAGTGACAATCTTGCCCACGCTGGTGTTCGACGGCTTACCCCACTCGAATGTGAGCGCCTCATGGGCTGGCCTGATGAATGGACTCGCTGGCGAAAGGACGGCAACCGGAAGATCGCCGACTCCCACCGCTACCGGATGTGCGGCAACGGCGTTGTGGCCCCCGTCGCAGAATGGATTGGACACCGCCTGATGCGTGTCGACGAACTGCTTACCCCCGCACTCCAAGCCAGTGGAGGGGCGGGATGAGGCCGTACTACGAACGCGATGGGATCACGATTTACCTTGGCGATTCCACAGAGATTCTCCCTGCGCTCGCCGATGGTGACGTCGATCTGATCTTCACGGACCCGCCGTACAACGTGTCGTCCCGTGATCAGCGAGCCAAGACGACGATCGGGAGAGTGAAACGCAAGCACACGATCACGGGAGCGCGCGCCGATGGTTCAGAATCCTACCGTGAGATCCGCCGTGACTTTGGTGAGTGGGATCACGATTGGGACCCGGCACCCTTCCTCGCAGAGTCGGTTCGCTTGCTCCGTGAGGGTGGTTCCTTGATCGCGTTCACGTCCGAGTTTCTGATGGAGCCCTTCGTGAACTCGGATCTCGATCACCGCTGCCTGCTGTACTGGCACAAGAACAACCCGGCGCCCAACTTCCGGGGCAACTATCAACGCGCTGTGGAGATGGCGGTCTGGCAAACGAAGGGCGGGAACTGGACCTTCAACACCGGCGGCGCGACGCATAACATCTTCGGCTCGCCCATCCTGTCGGGCTGGCGCGTTGCGAACACCTCGGAGAAGCGGGTGCATCCTACTCAGAAGCCCGAGTCGGTCATCCGGGCCTGGATGGATGTCCACTCCAACCCTGGCGATCTCGTGCTCGATCCTTACATGGGGTCGGGCACCATGCTGCGCGCCGCCAAGGACCTCGGGCGCCGGGCCATCGGCATTGAAGTCAATCAGGAGTATTGCGACGCTGCAGTGGAGCGGCTCCACCAAACGGCACTCCCTCTAGCTGAGGTGACAGGATGACCCGCGCCAGCCAACGCTGTAAGCGCTTCCAAGGTGGACAGCATGAGGGGCCGAATCCCCGGTGGACCCGACCCCTCATGACCGACCGTGTGGTGGCTCCCTCAGGCCCGAGAGGGTTCCTCAACCCGAGCCGTCAGGAGCCACGAAGGGTGACGCCGGGTGTGGGCGATGCGGGCGACCACTTCGGTTTCGGTGTAGCGGAAGCTGACCTCGATGGCGCGGTCGCGGGCGAAGCCCATGACGTCATCGGGAGGCGTGTTGGTGAAGCGGAAGCCGAGATCGTTCTGGGCCGCGGTGCGCATGGCGTTGCCGAGCTGGTCGATGACGCCGGCGGGCATGGTGGCGCGCTCGTCATCCCAGATGGCGCGGTGCTGGTCGTCCAACTGGGCGCTGATCAGGGCACCGATGTCGGTGTCGGGCAATGACGCCTGCTCACGGAACGTGGCGTCGGCGAAGAAGCGGGTGATGATCTCAACGATATCGAAACACGGGCTACTCATGGGGAACCTCCAATGGTGCCAACTCATAGGCGTTTAGGCTCTAGCAAAGTTCATGCCTGAGAAAACGTCACGACGTGTGCCAGAAGGTGTAGACGCGCCGCTTGCCTTGAGTGGGTCGGACACCCGACAGGATTGGCGGGACGCGACGGACGAAGCACGCCGGTCAGCCAGCACGACTCAGGAACGCTTCCAGGTGATGCGCTACCGCGTGCATCATCTGATGAACACCAACCGGATCAGCGAGGCTCACTCGACGTTGGATGCGTACGAAGAGGACGGGGCCAAGGCTCCCGGCACACGGGCTTGGGTCGAACTCCACGCCGCCAACATGGGCACCGCCCGGACGCTGGCCTATGGCCAAACGGATATCGATGGCCGCTCCGTCCTCTCGCTGTGTGACGCGTACGAACTAACCGAAGGGGCCGAGGTCTCTCTGGACATCGCCCAACAGGATGACGACCACCGCGTCCGTAGTCTGGCGTCGGAGGTCGCGGCGCACATTGTGTTCATGCGGGGCGACATGCTCCAGTCCGCCCGGTTCGCCGAGCGGGCAGCGGATGAAGGATCAGAGCTGGTCCAAGGCTGGCGCGACTGTGAGCGTTACGTACTCGACGGCGCGCGCCTCATCCTCGCGGGACGCTTCCCGGACTTCGAGGAATCGTTCGCTGTTGGGATGGAGCGGGCACAAGAGGTCGGGAGTCACTACGCCCAGCGCCGTCTGATCCATCAGTGGCGGCACGCCGCCGCGCTCTTCGGTCGGGATGAGACGGAGTACGCGACAGAGCTGACCAAGATCGGGCGCAAGCTCCCGCCGCTGCATACCGATCCCCGCCTGCTCTACGGCCTGGGCGCCTGGCTCGCGGAGTCCATGACGGGCTTCCTCTCCGAGACGTACAGCCGGGAGATGACGGTGTCGAAGCGCTGTCTCGACTTGGTCAGCCGTGGCTACCTGATGGCGATCGACCGGCCCTACAGCATCGAACGCGTCGGGTTGCTGGCCGCGATTCGTTGCGGACGCAAGGCGGACGTGCGTCGCCGCTTCGAGACCCTGCCACGCCGGTTGGAAGCGCTGGGCTGGCCGCTCGAGGCCGCCATCGCGGCGGTCCAGTGGGCGGAGATTGCTCCGGGCTACGGCGCACGGGTGCCGAACGCCAGTGGGGAACGGGCCTGGCTTCGCAGCGCGGGCATCGACCCTGACCGCATCGGGTACCAAGCGATGCGCTGCTACATGCTGGGCCGACAGCCTTCGGACCTGACGACGCGACAGCGGGAAGTCGCCGCCATGGTGATCGCGGGCAAGACGACCCGCGAGATCGCGGACGCGATGGACATCGCTCCCTCCACCGTGCGGAGCTACGCCCACATCATCAAAGAGAAGACGGGCACGATTGGGCTCACCGGCCTCAAGGCTGCCGCCCTGATCACGAACGACGTACAGCGACGGAGAGGGAGAGCATGAAGCACCTAGATAACGCCAAACTGCGTGAGCAATTCGAGCGTCTTAGCTCCGAGGAACGCACCGATCTTCGTAAGGGCCTATGGATGGGGAGACGGACCCGGACCATGGCATACCCAGGCAGCATCGATCCCCGTGACTATGGGCCAGAGGGCTATCGGGAACCGCCGCGTGAGTTGACCGGCACTCTCGCTGGCACCGTAGACATTTACGACACCCTCGTTGGCATTACGGAGTTTCACGGGGATCTCTCAGGGTCAGCGCCCACAATCACGCTTACACTCGTTGGGATTTCGGACACCGATAGTCTCCATTACGACGACTCGACTGATGCATTCTCTAGTGTCACTCTCTGATGGACGCCCCCGATCTCTGCCTCGAATGCGGAGCCTCCTGGGAGTGCGAGCACCGCTGGGACCGCACGGGATGGAAGACGACGGACTACGGGCACGCGCGATCTGAGGCCGAGAAGCAGCGGGTGCGGAACCGGGATCGGTTTGAGGGACGGGTAGAGCCTCAGAAAGACGGGCTGACCTTTCCCGAGTGGGTCAGCCATGGACTGAAACCGGGGGCTAGCACCCCCGTCTGGACCCCTGGGAAGCCGGTGCTCAAGACTCCTGTGCAGGCGGTGACTGGATTTAGTGCCGAGTTAGATGCCGCTGTGATGAATATGTCTCGCGTCTTTGCTGAGCCCATTGAACGCATTCAGAAGTGGACCCTAGCGCTCGTGGACGCGTTGAATCGAACAGGGCGCGTATCAATGACATTGGGCCTGCCCGTTGAGTCTCAGAACCGCGCCCAACGCCGCGCCGCCGCACGTGGCAAGCGGGCCTGGACCGATCCTGCCGTGAGCCGGACGCGCGAACCGACGTTCCATGCCACGAACCAGCGCCGCGATCACCACCGTGTAGACTTGGCCTGAGGGTCGGAGCGGGGGCCGTGCCAACGCAATCTGGGTCCTCCCTTCTGGGGAGGCTCCAATGCGGAGACTCGCCTCGGAGGTCCGGCCCTCGCTCCCACCTTCGCGGATCGCGTGATAGACTTTCGGTGCGAGTCCTCTGCGTTGGTGCGCTCTCCTTGGATGAGCCTGCGTATGAGCACCCCTGGCGTCTACGACAATCACCTTGAGCGCATGATGGGGCCGAGAGAATCCGGGACCGTGGGCGGCGCGTTGGATCAGGTGGCGGCGGACATCCGCGTCAAGCTGATCGACGACACGGACTACACGGCCAACTTCGCCACCGATCAAGATTTGGATAACGTGCCGGACATCGCGGAAGTCGCGACCCTGGCGGCGTCGCTCAACAACAAGGACGTGACGGCGGGGAACTTCGATGCGGATGATGACACGTTCACTTCGGTCTCCGGCGACGGCGTCGACTCCACCCTGATCTATGAGCACAACGCCACGCCGGGAATCGCCCATCTGATTGTCCTACTGGACAACGGCGGCGCGACCACGCCGAACGGGAACGACATCAACATCGTCTGGGCTGTCGGCCCCCCGTCGATCTACGAACTCCAATAGGCGAGACCATGCGCGAACGGATCAACGCCGGCCCCATTGGCAAGCACATCGACACGATGCGCCCGAGCGTCGTGCGCAACCTCGTGTACCAGCAAGGACTGGGCGAATCGGCTGGCGCGATTCGCGCGCAGGATGAACTCGCGGCCTACTGGCAAGGGGCGGGCGTGGAGAAGGTGATGGTGGAAGAGGCGGTCTGTACGCGCTGTCAGAAGCCCATGACGCAAATGACCTGCAAGGCACTGGTCGGACCCAAGGGGATCAACGAGCACACCGAGAGCGGACATCTGGAAGCCTCACGGGTTCAGCAGTTTCCCTTCGTCGTTCCCAAGACGATGGCCGAAGCCGGTGCCCACTGTGACTGTGGCGGGCGGCTTCGGTTGACCACCCGACCCTTGACTACGAAGGAGGATTGGTAATGGCTGGAGACTTTCTCGCGGTGCGGGCGGAGCTCATCGCCCTCCATGACCACATGCAAAATGGGCACGGCGTCTCCCCCGATATGGACTACGCCAAGACTGATCCGGACCAGATGGATCACGCGGTGCTCCGCCGCTGGTGTAAGCGATACGAGGTGTACGCGGAGGATGAGTCTGGTGCCCGTGTCGTGCCCCAGACGGACGAACAGTGGGACGTGATGCGGGCTGGCGCCAAGCAGCGACAGGGCACGTGTGGTGACGACTCCTGCGTCGGTCTTCCGGCGCTGATCAAGAACCGGGCCAAGCTCTACAAGACAGTCAAGGACCTGACGCCCCCGCGCATCCCCGGCAAGGGCAAGGTCCAGAGCGTGACGCCGACGCCGCTATCGGTCCACATGAAGATGGGTACTCCAGGGAGTAACTAGCCATGCGACGCATAGGGTTCCCGATTCCGATCGCCATCTTGTTGGCCCTCATTCTGGTCGCGACGGCGATGGCCGGGAAGCCGGGGGCGAACGCCACGGCCTCAGCGGAGGTTGTGGGCTTGACGATCGAACTGACTGCCGACCCGGATCGTGGCACGAAGGCGGACGGCATCGTCGTCTACCTGCTGCCTGCCGGTGGGCATACGATCATCCGCGATGCGGACGGTGACGGAATCTTCGAGGGTGTCTTGCGAGACGACCCCCGCGCCGAGTTCGCCCGTTTCGTGATGTACGTCGGGGGCAAGCACAAGTGGCAGGACATCGCCACCGTCCCGATTGTGCGGTGAGATGTTCGACGTACCGGGCACCAAGTTCACGTTAGCTGGAGACTGGGACGACAGCCCTGAGCCTGCGGGCCGTGTCGTGCTCCGTCTCCACCCCGACAACGGGCAGGTCTACGACCCGACCTCTCCCGCCACGATCGCCATGCTGCAAGCGATGGAGCAAGCGGACTTGGTGGGCAAGTCGGTGCTGGACTTCGGGACGGGTTCAGGCATTCTGGCCGTGGCAGCGCGAGCGCTGGGGGCCGATGTCGTGATGGGCGTCGATCACAACCCGCGTGCCGTGGAAGCAGCCCAAGCTAACGGGGTTCTGGTCATCGATGACGGTGCGGATTACGACGTGATCCTCGCC